>Ga0172380_10000093_pt1 | contig 190106 bp, 161 predicted proteins | sample Leawe162metaG_FD_119747 | JGI IMG/M metagenome (GOLD analysis project Ga0172380, IMG submission 119747) | Leachate microbial communities from a municipal landfill in Southern Ontario, Canada - Leachate well 162 metaG | ecosystem: Engineered > Solid waste > Landfill > Unclassified | place... | reverse complement strand
GTTCCTTTCTTGCATCCTTACTCATTTTTAGCCTCATTCATGTGACCTCTGCTAATTGGCAAAAGTCAGATTTTAGTTGAGGCAACGGTTCAAGGAAGGTCAGGTTTTTGATGAGTCAATGCGATTCTAAAGTGGATAGATTTTTTCCGAAAAAATCTATCCATTTTGATTTTGAAAAACTAGAAGACGCACTCAAAAATGCAAGGCTGATAAATGCTAAGCAGCTAACGGCAAGCGGATAAAGAACTTAGAACCGACGCCCAGTTCACTTTCGCACCAAAGAGCGCCCTTATGCGCTTCCACCACTTGCTTGCAGACAAACAGGCCAAGGCCTGAGCCTATGGGCTGACTCGAACCAGTTCGGGCGCGCCAATAGCGCTGAAAAATATAGGCTATATCTTCTTTGGCCATGCCAATGCCAGAATCTTGAACGCAAATCAAAGCCTCTTCAGCCGTACAAGTAAGAGAAATTTCGATTTTCTTCTGCTCAGTAGAATATTTAATAGCATTAGACAATAGGTTTTCAACTACCCGCACTAAGCAATCGAAGTTGCCATTGACGAAACAAGGCTGACAGTAATCTTCGACAATGTCAGTTTCAGCACCGAGGGCAGCCGGTCTGGAATTAGTTACAGCAGCGCCGATCAGGCCAACCAATTCTGTTCTCTCAGTAATGATCGCACCCGACGGTTCACTAAATTGATAGCCAATCAAAATAGACTTAATTCGCTCAAGTAAGTTTTTGTGTGAATCTATCAAAAGCTCCAAGGTATCAGAAAACTGTGGCAGCGACTGACCAAAGCGACCAGCATGAATAAATTCGAGCATACGTAAGGCGCCACCAACGGGCAACCTTAAGTCGTGAGCAAGAGCGGCAACAAAGTCGTCGCGCTCTCTTTGCAGGGTATCGGCTTTGGCCTTAACAAGATGGAGGCTGGCTCTGGTTCGATCAAGAATTTGTGAACGCAAATACTCAGCCATTGTAATTTGTGAATCAGTCCAGGGTAGTGACTGATCCTTCACTTCCTCACGCCACAGAGCAAACGAACGCCGCGGCTGCAGCATCATCTCACCAGGCCCAGTTGCACCGCTAGAAGAAGAAGAAGAAGAAGAAGAAGTCGACGACGACGAATCAACGAAAGCATTTTTCAGTGGATTACCGGCCCATGTCACTGATTGTATTTTTTTATGACGCAATAAAAGTAACCATTGATCATCAACTAGGCCAGTACGAATAGCGAGCAATCCAGCGAAGTCACCGCCAAGAGCGAAGCCAACGCCAAGACTGAACGAACTATCAATCTGTTCATTCTCTACACTCAAATGATCACTCGAAAATGTGTTGAGCTTCTGTCCAGAAAGCGAGACCGCGCAGGCCAGCAATCGACTTTCGTTAGGCGTGGTACCGAAGCTAACTAGCTCTGACTTTGTCACCAAGGCCGCTCCGATACAATCAAACTGTTCAATGAGCTTTTCACCATGCGACTGAAAACCAATTTTTACATCACCATTTGCAGCAGCAATAGACTCAAGTAAGGCAGAAAAGGCCGGCAGACAAAATTTTTCTACTTCTATTTTTTCAACGGCAATTTCTTCTAATATACGCAAAGAAACTATTGTTCCAAAGATTTCACACACAGACCGAGTTTTCAAAGACAAATATTTAGGGCTATAGTGGTGACAAGCAATCAGACCCCAAAGCTCACCCTTAACTTTAAGCGAAATAGTAAGAGTGGCATGCACTCCCATATTTTGCAGATACTCTACATGCATTGGCGAAACGCTGCGCAGCACGCAGTCAGACATATCGAGAGCTTTGCTTGTGGCGGGATTGACGAGCGGCTCAAGTGCCACCGAGTTATAAGCAACATCGGCAATCATGCGAGTAATATTGCGCTTGTAAAGCTCTCGGGCCTGGGCGGGAATATCAGAGGCCGGATAATGCAAACCGAGATATGACTCGCGTTCGGCTCTTAGAGACTCAGCCAAGACTTCGCCATGCCAGTCTTGGTCAAACTTATAGACCATGACCCGATCAAAGCCGGTGAGATGTTGTATTTCTTTGACACAGACATTAAGCACCTCAGGCAAAGACTGAACGGCTTGCAGTGACGACAAAGCAGACTGCAGGTTGGCCGAAAGATGTAGAGCATTTGACATTCCAGAAATCAAATCTTGCTGATCAAAGTCTGGTTCAAACTCTAGAATTAAAAAATCACTCTCTCGATGCGCCAAACAAGAGACAGCAAAAGGCTCACCGCCTTCGCGACGCAGACTTAAGGGCAAAGGCACCAGCGGCTTATGATACTCAATGGCGAGAAAAGCTTCGAGCACAGGCAGCATACCAGCGGCCAAAATTGTATCAACCGTTTTGCCGAGATGCCCTGCCAGAGAAAGCCCTAAAGTGGTCTCAAAATTTTTGCTTAATTGAAGAATTTTCAAATCAGGTAGTGTCACCACCGCCATGAAGCCATGGGGTTGTATAGCACCCGGTGTAGCAATGGCTTCGCGAGCACAATTGTCTAGTGTAACTAAAAAATCTTGCTCTCTCTTATCGGCAGTATTGGCAATACCGTCTATCGCATTAGGCATAACAGAACATTACTCTCCGGACCACAACCAGTGCCACTAAAGGGACGCCTGAAATTACTTAAGCTCGAAGTTACTTTGGCTCGATTGACTACTTTAATTCGAGGGTCAATTGCACATAGTTAGCGTCTTCACTCTCTCGTTCGCAATCAAGATTGGAAAGTGACAAGCCAAGCAGGCGTGCATTTTTTACTACGACTTCAGTTGTATCCAAAAGTTCCATAGCTATTTTTATTACTGGTCTAAAGTCTTGAACGTCAATAGACTCGGCAAAAGTTCTACTACGCGTCACTTGCTGATAGTCGCCATATTTCACTTTTAATGTCAAGGTACGACCACTAGTTTCACTCTTCTCGACTCGACGCTTGAGAGTAGCGGCAATCTCTTCAATGGCAGTGAGAAATGAATGGCGATCGCTTAAGTCATGGGCAAAGCTTTCTTCTGCCCCAATTGATTTGCGAATGCGATTGGGCACAACCGGCCTATCATCGCAACCGCGAGCGATATTAAAATAGAAATGACCAACCTTACCAAATTTGCGTACTAAATCAATCTCCGACCAGGTCTTCAAGTCAGCGCCATTAAAAACCCCAGCCTGCCTCATCTTCTCAGCAGTTACCTGACCAATGCCGTAAAATTTTTCGATGGGCAATTTTTCAATGAAGGCCACAGCTTGATCTGGTGGAATTAAATGCAAGCCATCAGGTTTATTCACAGCTGAAGCGGTTTTCGCCAAAAATTTATTGATCGATACTCCGGCCGATGCTGTCAAATTTAATTCATCGCGAATAGATTTTTTGATCTCGCGAGCAATTAATGTAGCAGAAGGCATTTCTCGTTTATTCATCGTTACATCAAGGTAAGCTTCGTCAAGTGAAAGTGGCTCAACCAGGTCGGTATAGCGATAGAAAATCTCACGAATCTGCTCAGATACATGGCGATAAACTTCGAATCTAGGTTTAGCAAAAATTAGTTGCGGACATTTCTGAATGGCGGTACGAGCAGGCATAGCTGAAAATATGCCAAACTTTCGCGCCTCATAGCTGGCAGCCGCGACCACCCCTCGTTGATCGGGAGAACCACCCACAACCAAGGGTTTGCCACGATAATCAGGATTATCACGCTGCTCGACTGATGCAAAAAATGCATCCATATCAATATGAATGATTTTTCTTATACTAGTCATAGTTCTCACTAGTCATACTTTTTTACTAGTCATACTTAGTGAAGGGGGGCGAACATTTCAGATGGAAGACGTTGGCGATCGCTATCAAATTCTATCTCAGCTCTAGGGAACGCTCGTTTTAACTGTGCAGTGTTTTGATCACTTTTAAAGCGAGCGCTTAGTTTCAACCACTTTAGGCTAATTCCTCTCAGAGCCAAGAGTCCTCTAAGAGTAACGGCACTATTAGCCAGGTCAAGCCGCCTCAATTGCTTCATACCAGCCAGTTTTCTAAGTCCGACATCGGTAAGATCATGATTATTAGCGATCATCAGCCTTTCTAACTTAGGCAATTGAGCTAACTCGGCCAGCCCAGCATCGTTCAAATGCACTCGATCTAAGGTGAGCCAACGCAATTCTTTAAATTTTGAAATTTCGCGAAAAGCTCTGGGTTCAAGAGCAACATTGTCTAGATGTAAGTTTGTCAAATGAGCCGCATTCAAGTAACCGAGTGTGTTTCCTTTGATTAGAGTGCTCGTCAAACAAAGATACTCTAGCTTGCCAAGCTTAGACAAGTGCACCAATCCAGCATCGGTAATATCTGTATCTTCTAACTCAAGACGTTTAAGACCAGTGAGATGACTTACATTGGCGAGGTCTTTATCAGTAATTGAAGTGCTACTGAGCACGAGACAGGCTAGTGCATTAGCTGGAAAAGAACTAAGTAAGGTCATGTGCTCGCTAATACAATCGTTGCTCAATAGCATTATTGATTGACCAGCCAGAGTTTTGACGACGCCCCGAGCCTCAGCCAAGGGCGTGCCCGTTGCCGACTGGGCGTCACCTTTCTTGCCAGACTTGAGCAAGATTAATCGACCGACAGATAGCTCTGGCGGAAACTGCAAACTTAAATTGATAGCAGATTGCGCCGTTGATTGAGCGATAGAAATTGAGCTTACGACAACTGCGAGACAGGCAATCGCAAATAATCTCATTGGCCGTCTCTTCTTCCAGCCATTTGCAAGCATGGCACAGACAAAAAATCTCTTGGCAATTATTCGGGGGGTAAATTTAGCCAAGGTGGCGCGCCTGTCTAGTATTCATCTCATTTCGGCCTTGTGAAGTGCTAGATTTTTTGACTGCCAATTGAATTAGGCATATAGCCACAAGAAATTATTCAGGTACCATAATAGTCAAAAGCGGACCGCAATCCAAAACTTACAGGCGACATGGCAAAAATATTGCTGGTAGAAGACGATATTGAACTGGCTGAAAGGTTGGAAGACTGGTTTACGCTGGAAAATCATACCCTTGAAGTAGTTAACTCTGGCGAAGATGCCATACAGATGCTGGAAAGCTTTGAGTTTGACGTAATTGTGCTTGATTGGGGCTTGCCAGGAGTTACGGGTGTGGATGTTTGCCGCCATTACCGCAAGGGTGGTGGCCAATCGCCGATTATGTTTTTAACTGGCAAGGGCGATATTTCAAGCAGAGAAGAAGGATTGGACTCTGGGGGCGACGACTACTTAGTCAAACCATTTGACGTGAGAGAGCTTTCTGCTCGAGTTAGAAGCCTTTTGCGCCGGCCCAAAGGCATATTACCTACCCAGCTCAAAATTCAGGGCGTTGCTTTAGAGCTTGAAAACCGCACGGTCATAGTCGGCGACCAAAGTGTGCACTTAATGCCTAAGCAGTGTTCGCTGCTCGAATATTTAATGCGCCACCCCAACCGCCCTTTTGGCGCCAAGGCTTTACTTGATGCTGTTTGGCCATCCGAAAGCGAAGCTTCTGAAGACACAGTGCGCACCTGCATGAAGACGTTGAGAAGACAGCTAGCGACAGTTGGCAAAGAAGAGCTGATTAAAACGGTTTTGGGCTCTGGCTATCTAATTGAAGACAAATAAAGCATTGGGGCCAGTAATCTAGCTAAATATCGCTCCAGCGAATTGAAGCAATAGCTTTCTCGAAGGAAGGCATATATTGCTCAATCAAAGCTTGAGTGGGTGCCTGCATGACAATTTCTTCAATGGTGCAAGGTAAATTGCCCGGTGCGCTATCGAATAGCAGTCCGTGATAATAACTGGTTGTTGGATGCCCCTCAAAGTCTTCTATCGCCACACTGGTACCATGATAGATGCCGGTCAAAGCTAAAACCTTGCGCTTATTGACGATGGCCACTGCCATTTTTTGCATGAAGAAAAGTGGGCCGCTCAAACCTGGTGGCTCATGGTTAAGCAGCTGATTATCAGCGGCAGGCCCCAGAGCCTCACCGAGATTTTTCATTATGCTTGCAACGGGCTTTGTATTTGTGTCTTTGTTTTGCTCAAAGAGAGTGCAGGGTGATTGAGTAAGCAGCACGCGAAAAGCGTCACCGGCGGTCTTATACGGCGGTTTACCGCGATAATAAAGAATGATCTGTGCACCAGAATCAGTATCTTTAAATTTGCGCGGATGATAACTCAGGCGCCAATTATTGCCTTTGCCACCAAATTCTTGCTCGCCCTGAACAAATTCAGGCGGCAAGAGCAGCTCTTTGATCACACCAATTTTCTTGAGCAACATTTATGGGTCTTATTCTCTTAAGGTCTACTGGGGTTCTGGCTCATAAAACTCTTTACCCAGAGCTTTAGCGGCCTGCATCTTCTGAGACCAAACAGCATGCGCTACAGCTTTATCACGATCGTCATTTTGCTTCTTCAAGGCATCGCGTTGCTTCTCTTCGTCAGTCTTTTTCTGATCTTCCAACTTCTTCTGCTCATCTTGCATTTTTTGTTCTCGCAAGCGTTGATTCCACTGATCGTCAGTTTCATTGGGGTTACGACCTGATCCAGGCTTGATTTCGGTACGATCTGTAGGCAGATCGGGATGACTTGGGACAACTGGACCGTCGGTTGGACGTGGACTATCGCTTGGAACACGAGAGCCTGTTGGGTTGGTAGCCCGGGCTACAACGGCGGCATCGACAGAACTCATATCGTGATTAGAAGCCCAGTTATTGTCGAGCTTGAACTTACCATTTTCTAAAGCTGAAATGTTCATGGCATGTAGACCATGACCGCTTTGGCCACCACCAGGTAGATAAGGCGAATCAACGAGAATTTGAGCGGATTGACCAGTGCGATTCTGGAAATCGCTGAGCTTAGTATGCAATTCATTAGTATCAGCGAAGCTAGTTACTCTCAATTCTTTGGGGAAATTTCCGCCTTTAGGCGGCACACCATCGCCAACCACTGTGGAGCTAGCGAACATAGCTCCAGGCTCTCCGCCCATGGCCATGTTCAAATGAGCACTTTGCCAAATATCGACTCCAGGCGAGTTGGTCTTAAACTGATAACTACCGTCGCCATTTCTTTGCATCAAGGCTTCGTTAGTGCTGGTTTGGCCAGGCTTTGCCCCGAGCTGATCGGCGTGAGCGGCCATATAAACATAACTCGCTTTATCAATGCCTTGAGCTGAACTTGGCTTACCTTCGCGTTCAGAGCGAAGATCTGCCACAGTCTGACCGGCTAGAGCATCGTAGACATGACCGGCCATGCTGCGCTTGCCTTGGTCGCCGTGATAGTTTGTACTAAAATCTTGAGCAGACTCTTTGTCTGGGGCAAAGCTGCGCGAATCGACGTTAACAGTGCGAGTAGTGCCATCTTTCTGCACTATCTCAGCAGAGCCCTTATTTACCACTGAAGCAATTTGCTCAGAGACTTTAGCAGGGTCACCAGCTTCTAGCCGCTGTTTCTGGTTAGACTCTAGCACGCAAGTCATGTGATCGCCTTGATTGACGAACTTCTCAGGATTAGCTTGGCGGGCCGCCATGTCTTTGACCAAGTTGGCACGGTCGCGATCGCTTAGATGATCTGTTTGGCCATTTTCTAGCTTACCGTCAGGGCGCTTGCCAGTTTTGTCGAGAACATCAGTCATCGCCTTGTTCATGCGATTGAGCTGGTCTTCGGGAGAACCTTCTAACTTGCCGCCATCGGCGGCTTTCTGCAAGCGGTCAGCAGTTGCGCGAGCAAATTCCTCTGCCTGCTTAGGAGATAAATTGGCTCTCTCCAAAGTCTTTTTATAGGCTTCTGTGGCGTCTTCTAACTTCTGACTAGCAGGATCTGTCTTGTCACTGCCATCCTTTGGCTTGCCTGTAGCGTCGGATTTATTGTCGCCACTGTTGTCGCCAGTTTTAGCGCTAGTGTTGTCGCCATTTTTTGCGCCCGACTGCCAATATGCCGTCATCGTCTTGTCAGATGCCGGCGGAGTCGTACCCATAGAGCCATCCTTAATGGGGCTCTCCACACCAGCCCCAGCCGCTGGAGTCTTCTTGTCTAATAGGGCTACGGCCTCAGCACTGGCATGACTACCGTCACCACCGTCTTTACCCGGTGTGACTTTATCGACTGGCCTTGCTGCTTCGGCTGCTTTAGTATCGTTTGCCACTATTGATCACTCTAAGAACTAAGCACTCTACTAATCTATTCACCCTACGAACTTCTCGACACCCTACGAACTTCTCGACACCCTACGAACTTCTAGACACATTGCTTCAGATCTTCATCATAGACCAACCCGGTTCTATAGTGTGGGGGGAAACCCCCACCTGTCTGTAAGCCAGCGGACATTTCAGCTGGATAATCAGTAATGTAATTCCGCCGACGTGAAAAAGCCGTGAAAAACCATGATTCAGCGCGCTTAATTGCCGGCGGACTTAAGAAGAAGAAGAAGAAGAAGAAAGAGAAGAAGACTGAGCGGCCTCAGAATTGCAAAATAGTTCTAGAGTCTCACCATAATAGCGTTCTGTCTGGCCTAAATAAATCATGCCCAGGCGCTCAACGACCTTGCGTGAGGCCAGATTAGCGCTATCAACTACAGCAAAAATCTGGGGCAACAAGAGAGTACGAAGACCATAATCTAGGGCGGCAGCACCGGCTTCACTGGCATAACCAGATCCCCATGCTGATCGCCGCAAATGCCAGCCAACTTCCCAATCGCTAGTTGGTTCCAAGTTTTGATTGGGCAAGCGTTTGAGCAAAACAGTACCAACTAAGGCGTGATCATCTTTGCGCAACAAAGCCATAATTCCTCGCCCGCCCTCGCAGGCAGCATAACGAACCAATCTTTGCTCAGTTGCGGCAATACAGGTGTCAGCGGTGTCAGCAGAATTCCCCGAAGACTTTGCCGCCCCCAAGAAGCGAGTTACCTCTTCATCACCGTACAGCAAGAATGCCTCGGGGGCATCTTGCTGCGGTATGAAGGTTCTTGCGTAGAGCCGAGAAGATTGAAAGACAATACTTGCAGACATTCTCTAACTATAAAACAAAGAAACAAACAATAACTAGGCCAATCTAGAGAGATTTAGGGGGAACTAGGCACTGGGGTAACAACTGGTTTAGCACCCTTTTGCCAGTCGACTGTGTAGTCACCCTTGTTCTGTGTATCAATTGTAGAAGTAGCGCCAGAGCCCTTGGTGTAGCTGGTACTGCCGTCATAACCGTATGACTGACCAGAAGAAGTATTGATGTCTTTACCACTGTTGCGCGTACCAGTGCCTGTTTGTGCATTGTAGACATTATTGCTATAGCCAGAAGCAGAACCACCATTTGGACCTTGGCTCGAGAATTTACTGGCACGGGCGCCGCCCACACCTTTCTTAAAAGCACCAGCGTTGGCTCCCTGGAAAGTACCACCGTTGGGGCCAGCAAAGCTGCCAGCACGGAAGCCCGCACCACCACTGCCGTAGCGAACGGCTCGACCACCAGCACTACTGCCATATTGTCCTTGTCGAGCAAAGCCGCCAGCAGCTCCATTAGCGCCCCGGGCAAAACCACGACGGGCCTCTGCCTGTGTAGTGGAAGCGGCTGTTAGTGCCACAACGGCCATGACAATACTGGCCACCTTCATCACTCTTTTCATGGTTAAACCTCAAATTTAGTCTACAAAAACACATACGGAGCAAAAGCAAAAAAGTTTCACTGAGACTTTCACGAACTTTTCATGCCTGACGCCGTAAGCTCCAAGCATCCTGTTGATAGAAAGAGGACTTTACCAAATGGCGAAAATAGAGAGCTTGTTGCTAGCAATTGAAAATGGTGACGGCAAATCAGTACGCGACTTCATGATTACCTTTCCTTTTGAAACTCAGCTCAGTATTGCCCGCAGACTGCAAACACTGAATTCGCGCAGACGCACTCAAAAAGATATCACTGGCAACTCACTGCCACCGACCATTTACGCTCAGTTTGAAATGGTCGAAAGCAGCGGCTGTACCCAAGAGCGCCTAACGGTTAGAGTGGTGCAAGGTGGAAGAGCAAAAGATATCTATAGTATTCAAAAGAACAACAAAACTGGTCGGTTGCTTGTGCGCTTTCAGTTTCAAGGCTCGCCGCTAAGAGCACACGGCACACTAACACTGTCTAAAGTAGAAATACACCACAGCGAAAACTCAACTAGTGAGCCTAACAATTTCAATTTTGCTCAAAACCAAGCCTACATTGCCGCCTACAATCCCGGCCCGGACGGCTTCAGCGCCCTGACACCGCTCAACATGGTGGGCTGATAATTTAGTTCGCTACAACAGTGAGAACATCGCCCAGCTGTGTAGCACTAGAGGCAATAACACCAGCAGGCAACTCTAAACATTGCTTGGCCGAGCCGAACACCCGCGACATCTTGCCTGGGGCAATATTCTCAACCAAACCAACTACTCTATTGTCAGCGTCAAGAAAAACGCAGTCAATTGCATATTTCATACCAAACATATGAATACTGTTGCACGGAGCAATAAGAAGCCCTTCACCGGCAGGCAAAGATGTTGTTCCTAGTAGGCCTTTCAATCTAGTCAAGAATGTCTTAGCGACCCGTGCATTCTCAGCTAAGACTGACTCTCTTGCGTCATTAACGAAGCGCAGAGTAGCAGCTGATTTTGGCTTTGCGGCAGACATCTCTGAACTTACTTCAGACAAGTCATTTACTTCAAGCCAGACATGATCGGACCGATAGCGTTGAGAATAGTTACTACGGCTGGTCCAAGCATCGGACAAAGAATCAGAGGCATAACGAAGACCATGATTACAGGAACCATCTTAACTGGCACCTTACCGGCTTCTTCTTCCTTCTTACGCTTCAATCTGTCTCTCAAGGCTGAGGCTTGTTGGCGCAGTGGATAAGACATGTCGGCACCCTTCGCTTCAGCAGCGATCAGAGCAGATGCCATGTTGATCAGTTCGTCTACGCCGCATCTCTCACCCATCTCGCGCATGGCATAAGGCACCGACTTAGCGAAGACCTTAACGTCTGAAATCAGCTGTTGCATTTCAATACTGAGAATCGGGCAAGACAAAACTACTTCTTTAGATACTTTGTCGATGGCGAGCATCATACCAAGACCGGCTTGGGCGCAAACAATCAGCAAGTCGATGATAACTGGCAATTCTTTCAAGATCTGATCTTGACGTTTTTTCACTCGGCTGCCGAGGAAGAAGTTAGGCATAATCCAGGTAGGAATTGCACCAATCAAGCCACCAAGTAGCATGATTGGGTTAGTGATAGCAGAGAAGAAGGTCATCACTAGAACCGAACCGGTCAAAAGCACCTTGATACCAATGAAAATTGCCATGTGTTGAGGGGTGCGATAGTTAGCCATGTTGAGCAGGATAACAGTACGCTTGTCTGCTAGAGCTGGCATCAGCGAAAGGGCAAACTGACCAACAAACTCAGCCAATTTCAAAATCACTGAATCTTTTGGCTTCTCAGCAGAACTATCCTCAGTTTGTTTGCGCGGGCGAATGCGCACACCATAGTTGTCTACCTGCATGCCGAATACCGGCCTGAGTACCAGCAAGCAGCTTGCTACTACACAGCTAAAAACTAGTATCGCTAAAACAGGCATTGGCATGATGAACACTATCCCTTAAGAAGAAAACCAATGGAGAACAATCTGCAAAAAGACCTTTAGACCTCGAAGGTCACCATTTTCTGGAGAATCCAGAAGCCGAACAACTCCCAGCACACCAGAGCTACCATTACTAGTCTAGCAACAGGGTGGTTCAAAAAGGGCGTCATGTATGCGGGTGTCAAGAAGTAAGTACCAACTGTAATCAAATAAGGCAGGCAACCAATGAATGTAGCTGTTGCTTTACCTTGCGAAGTAAGAGCATTAAGGAAGTCGCGCAATTTGAATCTTTCACGAATAGCATCGGCAATGGTGGCAACAACGTCAGCCAAGTTACCGCCCACATCTTGGGAGATAAAGATGGCCTGTGTCAGGAGCTTAAAGTCGGGAGCTTTAATACGATAAGACATCTCTAGCATAACGTCACGGAATGGCTTACCGAGCTGCAGTGAAATCAAACCGCGTTTGAACTCACTCTTAATTGGGTCGACACCGGTGTCGGAGATAACCTTGAACACTTCCATAACAGGAGAACCAGCTCTCAGAGCCGATACCATTGTTTCTAGAATTTGCGGCAATTGCTCGGTCATACGAGCTTGTCTTTTCTTAGCGGCCTCACCCAAGTAATAGACGAAACCAGCGGCACCAACTGGTAGACCAACAAAGAAACCAACTGGTGAGAGTTCAGCCATGCCACCTACTACGAAACCAATGGCGAAGAGAACACCGGTGCCAATGGCGGCACAAATCCAATAAGTTCTATATTTGTCGTATTCGGCTTCTTTGCCAGCCAAGGCTAGCAAGCGCGCCAAATAGTCAGCACGTTGAGTGACGAAAATGCTCTCTGGATCAGCTCTATCGTTGAGTTTCTCAGCCATGCGGCGAGAATGCTTGGCCAGCCTGGAGAGCTGGTCAACACTGTCGCGGCGGAGAAGGACCATCAAAAGAAGGCCAACCACCAAAATTGAGACGAATAATACTGGGCCGTTCATGATTTCAAATCTCTATAGTTAGCGGGGGAATTCAAAATTTAAAAGACCGCTCTCATTCTTACAATGAGAGCAGCCTTTCCTATTACTTCGATTTACCTGAGCCACTCGAGCTTGAATGGAACTGCTTCTTGTTCCAATTGCTCCAAGAATTTCGGAGGTAGACCAGAACCCATGTGGCGACATTTGAAGAAGCCTCTGGCATCGCGGCCTTCCCGCTCAAGGACGAACATACTCGAAATGGCGATGGTATCACCTTCCATACCGGTGATCTCAGCGATTTCTGTTACCCGTCTTGTACCGTCTTCTAGTCGGCTAATCTGAACGATCAGCTGAATCGCAGAAGCGATTAGTTCGCGGGCGGCTTTCTGAGGCATTTCCATACCGCACATCAGAATCATGTTTTCTAGACGCTTTGTGCAGTCTCTTGGGTTGTTCGAGTGAATTGTAGTCATGGAGCCGGAGTGACCGGTGTTCATGGCCTGCAACATGTCGAATGCTTCTTCTCCCCGACATTCTCCCAAAATGATTCGGTCGGGTCGCATACGCAGACAGTTGATAACAAGCATGCGCTGTGTGATCTGGCCTCGGCCTTCAGTGTTTGGCGGACGAGTTTCCATGCGTACCCAGTGCTCGTGTTGCAAGCGCAATTCAGCCGCGTCTTCAATCGTGATGATGCGTTCGCGGGGGTTGATGTGCGCTGACAAAGCGTTAAGCAGAGTGGTCTTACCAGAACCTGTACCACCAGAGATGATGAGGTTAATACGACCTTTAACACAGGCCTTAAGAACTTCAGCCATCTGCACACTCATCGAGCCTTTCTCGCACAATTGGCCGAGGGACATGATGGATGTACCGAAGCATCGGATTGTGATCGTCGGACCGTCAATCGATACCGGTGGAATTGTGGCGTTTACCCGTGAACCGTTAGGAAGACGGGCGTCAACCATTGGTGAGTTTTCGTCGAGTCTTCTGCCTAAAGGCTGAATGATTTTGTCGATAGTCTGACGCAAGTGTCTATCGTTTTCGAAAACAACTGTGGTTTTCTCAAGGCGACCGTGACGTTCAACATAAATCGAAGCAATACCGTTGACGCAAATGTCGCCGACGCTGGGGTCACGAAGAAGTGGTCCCAGTGGTCCGAAACCAAATACTTCATCGAGCACGTTCTGCAGCAGAATACCCTTCTCCATCATGGTCAGAGGAGCTGGGTCTGAGTTTACGATTTCTCTAATACGAGCTCTAACTTGAGCTTGGGTATCTTCTGAAATGTTGGTCAAACGCGATGTATCTAATTCTCTACGCAACTGATCGATGATGAACTTTTCACGCTCACGAATCAGTTGTTGGTTGGCTGAGAACTTGCCGCCAATGTCAGTAGGGCCAGCATCTCCGCCACCGCCGCCACCATGGCCGCCACTGCCGTACTCGTCTTTAGCATCGATTCTGTCAATATCGCCGCGAGATGGGCCTTCAGTCGCTGGCAGGTTGCCGCCACCAGGTCGAGCCTGTGACATTCCAGTGTTCGGAGCAGCACCGGCTGGTCGAGCCATACCGCTCTGACCCGGAGCTGGACCTGATCCTGGTCTAGCGCCGACACCTGTACCCTGTCCCCCACCTTGAATACCTGTATTCTGCTGCTGAGCAGGCACCACTTCTGATGCCTGCCGCTGCCGAACTAACTGTCCCATTAGTGAAGATGTGGGTCGTGCCGGTAGATTTTGATCCTTTCTTTCGTCACCCATTTAGAAGCCCACCTTATAAAGCCTGCGAGTATTTATTTTTTCTTGCCGAAGATCGCTGGTAGCTTGAATCCTGCTTTCTCGCCTTCGTTCTTCTGAGTCAACAACAATTGCTCACCACCGGCCAGTCTTCTGGCAAGTGAATCGAGGGCTTTACCTAGTGGAGTGTGTCCAGGAGCGATCTGTCCTTGGTTATTAACCCACTTAGCAGTTTTGGAATCGTTTGGAATTTCATGGAAAACAGGATAGTTAAGGTTGGCACGACATTCGCTAAGAACGTCTTGGGGCAACCATTCTGATCTGTTCACTGTGAGAAGTAGTTTCTCTTGGTTGTAGTGAGCCTTGAACGTATCGAGGCACTTGCGAGCATTCAAGATGGCAGCCCAGTTGTACTCAGTAATAACGAGCACGTGGTCAGCCAAGTCGAGAGTCGCGATAGCGCGTTCATCGAGCAAGTTTTTGGGCAGGTCTACAACTGTGAAACGGAATTCTTGTTTCGAGGTATAGAGAATTTCCTGCACCTGCGCAGCATATATGTCACCAATATCTTCAAGTTCTGGTGGTGCTGCGAGGATGCTCAACTTATCGTCGTACCTTGTCATCAGGTTACGCAGATAAGTGGCGTCGAAGTTTGTGTGTGAAAAGTCGATGGTGCTCAAGCTGAACGATGGTTCAAGGTTGAGATAGTGCGAGACCATACCAAACTGCAAGTCGAGGTCGACGATACAGGTCTCACCGTACTTACCGAGGTAACCAGCGAGGTTGGTACAGATAGTGGTGGCACCAATACCACCAGTAGGACTAAAGATACCGATAACTTTACCGGCAGCAGTAGAAACAGATTCAGATTGGTGTTTCAACTGAATCGACTGAACGGCAGCAGGCAAATCTGTGCGCCAACGTTCAGCATCTAAGAAGTCGGAGGCCCCGAGTCGATACGCAGTGCGGATCAACTCAGGGTCTGGAACTTCATAACTCACGAAGAAGTAAAGTTGCGGGAATGTTTCCCGCAACTCTGCCAACAACGATAGTCCACGCACAGGGGCAGGACTGAGCTCAATCCACACCAATTTTGGGTGCAAACTGCCGATTTGTTCGCGCGCCATACTTCCAGAGACGGTGCTGACCAAAGCCAACGATGGTTGACTGTGAATCAGATCTTCAATGGTTTGGCGTTTGTCCAAACCTGCATCACATACGAGCAGTGTGGTCAGTTTCATAGCTTCAGCTTTCTCCCCTTATGCCGACAGCCCTAACTAGGTTTTACCCAATAGCTTAGCTTTACTCACTTTGTACGTTTACTGTATATCCACCGAAATTACGACTTAGGTACCGACAGCACATCTTTTTTGCTACCAGACCAGATCTCAATTTCATGTAGTGGTGGAGGCGGTGGAGCCGCATTCATCATCATGCCACCAGGACCACCCATAGGCATCGGACCTGCATCAGGAGCTCCGGGCAGTGGGGGTGGAGGCAAAGCGGACGGTGGTGGCAAGGATGAAATATCGCTTTTCGGAGCAGCAGGCTTAACGAAGAGTGATGTGACATCAACAGTTGCAACCGGTTGGTGATCTTTGTCGTTTCTCAAGGTCAAATAGAGCTTGGAAGCGGTGATCGATCTGATCAGCTTATTAGCATCTTCAGGTGACAGAGATACAGTGACTGAGCTAGCTGGTACAGCGGCAGTGCCGCCTGGAGCTTTCTGGTACATCTGACCTACTGCAATTACTTCAACGTCGGAGAGTATTGGAGCTACTTTAGTATCTCCACCACCACCAACCATGGCGATTACATCGACGTGGCTTTCTGGGGTGACGAAACCAGCAACACCAGAGTTACTGTCAACCGCGAAGGTGACAGCTCTCATACCTTCTTTTAGTCTAGCTTCGAAACCAAGCGAGATACCTTGTGGTGCAAGGTCATGCTGGGAAACGATTTGTCCTTGCTGGATGCCATACTTGGCAACGCGGCCAGCAGCGAGTGAAGCAGAGGTAAGGGCATCTTGCGGGATTTTGGCCTGCTCGATTTCCTTTTCTTCTAGAGCTTCAACCGGGATGGTAGAACCTTCAGAGATATCTTTGATGGCATATACCACTTTGCCCTTCGCGCTCATTTTCGCGATCAGGTCTGACTCTTTTGCTTTCAGCGCTTCCTCATGAGCAGTCTGGTTGCTAGTTACCATCATAGTAATAAGCACGGCCAAACCAATAATGAGAACCAACATCAACGCTGGAGGCATTCGAGATAACTGTAGAAATAAACTTCGTAATGGGTTCATTACGGATCCCCCTATTCTTTCTGGTGAGAAAGATTAACCACTTACTATTAACGCACATCAGCCAAACAAGGACAACGCCTGCCCTTGCCCGCACCCAAAAATTTTGTACCCTTGGAAGCGGCTATTTAACCTAGGAAGTTTACAGTCTTTCCCAGTGCTTGATTTCCAGATAGGGCGCCAGACCCAGTAAGTGTCAAGTTTTGTATTATCCTGACATCAGCCGGAAACCTAGAATCAGTGATCAAGCGGAACAACTGATAATCAGCGGATCTACGCAGGAATTTTACAAACTATTAATATGCTCTTGTGAAGATACAAGCAGCAACGCCTAAATCAAAGCGACTAATAATGCCAGTTTCAAAAGTTCGCAAAGTTCGCAAAGGAACTCAAAGGAACTCAAAGGAACTCAATTTACTAAGATGAGGTAGCAGCAGCGGCAGACATATTTTCGAGCTGACTTACAACGCAGCTGAAAGCCTTAGACACAGCATTGCTGAGGCTTCCATTATAAAAACCAAAAGCTAGGGCAACCAATATGGCAACAAAGGAGAGAATCGCTCCGTACTCAGTGATACCTTGAGCATCTTCGTTGGCGAGGAATTCCCAAGCTCCATCTCGCATTCTATTCAATAGTTGAACTGACACGGGTCTGCCCTCTCACGCTTAGGCGAAAAACAATCTAGATATGATGGTCATCAATGACCAACGGCTCCAACGCTAATATCTAGGAGACTAAGTGCTAGGCTGAATCAACTACTAAGCGTTTCGAGCATAAAATCGATAAAAGAAAACATGGTGGCAGGACAAAAGAACTGCCACCATGTTTACAAGTTAAGAAGCTAACAGCCTAAATCAATTGCTGGCTCAGGCGGTCGAATCTCTACGAGGCACCGGACGCAGCAGCAGACAAGTTGTTGAGCTGTGATACTACAGCACTGAATGCTTTCGAAATCGCTGCAGTCAATGCACCTTGGGTGATTGAGAACACTAGTGCTACGAGGATGGCTACGAATGCCAAGATGGCGCCATATTCTGTAATACCTTGTCCGGACTCGTCGCTAATAAATCTGTTAATTGTTTCGCTCATGTGTACCTCCTGGGACGGATTCGAGTAAACCATATTACACGCAACATTGGAACCTTTAAAGGTTGGTTGCGCAAAATAAAGAATCTGAATACGTAAGACTGATTGACTTTAGTAACTCTAAAAGAAAAAAAAGAAAAACACTTATTCGATAGCATTACCTCTCAAAAACACACCCTAGCCTCTCGAACATTCCCTTGCGCCTGCATAATCAAACATCCGACCAGGTAAGAATGATTAGCGCCTCAGGTACTCAACAACTACTTAACAAGTACAGAACAAGAACAAGTACAGGGGCGATGCTAGTAACTTCGCAGCACCCAGCTCTTTGATCTTACCTTGACATCACCAAGCTGCCTAGTGCCCCTCCTCGAAATTTCTGTTAGCTGCAATACATTTTTGACAAAATCGCCGGGAAGGTCGCTCCCTTGGGCATCGAGATGTTAAGTTTTTCTTCGCATTTGGGTTGTCGCCCCCGTTATCCAATCATTGCTTGGTCCAATCCAGACGTACAAAACGTACAATGAATTAGGCAGGCACACGATAAAGGGTCTCCATCCTTGGCATCCAATCAACTAGCTCAAGATAGCAACAGAGCGCTCTCCAAGGCTCTCAACTTCCTCCGTCTCCAACAAGATACTGTGGGCTGGTTTCCTTATAAAGAATCAGGTCAACCTTCCATGGAAGCCACAGCTTGGTCGGCACTTGCCTTGCGTCAAGATCTGACTGTGTCAAGAGCGGCGGCGCTCTTCCTTGCTAAAAACCAGAACAAAGATGGCGGCTGGTCGACAGAACCAGGAGCTGGTCGCTCTGATTGGAATTCAGGACCAACAATGCTTTGCCTGCGCCGATTGGCTGCCGAACACGAAGAGATTGCCAAAAACAAAGACGTAAAAAAGGCAATCAAATTGGGATTTGCTCGTCTATTGGACAGTCGTATAGAGTTCTACCAGCCGATTGCTCGCCTACTACTACTAATGTCGCAGGGCCCCAAATCTCTAGCCTATGGTCGCGGATGGCCCTGGGACCCCGACTGCTTCCATTGGGTGGAACCAACTGCCTACAACCTGCTTGCCTTAAAATTCCCGAGCTTACCTCAAGATGAACTCTACAGCCGCATTGTCACCTTTGCCAATCAATTTTTATTAGAACATTCGTGCCGGGATGGCGGCTGGAATCATGGTAATAACATCACGTTAGAACAGTACTTACCGCCCTACCGCCTGACCACGGCAGAAGCTCTCTTGGCCTTACAAGATCGGCCCGACCATGCCTCAGTTCAAAGTTCTCTCAAGTATTTAAAGAGTCTTTCTCCGCAAAATACTTCTAGTATTTCACTGGCGGTTTCAGCACTAGCACTGCTCGCTTACCAGCAACCAGCAAAACAAGAAATCAAATACCTAATCGCTAGGCAAGGAGCTGACGGAAGTTTTACAACTTCAATCATTACTACCGCCCTGGCCGCCCTAGCGCTGCAAGCAGAGCAAGACAGCAGCATGCACGTGCTGACCAACCCTAAGACCAGTTCAGAAAAAGGATAAAGCCAAAGGCAATGAGCAACGACGACCCAGCTAACGATCTTAATCGGCGCGATTTTCTTAAGGCCGCAGCTGGTGTAGCCGCTGCTAGCGCACTAACGAGTTCTTTAGAGGGATGCAGTCAATCAGATTCAAGCCAGCCCATGCCCATCCACGTCACCGCAGCACAACGAGCCTGGCGCAGACAAGGGCGATCACAAGTAGCAATTCTTCCTTGCCAGTCTTACGAAGAAGATATCTTCGAAACCATCAAACCGCATCTAGCCTCTTTGCAATTGCCAGATTTCAAAAATAAATCGGTGGTGCTCAAGCCGAACATGGTGGAGTATCGTCAAGGCAAGCCAGTTACTACTAATCCTGCAGTGCTAGTGGCGGCAATCAAGCTCGCTTGGCATCTTGGTGCCAAAGCCATAACAGTTGCCGAAGGGCCAGGGCACATGCGCGATACCGAATATTTGCTAGACGTAACCGGCCTCGGTAAAGCTTGCAAAGATATGGACGTCGCTTTTGTCGATCTCAATATTGATGATCTCGTTGAGCTAGACAACAAAGATGGATTCACCAAACTAGAAAAATTCTATCTACCTAAAACCATTGCCCAAGCCGATGCCGTAGTGAGCGTGCCTAAACTAAAAACGCACCATTGGGTAGGCCTCACTTGCTCAATGAAAAACTTGTTCGGCACGGTGCCTGGTCGCAAATATGGTTGGCCCAAAAATCTCTTACACGTGCGCGGAATTCCTAATTCTATTATCGACCTGCAGCACTTAGTAAAGCCGGTCTTCGGCTTTGTTGATGCCATAGTCACCATGGAAGGCGATGGCCCCATCAACGGAGAGGCCAAACACATGGGCTATATTGTTTTAGGCCAAGATTTAGCGGCAATCGATGCTACCTGTGCCCGAATTATGAAACTCAATCCGCATGACTATAAATATTTGCGCATGGCTGGAGAAGTAGTTGGCAACATCGAAGAAGCCGACATAGATATTGTAGGTCCAGCAGTAACCACTATTGCCCAGAGCTATGAGATGCCCATTACTTTCGGCAGATGCAAAGAGCTACTCAAAGAAGCTGGCAATCAAGGAAGCTAAGCAAAAAAGCTAGACAAAAAATCAAAATATTATTGGGTTTTCGGCACAACCAGTGGCGAATCACCATTGAATTCAAAGCCGCCTGTGTTTTTAGATTTCGATTTGACTGGACCTTTTGTAGCTGTTCTGGGCAAATAAAAATCTTGCATATGCCCCTCAGCAGGCAACTCTTGGATCACTTGATAGTTTTCTTTAATGGCGCGAATGACCGACTCATCCCAATAGTAATAAGGCTTTAGTAGACATCCATCACGTGAATTGATGACGATTGCACCGTACTTTTTCTGACAGATGCGCTCTTTGATTTCAGCCATATGTTTTTCAAATAGACCTGGTATTGCTTTCCACTTTTGCAAAAAACAAGCAGGATCCACAAATTCTGAAACAGCCTCAAGATCTATGGCGATAGAGCAATCTTCTGTCAACATCAAATCGTGGTTAAAGCGCATGCTCCGCATCAGATCACGCCCAGCAATCATGGGTTCGACAGCGCGACTTAGCCGCCCACCCAGATTGGCTATAACATATATGGCTATAGCTAAAATAATGAAAGTAATGGCCAAGTAGCGACGCTTGACATAGTCAACCGATACTGCCACCAACCATGCGGTGGGCCAAGCCAGTATGATAATTTCATCAACCTTAGCAAACTCGGCCCCGAGTCCATAAAAAACAAGCACCACCGCAAGAGCGAAGAGGGTTGCCGCCAAGACCATGGCCGAAAGTTGATGACGATAAGGTCCTTCTCGGCTCTCCCTTTCTTTGAAATAACCAATCACTGCCACCACTAAAGCGATTGGTGAAAGCAAGAGCAAAAGCCAGTCTGAGCCTAGCCAAGTAACATGAGTGCAAAAGGCGTTCCAGAGAAAGGGCGAGCCTTGGGCAAAAGACATGTGCGCCAAGAAACCACCGGCAGTGGCACTGTTAATCAGCCAAGCCGCAGCAATGGCAAGAAAAGCACTCAGACCCATAAATAAGATTGAAAGTCGCCACTGCCGGCCAACAATGAGCGCGGCCGCCACCGCTGGCACTACTAGAACAAACGCTTGTTTAGTGAAAGCCGCCATCAAACAAAGGGTGGCCACAACAATCAAACGGGGCAAGCGAAATAAGTTGTCGTCTTTGGGCTTGCGAGCTAAAACTAAATATTGCTGAATGGCCATAACCATAAACATCAAACCAAGCATATCCACTCTTCCACGAGCAGAATACGCCCAGACCGTATAGAAAGATGACAAGGTCAAAAGACCAATAACCCGAGCCAAGCGCGAGCAGCCACTCAGAGTGAACACGCGATAAGAGATAACCAAGGTGACGATCAAGCAGATCATACTGACCATACGCATCGGGTAAAAAACTGGCCCGACCAATTTAAAAATCCAACCAATCAGAGCGAAATAAACTGGTGGATAAGCTGTGCAATACCAGGGATGTTGAACCAAGCGAGTAAATTCATATGCATTTCTGTTTTCAGACAAAGACAAAGAGGCCCACATCGAGGCTCCTTCATCAGTTAAAGCGTAAGGTGCCAGCAGCGCCAGCGACCAGCCCTGATAGTACAGAAAAACCAGAGCCAAGAAGATCACAACAACTACCGGCCAAAGCAGTAGATTGTCTATCCGGCGATTTGAGGCAATTGCCACAGTTCTTTGGCTTCCTTTGATTCAACTCTCAACGTCAATCGTATTGACCTAAGTTTAAACTATTACTATAAGGGTGAAAGCATGCGGGCAAAGGTTACTCAGGAAACTCAGGAAACTCAGGAAACTCAGGAAACTCAGGTTGCACAGCCTAAAGAGGTTATAAATGAATAGCCCTAAACTAAAGATATTGCTTAGCCTAACCATACTCTGGGGCTCCCGCTGCGCTGCGCCAGCAGAAGCGGCCGAGCAAAATCGCTCTTTCTATCATCCAGAAGTCAAAGCAATACTGAACGGTGGCAAAGTTATGCTCTTTCCATCCGACCACCGGCTTGGCACTTTACAATATCCAGGCGCTAAAGGTCGACGGGGGAAAAGTATCAGCGCCACTGGCCGAGTTGAATTGCCAGACAAGGCCGAAGTAATGCTAGTTCCCTCAAGCTACCTGCTGCAAAATCCAGCCTTAATCAATTGCTTTGGCGGTGCTATATCTGGTATCGAGCTAAAAAGCGAAGAAGGCACGGCCTTGCTGCAGAAATTAGCAGCGAAAAATAGCATCAAGACTCTGAGGTTGAGCGGCATTGCCATTGACCAGAAGCTGATTTCTGAAATCAATAGCCTGAGCCAGCTGACCAGTTTGCAATTTGATCACACAGAAGCGTCAAGTGCCGCTATCACCACCACTCCTATCAAACGACTGCAGCAGCTGGAGTGGCTGGCAGTCGATGCCAGCACGACCACACTACTCAAACAAATTGCCAAATCAAATTTCTTGAAAAAACTAGAAATTAACAACGCCAATTTGACCCTAGCCGATTTCGCCATGCTGCAGAAGCTTCCCGCCCTGCAATTTCTCAGCATTCAGCAAAGTCAGTATCCAGATGCCGCTGTGGCCTATTTCCCCCGATTTAGAACTTTGAAAATTCTTTGGCTGGGACAACGACATTGGACCAAACAATCGATCTTGCCCTTGAAAAAAATGACTATGCTAGACGAATTGCATGTTCGGATGTTTGACCATGAATTGCCACTCTTGGTAGAACTACATGAGGCTCTACCAGAAGTAGTGGTCAACTAAAGCAAAGCGATCAAGCCGAGCGTTTGCGCGCCTCTCGCAAAAGCTCTACCAGTGGAATGGTAAAAGCCACAGGCAGGTCAATTCCTGGCACCTTGGTAGATACTTCCATGACAATCTGCTTCTTTTGATCACGCATCAATACAGCATTGCCATTAATGGGCACTGTAAGCTTACCGAGAAAGGTCTTGAAGCGCAAAGAAAAACCTTCGTTAAAGCTACACCGTAGACCGTTTTTCTCTTGATCAAATAGTGCTTGAAAATGGACATGACTGGCAATACACACAGATTCAAGCTCAACAAAGGGAGCAACATTTTGTTTAAACGGAAGTTCTTTCTCTCTCTTAAGGCGCATATCGACTTCAATCTCAGCCGGCGGCCGAGGTGTGACATTGAAAGACTCCACTTCGCTGAAATCTCTTGCCAAATCATTGACCAATTCTACGGCTGACTGCCAGCCAGTTTTGCCCTGTTGCGCCATCTTGTTGAGCGACTGCCAGGCGCCACCGAAAGCAATTTGAGCAGCTGTACGATGCTCAGGGCCAAACATATCTTGCAGCTTGCGCTCCATCTCGCTATAGAGCAATCTGCTCATTTTTGCAGCTTCATTCTCTTGACTGCCAGTCATCGCTTATCACTAACCTATTTCGAGCTTCGGCCGCGCCATACATACAGAATCATAGCTGAAGTCACGGCGCACCGCTTCGTTCTATGGGGAAAAGCTTAGGCACTAATTTGTCTCGCAACCTGAGCATGGGCAGTTCAACCAATCGACTCATCATTGTGCCAAAGATTATGCTAAAGGAAACGAACAAAATCATTTCACAAAGCCAACTAAGAGCAGCAGGCATGCCATTGAGCAGCGGATACAATGCCAGTGCTGGAAAAAATCCGAACTCAATGTGCCAGAGATATATTCCGTACGAATAAAAACCAATCATAGCTACGGCCCGAGCGATGGGGCAGAACAAAAGCTTACCGAAATTACCATCAGCCTCTGTCGTACTGACTAGCGAAAGTAAAATCGCTCCGAAGCCTATATACGTCATGGTCAATCCAATCGTCAGCACGTACCACTCAAGCAAGTTGAGATAGCTGATTACGCCGACAACGACAGCGCCAAAGCAAAATAGCAGACGGCGACGCCGAGTAATGGCTGCTGCAAACTTGGGACTAAACTTAATCAGATATGCCAGGAGAACACCAAAAAACAAAGAGTCCATGCGCAAGTGCGTAAAGCTGTGGGCGTTCTTAAGCTCAAAGAAGCGGCCGACCAAACAAAAAACTGCAATAAATGCAGCTATCGCAGGCAATAGAGATAAGCGCTTTAACCTGAGCAGAAGCAAAAGAACTGCTGGCAAGAACAAGTAAAAATGCTCTTCAACAGCCAGGCTCCACGTCTGCACTCGGCAGCTGCCCATATAATTTTGCAGGTGCATCCAGTTCCATATAACATTCTTTCTCGATGCTGGATCAAGGGTGATGCCAGTCGATAGAAAGAGCATGAGGACGATGTAGCCTGGCCAAATTTTAAATGCTCTTTTGACAAGAAATCTAGCGGCATTGAGACTTCCTTCCGCCTTAATCTCAGTAAAGAGACCGTTGCCGATCAAAAATCCAGAGAGGACAAAGAAGAGATCCACACCCATCCAGCCACAGTTCCACCAGTACCACGACAATCCGCTGAGCACCCCAGCGTCATCGCTATAGATAGGCGGGTGGCGCCCAATCACAATTAAGATTGCTAGCCCACGGAGGAAGTCTATTTGATGATTGCGTTTCTTTGCAGCTTCGATCATTGATTCTCATGACTGTTCTTTGGCAGAGTTCACTTGTATGATTTATGGGCACCCATGCTGTCAAGCTAGACTTTTATCTCAATAGTTTGATTTGTAAAATTATGATAAGGCTTACCATCAAAATGTCCAACACTGTCGGCTTAAACGCTTGGAGCCCACGCTAGTGCAAAAGTCGTTGATTTTGCTTGGTAAAGCCTTAGCAAATTGCCTTGGGTTGGTTTTGGTATGCAGCATGATTGCCGCCTCCTTTTATATATCAGTGCGCAATGTAGTGGCCGAAAGTAACGGAGATTTTGGAATGTTCTGGCAGGTCGGTCACAAGATTGTGATTGGCGATATTGCCCCAATTTACACTGCTGCCCCCAAAGCAACGGCCGAATCGCCTCTAGATCCATATTTAGTATTTTTCTGTTACCCGCCGCACTCAGCTGCTGCATGCACGCCCTTAGGTCTTCTACCCCTAAAAACATCTATGGGTGTTTTCATAGCCGTGCAGACCGCAGCACTTCTCTTTGCCTCCGCTTTGTTCGCCTATAGTCAAGCTGCAAAGCAATCTTTATTGCGTTTTTTGCCACGAGCAATGCTCATAACCTTAGTTGCCGCCACTACATTTTTACCAATGGCTATGACTATGTCACTTGGTCAACCAGGGGTGCTCATCGGTTTTCTACCAATTACCGCCGCCTATGTTGCTATGACCAAAGGGCGTTATCAATTGGCAGGGATAATTCTTGGTGTATTGGTTCTGAAGCCACAGTTTTTGCTTCCTCTTGGCCTTCTGGCAATTGCCTGCCTGCTAGCCACCTTTAAAGCGCGAAAGCACGAAGGCTGCGCCTTCATCACCACAAATGAATTAGTAAAATTAGCAATCGGTTTTGCCATCACTGCTTCTGTTATTGTCGCCCTTGGCCTCTCTCTCTTTGGCATAGAAGGCTATCTAATGTGGCTGCAACGACTTAGATCAAGTGTCGATTTTGTTTATGCTCATACAGGCTTCGAGGGATACCAAGAGCCCTATGAAATGATTGCATCGCTGTCAATGGCCATCGCCTTTCAATGCCAGCAAATACCAACTGCAATAGTGAAAAGTGCCACTAGCATTTTTCTCTTTGCAGCAGCGCTAGTTGAAATATTTTTGCTCTATCGCATAGCAAGCAGCTCTCTTTCAAAACGCAACAAGCTAGATTTAACTTTAGTCACTGCTCTTCTGAGCCTGCCAGTTATTTCGCCATATTTTCGTATCTACGACTTAAGCCTGCTAGTGCTGTCGGCATGGATAATATTTTTAGGCTCTCCAACTAGTGAGAAAAGAGCCCTAACTATTGCCAAGTTACTAACCTTTGCTTTCTGGCTATTTGTTGATTTTCGCTGTTTGCTAATTCCCCAAGAGATAGCCCTAAAACTCACTTGGATAAACATGGCTTTCGTTATTGCAGTGACGATCTATGCCTTGTCTATTTTCCTCTTATTGCGACCAAGAGAAAAACACTAATCTAGAATAATAAATAGTAATAGACTTCACTGCCAGGCACTTGCTTCCAGCCAGTCAAATCAGTTGGAGGCGGATAATTTTTAAAGGGCATCTGGATCTTCAGGTTAAACAGACTGCGCATTAGTATCATGTTTTGCGAGAAGAGTGGGTCTTCCAAGTCAGGCACGCGAGAGTACACGACCGCACGGGCGCCAGCAGCGCGAACAATATCTAGGACTTCCTGCCTCTGCTTGGGCGTCTGCTGCCAGAACACTTCTTCCTGCCAAATGTTGGCGATTATTCTCAATTTATCTGGTTCGGCAAACTGCGAATTGCGGTGAATTCGGCAACCCAGCATAGCAACGGCATCACCGTATTTAATACCATCAGTCTTTAAAGCGGCTGAAACGTTATACCAAATATGATGCTTTTCTGTAAAAAACTGAGAAGCATCGAACAAGAACCTTGTCGAAAAGGCGATGGCGACACATACACAAGTGTTCAGCACAACAGCTTGCTGCAGCTGCTTTGCATACTTTTCTTTTGAGACGCGAATGGCCACCAGAACGCCAAGTATGGCCATGGGGAAAGCAGCAATAAAGTAACGGTTGACATAGGTGGTCATATAGAGGTTACTTACCAGTGCATATTGTAGACAGAGCGCCAGTGGTGGCGCCCAAAGAGGAGCAGCCTTCCAGAGCGATCTAGCTGGCAACGGCCACGAGCGGGTTCTGATTGCCACTAAAGCAAGAATCAAAAAGGGAATATAGAGAAACGTTTGGACATAGTAAATTGAATTGAGAATTATGGCCCTGACTAAATCTCCTATACGCACCTGGACACTAGCGCCTTGTGTCCAGTATCCGATGTCGTAGAAGAAGGGGCAGGTACCGGGCATTTCCTGGCCAAATTCGCGCACAAGTGGGTTGCGATGGAGAATACGCGGTGGATGAATAAGACCTTCGGCCGAGACAGGGTCTCTTTCTTCAACGAGGTTTATGTAGACAAATTTTGCGCTTTCTCCAATAGAAAAGTGTCCCGCTCTATTAGACACGCTGCAAACCCAAGGGGCCGCAATCAAGGCAAAACAAGCGGCACTAAGTAGAATACAAACGACATTTCGCCTGAAGACAAGCATCATTGCCAAATACAAAATTGTCAGGCTAAACATCACGGCTTTGGCCAAATAGCCAAAGCCACAAGTGATTCCGAAAAGACAAGCACCAAGCTTTGTGGGCTTAAGGAGAAATTTTAGAAACAACCCGCTAGAGAGAAAAAGAAGTGCAGCGGCCAACATATCGGGAGTATCTTGATAAACGCCGCCAAACGCCAGCGAAAATAAAATAAGTAATGCGTATCCAGAAAAAAGCAGGGTATTCCGGCTAATCACCGCTCTGTCTGAATCTTCAGCGACAATATCATTGATATAGTAGGCATACAAATGAGTGAAGAAAAAATCGAAGCTAAAAAATGTGCCAAGCAAAATGGCAAGATTGAGTAACTTAAACTGAAAAAATTGCCAGTAGGCCGGGGCTGAGACTAGCTTGAACATCAGTCCGGCAACTAGAGGATAAAGTGGACTCCAATAGAGCGAAACTGTTTTAGCAAAATCGCCTTGGCTAAAATAGTAGGCCATATCAAAATACTGCTGAGAGTCGGCGAAAAACAGCTCAAAGCGAGAGTTCCAGGCTTGCAAGGCGCCCCAGGCGATGGCGGCGAGATAAACTATAACTCGGTACCAAAAGACCTTGTCGCCCAATTACATTCCCTCAGAACTTGGTCTAGGCTAACTTTCGCGCTATCTTCTTCCAGCTGCGAAAGCGCCATATGCGCTTCAGTGTCCAGATCGTGCCAGGAAGAGGATCGAGCTTGCTATCGCCAATGCGGTCTCTGTATTCAATAAATATTTCTGTACACTTGTAGCCAGCTCGAGCGGGTCCGATATAAAGCTCGACAGGCAATGCCATACCGACGGGATCATAGTTAAAGTCGCGCACCAATTGCTTAGTATACGCACGCATACCAGTGTGAACGTCGGTTGTTGTCACTCCACAAATTAGCCAACTAAGCTTGGCGAAAGTCCAGTTGGCAATGTAGTTAGCCAATCGCATGGTTGGCGGTCGGCACGGCAGTCGTGAGGCACTGACAATGTCAAAGCCTTCCTTCATCTTCTCCATAAGAATGGGAATGGTTTCGACGGGGTAAGTATCGTCACAATCTAAGGTAACGATAACATCACCAGTAGAAGCTCTCAAACCGGCGTCGAAAGCGTTGCCATAGCCGCGCGGTGGAAACTGTCTAACTAATTTGCAGCCCAGCCTTTCGGCAATTTCAGGAGTGCTGTCTGAGCTACTATCGACAACTACTATTTCACAGTCGCCACAGACTCTTCGAACATCGTTGACGACTTTCTCAATGGCCTTTTCTTCATTGAGGGTGAGCATCATTACAGATAGACTAGGCATAGCACTTTTTGCCATCAGCCAACGCTCCCTGGGCGCGCATAAACAGCTAGAATATCCGCTCCTTCCATGCGTTTGCCGGCATCATAGAGGTGCTGTACTCCTAAAAACCCTCTAAAAATGTGCGAAATCGTTTCAGTGTGAATCGGCACTAGACCCACTTGTTCAAACATACTATTGAGCGAGCGCACCGAGAAATAGCTAGTATGATCGAGCTTATACGAATAGTACATGTCACCAAGAATGGTGGCTTCCATCGACTCAAGATTAGGAGTGCGAATGACTACAACACCGTCATCAGAAAGAAACTGAGTGACATACTTGAGAGCATCGAGGTGACGATCTAGATGTTCAATTACGTCCCAAAGAGTGATGATGTTGAATTTCTGACCAGCCTTAGCATGCTTTTCTACGTCAAAGATAGAACCTAGCCAAGTCTCAAAGCCAAAACCATTTTTGCAATGTTCAATGGCATCGGTAGAAACGTCAATACCATAATGGCTCAAGCCAAACTCAGCAGCGGCAGCGCGAAATAGACCGATAGCCGAACCAACGTCGAGCAATGAGGCATCGGCCGGATTCTTCAACCATTTTTCAGCTCTAGCCCCACTGACATCAAGAACATGAGCGGCATAACGCCGAGCCTTCTGCATGCGCCAATCAGTGTGCTGCAAGTATTGCTTCATGCCATAGTGGCTGTCGGGCCGATCATCAAAATAAGCAGTATCGTATTCAATACTATTGGCATGCACTGTACTCTTCTCTGAAGGGTTAACCAGCCAAGCGAAACCAGTAGATTTGCAGCCAACCACAGCACGGGAAAGATTGCCACTGATTGAACCGGCATAAATGGTATCGGCTTTATTGCCGAGAAAATCGGCTCCCCAAGCACCAGCTGCGGCCATTTCTTGTAATCGCCCGGCTTTTGGTGGAAAGACCTTAAGAGCCGCTAAGCGCAGACACTCAATTTTCGCCGCCATCGGAATCTGCGACGGCAAAAGTTGACCATGGCGCTCCAGCGACTGCTCCACCCATTCTTCAATCAACTCGGTCACTTTTTCTTCGGGCACTTCTAATAAACGAACAAAGCCATTGGCCATATGCTCATGATCATCAGCAAACTGCACTTGACCATCTACGACATAGAGCACACCAATTGACTCTCGCACCCATTTGCCGTTTTTGTTTCTGCCGGTTTTAGTAAGTTTTCTAAACTCTGAGCCGGTTTTGCTTTCTGTTTTCAACTTTAGTACCTCTGCAAGTGATCTTTAATTGGCGTTCTCAAGCATACGAGCCGAGACTGTTTTGGAAGAGCGAAGAATACCGTCTGAGTTATAGTAAATGAACTCGGCAAAACGCCCACAAAGCTCAATTCCTTCGCTTTTGCAGTAGGCGTAAATGATATCAAGATTCTTTTCACGGTCAATATCATAAATTGGATAGGCATATTTTGTGCGTTTTACCGTTGTAGCAATCACATCTTTTTTATCAATCAGTCCTTCGCGTGCCAGCCCATCAACTGTTTCTCTAGTGACATCAGCGTCGCTCATGGCCCACAAATCGCTGCTTTCACGAGCGGTAATCTCGGCCTGAATAGAAGAACAGCCAGGCGGACAATAATTTTCGCCATAATAATCAAGGCAGCTGATGCGATGGAAAATCAAATCCATTTGGGGAAAATAGAGACCCAATCGGTTCAGGGTAGACTTCTTCTTTAGACCAACCAAGACCACTATCAGCGAATTGTACTGAAGTGAGTCGACGGCCCGCTGCACCTCTGGTGGTGCACCTTCTAACGCCCGCATAAAGTCGAAGATGGGCATAGCACAAACGAGCTTCTGATATTCACGCTCTTGTGTTCCGTCAGAAACAATCCAACTATTGGCTTTGCGCACGATTCTTTTGACAGCAAAATTCTTAGTTACTCTGTCGCTGACAAGCTCTTCGAAGGTGTCGGGAAGAACCTGAAAACCACCAGACTTGGGGTAGTGGAAGTAAAGCTGGTGTGTGTATCCTTCAGATTCAACGCCCAATGCCGATTTGACCACATCAGCCACAGAAGGCTTGGGCACGCGCTCAACCCAATGAGTGCCCATTTCGGATGGTGGTGTTTTCCAGATTTTAGTATTGTATGGAATCAGATAGTTGTCAGCAAGCCCCTTGCCAAAAGTATTATAAATCCAGTCTTCGAAATTGTTCTGCGGCCGTTGGGGGTTTTCAAGAAAATTATAAAGACAGTCAAACTTGTCCTGCGGGTCTAAAACAGAAAGTCCGTTCTCGAAGGGAAACTTAACCAAGCGATTCTTAAACCAGATCGAGACATTGCGAAAATGTCGATCGACTTTGCCCTTTAAAAGCTCTAGCTCGAAATCAAGAATTTCTTGGTCTTTAGAAAAAATGATGTGCCCACCCATATCGAAAGTAAATCCTTCGTGTTGGTAGCTACGACACAATCCTCCACAAGAATCATCCTTCTCTAAAACCTCGCTATCTTCGCCGAGGAAGTAGGACAGACTAAGACCAGCCAGTCCTCCGCCCAAAATCCCGAACTGCTTGACCATTCAAAACTCCATAGTATCCTTGCATGATTTACCACGCTTGCCGCTCAATATCTCAAGGTGCATAAGAGTAGCCGGTTTGGGCATACAATAGAAACACTTGCCATTCAGGGGTCAAAGTTTATGTCACTAACAGCTGACACTCTCAAAATCAAGATTTTCGGAGACGGTGCAGACAAAGATACAATTCTCAAGCTCAATCAAGATCCGTTGATTGCCGGTTTCACGACCAATCCCACACTGATGCGTAAGGCCGGGGTAACCGACTATGAGACCTTTGCCCACGAAGTCTTAGCCTTGGTCAAAGAAAAACCAATCTCTTTTGAAGTCTTTTCTGATCAATTTGACGAGATGGAAAAGCAGGCCACAGTGATTGCTAGCTGGGGCAACAACGTCAATGTCAAAGTGACAATTACCAATACCAAGGGCGAGTCTAGTCTTCCCCTAATAAAGAGACTTTCTTCACGGGGCATTAAACTCAACATTACAGCGATGACGACTTTCGAACAAGTGGAGAGTGTAGCGGAAGCACTGACAAGCGGTGCTGGCGGCATTGTCTCAATTTTTGCTGGTCGAATCGCCGACTCAGGCGTAGACCCCATGCCGATTATGAGCAAATGCGTTGATCTACTCAAAGACCATGCTAACGTAGAAGTGCTCTGGGCGAGCCCGAGAGAGCTATACAACATAGTTCAAGCTGATCAAATAGGCTGCGATATCGTCACTGTAACCAATGACATTCTCAAGAAATTGCCGCTTCTCGGTGGCGACTTAAATCGAGTTTCCCTCGACACTGTCAAGATGTTTTTCGATGACGCCCAAGCCGCGCAGTATTCAATAGAAACCAAGACGGCTTTGGCCAACAGTTAGTGCTGCTTGAGAAGGTGTTCTTCCAATTCTTTCAAGCCTTGAGGTGTTCCAACTTCATAGAAACGCTGCTTCACTTCGTAGCAAGCCAACTGGCGGGCTGCTATCAAACGCTGAACGACGAGAGAAAGATCAAATGATTGCTGCTCCCTAAAGCTACTAAAGGCTTCGCTAGAAAAAATACTAAGACCAAAATCGACATGCACCATGTCAGCACTGGGACTATCTTTGTTGTAAGCAGTGACTAGCTCACCTTCAATCTTCAAATTGCTTGGTATAAAGCGGTTTTCGTTGCGGTAGACAGTGATTAGGGCGGATTTGCCCAGACGAAAATATGATTGGATAATCGGAGAAAAATCAACCTCTAGCCATGAGTCGCCGTAAAGCATGGCAAAGGGAGAGCCTACCAGCTTACTGGCCTTGAGCAAGGCGCCTCCGGTGCCCAAGAGCTTTCCACCATGGTCCACTTCACTATCGTATGAAAATTCTACAGCAATGCCAAATCGGCTGCCATCACCTACAAAGTCAACTAAAGGCTGAGCATTGTGGCCGACACAGAGGACAACTTGACGAACACCTTGCTCTTTCAACAGCAATAATTGATGGGCAATAAACGGTTGACCACAAACTGCCACCATCGACTTTGGCAGACCTGAATTAATCGAATTGAGCCGAGTACCCAACCCACCCGCCAGAATTAGCACCGGAAGCTCGTTAGACAAGTTATGACTCCGCTTTATTCTAGTCTAGTTTACCAGCGAGCAAATGGCTGTCAGCGATCATAGCTTCAATTGAACGCTCTATGGCTTGGCGACAAGTGTGCTTGCAGGTCCAACCAAGACTGCGAATTTTATCGGTATTCATACGAACAATCGGCACATCGCCCTTCCAGCCGCGGTCTCCGCCAGCAAAACTGAGCTTAACCTTGGCCCCAGGGCCAAGCACCTTTTCTATGGCAATCTCCGCTATTTCTTTGACAGAGATATAATCGCCCGTTCCCACATTGAAGACAGCAAAAGGGGCCTCAACTTTTTCACCGGCAAGTAATACCGCCGCCATAATATCTTCGATATAAACATAAGACTTGCTCTGGCTGCCGTCTCCCAATATAGGCAATTCTTCAGGATTAGCCCGCAACTTACGAATAAAATCGAGCCCCACACCGTGAGTCTGCCGCGGGCCGACAACATTACCAAAACGGAAAGCCACACCACTGATGCCAAACATATGGGCGTAAGCTGCGATCAAGCCTTCTCCGGCAAGCTTACTTGCACCATAGGTCGAGATTGGAATCATCGGGCCATAGTCTTCAGGCACGGCCAGCAAGCCGACATCACCATATACGCCACTGCCAGATGCATACAAAATTTTCTTGGTAGCGGTGCGCCGCATGGCCTCTACAATCAACTGGGTCAAGATTGTGCCCTGATCAAAGTCGATCATGGGCTCGCTGGCAGCCTTAGCAATGTCTGGGTTAGAGGCGAGATGAATAACTGTATCGTGACCAGCCATGGCTTCAACCAGTAGTGTCAAATCAGTGATTTCGCCACGAACTATATTGAGTCTTTTGGCCTTTGCCGCTTCAGCCACTGAATTTTCTAAATGCCAATGCTGACCAGAAGAGAAATTGTCAAAAACTGTAATCAGTTTGATTTGTGGCTTAGCCAACAGATGCTCGACAAAGTGGCTACCAATAAATCCAGCCCCACCAGCAATGAAGACTCTTTCAATCACCGTTACTTCTCCCCATTGAGCATGCGCTCAGGCAATAATTTTAGTTCCTTCAAAGTCAAACTTGAATCTTAGCTCTGCTGCTCCGGCGTTGGCCATTGCTTCTCTCAGCTTTTGCTTTTGTTCAGTATAGAACAAGAGAAAACCACCGCCCCCAGCCCCCATAAGCTTGCCACCAACAGCACCGGCGTCTCTACCAATTTTGTATAGATCGTCGATTCTCGAATTGGTAATACCACGCGACCTTTGGCGCTTACGCTCCCAGTGCTCGTGCATTAACTCGCCAAAGGCGTATAAGTGACCTTCTTCGAGGGAATGCTTAATGCGCTGGCCAAGCTCTTTGATGTAATGAAGATTCTCTAGCATCTCGGCATTGGCACCTTTACTTTTGTCATCTTGGTCTTTCAGAAAAGCTGAACCAGACCGGGAATAACCAGTGAAGAAAATAGCAAGATTGTCTTCAAGAGTATAAATGGTCTGCTGCGACAAATTGGCCGGATGGGCATCAACAGTACCATCGCAGGCCACTTCAAAGCAGGTAATACCACCGTAAGCCGCAATGTATTGATCTTGTTTCCCTACCGGCTCCTTAAGCATATTGATTTCGATGTTGCACGATTGCTCAGCTAAATCGTGAGGACTCACCAGCAGATTCTTGTTATAGGCATGCAAGCCTTTCAAAAGAGCCGTAGTAAAGCTTCCCGAAGAACCCAAACCAGTGCCGGCAGGAATATCAGCCATGCTGGTAATTTCTATGTTCGGACCTTGATTCATCTGTTCTAGAGCACAGCGCACAATTGGATGCTTTACGTCTTGAGCCGTCAGCACCCGCTCAAGCTGCGAGTATTTGATCACATAGTCATCACTCCAAGACTGGTGAATAAGTACATACATATACTTGTCGATGGCGGCCGACATAAAAGATCCGCCAAAGCCTTCGTAATAGGATGGCAGATCGGTTCCACCTCCGCCAATTGAAATGCGCATCGGGCTGCGAGCAATAATCATATGGTTTCTACTGAGACGCTTTCCCACTTGCCAGAGTTAACTTGCAAGGCTGGATGTGAGACCAAGAAATGCCAGACTACAGCCTGGAAGCCCTCGGTCAAAGGAGTAACATGTTCGGGACTGACATTCGGAATGACAATGGCCACGTCAGCCGCAGTAGCAGCATAGCCGCCATCTTTCCCGACAACAGCAACTATGGTAGCGCCTTTATCTTTGGCAAGCTTCATGGCATTAACTAAATTCATGCTGATGTTCTTTTCAAGACTGCCGCCCCCCACGGAGAAAACAAGAAGTCCATCGCGCGCAGTCAATTTGCTGACAGCAAGCCAGTTTGCGATAGTAACATCCCAACCTTCATCATTTACCCGAGCAGTTAACTCAGAAATATTATCGTATGGTGCGTAGGCTTCAATGTTGCACATCTTACGAAAATCGCAAGTGGCATGGGAAGCATGGCCCGCTCCTCCGCCGGAGCCGACTATGAACAAGCGACCTTCTCGCTCTCTCACTGCAGCCAAGGCGAGCGCGGCTTGCTCTAGTGCACCACGGTCTAGACCCTCAACGACCTTTTGACAATGCATCAAAAATTGCTCAGCAAACATTTAAACCTGCTTTCAGAAGCCTATCACTCATTTATTACCGTCGATTATAGCCAAAATTTCCTCTAGGCTGTCGACCACAAAGTCTGGCTGACAACCCGATGGTTGATTATAAAACTGTCTCAGATAAACAGTACGAATACCAGCGGCAGAGCCAGCCAATACATCCTTTGCACTATCTCCTATAAAAATTGCCTTGGCCCGATCTATTGCGTATTTCTCCACCAAGTAATTGAGCATGCCTGGTTTAGGTTTGCGACAGAGGCACTGGTCTTGATTGTCATGGACACAATAGACAACCTCTTTGAATTTAAATCTCTCTTGCAGCGATTCAGTCATCTCGGTCAATGCCGCCTGGCTAAGCAAGCCTCTGCTGACATCTGGCTGATTGGAAACTACAAACAAACTGAGATCGAAGTTATTGATTTGCTGAAAAGCTGAAATAAAATCTGGACGCAAGCGAAACTCATCTAGAGTGCGCGGGCTCGATACTAAGCCCGCCCTCAAAACAACTTCGTTTATGACACCATCTCGATCGAAGAAAACTGTATCCAATATGATTCGTAGGCATCCAGAGATTAAATTTGACTGACGACCAGTTAAGCAGTCTGCATAACCAAGTTTATGCCGTTGCACGATTTAATGTGCCCGCTTTACTATCGGCAGAAACCTCAAAGTTAAGCTTCGCACCTCTACCTTTACAGATGGGCTACCACCATCACCGTATTTAATACCGTCATTCTTTTGAGCAGCCAGGCCTTCTGTTACGGCCGCCCACCTTGACAAACCGCCCCTCGCCGTTTTGGCTACGAGCGCGGCAAAACGCGATAAAATATTGATTGCTTAAATCTACTCAGTATTTTGTTGAATGAAAAAAAGTTTTTCCAGAATCTGGGTCTTAGTCTACTTGACCGCGCTGGCAGTGCCAACGTTCTGTTTCATTGCCGCCAGCCTGATATTATTCAATCAAAACGAGCTACAGATAAGGGTTCAAGATGGCTCAGTAGCAGCTCAAGACTTCGTACACTATTACATATTTGGCCGGATGGCAGCCTCTCCTGATGCCCACCTAGTCTATAGCGAGGTAGCACAGTCACGCTGGTTCCACGACTTAGTGCTACAAATCACTGGATTTTCAACCAGCCAATCGTATTGGTGTCTGTTTGCCCCTATGGTCTTTCCCTTCTGCCTGCCGCTGGCCCTAATGAGCCTCAAGCAGGCCTTCATTGCCTTTGTGATACTGAGCGCACTAGCGCTCTTTAGCTGTTTTCCCCTGGCCCTCAATGCTCTAGGTAAGCGCTCCTTCGCTAGTAATGCTGCCATTATTTTTTGCCTGATAGCAAACACCCAAGGACTGCTGAGTATTGCCAAAGGGCAACCGTCGTTCCTTCTACTAGCTCTAGAATCGCTTTTCTTCTGGGGTTGGATAAAGAGAAAAGACTGGGTAACGGGACTAGCAATAGGCATACTCTTCTTCAAGCCTCACTATGGCCTTTTCTTCGTCACACCAATATTGATGGCACGCCGATGGAAAGCGCTGCTCGTCTGTACTCTGACCACAGCACTTTTGATGTTTCTTGGGGGGCTAATTATTGGCTTTGATAACGTCATCAACTTTCCCCAGATTATCACGCAAAAAGATATCGGCAGTTGCCTCGGAATGGTTTCGCTGCGCTACCTCGCCACCCTGTACTTTCCCGACCTCCTCGCCCTTCACATCTCGCTAGGTATTATGGTTGTTGGCTTGATACTCAATGTAATTATGTGGTGGCAGGGTGAGAAACATGCACTGGATCAGACATGGCTTATCTGCTGCACCACACTAATATGCATATTAGCTAGCCCACACACCTACCACTATGATCTCATTATGCTAGGCCTCTTGGCGGTATCCATCATTCCCGCCCGCTCACAACAAAAACCACTAGCGAAAGTCAGCTATGCGGCCTATCGAACACTCCTGATCGCGTCACCTGGGCTATATTGGATCTCAATACTTGTGCTCCCGAAAATAGGCGAAGTGGGCTCGCCCTACGATCCAATTCAATCGATAATATCAATAGTGCTCAACTTCACTCTCTTGGCTCTAGCTCTGGTCTGTTTGTTCGACAAGCCAACAAAATCTGTCAGCGAAACAGAAACAGACACAGAAACAGCAACAGAAACAAACACATGCACACACTGAAACCCTATTGGCTAGCAGCAATTAGTATTTTTGGTTTCTTAGTTGTGCGCATCTTCTTACTACCCAGCAATATTATCAATCCTGATTGCTCTATGTTTCTCAAAACTGGTCAGCTCGTCATAGCCGGCGCCCGCCCATATATAGACTTTATCGAATTAAATCCGCCCCTGGTCTTTTACATCCACGCCATTCCAGCTTTCTTTGCCAAATTATCTGGCCTGTCAGCAGAAGCATGCCTCTATATTTTCACCCTAATGCTCTTTGGTCTATCTCTAGGTCTGTGTTGGAATTTACTAAAAGGCGAGACTTCAAATGCAGTAAATTTCGGCCCCATCCTCTTGGCCTTTTGCCTAGGTAACCTGATCTGCTATGAGTGGGTCCAATTCGGCCAACGACAACAATTATTAGCCAATGCCTTATTGCCATTCTTTGTCTGCCGCTACTTAAGATGGCAAGGCGCAGGCGTAAAGATAGACACGAAAACGGCGGCCATAAGTGGACTCTACTGCGGCACATTAACCAGTCTGCTGCCTCAATATGCCGCCATTGTTGTCAGTCTAGAATTGTTCTATATCTTGCGTCAGCGCCAATTGCGCCCACTAATATCAGCTGAAACCATTGCCTTTGTTGCCAGTGTCATTGCCTATGTCTTATTTGTATTTTCACAAGATGCCATTCGAGTAGAATTTCTCGGACGCTGGATGCCCATGGTAAGCCAAGGTTATGGCCTCTACAACTGGCCCTGGTCTATGCAACTATTGCAACTCACCGTCAGTGGTATCTTGCCGATTTCTGCTATTGCCTTGCTGATCATACTGAGATTGAAACCATGGAAAAAACAAAATCAGGGCTTGCTAGCAGCCATCGGCGTATTTTACCTGGGTAGTATCTTCGTTTTAATTTTGCAAGGCAAAAGCATTCTCAATCAAACCATTCCCCTCATGTATGGCAGCTTAATGCTGTGCTGCTCTATCACTCTACCAAGCAATTTCAAGGGTACACTGATCACTTCACTACTTGCCCTGCTCTGCTTTATGCTCCCTGTATGGGCTTTGCCTGGTGTAATCTCGCAAAATCAAACATGGCAAACTATGACGGCCAAAATTGCGGCCACACTAGAGAAAGAAAGCACCAGCCAAGACCGAGTCAGTATGCTCTCTCTATCGTTACCAGACTCGTATCCGGCCCTACCCACGGCAAAGCGGGAGAGCGGCAGCCGTTATTTCTTTGTTTTCCCTCTGCTCATGACCAACTACCTAGCTAGAAAACACGCAGGCACCGAGGTGGCAGAAAAATGGCAAGCAGAAGGGCAAAGATTCATCGCCGACTTAGATACCGACTTGCACAACAACAAGCCACGCATTATTTTGATTCAAGAAAATATTATCCCGATGGCAGACATTTCAGTGCGTCAATATTTAGAAAAGACGTCATTTTGGCAGACCTTAGGCCAAAACTATGAATATGCCTACCAAGTAAAAGCCGGCCCCAGTGAGCTCTCGCTCTGGAAGCGCCGCTCAGAAAACAAACCTTAATTCTGTGCGGCAACTGTCTCAACATGGCGCCCCTGCAGCAAGTAGGGCATGATGCTGTCGCGTTGAAATTGTTCACGGAAGCGCCAAAAGAAAGCATCTTGGAAGTAATGAATGTTCGACATGGCAATGCTACAGCCCATCAGCAGCTTAAAGTAAAAGCTGCCTGGAGAAAAATCAAGGCGAGCAGCGTGGGTGATCAAATAAATACCAAGAGAACCAACACAAAGAATAGTCATGAGCAATTGAGCATTGATAGGAAGATCGAACTTTCTATTTTCATCTTGATATTTATAGCGAATGAGAATGATATTGAGACCAATATACTGGCACCAGTGCATAGTTCCAGGAATGAGGAAAGCAGTCTCCACCCGTTGACCAGGAAAAACGAAAGGCACGAAATAGAGCACCGACGTCACCCAGAAAACAAAAGCTGGCACATTAATGCTGGCACCAGCACTAACCTGTTTCAAAATATTGTTCAAATAACGAGCTATGTCATACAAGGCCAATAAGGCCAAGCCAGTAAAGACAGCCAGAGCCCAATTGTTTTCTGCCCCAGAAAAGAGCTGACGATAGAAGAAAACCGAAACGAAAAATATAGCGGGAGTCCAAAGACTGCGTGATAGCAAGTCTCTGTTTGGCAAGGCTTCATTGGCGTTTTTATTGTGATAGAGAAGGACAATACCAAGATTCTGCTGGACAAAATGCTGCACACCCCAGAAGGTAGTAATAGTTAGACACAGCCAGGGTGTGGCCACAGCCAAGAACAGAGTGACGATGCCGACCAAAAGTGGTGCCAAATAGTACAGGGCTATGCGACTGCGATCTTGAGTCCAGTATTGATTATTCTTCTTATCAAAATAGAAAAACCAGGTTGGCCCTTGATGCATCGGCCCAATGCCGAAAGCGTTGACAATAAATAAGAAAAGTAGGCTAGGACAGGCTACAGACGGCAGCTGCAAACAAATGCTCGCGGCGATAGCAAGTAGAAGCGGTGCAAAGAACCAGAGCAGGTCAAACTCTCGACTTGCCATCCAAGGGAAGCAGAACTTATCACTTTTAACTGCTTGGGAAGAGGAAGTCATAAGCTCCTTTGACAAGACCATAAAGCACCTCATGATCTATACCCATGTTAGGCTATCATATGAAAGTTGTATAAAAATTGAAGAACAAACATTGCAGAGATAAATGTCGATTGACACAGAGTTCAGAGAAAGAAAACCCAACAAGACACCCGGCTTCAAGGCGAAACGGTTGGGCCTTTTGGCTGATTTTAACTGCAGTTGTAGCCCTTAATCTAATTCGCACATTACCTTGGTTTCCCCGAGTGATAATGGTTCCAGAAGACGACTCCTGGGATCTAATGCTCAATCTTTTTGCTAAGCGTGGGGCACTGAGCGGCGTCGACTATATTTTCACTTTTGGTCCCCTCGGCTTCCTTTACAACAAGACTTACTTTCCAGATACATACACCCTAAAACTTTTTCTACAGGGCTTACTTTGCGCCCTGACCACGGCGGTTATGGTGCTTCAGGGTCGACGCCTGTTCACAAAATGGCCCTTCACAATCGCCTGGATCTTCTGCCTGGTTGCTCTTTACGGCTTCTTTGGCGACGTCTTCTTTCTCGCCATACCAGTACTGCTGGTCAACCAATATTTTCTGCTTGACGACGCCAAAGCAAACTACAAGTGCAAGGCATCTGGCGTGACAATTCTCTTGGTTGCACTGCTTGCCTTGACCGCCTTAGTCAAGTTTACTTTCTTCGTGGCTGCCACTTGGGTCATCGCCTTTATTGCCCTAGATGAGCTGCTCAAGAAAAAGCCGCCTATCTTGCTTTTTCTCTTTACCATAGTTTTTCTGGCTGGATGGATGCTATGCGGTCAGCCCCTGGCAAATTTGCCCACTTATATCAGCACCTCACTAGCCGTAGCCGCTGGCCACAGCGAAGCCATGTCATGGTCGGAAGCCAACTGGCAAATACCAATTTTGGCCACCGTTGCTGCAACAGGCCTGTTGCTAATTAGCTTTGCCAACCTTGTGTACAAAAGAATGGGCAAGACCTTCCCCGTCGCACTTTTAGCTGAAAGCGGGCTTTTTTTTTGACCTTCAAGGCCGCCTATGTGCGCCAAACCCTCGACCATCAAGTAATTGCCCCATCAGTTTTTGGCTTTGCCGCTCTAGCACTGACGCCATTTTTCATTAAAGAAACGAGCAAACCAATTAAGGTCACAGCCTTGATTTCATTGGCTAGTATGCTCTTCATCGCCATACCAGCCAATATGCCAATGCCAGGCATTCCGCCTTTGCTAATCTATCCCACCATGCTCTTCGGCAACCTTTACGATACAGCCTTGCGCCTGCATCAGTGCCCCTCAGTATTGCTAGGCCAATCAAAGATAGCAGCAGACTATCAGAAGCGCATGGCCGCAATCAAAGAGAAGAACCACCTGCCAGCCCTGACTGGTACGGTTGACCTGTTACCAGCGCAGCTCAATGTTGTCATCGCCAACAATTACAATTATCAGCCCAGGCCAGTGATTCAAAGCTATCTAGCTTATAAAGAATCACTTATAGAGACAAACAAAAACTACTGGGCCAAAGGCAAAGCAGCCGATTATGTTGTCCTGCAAGAAATGACAGACACCTACGGTTACTATCCAACCCTACACGATGGGCCCTCCTGGGTCGAACTACTAAGCCGCTATGAACCAACTTGGTGTCAGCCCAGCGGTCTAATTGTCAAAAAGCGTTCTCAGCCTCGTAGCATCACATTGAAAACCCTAGAAACCATCGAAACAAAATTAGGTGAGCCAGTTACTATTGCGGCTTCAAACCAAATTGTCTTTGCCAAAATCAATGTCAAAATCACGCCCCTGGGCTCTTTGCAAAAGTTATTCTTCCGCATCTACCCAACCGCCATTGCCGTGCAACTGAAAAACGGCAAGAAAGAGAGCTATGTTGCCCCCACAGACAATCTCAGAGCTGGATTTATACTCTCACCTTTCGTCCGCCAACCAGAAGAAATTAAGGCACTTTATTCTCAGCCTAAAGACCTGCATACAAGCAACGATGTGGTTGAGCTCACCATCAGCGAAAGGAAAAATGATTTTCCGTGGCATATACTGTCTGACCACTACACCATCGAATTGTTTTCACTGGAAAATCACAATTGAATCACGAAGCACTGCACGTTGACATTTTTGTGGTCTTACTGATGGTGACAGCGACTGTTGCCATCTCAGTAAAGTGGGTGAAGCTGCCCTATTCTATTGCCCTCGTCATTGTCGGCTTACTAATTGGCGTCTGCCATCTTTTGCCACCAGTAGAGCTTACCCCTGATCTAATCTTGCTGATTTTCCTTCCGGCCGTACTATTCGAAGCTTCCTGGAATATTCCCCTGCGCGAGCTTAAAGAAGGGTGGCTTCCTATCACAGTTTTGGCGACACTGGGGGTAGTCGTCAATACGGTGGTGGTGGCCTATGGTATGAACTATTTTGCCGGAGTAGCTCTTGGTCCGGCATTTCTTTTCGGCGCCATGATTGCAGCGACCGACCCGATTTCAGTACTAGCGCTATTTCGCAAACTAGGAATTAATAGCAGCTTAACTATGCTTCTAGAAGGCGAAAGCTTGGCTAACGACGGCACGGCAGTAGTGCTTTTCAAATTGGTACTAGCAATAGTGCTAAGCGGTGCTTCTTTCTCAGCGGCTTCGACCTTGGGTAATTTCATTTTGGTTGTAGTCGGGGGTGCTGCAATTGGCGCCATCATTGGCTATGCCGCTTCACGTATCACCAGCCTATTCGACGACCACCTCCTAGAAATTACCCTCACCACTATCGTTGCTTACGGTTCATATATTTTGGCCGAGCAATTGCATCTCTCCGCAGTACTAAGTGTGGTGGCAGCCGGTGTGGTCATCGGCAACTACGGCAGCCGCAATTCGATGTCAGTCGGCACACGTATGGCAGTCAACTCTTTCTGGGAATACACTGCCTTTCTCGTTAATTCACTAATATTTTTGCTCATTGGCCTGCAAGTAAAATACGATTTGCTCTGCAAATATTCTCTACAAATTGGCGTGGGAATAGCCGTAGTAATTGCTGCTCGTCTCATTGTCGTCTACGGCATGACACCATTTCTTAGGCAGCACAATGCAAAGATTCCATGGAAGTGGCGCCACTTGCTCTTCTGGGGTGCACTGCGCGGCTCTATTTGCATGGCCCTAGCCCTGAGCCTACCCGATTCGCTGCCAGCAAAAGAGATGATTACAATCACTACTTTCGGCGTTGTTCTCTTCACCCTACTAGTACCGGGTTTAACCATCGAGCCTCTAGTTAAATTGCTGGGTATGAATTTAATAGATCCGGTGAAAGAGCAATACAAAGAGTTGAAAGCACGTCTAATTACTAAAAAACGGGCTGCCAATTTTCTAGCCGAACAGTTCAAGACTGGCACGGTCTCAGCAGCTTGCTTCGAACTACTAAACGCTGACTTACAAGAACAAAAAGAATCACTAAAAAAACAAATAGAAAATTTGCACATTGAAGATATCTCAGTTAAAGAACTAGAAATAGAAGAAGTAAGACACCGCCTGGCAGAGCTAGAAAAAGACTGCTTAAAGGAACTAACAAAAGAAGGTTTCATCAGCGAAGATGGCCGCCAACGCATACAGCTAGAACAGGTACAGCTAGATCAAGTACAGCTAGAACAAGTACAGTTAGAGCAGACAGAAACAAGCAAGAACTTGCCAGAATAATAAGAGAAATGGTCATTGAGGGCATAAATTTGAAGTTGTTTCATAGCCGCAACCAAGCTTTAATTGTTCCTTTTGTTGTTTCCGTAATTTGTGGGCAGGCCCTGCCGAGCCAAGCTCTACCAGCCAGTGAAAAGAAGCCACTGGCACCGGTGAGCTGCTACAACCAAGGAGTTCAAGCCTATCAACAAGGCCGCTACAAGGAAGCCGTTCGCTTTATGTACGACGCCATTGTCAAAGAGAAAGCCGGTGTCAATGCCTGGCTCTACATGGCCAACGCCCAATATGCTTCGGGCAACAAACAACAAGCCCTAGACACCTACCAACGCATAAAGAGCGGCTTTGCTGGAACAGCTCAAGCACAAGCCGCAGCACAATACCTACAAAGATTTAGTAGCGCAACAAAAGAGACAGAAGGCTCAAATAAGCCAGACTCAAATAAGTCCGACTCTAACAACGATTCAACAGCGAGCAATACCAATACCGAAGCGCCTCTGCCACCGGCAAAAGTATTAAAAGAGTTGCGCGCCCGCATAACAATAACTAGGCCAGTAATTGGTCACGACCCAGTCAGCGCCAGAACAATTGCGGCAGTCAATCGCTGTTTTGATAAAATACCAGCCAAAGTACAGGCAATCTTGCTCAAGAATAATATAAAATTTGTCATCACCCCAACAATGATTGATAAATATCCCGAGGGCGCCTACCAGACAGTACGTGGCTATGAAGGCGGCACAAGCAAGAGCTGCCCAGGTCTTTTTGATGGAGACACCATTGTGCTGGCCCAAAGCACGGTCAATGAAGACACTAATAATGTCAATCAAGCCATCAATGCAGACGATCTAGAGGGCACCTTTCTCCACGAAACCGGCCATGCCCTGGACGCCTGCCTCAACAATTATTCTTGTACAAAAGAATACCGACACAACTACTATTTAGACATCGCCCACGTGCCAGACAGCGTTGCTCCTAAAATTAGCTATTATCTGCAAAAGTCTGACACCGGCCAAGTTGAGAGTTGTGCTGAACTGACTTCTATTTTGCTCGGTAATGAGCGCGGCCATGCCGCAGAGCTTACCACTTATTTTCCCAACACCCTTAAATACATCAAGCAAAAGCTTGGGCTTTAACCTGCCTGGGTTTTGCCTGTAGCATTTTCAGGTAGAATCAATATTATGAGTCGCTTAGCCCCCCAGCTTGAAGACGTCCGCTCGTTCTGGCCTGCGCAGACTATGGGCGGCGGCATTGACGTTTCTCGGCTTTTGACCGAAGTGCAAGAGTTTGCCCTTTTAACCTTTGACAGACTGGACAGCAATGGCAACGGCTTTATCTCAAAAGAAGAGTTAGAAGATGCGAAAACTAAATTCAAACTTTCCGGCCGCGAGCTGAGCTATGTGCGCTTTCTCTGTTCGAACGTTAATAAAATCAGTGCCGCCCACGACGACCACGATGGCCCCACTCCTGCTGGAATTTCTCGCAACGACATCATAGTTGGTATTTCAAGACTAGATTTGATCAAGTTTTTTAGCGGCATGGGCAGTAAAACATAAAGTCGCTGAGCTCAAGCTCTTGCTATTTAACAGTTACCTTCGGCAGAGCGGCAGCAAACATGGCCTTATTGCTTGGCTGCACCTGCAGCACTTTTAGGCCCTTAAACTGCTTGAGGACAGGAACAGCTCGCCTATCTAAGCCGCAATCGACGACGCTTAAGGTGTGTAGTCTATTGAGCTTACTCAAGAGCTTGAGCTGGCTGAGGGTAACTTTGGTATAACTCAAGTTCAGATATTGCAATGTCGATAACTCAGAAAGAGCCTTGAAATCTTGCGGCTGCAATTGGCAGCGCTGCAAATTTACATACTCAAGACGCTTAACCATCTTAAGCTTAGCGAGAATAGCAGTGCAGTTTCCTCCAGCAGCGAGCTGAAAATCACGTATATGATTCCAGCAATTGGCACGAGCCAGCATGGCACCATCTAAGGTGCAATTATTGCCGTCAAACTTGCTGATTTGAGTAAACTTACTAAGCGACGGAATACACTTAGCCGTAAGACCATGGGTATCATAAATTTGTAATTCATCGATAGCCGGAATGGCTGTGCAAGCCTCAAGCACAGCGTCGCTATCGGAACCATCGACGAGGCGCACAGCCGTTACGTCACCCTTACCGAAGCGCAAGACATATCCGGGATGGACAGCCACAAGCCGAGAGGGCAAATACATTAACCACTCACTCTCCGCAAATTCTACAGTACCTCTAGCTTTGACAATTCTCTCTTTCTTTGTTTTCCAATCATAAGAGTAGATACTGCCAATTAAGCAGTCTGTGGGGAAATTAAAGATACGGGCCTTGCCACCTCCTGATTTGCTATCAAGATAAGGATTAGTGTCGGCCAAAGATGTGGTCGGCTCAATATCTTCATCCCCGTCAAATTTGACTTTTTCCACTTTAGGCTTAGCAACAGCCAAGACTCGCCGAGGAGGCGGCTTAGGCTTAGAATTAGCGGACTGAAAGTTCTGCCAAACAAGAAAACCACAAGCAACAGTTGCAAGAACAATAGCCCCAGCGCCAAGTCCGAGCAAAAGCTTCTTCACCTTCAACACTTGCTCTCTTGATGCCTGCGAGTCGGTGCTATTGCGGGCACGTTGATCAGCTTCTATACTGGCCGCCTCTTCACTTAGCGATACACCGTTGCGCGTCAGCGCGCTGCGCACCAAAGCCTTACCTTCCTCAGCCAGCGAGGGAGTGATCAGCGAATCATTCTGTAGAGGCTGAAAATCAGGTGTTTGAGCGGCTGTGTTAACAGTTCGACTCGGCGGAATTAAATTGGGATTGAGGGCAGGTGCCACCACAGTACTGCGGGTATGCTGTAGATAGATATTGCCACTGCCGTCAACTATTGGAGCGTTGTAGCAGTAGAACGGCTCATCGCCTTGCAAGATGGCAATTAGGTCGCTACAAAGATTCTCCATAGCCTGATAGCGCATGTCTGGGTCTTTAGCCATCATCCGCTCTAACACAGCCTGCACCGCATCAGGAAAATTTCCACCCTCAACCACTTCGTTCAAAATGGGCGTGGGAGCCGACTGATGCATATGCTTAATTTCAACAGCACTCCTGGCGACAAAAGGCGGCTCACCAGTAAGGGTCTCAAAGAATGTTACACCTAGCGAATAGATGTCGCTGCGAGCATCAACAGTGCGACCTAGACACTGCTCAGGGCTCATATAATAGGGACTACCTAAATTCTCTTCGTCATGACCGAGGTGGTCTCCGTCAATTTCAGCATCGAAAGTAAGCTTTACAATGCCAAAATCAACAATCTTGATAGTTGAACCCGTAGCATCCGGCTGATCAAGTAAAACAATATTGGCAGGCTTAACATCGCGGTGAATAACTCCTTTGCTATGGGCGTAGCCAAAGCCGCTGGCAGCCTGCAAAAATATGTACAAGACAGTATTTACAGGCGGTGGATCATAGTCGCGCAAGCGCTCCATCAGATTGCAACCGCGCAAAAAATCCATTACATAAAACGGATGATCAAAACCATCAGGGGTTCTATGCAAACCAAAATTGTGCAAACCGACAATATTGGGGTGAAACATTTTAGCAATGGCCTGGGCCTCAATTTGAAAGCGCACCCAAGCAACTTCTGTGATTTGATCAGTGCTCAAAGTCTTGAGAGCGTACTCTTTGGGCAACCTGACATGATGGGCGTGATAAACGTAACCCATGGCCCCACGACCAATGTAATCGACAATCTGATAACTATTGCCAACAATGTCGCCGATTTTAAACTCAGCACCCGGTGGCAGCGGTCTAGGCTGTGCGGGCGGCTGTAAAACTAAATCGTCGGATAATGGTTCGTTCACTGTCTCTGGCAGTTCAAGTAGCGATTATTAAGCCTAAGGTCTTGAGAAAGCTGGCTAGCATCAGCTTTATATACCAAGCCCGAAGACAAGGTAATCAGTAAGCTAACAACTAACAAGTTATCTATACGAGATTCGGGAGAAGCGAAGATCATGATCAATAACGGGTAAAATATGGTCTGAATTTAGTGGATAAACAATAGAAACCATGTACAACACACAGGGAAAAACTTTCTTTGAACTAGCCACTGACCGCAATTTTTGGTTGCATCTCAATCCGCAGCTGCACATTACCGAAAAAGGCTCACAACCGACAGTTGCCCGCTACAAACTCAGCTCCGAGCTAGGGCAGCTGACCAAAGAGAACATGCAGCACGAAGGCTACTTCAAAATCGAAAATGCCGTTGCCCAGGCCGACCTAGGGCTTATGGTGCAAGCCGTAAAAAAAATCCGTGATGACCACTGGCCAGAGACCTTTTCCTTTGTCTACGACGAATTCTGGATGAAATTTCAAGAATTGTCATCTGTCCTCAGCGTCATTCTCGGCCCAGACTACAAAATGATGCCCACGCTGTACACCTTCTGTGTAGAGCCCGGCGGGGCTGGCGCTGGTTTTCTACCTCACCGTGATCGCTCTAGGCGCAAGCTTTTGCGAGCCGATGGTCAAACTGTGGCCATGAACATCTGGATATCGCTCACCGATGCCAGCCCCGATACTGGCTGCATTTACATCCTGCCTGTGCAATACGACCCCAATTTCCCCAATAATTTGACCACCTATGGTGTCACCAATTATCAAGACATTCGTGCCCTGCCCACTAAAGCCGGTGACATTCTGGGCTGGAACGAAGGGGTCTATCACTGGGGCGGCCGCAGCAGCAAGCACGGTACCTACTCAAGAATCAGCATTGCCGCAAGCTTTCAAAGGGGCGACAGCGCCTCTCTAGAGACGCCTCTGTTACCACCAAACAGGCTGCCAACCTTGAAACAGCGCCTCTCTATAATTGCCGCCCAACTTTTGCGCTACCAGGCCCAAGCGGCCATATCACCAGCCGTCAGACAACTAGCTGTAGACTTGCAAGCCTTAGACGAAAGACTAGTCGTCAACGACGATGGAGGCCCCTTTATTTATGACGAAGCCGGGGAAAAAGTACTGAAGCGCTAGTAAGGCAAAAAACAATAATTCAAGGCAATCCCAAAACAGCAAAACTACCATAGGTGCTATCAATGACCGAGAGCAGAGAAGGGCAGCCCCAGATCAAAGTCAGTCGTCGCTTATTTATGGCAGGTGGCCTCTGGGCAGCCGGTTCAATTTTTGTCGGCAGTGTTAGTCCTGAAAGAGTCTTAGCGGCAAGCAAGAAGCCAAGTTTTGACGTCGAAGCTTTGCGCCAGGCAGTCAAATGCAACATTTCGCTGCCCAGCGACAAAGATTTCAAAGACAAAGTTTATGGTGGTCTCTGGAACAGATACTATGCTAATCGCGCCCCGCAAGTAGCAGTGCAAGTAAAAACCGACGCAGATGTCATTGCCGCTGTCAAATTTGCCAAAGCCAATAACATGAAAGTCGCAGTGCGCGGCGGCGGCCACAACTGGTGCTCTCCTTCACTGCGCAATGGCGGCATGATGATTGACCTGACGGCCATGAATAAAGTGATCTCAATCGATCCTGTAAAAAAAATCTGTATAACAGAGCCAATCATCAGCAACCGTGAAATTCAACAGAAGCTCAAACCTCATGGCTTAGCCTTCCCTTCGGGCCACTGTCCCCAAGTAAAACTAAGCGGCTATCTGCTTAGCGGCGGCATGTCTTGGAATCAAGGAGTCTGGGGTCACGGTGTCGAAAGCGTCGAAAAAATTGAAATGGTCACCGCCGATGGTGAACTAATCGTCGCTGACAAAGACCACAATCAAGATTACTATTGGGCCGCCCGTGGCGCTGGCCCCGGCCTCTTTGCCGTATGCTTGCGCTACCACCTCAAACTTTACGACATTCCTAAAGCCTTTACATGCAGCGCCTATCACTACTCGATGGAGCAATATAAAGAAGTGGCTGAGTGGATCAAGGATACAGCACCAAAGCTCGATCCTTGCGTTGAACTGTCACTATGGATGGTGGCAGCCCCGCCTGAACTAGCCGAACAAACTAAAGCCCAGGGCGGCAAAGTCTGCATGGTGACCGGCACAGCCTTTACCGATAGCCAAGAGAAAGGCAAGGCGGCCATGGCCCTGCTAGATACTTGCCCAGTAATCAACAAATGCTTATCAAAGTCAGTCAACCAACCGTCCGATTTTGAAGGTTTGTTTGACGCCTCTGGCGCTCTATGGCCAGAAAACATGCGCAACCAAGTAGAAGCAATGTTCTCGAATACTAATCCAGCTGAAATATTTGCCGCAACAGCAGAGCATTTCAAAAAATGTCCATCGCCAGCCACTGTATTTATGTTTGCTGTATTTACTGGCCCCAATGTGCCAAGCAAACCGCCAGCAGACACAGCCTTCTCAATGACGGGCAAACTCTATGGCGGCCCTTGGACAATGTGGAAAGATCAAGCCGACGACAGCGTCAATTTGAAGTGGCACAAAGAAATGCTCACTCTAATTAAGCCATTTACGGTTGGTCATTATGTGGCTGAGTCAGACACTGTTGCCTACCCAGAGCACGCAGTAAATGCCTTTTCAAAAGCCAACTGGAAGCGTTTGGCTGAGCTGCGCAAAAAGTATGACCCCAGCGGTGTTTTCTTTAACTTTACTGATGGATTAGCGTAATAACTAATTCTGATACCATTGTTAGCCTTATGATGAAAAATACATTTTGCCATCTCCCCGGCATCACTGCCGCCCGCGAGCAAAAATTGTGGGACTCCGGCTGCCATTCTTGGGACTCATTACTCCAAACCGACTTTGCCCAAAAACACAAACGCTCAGGCTCGGTCTCTTCTCATATAGAGAAATCGCTGGAGCATATCGAAAAGGACAATCCATCATATTTCGCAGAGCAGCTCCCGTCTTCTCTGCACTGGCGATTGTTTCCCGATTTTCGCCAATCGATAGCCTATCTCGATATTGAAACAACCGGCCTCGAGCGCAGTGACATCATCACAACCATTGCCCTTTACGACGGCAAATCAATATTCCACTACGTGCAGGGTGAGAATCTCAACGATTTCAAAGCCGACATAAACAAGTACAAGCTGCTTGTCACATACAACGGAAAACCTTTTGATGTGCCGTTCATAGAACGCTATTTCAAAATCGCAGTAAACCAGCCAAATATCGACTTGCGGTACATCTTGCACAGCCTCGGATACAAAGGCGGTTTGAAAGGCTGCGAGAAAAAGTTGGGCATCGACAGGAAAGACCTAGCCGAGATAGACGGCTACGCTGCCGTGTTGCTCTGGCGCGACTACAAGAAAAACAAGAATCAAAAGGCTTTAGAAACTCTGCTTGCATACAACATTTTGGATGTTCTCAATCTTGAAACGTTGCTCGTATTAGCTTACAACGAAAAAATTTCATCCACCCCGTTTAGCAACAGTCACAAGCTGCCACTGCCATTGCATCCGAAGAATCCATTTGAACCTGACAAGAAAACTATAAATAGTATTCGCCGCTACCTTTTCTGAGTTACCGCTAATCTAACTACCTCGTTAACCACTCTAACCTCGTGCAAAGCTTAAGAAAAATAGTGGCAAAAAATTTCTTTTTCATGCCAGGCAAGGGTTTAGACCCTTCATTAGTATTTTTACCAGTGACGATGTAAAGAGATGCAACTACTATCGAATTGTCATCGGGCGAAGGCAAGAAATCGAAACAAGGAGATTGCTCTTGAAAGAAAAATCCTCCCGCACAAATGTGCCAGAAGCAAAACTCCGTCAACTAACGGAAGCTGCCGAAAGCGGGCAGTATGGCGTCCTAACTAAATTTCTCAATAGCTTACCTAGTGCAGTCGATCGCGTTGAAGTGCTGCAATCAATCGAAAGATTGAACCGCGAAAACCGCTACAAAACTGGCAAACTACCAAGACTGGCATTCGTCAGCAACACATATAGTGATAGCGACTTTGTCGACATCGCACTAACAAAAAAGAGCTCCGATTGGTTATTCCAAGATGATGTTCTCTATCGCGAATCAATCATCTGGGACATCTGCGCCGTAGCAGAAATCACAAGCCAAGCAGATCGGCAAATCAATCCTGCAATCACTCACTCATTCCAGCAACAAATAGCTCGCTCAGCATAAATTTCTGGCTGGCACCACACACACGACACATACGACAAACCTCCCTGCGCTACCCACGTAACTAGACTATAATCTACAACCTTGTCCTCATTGAGCTACCCTGATTCAGGCCGCTTAGTGAGGACATCATGCTAAAGGGTTCAAACTACTAACTACTAACTACTAGCTACATATCGAAGGAGTGCAATGAAGAAAAACTATTTGCTGGCCCTGTGCACTTCAATCTACTTTTTAGCAACAAGTAACTCTGTATCAGCGGCACCACCAGCGAAAACAGTTAAAAAGCCACCACCACCTGATTATTTTCCGGCTCGTTGGAAATACTCGTGGAAATATCAGACCACCACAGCCGATGGCAAGAAAACAAACTTTTCAATGAAAGACATTCACGACGACAAACAAAGCGATGGCACCATTTGGCATCAAATTCAAGTTGAAACTTCGCCCACCCAGAAATTTAGCGATTGGTACAGCAAAGGCAACGGTCTAGTGCTAGACCATCACCTCGAATATGAATCTAACGGCATGAAGGCTGACTATCTGCCGCCCAAGCAAACGCTGAAACACCCACTAGAAAGCGGTGACCGTTGGCAGTGGGCAGGAACAGGCATGATGAACACAGCCTCAACAGAAAACTATACGGTTAGTGGGCCAGAAGAAATAATAGTTCCAGCCGGTAAATTCAACGCCATGAAAGTAGTCAGCGAAGTTACTACTGCCGGTTCAAAGGCGACAAAAACCTACTGGTATGGCCCCAATGTCGGCCTAGTAAAATCTATCACCGAGAGCGGCCCAGTTAAATCGACAACAGAGCTAGTCTCTTACGATTTTCCCAAGCTGCTGCCCGGTGAATTAGAAGCAGAAATAAATAGGCCTAGATAGGTCGACAAAAACCTAGATAGAGCTAACTATTTATATGATGTGGTCTTCTTCACTTTGACTGTGGATTTCTTCGTATACGCTTTAGAGCCAGACGTTGTTGAAGCCGTTGAAAGGTCAGCATTTAATTTAGTCACAGCTTTCTCAAGGCTATCCACTTCACTCTCCGGCCAGCCAGCGGCCTCAGCCGATGAGGTTTTGCGCACGAGGGAGTCGGCTATACTTCTGAAACCAGAGGCCTGCGAGCCATTGATCCAACCTTTGGCAACGGCTGTGTCAATCTGAGCGTGGATATTGTGCAACCGCTCACGGAATTTGAACTTTACGCCTTTTTTGACATCGATCGTTTCGCTGCTGCTAGATGAGCTTGAAGTATGCTCGATGCTGTCAGCGAAAGCTGGTAAGCAAGTAAACATTGGTGTCGACACTGCGCATGCCACCATAAGACTGACTAAATTTTTCATTTGTACCTTCGTTAATCTGTGAGTTAATTGATTTTGCGCTGATATTAGCGTTGATACCCACTAATACTTATATTCTCTTTGCAAGCCTTTGGCCCAAATCAGGGATAATTGGCAGCACGGAGTGGGTCGTTTTCGGCGAGCCTATATTCTTGGATGGAGTTTGAAATGGCACCGAGAGACTATCCCAATATTTCATGTGGCATTTTGACCAAGCAAAGCTTCAAAGATTGGGGCACAGTTCGAGAGTTGTTCACCTTGTGGCACAAGGTTGCGCCTGCCTACTTTCCTAATAGGTACGACGTGATAGAACCTATTCGTCGTCCACTGAGCATCGAAACACTTGATGCAATGCAAGAAATTTGGGAAATGAGTGTATGTTTCAAAACCACCAAATCCCCGTGGGTAGAGGCAAGCTGCTCCATAGAAGGGTCATTCGAAAGTGAAAGGAAGTACTCTACCCTTCACGTCACAGCAGAATCGGGAACCAGTGCGGAGCCAGAGCTAATCAAGTTTATTGAGCAAGCAGCATTAGCGACAGATGCCGAGTTTGCTTACATGCATCGGGCAAATAGTACTGAGCAAAATCGAGATCGTGAGAAAAAAATCGATTCTGTTTATACCTGCGGTGTTGCCGATAAGTACCCCCTAATTTCGGTTTACAGCAAGCATTTGCCACTCGGTATGCCAGACCTTTATTGGTGCACGATTCTAGGCAAAGACAAAGTAGAAGAAATCGGGCGAGCACGGTTGTCAGCTTGTCCTGTGTACAAAGTTCAATGGCTAAATGATGATTTGGTGAGACTTCAATTAACTAGCTCAATCAACGACAGCCGAGACAACGAACAAGACTTTGAAAAATTGAGAGCAAATATCAAAAGATATCTCGGCGAAAAACTGTTTCAGCCTTATTCTTGGCCCGATGGATACAGGCCCATCATTGATATTTTGAATGAATTATCCGCAAAGAATTTCAAGAAATAAGGTATCAAACAGTGGGTTCAGATTTTTCAAATTATCAAATCTACGCAGGTGCTGAGTGCGATACGGCTCGAGCTAACCTAATCGAAACTATCGACTCAGCAATGAGATCAGAAGGACTTACAAAAGAAGAAGCATCGCATGAGACCATCGAAGCTCTCCTAGAAAAAGACCGCACTAGTCGCTGCTTTGCAGTGAGTCCAGCACACTCTTGGATCACAGTGCTAGACTCCTTGCCCAGCGTCTACGGTGAGCCCGGTTATATTGAAGCGATTGCCAGAGAAAAGAGAGGGGGAATTCCGCAAATTCAAGAACCAGACATTGAGGGTGAAAAATTTCGTCAAGAGAAATGCCTGAGCTTTTTAGCGAATCTTTCAAAGCATTTTCCAACTATCTGGCTAAAGACATTCGACTCTTGTGTGCTAGAATCGTCGCTTTTTCTTGAGGGAAAGCAGGTTGGTACCTTTGTCTACCCTTGGGACTACCGCGCTGAAAATCCAGTTGCGCTCATGCTTGAGAGCAACATAGACTGGCCAGAGCTGGCGAGCTTACCCTCATCTGAGATTGAATTTTGGGAAAGTTCTGAATATGTAGTCGGCGGTCGCAAATTTTCGGCTCTAGCAAAACATGTTGACTGGCGACCCGAAAGTGTTGAGATTGGCTTCACTGTTGACTCTGAGGGAACAAACTTTTGGTATGCCGTCCCGGATGACTACACCCTCTTGTGCTATTCCAAGCAATACTATTGAAGTTCAGCATGCCAGATAACGAAAGCATTTATTTGGCAGCCGATGTCTACAAAAACGAGTTTCGCATACAACAGCTTCGACTCGAAAATTATCGATGTTTCGGAGCAATCACCCTTGATGATGAGCCTAGCTTCAAGACCTCCGCCTTAGTTAGTTGAACCGCCTATGCCCGCTAGACCACCGATGTTTCCTTTTGCTCGAGTTCAAATCCAGCATTCTTCCATGCTGCAGTGCCACCAAGAACGTTCAACAACGGCTTAAAGCCAGCTCTCTCAAGAACACTTTTGGCTATCGATGAGCGGTAACCGCTGGCGCAAATTACAGCAATCTGACTGCCCGTAGGCACTTCTTTTAGCCGACCTGGCAACTCTGCCAGTGGCACATTGATTGCAGACGGTACGTGACCACCTTGATACTCACCAGTACGTCTAACATCCAATATTTGATATTGTTCGCCTGCATCCAACTCCTTTTTCAATTCATCCACAGTTATCACCAGCGACTCAACAACCTCAAAGCCGCCATCACTCCAGCCAAGCATGCCGTTTTCTTGATAGCCAACAACGGTCTCGATTCCTATGCGAGCAAGCCTGACAACAGCTTCGTCAATAGCGGCCGCATCAGTAGCCACTAAAATAACCGGCTTCCCGAGCTCAAGCAGAGTACCTGCCCATGATGCAAATTGTCCACTGAGCCCAATGTTCAAAGAGCCCTTAATGTGACCACCAGCGAACTCTACGCCACTGCGTATGTCGAGCACTACTGTTCCATCTTGCATTGCCTTATTGACTTCAGCAGCCTTTAGACCTTTCGGTCTTGCTAGCTCTTCAATAGGGAGCGCACCATGTCTATTGATTTCAACATCTTTGGGAAAATATGCCGGTACTTCTGGCAAATCAGCGGTCAACATAGTGATAAAGGCTTCCTTGGACATTGGCTTAAGAGCATAGTTAAATTGCTTCTGCAAGCCAATAGTTGAAGACTTCTCATTCGACAAATGTTTGCCGCAAAGCGAGCCAGCTCCATGCGCTGGCAACACTTCCACGTCGTCAGAAAGTTTGAGAAGCTTCTCGTGGAGGCTCTCATACATAAGACTGGCCATTTCCTTTTCGGAATTACCCTTCGAACCAACAAGGTCAGGCCGACCAACATCGCCGATGAAAAGCGTGTCTCCTGAAAATAATTTAGCTGCTTCTTCGGTTGCTGTATCTTTTGCCAAAATACAAATGCTTTCTGGGGTGTGACCGGGGGTCTCAAGAATTGAGAGGACGACAGTGCCAATCTTAAGCACATCACCATTACTCACCGCTAAGTGAGGGAAAGTAGCACCAGCCTTGGCGCCAAAAACAATTTCAGCACCGCTTTTTTCCGCCAACTCTCTGTGGCCGCTGACAAAATCAGCGTGCAGGTGAGTCTCGATAATGTACTTAATAGAAAGACCTTCTTTTCTTGCTTCCTCAATATACTGATCGACGTCTCTTTGTGGATCGATCACCACCGCTTCTCCTTGCGAACCAAGAAGATAAGACGCATGAGCTAAGCACCCTAAATAGAATTGTTTTAAATACATCTCCAGCCTCCAGTTTTCATCCAACTAACCAATAAATTGCTTTATCAACATCCAAGCCGAAAGAAGCAGCAATGCCAGTGCAAAACCAACTTTTAGCTTGCCTTGTTCGACATAGTGCGCAAAGTGTCCAGCTACCGGCGCCGATAGAATGGTGCCAATGGCAAACGGTAGAACCGAGCCCTTAAAGCTAATGTGCGAAGCATAAGCAGTGGCCCCCACTAAACTATTCATGCCGATTACCAATAGTGAAGTTCCGACGGCCTGCTTCATCGGCAAACCCAATACCAGCATCAAGGCTGGCACAATAATGAAGCCACCACCGACTCCAAGCAATCCAGTTAAAAGCCCCGCTCCCAAACCGGCAGCCAAAACAATCAACAACTGATGACTATGTTGCGGCAGGGATGCTTCATCATTCTTGACTGCCGTTAACATCAGAATGCCAACCAGAGCCATGATTGCCGCAAACAATATCAACTGAATTTGGTCAGAAATACCGCCAGCAAGCACCCCACCAAGATAGCTACCAAAGGCACCAGAAGCCCCGAATTGAAGAGCTATTCGCACTGAAACATAATTTCGGCGCCAATGAGGCAAAACCGCAAAAAAGCTTGCTAGGCCAACAATTACAAGACTTGTACCAATAGCCGTTTTCGCCTGCAAACCAAGCAGATAGACCAATATCGGCACAGCTAAAATGCTGCCACCGCCGCCGAGCAGCCCCAGCAGAGTGCCAACGATCAAGCCAAGAAAAACGTCTAGGAACATAAGCCCCACTTCAACCCAAGACTACGAGCAACAGCTGGTCGACTTACTGGCCATCGACTTGGTTGCCCCAAGTTAGTTCCAACCATTCAAGGAGTATTCGATAGCCCGACCAAATCACTATATCGTTATTTAGTTGAATAGTCAATTATTTACTTGTCGAATTAACGATTTATTGCTACCTTGAGACTAGCGGGGGTTAGAGATGCCAAAGAAACATACTCAACGATCAGAAACGAGAGAGAATCTTCCACGAGAGGCTTTAGAAATAGTGGCGGCGCGATTTCGAGCAATGGGAGATGCAACCAGGCTGGAGCTGCTACAGTTGTTAATGGAAGGCGAAAAATCGGTCCAAGAGTTGTGCGGCCTGACCGGCATGAGTCAAGCAAACATCAGCAAGCACCTAAGCATTTTGGCAGACCAGGGTATTTTAAATCGCCGCAAACAAGGTCTGTTTGTCTTTTACTCAGTGGCCGACACCAGCATTTACCAGCTCTGCGATCTTGTGTGCGGCGCACTATCAGAACGCTTCAGCAAGGTGCAGAAACACTTTGAACACAAGTCGACTCTAACGTCATAGGTCACTTAAATACTAGCCAGCCCAACCAAATTTCGCCACAACCCGCCCCAACTGGAAGCGGACAATAACCGCCACACCGACGCCAGTGCATAGAATATAGGCAGGGAATGCGTAGTTGGCGAAAGTCCAATTAGTGATAGTCAAAAGAGTGATACCAGCACTGATGGCACCAGCTAGATAAGGGGCATAGTGCTCAGACTGCGGCTCTTTCCACGATTTGATCAAAGTAGGCAGCCCTGCCAGGCCGTCGGCTACTAGTGAGAAAGCAATAGCAACATCTCCGTGACCCGACACCTTCCAGGCCACAAGAGCAACAATAGAGAGTATGCCGCAAGTCCAGTCAAGTTTTGACATTTGCCAATATGACTGTTTATTGAGGAAAGAAGCGATAAAGACAAGCAGCGGGCCAAAGCCAATCATAAAGGTCATCAACGACTGCAAGCCCACACCTTCTTGCAATTCGGCGAAGAAGGCAATCATCGGGATAACCATCCACAACAGCCAAGTAACACGATTGGGCTTGGTCTCGCCCTTGAATGTCTTATAGGCGTATACAGCAGAGCCCACAATGTTGAAGAGAGAGGCAAATATGACAAAACGGGGGTCGAGCACGGGATTCCTAGATATTTACGTATTGGCGTCTTTGAGAGTGACCAACAAAGAACGCGTTAGGGAGCTTACAAAGAATCCATAATGACACGAAACGCTGCTAATACTCACTCACTGCCAAAATCATCAACAAAAATTCAATTTCAAACGGCCAGCTGCGAGGCCAGACGCTTAAGAACAGGCAGCAACTGCGAGACATTCTGATAGCGATCGCTGGCTTCTAACTGCGTACACGATTCCACCAACTGACACAGCTCAGCTGAAGTCGGCGTTATACGCAGGTCCGGATTAGCGGCTTGAGCCGCCTCTTGAGCGCTCAATACATTTGATGTAGCAAATGCTTCGGGCTCACTGCCAACCAAAAGGAAATAGAGAGTGCAACCAAAGGCATAGATGTCACTTTGAGCGGTGGCCTTACCTCTCAATTGTTCCGGCGCAATGAACGAATGCTTACCAACAAATGTGCCTGTGGCTGTGCCGATAAACTCATTGGCTGCGCCAAAATCTACCAATACTACTTTTCCGTCGTTACGCAAAATAATATTGTCGGGAGTAACATCGCGGTGAATAATCGGCTGCTCGCGATCATGCAACACCTTCAAAGTGGTGGCAATCTGCACAGCCCACTCTAGTACATCAGCCTCTCTCTGTGGGCCGTTCTGGCGAACCAGCTGCCAGAAATCCATACCGTTTACGTATTCGAGAATCATATAGTTGCGATCAAGTTCAACAAAGCAATCGAGCACATGAACAATGCCTGGATGATCGACTTTCATCAAAAGCTTAGCTTCGCGATCGAACATTTCACGCGCCTTTGCTTTCAATTCATCGGAGCCGTGAGCAGGAATAGAAGCCTCTTTTAGCACTACCAAGCGGCCGCCATCGAGCTGACAGAGATAGAGAGCAGACAGGCCACCAGTGGCTAGCTGTCTAACAATTTTAAGGCTACTATTTCGCAGCACTCGACCAGGCTCAAGCGGAATATATTGAGTCGGACAAAAGCGTCGGCTTAGCTCATCTTCCCAAAGATCGGTATAGCTTGGCTGCGAACTCTTTCTTGCCCCTAGGCGCAGAATTGTTTGTAGCTGATCTAGACCAGGCGCACATCTATCTGGTGCCCACATGCGCACAGCCAACAATAGCTGTTCAACAAATTCTGGTTGAAGATCTTTGATTGGCAAAGTCTCTAGCTTGCCATTCTCTTTAAAAATTTTCAAACGCGAATGTTGGGCCTCGTCTTTCACAATGGCAGAATCAATTGTGCGCACATCTCGCCACGGCAAGTGCCTCTTCAAGCCAACTCTGCCGCCCATAAAAGCGGGGAGAGTTATACCTTGCTTGCTCACAATTAAAAAATCGTTAGCCATCGATCGCTTAAGCAACAGAGCACCAAGGCTGGCGCAAATCACAAGAATCAAGATAGGCAGCTGTGCTCCTATATTTTCGAGTTCGCCCCGCTGCAGCTGCACGAGAAAGTTCATTACTATAAATAAAACAGCAACAGGTGCTGCCAAACCCCAAAGCGGGAAAGTAACATTGAGAAAGACATCAACATATTGACGCAACCAGCTCTTACACTGACTCTTAATCACAAGATCAGCCATGAGTTGAAGCCTCCACGCTGGCATTCGACTCAACTAGAGGCTCAGCCAATTGCCCAGACAAATCATCTAAATCGGCAGCGATTTCATCAGCAGACAGGTAGCGATGATTGAGTTGCAGTGCTGTACAGCGTTTAATTATTTGATTCAACCCAGGGCTAACATTACTATTCAATGCCACTACAGACGATTGCGTTATCGCTTCGGGGTCGTGACCAGTTAGCAAGAAAAATAAAGTCGCACCCAATGCGTATATGTCACTCTGACCAGTAGCCTTGCCTCGAAACTGCTCCGGCGGCATATAAGCTGGCTTGCCGACAATGGCGCCCTGTGAGCCACCTTGGGTCTGCTGAGCAACGTTGAAATCAATGAGCTTGATGCGATCACTAGCATCAACAATTAAATTCTCTGGCGAGAAATCTCTATGCACCACACCACGTTCGTGCAAGAACTTCAAGATCACGCACATCTGACTGGCATAATGTTGCAACTCGGCCTCAGTTACTGGGCCATCTTTCAAGACGTGCTCACGCATATTGCTACCAGACAAATGTTCAAGCACAAGATAAGCCCTATGATCTTCCACAAAGAAATCTAGCAATTGCACAATTCCAGAATGTTCAAGCGATTGCAACAGCTTTGCTTCGCGCTCGAAGCCTTCTAAGGCCTTGCGGCGCACAATCGGGTCAACAAAAACCGGCAATAAGGTTTCTTTGAGAACCACTAATTTATTATCGCTAGTTTTGAGGTCACGACACAAATAGGCTGTGCCTTGACCGCCCACTCCTAGGCTGTGCAAAACTTCATAGCGTGACTCGCCAACCACCTGCCCCGGCTCAAGAGGGTCAAGCGTACTGCGCTCTGGTGCCTGGGTAAGAGACTGCAGCCAGAGCTCGGTGTAACTCCTGTCTGACTGAGGCAACAGCGACTGCACAGCTTCATGCTCAATTGGGCAATTAGGTACACGCTCCTCTATTCGCTTCAAAAGCAATGCTCGCTCATCAACATTGATTGCAGCCAAGTTAAACTCAACAGCCTTGCCGACAGTTCTTTCTATGTGAATCTTGACCGCATTCTGCGAACTCTCTTGTAGCTGTAGACGTTGCATCTCTTGCCATTGAACCCGCCGAAATGGAATGGTAAGAAAGCCAAGACGCAGAATAAAACTCAACCCTTGGCTATCAGCAACCAATTGATTTGGTTTCCAGAGCATGCGCAGCAACTGGAGGAACATAACAGAAAAACAAATGGCTATGCCACCCGTTGCCCAAGGGTTGCGGGCGGCCACCGCCACAGATGTAGACGTGTGCTGCCCAATAGAATAAAGCCACAGAGCCAATGCCTTTGAGCATTGAGTGAAAAACTGCTCTAGACCAAGTGCATTGCCAGTGCCATATGAATGAGGTTGCAACGTAAAAAAGAGATTGGTGAGCAGACTCATCCAAATTGGAGCTGCCAAAAGCGAAATAACAATCGGCCCCACCCGCATCCACTTGCCAGCGGTGCTGCGAAACACGGCAATTGATTCGCCAACCACCGGTCTGTCTTGGTAGGCTAACTCAAGGCGCTCAGGAACAACCACCGGCAATTGCGGCACACGGTGGGCCTTAAGCAAGACATTTAGTACGGGCGAAACTTTAATTGCTGAATTGCGCGCTTGAAGATGTGATATCAAAGACTCCAAGTTAGAGTCGCTCAGACCATCCAGCTTTAGCTTCAGCTGCCTACCGTTGCTTGTTGTAATGGCTATGTTTGCTGGTAACAGCTTATTGCGCCGATTGGGCGAATCAAGACTAATAATTTCTCTAATTGGTACCACGCGAAAACCAAAAAATAGATTTTGATCATCAATGCGAATTTTTCTCTTAAGCGAATCTTCCAAAAAATAGAGCACAAACAAGCACATGAGCAAACCGTACCCGAGCTCCACAGCCAGAGCACCCATGTAGCGTGTGGCTAGACCAAAGAAAGGAATTGCCGGCAGGGCCCAAAGAGGTATCAAAAGAATTGCCTTCTGCCAAAGCAGTGCTAGGGCGAGAGGCTCGCCGTAGGACAAGGCCACGGTATTCTCAGCACTCTTATTCATCAGTTTTTGATTCATCTTTTTTGGGGTCACGAGCAGTAACCACACGGTGCCAAACTCTTAAAGTCTGCCTCTCACTCTCAATATCGCCTAGCTGAGCGAAGGCAAAAAGTGGGCCAGGAACAACCACTGGAGCAGTGCCGTTCTTAAGCGATCTGGCATTGGCAAAATTAGGAGTTACCCGCTTTCCAGCAGTATCAATATAGTGCCAAAACCAGCCGTCAAAAACCGGGGCATAGCCATTAGCGAAGGCAAAAGCCCAATCATATTGCGGCTGCAAGGCAAATTGGCCAGAGGCATTGAGAAAACCTACTTTGTTGCCTTTGACCACTTGCCCCAAACCATCTGATAGCCAAACGCCGCGGCCAGAATGAACTACGCCGTCGACAGCGGGGGCGTTGATACGCTTTCCGGTTGAATCAATAAACGACCAGGTCTTGCCTTTTTTCACGGCAATAATTTTGTCGAAGGCTGTAACAAAGTCATACTCAGGTTTAATGACAATATTGCCTTTGGCATCAGCGAAACCATACTTGCCACCCACCATTACTGCGGCATGATCATTTTGATACGAAAGTATGCGCTTAAACTTAGGAGCAAAAAGCTCTTTACCATTCGGGTCTAAGACTCCCCACTGATGGTCTTTAGAAACCAGGAACGGAGAGACGCCTCGATTTATTTCTTGACTACCCTCTTCAATAGAATTGTAGCCAGTTATACAGTCAGTAGAATTGGCTACAATGCTGTCGTATCGCGGTTGCACTACTACTTTTCCACTTCTATCAATTAAGCCACTTTGCTCATCATCGGTAGTAATAACAGCAAGCTCGCCTAGAAACGAATGCCTTGATTGAATGTAACTTGACATAAACGGTTGACCATTTGGTAAGGTCTCATGCTCATCCGAATCACGAGCCGCTGTTTCATCTCCCGCAGGCCGTATTTTCTTTGACCGAACAATGCTCTTAGCAGAAAACAGAGTTTTGCCTGTTTTATCTATCAACAGCGTATCGCCAGCGAGATAAACCAAAGCCACCCCTTGCTCAAACTGACCGATAGAGTCAAAACGCGGCTTAATTACGACGCGACCGGCTCTATCGATAAAACCGAACAAGTTTGGTTTAGTGATTTCTGGCTTTATCGGTGCTCCCTCAACGTGTGCTACGACAAGTCCGGGATGATTTTCACCGGAAAAGCCCGCCAGCCCCTCGCTAAATTCGGTGACGTTGGCAAAACGCGGCGGAATTACAGCTTTGCCTGTTGTGTCTACAAACCCAGCCTGAGCAGAATTCCACTTATTCTCTTGGACAGAAACCATACCTTCCTTAACAACAGGATTGTTCTCATACGCCAAATCAGGGCTTAGTTTTGGCAGCTCAGGTGTCAAATCAACCTTGAGCTTTGAATCCATCACTCCGGCACTCTTAATCAACGGCCCAAGATTAACTGTACTGAGCGCAAATATGCTGAGAGAGAGCAAGGCGCAGCTAGAGACAATTAGCCTATGACGCAATAAGCCATTATAGGGAGGTGCAACAAACGCGACAGAACTACTAGTGTGGTTTTCGGCATCAAGCCACAGACTGGCTTGAGCGGAGGGCGACGCCTCAAGCTCAGACTCATCTAGCTTGGATTGCTCTGGCTTGGCTTGCTCTGGATTGGATTGATCAGACCCATCAACGACTGCCATGGCCGTGCACGGCTTAGACTCGACCGACTCTGCTGACTCGACAATTGTTGCCGATTCAGCCAACTTAAAGTCTTGAAAGGGCTTGTCACCTTTAGGTTCAGCCATCCACCCACGACCTATATCTATTTCTATCGACTGCCTTCATTATTCCCAGAAGATCAAGCCGTGCCTATAGGGTGTTTCCCAGAGTTTGCACGTGGAATAGAGAAACCAATGAAAAACCTCCTAGCTCCGCTATTAATTGCGACACTCATATACTTACTGCCGCCCGCTGGCCAAGCGCAGCCTAACTCCAATAGTGCCAAGTTGCGCATTGAAGAATCGAAAGCTACCAACGGTGAGCAAAGAATTGCCTTGTGGCTGATGCCGCGCCAAGTACTGGACGCTACAGTGACGATTACTGGCAATCTCGACAATATGCAGAGCACCCCGGCATTGCCTTGTACTTTTGACATTACTGAACAGCGCTATCCCTCGGCAAAGGCTATCAACTTAGTGACGTGTCAACAATCTTCAGATGACGCAGCCTGCCACTACGACTGGAAATACTACTGGCGCATTGGCGCTCGCGGTGGCAGAGCCGACAGCTCTATCTACTCCCTGCCATTTCAAAAGGGAACAAGTCACATCTTGGCTCAAGGCTATGGGGGCACCATAAGTCACTTCGCTGGCACCGACAAAGAATTTGCCGTTGACTTTGTTATGCCAATCGGAACCACTGTACGAGCCGCACGTGCAGGACAGGTGATTGCCGTAAAAGCTGATTCAAATATTGGTGGCATGGACCCGGCACAATTCAAATATGCTGCCAACTACGTCATGATAAGACATTCCGATGGCACCTACGGCAGCTACGAGCACCTCAAGCAGAACGGAGCGCTAGTTCGCCTTGGCCAGACGGTCGGTGCCGGTGATGCCATTGCCCTATCGGGAAATACCGGCATGAGCACTGGGCCACACCTACACTTTGAAGTGTTTATACCCGTTGACTGCAAAAACGCAAAGACAGTACCAGTGCGCTTTAAAACAGCAACCGGCGTTCAAGATCGCCTTTTACAAGGTTCCACTTATACAAATTAGCGCGCGAAGTCAAATTGCCACAAACAAAATAGCCAGAGATGATTTCCGGAACTTGCAGCTCAGAGCCTAACTCTTCTTCTCTTCGTGATATTCCATTTCGGTATTGACGTCCCAGATATTCGTTTTAGTCTTGATACCATCCACGATATTATCCACAGCCACCATAGCTGTCAGCATTGAGTGGTCTTGGTTGTTGTATTTGTGCATACCATTGCGGCCCACCAAGAAAAGATTCTCAAAAGTATCGATGTACTTAGTCAAATCATCAAAGCGGTCGTATGAGCCAAAGTAGCCTGGGTAGGTCTTTGGCATGCGAATAACCATCGAGTCAACCACATCAGCTTTATCGATGATGCCAATTTTGTCTAACTCGTCAGCACCGAGCTGTTTTAGTTTTTCATCTGGCCAACCCCAGATTTCATCGGTTTCATTGCAGAAATATTCTAGACCTAGCCACACCTTAGTAGGGTCGGCCACCATGTAGTTGCCCCAGTTATTGTAAATCTGCAAGCGGCCGATCAGTACATCGTTCTCTTGCACATAAATCCAATTGTCGGCAATTAGCTTTTTGCCAGTTGGTGAATCTTCATAGACCTTGAGCTTGTTGACGAGCATACCAACTTCAATAAAGTCGCGGTAGATAAGGCCTTCGGCAATTTCCTTTGCATCTTTTGGTACTGGCGCATCAAGCTTAGCCACTAGCTCTTTCACTGGAATAGTGGAGAAGAAATAATCGCCTTTTACTATCTCAGTTGCACCGGTAACACTATTTTTGATTTCAACAGCAGTGATTTGATTGCCTTCGGTAATGAAGCGCACCACTTCTGAATCTTTGCGAATCTCTCCGCCTTTAGCAAGCACGCGATCTGCCACTTCTTGCCACATAGAGCCCGTGCCCTTTTTAGGGTACATGAACTGTTCGACTAGTGAAGTTTCAGTTTGTTTCTGGCGCAAGTCGGTGACCGAGCCAAGCATTTTCTTAGCGGCGTGCATTACAACTTTGACGATTGATAGGCCCTTGACCCGCTGAGCGCCCCAATCGGCACTAATTTTAGAGCAAGCGATACCCCAAACTTTCTCTGTGTAATCTTTGAAGAAAGTGAGATAAAGTTCGCGACCAAAGCGGTTGGTGAAAAACTCTTCTAAGTTAGACTCTGGCTTAATTGGCATAGCCATAGCTTTCATGTAACTAAGGCCAATGCGAATGGTGCGAGCCATGCCGAGGTTAGTGAAAGTAACAAGCTTGAGGCTAATAGGATAATCAAAGAACTTACGCAAATAATAAATGCGCGTCTGTCTTTGCAGAGTAATCAAAACGTTTTCTACATCATCTGGCGCTGGACCATCAGGGCTCACAGGTATGGTGCGTTTCTGATTGTGATAGCTGATTTCTACTTCTTGCCCAGGCAGACCCTGCACAGGCATCATGGTCATCCACCAATCCATCACTCTATCTGACTTAGAGAAGAAGCGGTGAGGGCCGATGTCTAAGCGATTACCCTTGTACTCGATTGTGCGCGATAGACCACCAATCACATCACATTTTTCAATGATGATTGGTTTAACATCGCTCCGTTGTAAAAGCTCATAGGCAGCAGTCAAACCGGCAGGACCAGCACCAACTATGATGGCAACTCGGGACATTGCGATGGAATCCTTTCAAACATTCTAAGCTAAGAGTACATAACCAACATCGTAGTGGTTAGATGAAGATTACTACATTAAATGGCGAAATATCTCTTGAAAGCCCAAGCGAAGCATCCAATCTTCATCTATTCGATTAGTTTCCAATAGCGCAATGAATAATCATTACTGCCTGTTATGGCATTCTCGCCACTAGGAGTAAAGGCTAGGCCGAACATGCCATAGGCGTTTAAGGTGAAAGAACAGGTCTCAGTACCTTGCTCGGCGTCCCAAACACGGAAGGTTTTATCAAGACTACCACTGGCCACTTTGCTATCCGACTTAATGAAGCGGGCGTTACAGACCCAATCACCGTGGCCTATAAATTGCTTGAGCTCACTGCCGCTGCCGACATCCCAGGTTCTAATAGTGAGGTCGCGGCTAGCTGTCAAAAGCTTGCTGCCATCGGCCGAGAAGCCCACCGTAGTGACGTCACCTCTGTGCCCAGTGAAGCGGCGAATAACAGAACCATCGCGCACGCGCCAGAGAGTAACTACTTTGTCGCTACCGCCACAAGCAACTTGCTCGCCGTCTGGGCTAAAAGCCACGCAGCGCATAGTGCCCTGACCTTGGCACTCTTGTAGTTGAGTGCCGTTTAGGACATCCCAGATGCGCATAGTGCCGTCGTAGCCGCAAGAAGCAGCCTTGTTACCAGAAGGTGAATAAGTGCAGGCTAAGACAATATTGCCGTGGCCCACTAGCTTCTTCAGTTGGGCACCTGATTCGAGATCCCAGATGCGCACGGATGAATCACCACTAGCAGAGATTGCGGTGTTACTACTGGGCGAGAAGGCGACTGAGTTGACATTGTCTTCGTGGCCGTCAAAGCGTTTGAGCTCTTTACCAGCGTTCAAGTCCCAAAGACGCACAGAGTCGTCGTCACTACCAGACAAAGCCCGGTTGCCATCGGCCGATATGGCCAAGCCCTTGGTCCAGCTTATGTGGCCAGTCATCTTCAGTAACTCTTCGGCTTTCTTTACTCGGCCGCCTGTTTTCATCTCACCGGCTATGCCGCGCACTGAGGCTATTTGAGTAGGGGAAGATTCTGGTGCACTAGCGGCTTTGGTCGCTTCACGAACATCTGATTTGGGTTCTGATTTGGCTTCTGATTTAAAATCTGGCTTAGCCTCTGGTGGGGTCTCAACCTTAGAGCCAGTGCGCGAAAGTGATTTGGCCTCTTCGCTCTCTCTAATTTGGTCTTTACTTACTTGGTCAGACTTGGCTTGTTCAGGCTGCGGCGGAATCTCGCCAGCCGTTTGTGAAGTATCGCCCGACGGTGTCTGAGAATTCTCCGAGCCCTTATCACTTGAATCCATTGCTTCCAGGCGTGCGGCGATGGCATCAGCCTTAGATGAGTTTCCCAAAGCCAAATAAACCTTGCGCAAAAGAGCCAAGCTGGTCTTCAGCTCAGGCGACTGAGGGGCAATTTTCTCAGCCTCTTTTACAGCATTGAGCAGGCTCTGTTCGGCTTTCTCATAGTCGTGTTCATCAAAGAATTTGATACCACTTTCGTTGAATGCTCGCCAGATAATTTCTTCGGCTTGAGCAGGCAAGGACAAATTTAACGAAAGTGCCATCAAGGCCACGGCCAACAGCTTGCAAGAAAAACGCTTAGATGCACGCCTTGCCGAATTCAGTTGCTCTGTCACTTACGACTTGCTCCTTTGTGTCTACGTCCATAACTTGAATGAGCTGGTGCCTTTACCTGACCCACGCCAGCTTTGCCGGTACCAAACCTACCACTACCAGCGGTACCGTCTTTACTTTGCCCGTCAACAGCATCCGGCAATTCAATTGGCCCCAAGCCAGGCGATGGAGCTGCCGGTTTGACACCAAGAATTAAATCACGGCCGCGCCATTTGCTACGCATAACTGGCGTTTGCAACAAACCGCGATCGCGCAATACTTCGCGCTGCACTTCCGCTTCCATATAGCTATATGCATCACCGAGTTTTGTCATAGAGCCATTTTTACGAAAGCCATCGATGAGATAGCGAGTAAAAACGCTGCCCTCATAACGCTGAGATTCCCATGAGCGCTGATCTGGTTTGCTTGAAGAAATGACTAGCTGTCCTGTACCTTGCACAATGGGGTCGACATCGACGTTACCAGGCCTGACGATGGCTTTGCCGCTTGACGGGGCAGTAACGCCACTATGGCAAGCATCAAGCACGAGCATCACTCTATCGCTATGAACGCGCGCTTTGATAATACGAGCCAAGTCTTGCATGGCGATACCAGTGGCGTAAAGATCAGATGGATCAGTATCGTGGGCCACCAAGTAGTTGACACCACCGATATCTAAACTTGATGGGCTGCCGTGGGTAGAAAAATAGATCACAACCAAATCATCTTTTTCAGCCACCCTCGGCAACCATTTGCTTCCCAGCAGTGAAAGAATATTAGCTCTGGTGGCAGCTTCGTTTGTAAGTAGCTGCACATGGTCAGGAGCAAAATTTCTTTCTTTGATCAAAAAGTCGCTGAAATCTTGCGCGTCTTTGGCGGCGTAGCGAAGATTGATCTTAGGGTCTTTAAACCTGCCCGTGCCTATGATCAAAGCCCACTTATCGCGAATCGGTCTATTAATTTCTACTTGCGAATTATCTACGGCTTCGCTACTAGAACTAGCACCAGAACTACTACTAGAACCGCCATCAGAAGAGCTGCCTGAGGCGGCCTTGCGCACCAGGTCTTCTTGGCGATCATATTTGCGCTTTTGCTTGTAAGCCTCTACCGCTTGCTCAGCACGGTTAGATATTTCAGTCGGCATGGCACGTTCGCTCCAGCCGTGAGCGGCTCGCAGCATGCGAGTATCAGAGAATATCGAACCCGCTTCCTCAAGCTTTGAGCCCAGCATAAATTGCTTGGCGCATTGCTCAAGAGAAAACACAGCATATTTCTGATTGCCATCACCAGACTGACTAAGCTTGGTCAAGGCTGTTCTGAATAGGGCTTCGGCTTCTACCAAAGAATGTTTCTTCAAATAGATATGACCGAGAAGAAGCAAGCTGTTGGCACTATTGCTAGATCCGCGTTTGCCTTGGTCAAGCTTTATTGACTGTCTTACAAGCTTCTCAGCCGAATTATAATCACCAACTGCTAGATCAAACAAAGCTAAACGACTGTAGTTAGCGGCTTGCTCGATAGAACCACTAGAATTAGAGCCAGTTGCTGCTCCAGACTCAATCTTTGAGGCCAAGTCCTTGCGCTTGCTTTCCATCAGAGCTGGGTTGAGCTTGCTCGCCTCAGTGAGGTCGTCGGCAGCCCCACCAACATCTCCTAAAGCAAGCAAAGTCATGGCCCTAGAGTATAGGCCCTCGGCATTTCTAGTAATAAGCAGGGCTTTATCAAGATCGGCCTTGCTATCTTCATAGCTGCCTTGAGCCGCTTTTATGGTGGCCCGATCAACAAGGGCACCCTGAATTCGCGGATTGATCTTAAGAGCAGCATCAAGATGGCCGAGAGCTGCGGCACTATCACCTTTAGCAAGCTGCACATGACCCAGCCTAGATTGAGCCATGGCATTTTCTGGCAGCAAGCGCACGCCATTTTCTAAATCACTTAAGGCTTTCTCTAATTGAGAAAGCTGATAATAAGCCATGCCGCGATAGACATAGTCTAGGCCCTTCTTCTGCGAGCGAGCAAGATTCTTTGAATAATAAGCAATGGCTTGATTGAATTGGTCGGTGGCGCCCTTGGTATCACCTTTGAGCCTTAAAGCCTCCCCCCACTCATAGTGCACGTCAAACTCTTTGCTGCCACCTTTCTTGAGAATATACTCGTAGTCAGCAATGGCATCGTTGTAAGCATTGACCTGCAATTTGCACTCTGCTCTTTCCCGTCGAACAGGAAGAGAGCTGGAGTTAAACTTCAAATACTGATCAAAGTCTTTGCAAGCTCCAGCAAAATCACCATTCTCTTTTAAAGCCTGTGCCCTCAGCAATAAAGCTCGATTATCTTTAGGGTCAAGGCGTAAGACTTCGCCATAATCGCGCACAGCTCCATCTTTATCGCCAAGTCGGGCGAGAAGCTCTCCGCGCTGCAGATAAATTTCAACGACATTGGGATTGGCCTTGATTGCTTGCTCGTAGTCAGCTAGAGCACCATCATTGTCTTTCAGCTCGCTACGAGCCGCCGCACGACTAAGATAAGCTTCGTAGACCCCAGGGTGGTCCTTGAGCACTTTAGTAAAAGTAGCGACCGCGTTCTCGTAGTCTTTCTTCTTTAGACTGCGCTGGCCCTTTTCGAGCAGCTTGGCATAAGGGGGCTCATTGGCAAGAGCCGGCGTCGAAACCGTAAGACTAGCGGCAGGAATCACCACTAAAGCCAAGCCGAGCGCAAGGCTGTGAGCAAGACTATGAGTAAAACTTGGAAAATTTTTCACTGTCATCTCCATTGCCAGAAAGCCGCTGCTTTTGCGAAGCACTACTTTAACATCTATAGATAAAGATTTTAGGAAGAAGCCATTTGAGGAGGGCAAATGCCCATTGGCAGGCCAGATTAAGTCTCCAAAGCGTAGCCTGACTACTTGTCGGGCAAAATGGGCAAGTAGATAGTTCAGGCTTTGCAAGGACCAATTTAATATGAAACCTGTCCGCCACAAGGAGGCTAAATCTGAACAAGCAAAACTTGTGGTGGATGCTGTGCCTCTGGCTTCGGACCCCAGCCCAGAAATAGTTGAAAGCACACGCGAAGGAACACGAGAAGGAACAAGGGACACAAAACCAGACCAGTCCGACCATAAAGACAGTCAGCTTAACGGTGCTATAGCCCAAGACCCTGCCATCGGACGCATCATTGCCGAGCAATACGAGCTACTTGAGCGTATTGGCGAAGGGGGCATGAGTACTGTTTATCGAGCTAAGCATCTGGCTCTAGACAAAGAAATCCTAGACCAAGAAATTCCAGTAAAAGAAGTAGCTGTGAAGCTACTGGTACAGCCAAGAACTAAAGATCCAACAATTTTAAAACGCTTCAAGCAAGAAGCAGTTGCCATCAGCAAACTAGACCATAGCAACATTGTCAGACTGCGCGACTACGGCATTGACAACGAAGGCGAACCATATCTTGTGATGGATTTGGTTGTGGGGCAGTCGCTGGCTCAACTCCTAGAAGCAAAACACAAATTTTCGTTGCAAGACTCGTTCAGCATCATTAGCCAAACTCTCTCGGCTCTAGCCCATGCACACTCGCAAGAAATAGTGCACCGCGACATCAAGCCCAGCAACATAATGATTAGCTTTGACAGCGCTGGAAAACCGGTTGTGCAAGTAGTAGATTTTGGTATCGCCAAATTAAACATAGTCAACGACACTAGCGTCTTAACGCGCACTGGTGACATGTTTGGCAGCCCGCACTACATGAGCCCAGAACAATGCCTGGGCGACCCGGTTGACTGTCGCAGTGATCTCTATTCGCTCGGCTGCCTTTTTTACGAATTGCTAGAAGGTCACCCTCCTTACCAAGCAGACAATCTACTGCGTGTCTTACACATGCATATTTCAGAAAAACCACCTAAGTTGAGCGAAAACTCCTCAGCCAAATTGCCTGCCAACCTGCTCGATGGCTTTGTCGCAAAGGCCATGGCCCGAGAGCAAAGCGATCGATACGCCAGCGCTGAAGCCATGCAGAGCGATATAGATATCTTGCTGCACGGCAATAGCAGCAATCTGTCGTTTAAAAGAAGTCTCGACGCTGAAAGCAAGCAGAAAGCTAAACCAATGTTTGTGCCTCCAGGATTTGCTATCTATACAGCCGTTGGTTTAGCGGTAGTGGCAGGTTGCGTCATAATGATGCTCGCCTATCTCAATCACGGGCAAAAGCCAACACAAGCACCAATGCAAGCGCCGGAGCAGATCGCTGACTCTCTCTTGGAACTGAATGGAAAGCCCATAAGAGTAGACAATGTCTGTTTTACTGATCCCATAAACAATCAGACCATGAGCATGACATTTAGCCACGACGGTCAAATCTTGCGGCCGCTACATGCAATCATTGAGCCCGAGAGAGGCAGCGGCATGCGACTAATCGCGCCCAATGTCAGCGATGAATTTCTGTGGAGCGCAATACCAGCAATCGCGCCAAATTACCGAGACCGTGTGCAATTTCTTGACCTTGCCGTAAAAGACATTCAAGGTAAACCCCTCGCTTCAGTTGCCCCTGATGAAATTATTTACTACGCCCGCCATTTGCAACAAAGTGGGGATGTGAACCGGGCCCTCAATCTATACGAGCAAGTTCTCGAACACCCGAAACTCGACACTATTAAGCGGGCCGAACTAAACAACTGGCGTGGTGATTGTTTCATGGATATGGGCCTGCTCGCCCAAGCGGAACAGTGCTACAGAGAAGCAGCGCCAATTCTCGCCAATTCAAAAGAACACAAAGTCGACCGAGCAATAATTGATCTAAAACATGCCTACTGTCTAGCTGGGCCGCACAATGGTTTGGTACTAGAGCTTCAAAGCAAACTAGCAAATTCTACAATGTCCTTCCGCCAAGGCGGCACCGGAAGTGCGGCGGAGGCCAAGAAGCTCAGAACTAAAGCTATCGCGCAATTGACTGAACTGGCAGAAGAAAACAACGCAAAGGCTAAAACCAATCCACGCGAGGCATTGCCAGCACATTTAGCGACAAAGCTGTATGCAGCACTTGGCACAGCCTTGCTGGCCGACAGTCGATACACAGAAGCGGCCATAACTTATGAAAAAGCCGAAAAGAATTTCGCTCAAAAAGCGAAAAGAAATACCTCTGCCTTACTTGATCTTTTCATACTGCAAGCGAATCTCTCAACGGCTCTGGCCAACTCTGGACAAGTCGACAAGGCCATCACCAAAACCGACAACATTATTAGGCTCATGAGCGCTCAAAGAGATGACCAGTCCTCGTCAGAAGCAGCTAGCCTAGCCCCAACTATCCGCAATGAACTCTTACCCCGATTACATTATTCGCTTGCTTGCTTCTACGAACTCAAACTGAAAGCAAGCGCGAAGTTACACCAAGACTCAAACAGCTCAGCCAATGCCATTCTCAAACAGCGAGTAATGTCAAACCTGAGCACGGCCTTGGCCCTAGCTGAACCAACCTATCACGACACTCAGTTCAAAGGAGTAATCTGGAAGAAAATAGCGCAGTTCAATAAAGACTTTGATCCAACTAATACTACTGCTATCGAGCAAGCCAACAAAGAAAGCGAGCGCATATTTACAGACAGACAGCTGGTAAAATCGATTAGACCAATGGTCATATGCGAAGATGAAGAAGGCTTCTAGCACAAGGACACCATGGAAACTCAGAGCAAAAGCCGCCGAAGATCCACTAGAGCAAGATTGCAAGAAGCATTGCTCCGGACATTACTAATGATATGCACCCTAAGTAGCAGCAGTCTTTGCACTATCGATAGCAGTTTTGCCAGCGATGCTGAAAATAGACTCAAAGAAAGAGCCACGCAAGAAGTAAGCGAAACCACCAAACAAATCAAAGCTGGTCAATCTAATTGGAAGATTTACTATCGCCGCGCATCGGCACTGAGCGCGCTAGTACGCTACGAAGAAGCTCTTGAAGACTTAGAGAAGTCAATTAAATTAGATCCCAAGCAGGTCGATCCTCTTTTACTTCATGCAAGACTAAGCGAAAACACTTTAGATGACGAATCAGCAGCCGCAGACTACACCAAGGCAATTGAGTTGTCGCCGACAATGAGTTCTTTCTACATGCTCAACCGCAGCCACTGCTATGAATCTATGCTGAAACTAGACTTAGCGCTTGCCGACGCCCTCGGTTACCTCAAGGGCCACAAAGAGCGTTATGACACCAATAGCGCCCGTATACTCGGCACACTTTATTTGAAACTAGGCAAAGGCAAAGAAGCAGTTAAGCATTTTTCTTACTGCCTAAATACTAACCCCAAAATGAGTAAGGTTAGCGAGATGCGCGGTGATGCATACATGCTCTTAAAAGATTACAAATCAGCAGCAGCTGACTATAGTTCAGCAATCGCACGCATGCCAAATATTGACACGAAATTATATAAAAAGCGCGCAGAGGCCTATCGCAAAGGTGGACAACTGAAGAAAGCAGCGGAAGACGATGTTAAAGTCAAATCGGTCAGTCACGAAGTATTTGATATCGCGCCGTTCCGGAACAAGTAATAAAGAGAAGTTGAAAGGGAATGCCATTGCCACAGATCACTGATTGCAAAATTCGCCCAATGACCCGCTTAGAACTTGATACCGCCGTTAGCTGGGCAGCGGCAGAAGGGTGGAATCCCGGCCATTTTGACGCCGATGTTTTCTGGCAAACTGACCCTGCTGGCTTCTTTGCCTTAGAACTAAATGGTGAAATGATTGGCTCGGGATCAGCTGTTAGCTATGATGGCCAATTTGGCTTTATGGGATTTTTCATAGTCAAACCAGAACAACGCGGCAAAGGCATGGGTGGCCAACTTTGGCTCACTATGCGCGATACGCTCAAAGCGCGCCTAAAACCGGGCACCGCCATTGGTATCGATGGCGTCTTTGCTATGCAACAATCTTATACCAAAACTGGCTTCGAATTTAGTCACCGTACCTTGCGCATGGAAGGTGTCGCAGCAGGTATGTTCGAGAACAGCGACAGTGGCGCCACGATTACACCGGTCGCAGCCGAAGACATAGATTCACTAATAGAGGCAGACGCACGCTGGTTCGGCTGCAAGCGTCAGCGCTTTCTTAATGCTTGGCTACAAATGAAAGATAGCCATAGCCTTGCCTACAGAACCTCATCCAAAATTTTAGGATACGGCACCATTCGCCCCTGTCGAAATGGATTCAAAATCGGGCCACTGTTTGCGGCCAATCCAGAAATTGCCGACCAGCTCTACCTGGCACTGACGGCTAAAGTCGCCGGTCAAGTGGTTTACCTAGACGTACCTGAGATAAAAAAAGAGGCTATGGCATTAGCAAGCAAACACAAGCTCAGCGAGAGTTTCGGCTGTGCCCGCATGTATTTAGGACCAGCTCCGGCACTTGATTACAATCAAATTTATGGTAGCACTTCATATGAACTCGGTTAGTGTTTTTTTCAGCATTCGGATGGTTGAAATTTAGACATACGAGAGATATGCTTACGGGCTCAAATTACAAACGTAGCCATCCGGCTAGTTGAAATCTAGGCATATGCAGGTTTGTAATTCACCTAAGTTTTAAGTGACTTCAGCATTAACCGACAATAAATCAGGAGAAGAAATGACAAACAAAGTCAAGGCCATCCCAACTGGTATGCACACGGTAACTCCGTACATGGTTCTCAGCGACGCTACTAAAGCAATTGAGTTCTACAAAGCTGCTTTTGGCGCAGAAGAAATTATGGTCCTACGCATGCCCGACGGTAAAAAAGTAATGCACGCCGAAATTAAAATCGGCGATTCAGTCATTATGATGGGCGAAGAATGTGCAGAGCGCGGCTGTGTTAGCCCAGAAACAGCTGGCAAGGTGACAGGCTCATTGATGCTCTATTGCGAAGATGTTGATGCTGCATTCGCTAAAGCCCAGAAAGCTGGCTGCACAGTGAAAATGCCTCTAATGAACATGTTCTGGGGCGATCGCTACGGCCAAGTCGCAGATCCATTCGGCCATATGTGGTCACTGGCTCAGCACGTTGAAGACGTTGCTGAAGCAGATATGCCTAAAAGAGCTGCTGAAGCCTGCAAACAAATGGCTGCAGCTGCGAAGTAACTGACCGCTCGACCGTTCAAAAATAATCCGAAAAACTTATCGATCTACAGTAAAGCTCTAGAGTCAGCGATGGCCCTAGAGTTTTATTGTTGCCTGTTTTACTGTTGCAATTGTGGGCATGGTTTATGCAAGAGAACTATGGATAGAAAGCGTGTACAAATTTCTCCTCACTCTAATCAGCACCTTCTTAATATCGGCAAGTCCAGCCCTGGCTGACTCGCTAGAAGTAGCGGTGACCAATAACTTACCGGAAGGTCCACTTGCCGAGAGCATGGCCTTTTACACTAAGGATCTTGGTCGCCGACTCTCAATGGTATTTACTCCTCCAGGCGGGAAAGACTCAAGGACAGTGAAAGTTAGCTTTGTCCTTGACCGAAGCCCCAAGATGACAGAGCTACAGCTTGAAAAGTCTTCAAACTGGTCAGTGGCCGATGAATGCGCAATAAAAGCACTGAAGACAGCATCGGGTGGCGGATACTTTCGCCCATTTCCCAAAGATGCACCATCACCAATAGCTTTCTCAGCCGAGTTCAAGTACACCGTAGACGATTGATGAAAGCAGGCTAGTTAAGCCCGCTCCAACTTCCGCTCGATTTGCTTCTGCGCCATCTGCCGGGCTTTGCTGTGACACTCGCGAATGCCGATTACATCCGGGTGCTCGCGACCAAGAATTTTTTCACTGATAGCTAGCGCCTGTTGATACAACATCGCAGCTTCAGAGTACTTGCCTTGGCGGTCACATAGAAGAGCGAGGTTATTAGCAGCAAGTGCAACATCAGTGTGCTCTTGCCCCAACAGTGTCTCTGAAATCTGCAGAATTTGTTTGCAGAGGGGCTCTGCTTTATCAAATTTTCCCCGGCGCCAATATACTTCGGCCAAGCCCTCTAAAGTGGTGCTCAAGCGCGGATCATCAAAGCGAAAATCGTTACTTTCATCAAGGGCACCTAACCACATCGCCTGAGCTTCCAGCACATTGCCTAAAGCTAAGGCCCGGACACCACCAACCCTGAATTTCTCCCAATCAGAACCATAATTAGTGCGGCTTTCTAGCACCAAAGCGTCCATCGCTTTAGCCTCTTCAGCTCGCGCCGTTTTTCTATAAACTTTGGCCAGCCACTCGGCCACATCAGCCACGTAAGAATGATACTGCCCTAAAGTTGCTTCACGAATAGAGAGCGCGCGCTTCAAATAAGGCTCAGCTAGGTCATAGCGTTGTTTGAAATAATACAAGCGGCCAAGATTCTTCAAATCAGTAGAAACACTTAAATGAGCACTACCACAAATACTTTCTCTAATGCGCAGGGCCTCAACTAAAAGCGGCTCCATTTCGCTCAATTGTTCTTTGCGGCAATAGAGATCGGCTAACTTAGTCAGGGCATCGGCCACAGCTACGCTATCACTGCCACCAGTCTGCTTAATCTGGCGAATGTGCTGCTGGGCTGCCACAATTGCCTTATCAATCGGCTCAGCCTTGGTGTGCCCATGAACCGCCGCATCAGCATTGGCAACTGAGTGAGTGCCAGTACTAGTATCAGAATCACCAGAAGTGTCAGTGGCAAAGGCGTCCAGCACTCCGCCGCTCTGGGGAAACGACTGAGTGGGCTCAAACATTGGTGTCAGGGCGGGTATGCGATCGGTACTGACCTTAAGACTCTCCAAATTATCTTCTAGAGGAGCACCAAGCTTCTGATGAATACGATCAATTTGCTTGCCGACTTCAACAATTAACTTTTGATCTGGCGCAGGACAAGCCTGCTCAATACTGAGCGCTCGAAGCAAGCTCGCCTCAGCATCATGAAGGCGACCATCTTCCATAAAGGCTATGGCAAGCCTAATTAGAACCTTGGCGACCTGCCGACTGTCGGGGCCGTGCATATTCTCTTGGAGCCTGAGAAATTGCTCCAGTTTATCAATTGATCCACTTTTCATGGCGTGCCCGAGATTCCCAATGCTACTAAAACACCCTATTATTTGGTATATCACAAACCAAAAGGACCCGGTGATAGAAATCGCGATGCCCTACGAAAGCTCAAAGCTTAAAATCTTAGCCTCGGCTATTACCATCAGCTCTGCACTATTTGGAGCCATCAACAACGCCTGGGCAACCCCTCGATCTGAGGCACTGTGCAAGCAAGCCGCAAAAGAAGGCATGGCACTGGAATCCAGAGAAGAAGCCCTAAAGCACATTGACCAAGCTTTATCTATTGACCCTAAAAGCGCATACTATTGGCATGTAAAAGCTGCGATTCTTCAAGGGCTCGAAGAAAGCGAAAAGGCATTGCCTTGCTTGGATAAATCGCTACAGTTAGGTTACAAAACTGCAGGCTCCTGTATTCTCAGAGCCTATATACTTACCGACTTGGGTCGATTCGAAGAAGCACTAAAGGCCACCGATCAAGCCTTAGAACTCAACCCTAAAGCCGAAATCATCCATATGAAAGCCCGAATTTTCCAAAGGCAAGGCAAACTTGATTTAGCCGAAAAAGAGCTAGACAAAGTCATCAAAGCTAACGCCAACGACATGCTGGCTCGCATGCAAAGGTCTACCGTTGCAGTATTGGCGAAACACTGGCCAAAATCAATCGCAGATCTATCTTTCTTAATTAGCAAATCTACAAAGAAGAGTCCTTCGTACTACCATTATCTACTGGCCCGCGCTGGAGCCTACACTGAAACCAAGCAATACGACAAGGCAATTGCTGATTGCAAAGAAGGAGTAAGAGACCAGCCCAATATGCGGCAATTTCACTCGGCCTTGCTTAAGGTCTACATACTAAACGGCAATAAAGCCGGTGCTGACAGTGAACGCAAAGAAATTACTGCCATAGACGAAGATTTTCGACCAGGGGAAAATTTTGGTCTATAAATTTACAACCGCTTCCCAACCAACACGGTAACAGTGCAAATGCCCCCAATCGGCGCGCCCAAAATTGGCGACAGTATAGATGCCCTCGACACTCCCTCGATTATCATCGATTTGTCTGCCATGGACGACAATATTGCCAAGCTAATGGCACGCTTGGCTGGCAGCGGCAAACGGGTGCGTCCCCATCTCAAAACTGTCAAATCACCACACCTAGCACAAAAGCTACTTGATGCTGGGGCGACAGGCTGCTGTGTTGCCAAAGTCAGCGAGGCCGAGGTAATGGCGAGAGCCGGTCTAACTGATTTGCTAATCACAAGCGAAATAATGGGGCCGGTAAAAATCGGGCGATTGCTAAATTTAGCGAGACGATATCCCAATGTAAAAGTAGTAGTGGATAGCGCAGAGGGAGCCCGGGCTCTGAATTCGGCAATCAGCGAAATGGCAGAGCCAATAAAGCTGCAAGTACTGATAGAGCTAAACGTTGGCCAGAATCGCGCAGGAGTGGCGCCTGGTGCCGAGGCCGTCGACCTAGCTAGAGATATTGCCAGTCTTAAAAATCTTCGCTTACTCGGAGTACAAGGCTATGAAGGCCACTTACAGCATCTGGCCAGCGAAGAGCGCCAGCGCCTTTGCAGTGAGGCCATGAACAAGCTCTGCGAAACAGTCAAACTAACTAGAGCAGCTGGCTTGCCTTTGGAGATAGTAACCACCGGCGGCACTGGCACCTGCGAAATATGCGCCCAATTTGATGATGTCACCGAAGTGCAACCGGGTAGCTTCGTCTTTATGGATGTGGCCTACCGCAACGCTATTGGTCCCCTCTACGCCAACGCTCTATCTGTTATCTCCACGGTCATCAGTCGGCCGGTACCTGAGCGCGCCATAATTGATGCCGGGCTAAAATCTTTGTCAAACGATATGGGTAACGCTGAACTCAAAAACGATCCCACAACCAGTTACCGCCCTGGAGGCGATGAACACGGCATCTTAACCTGTCGTGCTGACAATATGACTTTAACGATTGGCACCAGAGTAGAAATGATACCAAGCCACATCGATACCACTGTCAATTTGTTTGACACTTACTATGGAATCCGCAATGGCATCATTGAAGAAATCTGGCCCATCCTCGCCCGAGGCAAGGTGCAGTAGCGAAGGATACGGCCAAAGATGGCTTAAATTAGAGAGCTACGACCTCGCCCCGCTGGCCAGTTCTGTCAAGGTCTTGCTGGCGGCAGCGGCCACGAACGTGTTTTCATCATCAGCCAGAGTCCCAAGAATGGCACTAGGTACTTTGTGATTGCCAGCAATCGCCAATCGCACGTCTTCATTATCGTCTTTCGCCAATTTCTCAAGCAGAGCAACTGGCAATTTAGGATTTTCCGAAACACCCTGTCGCACATCAACATGCTCATCTTCGGCCAACTTCATCAACAAATGTTCTGGTGTCTCGGCATTTTCGCCCACCCTCGCTCGCACACGCACATTGGTATCAGCGGCTAGCTTAGTCAAAATCGAAACAGATGTATGGGGGTTACCAGCCAGCACCAAGCGTACATGGGTTTCTTCTTCAGCGGGATGGCGCTCACCACCAGCGTGCTCAGCTTGTAGTTCGCATATGGCTCGCACCAGAACCGATAGTTTTGCGGATGTGATTGGCTTGGCAAGATAATAGTTCATCTTGGTCTTAAGCGCTTCCATCACATCTTCATCCCGTTGCGACACAGTCAGAAGTACCACAGGGATGCCCTTCAGGTGCGCGTCACCCTTAATTTCTTCGAGCACCTCATGACCATTTTTGCGCGGCATATTCAAGTCGAGCAAAATTAAATCAGGCAATCTTTGAGTTTGCGAACTCTTGGCCGCATTCAAATACTCCATGGCTTCCACGCCATCGTTCACCACTGTCAATGCATACTTCAAATCAGAACGCTTCAATGCTTCCTGAGTCAGCCGTACATCTGATGGGGTGTCCTCCACCAATAAAATATCAATATTGTTGTCCATGGCTGCTCTCCTCGGGGGTCTTCTAGCTGCTGGTAGAGTGAACAAGAAAATACATCCCTGTCCTAATTCTGACTCCACCCATATTCTGCCGCCATGCAATGCCACGATTTTTTTACAAATTGCCAGGCCCATGCCTGTACCCTTGTATTTCGTCTTACCATGCAGGCGGGCAAACATATCAAAAATGCGATCGGCATACTTGCTATCGATGCCAATACCGTTGTCTCGCACAGAGAACAGCCATTCATCAACTGTTCTCTCGGCTGTAATAAATATTTGGGGATCAACTTCACCGCGATACTTAATAGCATTGCTGATCAAGTTTTGGAATAATTGAATCAATTGCGAGCGGTCCACAGCCACTTCAGGTAAATTGTCGACTTCAAGAGTGGCATTATTTTCTTTGATGGAAGCATCAAGATTTGCCAATACTTCTTCGATTACACCATCGACATCGGTGGACGGCGCCGAATGGGGATCATACTGCTGATTGGTAATGCTTGAATGAGCCAAGACCGATTGAATCAGCTGCTGCATGCGCTGGGTGCCGTCGAGAATATACTCAATGAACTCTTCGCAATCTTTGTTTAGCTGTCCCTTAGTACTTTCTACCAATAGATTGACAAAGCCCTGCACTGCCCGCAGTGGCTCTTGCAAATCATGAGAAGCAATTTTTGCGAACTGTCTCAACTCTTCGTTAGAGCGGGTCAACTCAGTTGTACGCAACTGCACCCGGCGCTCTAGCTCTTCATTGAGCTGCCTGCGCTCAGTAATATCGCGACCAAAGGCACAATACATACAGCCATTGTCGACTTTGACTCTAAAAATCCCCATCTCAATAGGGAATTCATGGCCATCCCGGTGCAGACACATTAGCTCACTGGTCATGCGCGAAAACTCGTCTTCTTCATCGGTCTTGAAGAAAGTTGAGACTTCGCGAGTGTACTGACGGCGCAGATGCTGGGGAATAATCATTGAAAGCGGCCGCCCGAGAGCCTCATTGCGCTTCCAGCCGAAAGTAGTTTCTGCCTGGGCATTCCAATCGGTGATGCGCCAGTGAGAATCCATCGAAATAAATGCATCGTAGGTATTCTCAACAATGATGCGCAAGCGCTTTTCACTGCGAATTAGAGCTAACTCTACATTGTTACGCTCGATGGCATAACCCAAGCAGCGATAAACAGAATCATCACTAGCCTGACCCTTAACCAAGTAATCTTGGGCCCCTTTTTTGAGGGCCATCATGGCCACATCTTGATCATCAATGCCAGTCAAGACAACGGTTGGAATATCAGGTGCCGCAGCGCGGATGCGATAAAAGGTATCAACACCAGAGCTATCTGGCAGCGAAAGGTCTAGCAGTATGACGTCGATGCCAGGCTCTTGCAAGACAACCAAAGCATCAGCCAAAGTTGTGGTGGTCATCACAGAGACTCCACGCAGCTCCAACTTGCTTCGAGCGACTTCGGCTTGCACCAAACTATCTTCTACTAGCAGTACGCGCATTTCTTCAGACCTTCAGACAGACCGTCTTTCAAAGCTTCGGACGGATAGAATGATGTTAGGTTGCCAGCGTATCTCTTTATATTTACCCATTAACGTAACCTGATTCCTTTATTCATGCATAATTCACTTTGCAATCAGCAATGGTAGATATATGCTGCTATAAGCATGAGAGACAAAGGCTTGTTATGCTACTCGAATGACGAATTTTAGAAAAATGAGCAACACTAGACGGCAGAGACCTATCACAATGACCAAGACTAAAAGATTTGTATTTAGTTCCACTTTGGCATTAGCAGCCCTGGTGCTGCAATCATTCAATGTAGGATCAAATAGCGCCAGCCTGTGCGCCAAGACCGTTCTAAACGGCGAAGTCTGCTCAGCCAATGTGCACAAACTGACCTCAGAGATGACCTGGTACAAATCGCTAAGCAAGGCTGAAGATGACGCTGGGCGCGAGGGTAAACTGATTGTCTGGGTGCATATGCTAGGCAAGATTGACGGCAGTACCTGAAGCGCCGGCAATAGCTTGAGGGCCGTGTCGCTCTCTTCCGAACCAGTTTTTTCAATGCTCAAGAACGACTTTGTCGTTGGCTATACCAATATCGAAAACAAGAAATATGCCGGGGCATCAGGCAAACACAAACCTGACGAGAATGCTGTAGATACTACTAACGGCGCCGGACCCCATAATTTGCAGATATTTGTCTTGGCTCCGGACGGCACAATTATGACCTGCCTACCAGGCTACTGGAAGGCCGAAGACTTGGCCAAAGAGCTAACCTTGGCCAAGCAGCTAGGTAAAGTTTGGCAAGATAGTAACCTTTCGCTGGAAGAAAAGAAAATGCAGTTCAGCCAACTGCAGCTCGACCATATTGCCAGCCATGACCAAGGCATGAAAAATCGCAGCCATCTGCAAGGTTTTGACTTACAGTACGAACTGAAAAACCGACCCAACTCAGACTTCTTCTACAGCGCCCGGGCCATTGACCCAAGCACCCTAAAAACTCCGCCAAAGAACGTCAAAACAGTAGATATTGTTATGCATCAACGCTTGGCCGCTCATCCTTTCGAACCTTACGAGCGCTTTGATGTCGCTACTTATGCCGACTACGGCAAACCCATTTACGACAAGCATGAACAATTTCTCGATACAAGCGGCAAAATAGCCGAGGGTTCAGACTTAGGCAGCGCACCCATGATTGGCAATACTCCAAAAGCTCACCCAATTAAAACCCAGGCCAAGCGCACCGGCAGCCGGGTAGCGAGAAGTACAGTTAATCATGCTTTGCGCTATGGAATCAGGGCGATTTTGCATTAATTGGCTAAGCGGGAATTGACATCTTTCTTGATTGGCGCAGCGAGCGTAAGCACTCCATGTTGGAAATGCTGCTGAATCCTGTTAAGTTAGCTTTATCACCCAGCGGAGAACTCTCCAAATATGGGCACCAAGTTAACAAAGGAATGCCTTGTCGAGGGTATGGTTACCAAAGCAGCTATTCCTGTGGGCAGTCTACCTGACATAAAATCGGCCGTTGGTCGCATTGCAGCCGGACCATTGAATAAGGGAGCGTTGCTCAATGAGCAAGACCTACTGCCGAGATAGATTGTCAAACCAATCTAGATAGCGGCGGCCGCTGGCTTTGAGTGTTGAATTAGCGTAATATCTGTAAAATGTTAAGGTCGTTATCCATGTAGTAGGTACTGCCAACTTGGCCTAAGTATGAAAATCGAAGAAATAAGCATAAAGAACTATCGACTGTTCAAGGATGCTCAACTGAAGAACATTCCGGATTTTTGTGTCTTAGTAGGCGCAAATGGCACTGGCAAAAGTACCCTCTTTGATGTTTTTAGTTTTCTCAAGGATGCTTTGACTCTAAATGTGAGCAAGGCTCTTCTTAAGCGCGGCGGTTTTTCTGAAGTTGTTACCAGGGGCTCCAATGGACCTATCGAGATTGAGCTGAAGTTCAGAGAGACGGGTGGACGGTTGGCGACCTATTATCTAAAAGTAGGCCACCAGAATGGCAAGGGTGTTGTAGAGAGCGAGGTCTTAAAATTTCGCAGAGGTCAACGTGGTAAGCCTTGGCATTTTTTAGATTTCACCAGAGGTAAAGGCTCTGCCATAACCAATGAAGAAGAGTATGGGCAAGAGCATGCAACAGCGGAAAGGGAAGAGCAAACACTAGATGCGCCAGATATTTTAGCAATTAAAGGGTTGGGTCAGTTTCAACGCTTTAGAGTAGCAAATGATTTCCGGAAGCTAATCGAAAATTGGCACATCTCTGATTTTCACGTCTCTGACGCCCGTCCAAGCGCAGAAGAAGGTATTGCAGAACATCTATCATCAAAAGGCGACAATCTTTCTTTAGTTGCTCAATACTTATTGCAATATCAGCCTGAAGTATTTAAACAAGTGCTCGACAAAATGGCCAAAAGAGTCCCAGGCGTAACTTCGGTTGAAGCCAAACCTACTGAAGACGGACGTATAGTGTTGCGCTTTAAAGACGAAAGCTTCAAGGACCCATTCCTTGCTCGTTCCGTTTCGGATGGCACAATCAAAATGTTTGCATACCTTGTTCTTCTCCACGATCCAACTCCGTTTCCATTGTTGGCCGTCGAAGAGCCAGAGAATCAGCTGTATCCTGAGCTGCTTGGAGAACTTTGTGAAGAGTTTCGCGCTTATGCAGAGCGAGGTGGTCAGGTATTTGTCTCCACACATTCGCCAGATTTTTTAAATGCTGTTCAGTTAGAAGAAATCTATGCACTATCAAAACACAATGGCGTCACAAAAATAGTTCATTCGTCAGATCAAAAACTACTTCGTGATCTTGTGAGCGAGGGCGATCTGCCTGGTACATTGTGGCGCCAAGGCCTGTTTCATGAGGCCTGTTTTGCTGAATGAAATTGGTTTTTATGCTGGAAGAGCCATCAATGAAAGAGGTCCTAGAGTCAATTCTACCGAGACTCTTGCCAGATCATGTAGATTACCTTTGCATTCCACATCAAGGCAAAAGTGACTTGGAAAAGTCAATACCTATCAAACTTAAGGCTTGGCGGGAACCAAATGTTCACTTTGTCATTATGCGAGATCAAGATGCTTCAGATTGCAGAGCTTTGAAACAGCAGTTAGCGAAAGTTTGCTTCCAGGCCGGTCGTTCCGATTGCCTAGTTAGAATTGTTTGTCGCGAGCTTGAATCTTGGTTTTTGGCAGATCTTAAAGCTGTTGAACTAGGTACATGCGTCTCTGGAATTGCCACCAAACAAAACAAAATCCAATTCAGAAATCCAGATGCTAACAGTAGTCCTTCCCGCGCACTTAAGAAGCTTATTCCAGGCTATCAGAAGATAAGTGGTGCACGAGCTATTGCTCCTCACCTTGATCTGGGAAATACAAGATCTCGAAGCTTTGCAGCGTTTGTTGAGGGAGTTACAGCACTGGTAGCAAAATCAGTTTAACCCCTGGGCAGCTGGGCACATAATAACTAGTCAAAAGCGAGAACTCATATGCTGCTAAAAACAGGAAGAGCGGACCGCCCCGCCGTCAAATTTCAAACCTACAGACAAGGCGACGTGCTTGTGCAAAAAATCGACAAGCTTCCAGCCGACGCCCGCGAAGTAGAGTGCGAAAAGCGAATCATTCTTCAATATGGCGAAGTCACGGGCCACGCCCACGCCATCAGCACTGACACCGCGTCGTTCTTCACCGCCAAAGGTGAGCGCTATGTCGTCACCAAGGCTGGCGGTTGCAATCTAGTGCACGAAGAACATGGAACCATCCAACTGCCTGAAGGCGTTTACCGCGTCGTGCAGCAAAGAGAATATGTACCGGAGGCTCCACCGCGAGATGTCATCGACTGACAGCGCGCCCGATAACTCAAAGATACTGTGGCTACCGCCTGCAGACCAGCATCTTCTAGAAGATACGTTGACTAAATGGAAAGAATACGGCTTCTCCACCCAACCCACAGACCGAGCCGAGGCTGAAGCAGCGGCAATTGAGGCGTACAAAGCCGCAGGGCTAGAGCCACCGCGTTTATTCATTTGGCTGCAATCGCCCTGGGCAGGCAACACCGCCATGAAGCTCTTTTACAGCGATGTTGATTGGCCAGCCCAACTTAACACAGGCCAAGTTGATGTTTGGGACAAAGTCTGGCAACAGGGCTTGAAAGCTGTCGGCGAGATGGTTGGAGCCGAGACCTGGCAAGCCGTCAGGCGAAATATTCGCCAGAACGCTACGCAAAAAATTATTGACAAACACGGGGTCGCTATCGAGAAACAAGTCAAAGATTTGTTTGCTGAAAACCTCGGCATTTATGTTTGGAAATACTTGCGCAAGATGGCCGGAGCGGCCGTCTACAAGCAGATTCGTGCTAGCGCCGAAGACACAGTAAAAGCGGTTGTCGACAACAAACTGTCAGCAGAAGTAGCCGATCAGGTTTATCACGAATTAGTAAAGCCACTGCATCAGCAAGTGTGGAGCTATGTGGCCGAGCCCCTGAGACAGATGGTGCCATCGATGAGCGGCGTGCTAGCGGGGCTGCAAAAGTGGGACGGCGGTTTTGGTCAACACGATAGTGGTTGGCTGGCCTACTATGATTTTATCAGTCAAATTGGAGTGGAGGGCACAGAGCCCCTCAATGGTCTGACCAAATTAGCCCGCACAGGCGGCTGGTGGTGGCCCTTTGAAAACATTTGCATACTGACTGATAGACCAGTTGAGCTACACCGCGACAACCGCAGCCGACTGCACAATGAAACAGCAATGGCCATGAAGTTTCGCGATGGCTGGGGCATTTATGCCTGGCACGGAGTATTGGTGCCAGCCTATGTTGTGCTCTTACCCGAGCCCCTAACATTCGATCTAATTGAGTCTGAGCCCAATGCTGAAGTACGTCGAGTTTTAATTGAACGCTACGGCTTGGATAATTATCTACGCGAAGGCCGAGTGATAAAAATCCACCAAGACCACTGCGGCATTCTCTATCGCATGAACCTGGCTAGCGATGAACCTATTCTTGTAGTGCGCGTGCAGAATTCCACCCCAGAACCTGATGGAACTATCAAAGAATACTTTTTGCGCGTGCCACCAACTATGATGCGAGCGCGCCAAGCTGTGGCCTGGACTTTTGGCCTCAGCGAAGAAGAGTATGCGCCTCTTGCAGAAACGTAGAAGAAAAACTTAGAAGAAAAACCTACAAGCAAAACTTGAAGCACTAGTCGAGACTTTGAAGCACAAGCTATTTCTTGATTCTGGCAATCGCGGCCTTGGCAGCATCTTGGGTTTCTGGGTCTTTAAGTGACAACTTCAATGCAGGCAGAGCTTGCTTTGCCTCAGCGCCGACACTCCCTAATGCCAAAGCAGCAGCGGTTCTAACGTTGTAATTTTTGTCAGAAAGCAATTCTATCAACCTCGGCACAGCAGCGACCGCCTCAGAACCAGCACCAGCAATCGACTTAGCTGCAGCAATACGGGCAGAATCAATCTCATCGCCTAGAAGTACCGTAAGGTCCGGCACATCTTTCGGCCCACAGGGAATATGCTCAAGGCCATCGGCTGCTGCTTCGCGCATTTCTTTGTCGCCACGCTTTATTGATTCAATTAAAGCTGGCACTGCCGCTTTGGCCTCGACAGCGAAATCTCCAAGAGCACGGGCTGCCAGTTGACGAACAACAGGCTCTGTATCATTTTGCACTGCTTCGATTAAAGCCGGTACAGACAGCTCAGGCTGCCTAGCGATGCCACCCAAGGCAGAGGCCGCGTAGGTTCTCTCATACCCCCCGTCAGCGCTGCGCAGAAAGGCAATCAAAGCAGGGATGGCAGACGCTGCATCAGGGCCGATATGCCCTAGTGCGTTTGAGGCTTCGCCCTTAGCACCAGCAAAATTATCTGCGAGCAAAACCCGAGTAAGGGCGGGCACGGCATCCTTGGCAACAGGTCCCATCTCACTTAAATGGAAACCAGCACTCTTGCGCTGCCACTGATCTTCACTCGACAGTTCTTTGATAGCGGCTTGTACGTCAGACTGTCGATACTGTTCAGCATGTGCATTAGGGCAGCTATAACCGCTACAGATAAGTAGTGATAGAGAAAGAGCAAATTGGGCGCCGAGCTTGTAATTCATAAACGTACGACTCCTTAAATGGCTTTCCATGAATGTCTTTCAATGACGGCATAACTGCCCAATGATCAGAATTAGGAGCGACCGAACAGCAGAAAATATCGGCTGCCTGCTCAAGCAAAGATTATGCTCGCTCCAGAGCACTTGCCATCCGGGCAGCAATTGTAGTAACATATCTACATCGAGCAGAGGATCGGCGGATGGACATCACAACCCTGTCGAGTCGGGAATTCAACCAAGACTCAAGTAAAGCAAAAAAAGCTGCCAAGAAAGGCCCCGTGTTCATAACAGATAGGGGCAAACCAGCCCACGTACTGTTAACTATTGAAGACTACAGAAAGTTGACGGGAAAGACCTTGAACATAATAGATCTATTGGCCATGCCCGGCATCGAAAATGTCGAATTTGAGCCGCCGAAATTGGGAGACAAAGTCTTTCATCCAGCAGATTTGTCCTAATGTACTTGCTAGATACAAATGTAGTTTCAGAACTGCGCAAGACCAAAAGCAACAAAGCAAATAAACACGTCTTAAGCTGGGCGGCAGCCACTCCGCACTCGACGCTTTTCCTCTCAAGTATAACGGTCCTCGAACTTGAAATCGGAATTCTGCAAGTCGAAAGGAGAGACGCAAAGCAGGGAACACTACTGAGAACCTGGCTTGAGAGCCTTGTTCTGCCAACTTTTGCCGACCGCATCCTCTCTGTAGATACAGCAGTCGCACGAACATGCGCAATAATGCACGTCCCTAACAAACGATCGGACAGAGACTCTCTAATTGCTGCTACAGCAATTGTTCACGGCATGATCATCGTGACGCGCAACGTCAAAGATTTTGACTTCGACGAACTCAAAGTTATCAATCCATGGGATTAAGAGACTATGGTGGCATTTGGAACTTTACTTTGCAATATCGCGAAGAGTTGGCCGGTCCGAAAAAAATTTATCGTAGCAAACTGCCCGATCAGCGGCAGCCGGAACAGCTTGAACCTGATTACCGAAAGAAAGATTATCCCGTCTTCATGACGAATTCTGATCACCCGGCCAAGCCCGTGCAGCCGGACCAGATCAATTCCTATCAAATTGGCAAACTCAACAGAAATACTCTCATCGCCAACGATTTGTAGTTCGGCATCCGTAAGTATGCAAGAACCAGATTTCACCTCAATGCTGGAATCAATACTGTCGCCCTGACAGTAAATAATCTTGTAATTCATGTGTCTGCTTGCGGACCTTTATCCTCTCAGAATCTCAAAGCCAAGAAACTTCAGATTTGCCTTTAGCACCACAATAACGCCTCTTATCTAACGCCAATCACTGTTATGATTTATCCCCAATTCTCGTGACCGCAAACACGACACTGCTAGGGGTTTGCATCAAGCCAAACGCAGTGATTGGCAAGCCATACAAAATTTGATATAATGCCAAAATGAAGCAATTACGCTGGATGGGCAGCAGCTATAAGCGCCTGCTGGAGTTTCCAAAAACTACAATCCGACAAATCGGATACCAGCTAGGCAAAGTACAAAGAGGCGAAGAACCTATCGACTGGAAACCAATGTCCTCAATAGGACCAGGCGCCGTGGAGATACGAATACACGATCCACACGAGCACCGAGTAATTTATGTAGCAAAGTTTGATGACGCCGTGTATGTCTTGCACGCCTTTGAAAAGAAGACTCAGAAAACAGCCGAGAAGGACTTAAATATAGCAAGGACTGCATATGCCGAACTCAAAAGAAATGAAACAAAAAACAGTTAATGGAGTGACCTTCCTAGAAGGCACAGAAAACATATACAGAGATTTAGGCTTTCCAGAAGCCGAATCTGTGAATCTTTTAGCACGTGCAGAATTGATGATGACGATTGAAAAAACAATCAAAGAGAGAGGATTAACTCAATCAGAAGCCGCTAAGCTCCTAGGTGTCTCACAACCAAGGCTGTCAGATTTGTACAAAGGTAAGCTAGAGAAGTTCACCATCGACATGCTAGTGAAGTGGCTATCCAAGCTAGGCAAGCAAGTAACTATTAGCGTTGCAGATCAAGACGTGGCATAAACACCGCATATGACACCAAAATAACGACGCAGGGCCAGCGTTTGTAGTGTGACCATATTTTGTTGCAAACTGCAAGAGATAATGTGTCTAACCTTTCAGAAAGCAGAATGGCAGAGCAATCAGTGAGGCGACCAATCTTCTGCAAGTTCAGATATTTGTTCGATTGCCTCTTTGGGCTTTAGGAATTCGCCGCTTTGAGCCTCACACACAATTCCATCAGTCAACTCGGCAATCACTGCAGCAAAGGCAAATGGCGTTAAGCAATCTTCGTGATAGTTTATCAACAACTCGTGGCGGCAGGGTTCGAGCAATTTATCAATCTCTCTATTCGCTATAAAATCTCGGGCTGCCTGCTGCTGATTACCAACGACTAGTTTATTGAGCCAACCTTGCTTTGGTGGGTGCTTTACTGTATGCAGTTCCTCTGCATAATTGAAGTCAGAAAGATTGATTTCGAAACCTGTTTCAAAACGCTGATCCCTGTACTCTTTTGGCCCTATAGCTAGAGTTAGCGTGATCGATACATTGCCAGTATCCCGAAATGAAAAATCGCTCGGAAATTCGCAACGCAAGCCCAATTCTGCAAGCCTTCGAGTTATCGCTGGGAGATGCTCGGGTGTGAGCATTGACGGCAGATAAACGTTGATATCCAGTGACATAACTTCAAACACCTGCTAGTGGCATAATTCGAGCCCAATCGATAAGCACAAAATACAACTCCAGGATATTAGCATGTGAACCAGTCCGATAATGCCTCTTAGATTTATCCCCAATTCTAGTAAGCAAACACGACACTGCTAATGGTTTATGCTTCACTTGGCTCGTGTTGTACGTATTGACTCATCCCTGGCCTTGTATTTAGCTTGAATTTACTTCTAGTGCAACGAGCTACTGTGACCCATGCTTCGCAATTTTCTAAAAATTATCTTGTTAGCTGAGTGTTTAGGCCTCATCCCCCTGGCTATATTGATGACTCGGCATGACCAGGCCTCATATAATCCCGTGATCGTTGATAAGACGTACCTTGCCGTGCGTGCTAAGCACAATATCCCATACCAGACAGAAATCACAGCTGACGATGTTGAAGACTTTGAACTCAGTCACGAGACAAATGGTTCCTTGCTAAAAGACAATTTTCACTCCAGTTAGTGTGTAAGTTTGGGGAGCAGATCAGTGCAGCCGCCCTAAACTAGACTAGACTAAACCTAAACCACAGACAGCTCTTTGCTTGCTTCATTCAAAAGCTCGATAGCTGCTGGGGCAAGAATTATCTTGGTCGATGCAATCAAATCATCTAACTGCTTAAGATTGGTGGCACTGACAATCGGTGCCGTAATGCTTGGTCTAGCAATGAGCCATGCTAGAGCAATACAAGTAGGTGTCGACGAATACTCAGCCGCCAGTTTATCCAGAGCAGCAAGAATGCGAAAACCTCTTTCATTGAGATAAGTCTTCACCCCCGCCCCCCGCGCACTTTGGCTAAGATCTTCTTCTGAGCGATATTTACCAGAAAGAAATCCACGAGCCAGAGAGAAATAAGAGATCACTCCAATATTCTCTTTCACACACAACTCTTCTAGATTATTTTCGTAACCGGCCCGAGCATACAAATTATACTCAGGCTGCAGACATTGATAGCGAGCTAAACTATTCTGTTCACTCACTTTAAGCGCTTCAGCTAGTCTTGCCGCCGAATAATTAGACGCTCCTATTGCTCCGATTTTTCCAGCCTTAATCAATTGATCAAAAGCCTCAAGACTTTCTTCAAGGCCAACTTTATCGTCATCAACATGGGCTTGATACAAGTCAATGTGGTCTGTTTGTAGCCTTTTCAACGAGGCATCAACGGCTTTGTGAATGTGCACAGCTGAAAGGTTTTTCTTGTCAGTGCTGCCGTCAAATCCGCATTTTGTTGCTAGCACAACCTTGTTGCGCTTACCACTGCGCTTGAACCACTTACCAATGATAGTTTCCGATTCTCCGCCAACGTTGCCCTCTTTCCAGGCAGAATAGACATCAGCTGTATCGACTAAATTGAGGCCAGCATCAACAAAGCCGTCAAGCAATTCAAACGATGTTGGTTCGTCAATTGTCCAACCAAAGACATTTCCACCGAATGCAAGGGGCGCTACTTCTAGCTGGGTATTGCCAATCTTGCGTTTCTTCAATTCTGCTTGCATCTTGCGCCCTCTATTAATCACTAAATTGGATGCGCTCAGCAGCGCTGTAAATATTAAAACGGCCATCGCGAGCAAATCCTACTAAGGTCATGCCACACTCTTGAGCGAGACTGACAGCCAGACTCGACGGCGCACCCACAGCTACCAAAATTGGAATACCAGCATGAGAGGCTTTCTGCACTAGTTCAAAACTAGCGCGCCCGCTCACCATCAAAATGCTGTCATTCAATGGCAGTTTGTCTTGCAAGAACTGCGCGCCAATAACTTTATCGAGGGCATTATGACGACCGACATCTTCACGCAGAAGCAAAAGTGTTCCGAGACTATCAAACAAAGCCGAAGCATGAATGCCGCCAGTACTATTGAAATTGGCCTGAGCCTGGCGCATAGAGGCAGAGAGCGTATGAATAGTTTGAACCGAGACGAGAGGCAGTCCAGAAATTGACTGATGAAGACGTTTTACTTTGACAGCGGCGATTGATTTCTTTCCACATACACCACAACTAGAAGCCACAAACGAATGGCGCTCAAAGAGCTTGGAGTCAAGCTCTACGCCGAACTTAAGGGCAACAATGACGACATTGCACTTATCGTTGATAATCTCTTCAATTTGATCAGAGCGCGAAATTATGCCTTCAGTAAACAAAAATCCAGCGGCCAATTCTTTGTCTGCACCCGGTGTGCGCATAGTGACCGCAACCGATTGAACAGAAGCAAGTTGATCTGAACAAGATTGAGCAGAGCCACCCTGATCAGAATTTCCAGAAACAGCGCTGACCTGGTGGGGACTGACTCTTACAGACACATGTATCTCTAGCGGTTCTTCAACGGCAAGCACATCATCAAAATCGCGAGCAGCAGAACCCTCAACCCGCCTAGCTTCAACAACGAGGGTCGCAGCTTGCTGCAGCTCTTGCGGCAGAGAATCTTCAGGCAGAGAATCCGCAGTGGCCGACTTTCCCGCATCACCGGAAGCAGCGCAGCTAGCATGGGGCGTCTTCACGAGGCACCATTATTGGCGGCAGCAGTTCCTTCCGAATTAGCAGCAGCCTTCACTTCAACAACTATCTGCTTCATCATCGGCTGATCGCTCTGAGGGCTGTAATCGCCAAGCGGACACAAGACATTGCACTCAGGCATATAGCCAGAGGCACAGCCCCGAGGAATGCTGTAGGGCACAGCACGAAATCCGCTTAGGCTGCGGGCCGAGCCGTCTTTGGCAAAGCTTGTAATATCAATCAAGTCATACTCTTTCAAGCCCCGCTCGCTCATATCATCTTTATTCATGAGCAGCAAAGTGCGCAGATTTTTCACGCCGCGATAGCGATCATTGTCTGAATATATGGTGGTATTAAACTGATCGTGCGAGCGCATGGTGCCTAGCATCAATCTACCTGGCGGCAAGAGAGTATCGGCAAGAGTTGCAGCAGAGAAATTAGCCAGCCCGCTAGGAGTATTAAAAGTCAGCTCCCGAGCCGGTTGTTTGATGCGGAAGCCTAACGGCTCGCGCACACGTTTATTGAAATCATCAAAACCAACAATTGCTTCGCTCATTTTGTCGCGAATCAAATCATAGTTGCCAATGTACTTTTGCCACGGCGTCTTAGAATTTTCAAGAGTAGCAAGAGCCATACCAGCAATTATCGCCAACTCCGAACGCAAATGGGGCGATGCTGGTTGTCTATTTCCTTTAGACAAATGCACCATACTCATTGAATCTTCTACGGTGATTTGCTGTGGTCCTTCTGCTTGCATATCAATTTCGGTACGGCCAAGACAAGGCAAAATTAGGGCATCGCGGCCCACAACTAAGTGACTACGATTAAGTTTGGTACTGACTTGCACAGTCAAATCACACTTTCTCAAAGCCGCAAAAGTCAGATTGGTATCGGGAGTAGCAATGGCAAAATTGCCCCCCATTCCCAAAAACACTTTCACTTCACCATCATGCATTGCCCGAATTGTGCGCACTGTATCAAGACCTTTGGCCCGCGGCGAAGTGATACCACAAGCAGCGTCCATCTTGGCTAACCAAGCCTCAGAAGGCGAATGGTGGATGCCACAAGTACGGTTGCCCTGCACATTACTATGACCGCGAATAGGGCAAGGCCCCGCACCAAGACGCCCTATATTAGCTCTGAGTAAGAGCACATTGACGATTTCGCGAATGGTATCAACAGCAAACTCTTGTTGGCTGATACCCAGACACCAACTGATAATGGCCTTGTTAGCCTTTCTATAAATATCGCCCGCCTGGCAAATTTGAGCACGAGTGAGGGCCGACTGCTTTTCAATATCGGCCCAAGAAGTTGCTTCACAGGCCGCTTTGTAGTCTTCAAAACCAGCGGTATACTTTTCAATGAAGGCACTGTCAATAACAGTGGCATCGTCTTTGGCTAGCTCTAACAAATACTTGCCAATGCCACGCATAATGGCAAAGTCGCCGCCAATGCGCGGCTGCAAATTAAGGGTGCTAGTTTTGGTCTCCTTGAAAGTGAGCATATCCAAAATTTCGTGCGGAGTAATGGCGCTGGTAGCCGCCACTTCAACTAGTGGGTTGATATGCACGATTTTCATATCATGCTCTTTGACGCCGTCAGCTAAAGCGCTGAGCATGCGCGGAGCATTGGTGGCAGCATTCACACCAATAACAAAAATGGCATCAGAATTCTGCCAGTCAACTAAATCAACTGTGCCTTTACCCGTACCAAGAGATGCCGTCATCGCTCGACCACTAGCCTCGTGACACATGTTTGAGCAATCGGGCAAATTATTCGTGCCCAGCTCGCGGGCAAAAAGTTGATAGAGAAATGTCGCTTCATTTGAGAGGCGACCAGAGGTATAAAAACTAGCGGCATTGGGGCTAGGCAAGGCCTTCAAATGCTTGGCAAAGAGAGCGAAGGCTGCTTCCCAGGTGATCGGTTCATACTTATCGATGGCGCCGTTATACTTCATCGGCTCAGTCAAGCGCCCTTCGTTCTCTAAGGCAAAATCGCTCCATTCGAGCAATTCGGCGACTGTATGCTCAGCAAAAAACTTACGGTCAGTGCGCTTAGCAGTCATCTCCCAGGTGACGTGCTTAATGCCGTTCTCGCAAATATCCATGCGCAGACCCTTACGGTCATCAGGCCAGGCGCAACCGGGGCAGTCGAAGCCGCTGTTCTCTTGGTTCATAGTGAAGATGGCACGCACGCCCTCCACCACTTGCTTTTGCTCAAGCAGAATGCGGCCAACACTGGCAGCAGCGCCCCATGCAGCGGCGGGATGAGCGTAATCTTTCTGCGAAAACTTAGCCCTCTTAATTTGGCCTTTGATTATTGGCTTTCCGCTCTCATCCCTAGACATAAGTTCTCCGAAAATTCCAATTGCCCAAGTCTATACTTGCAAATTTTGGCTTGTCTCTTTTGACTTGCCCCTTTTGCCAAATTTTACCAAGGGAAAGTGTGATGCAGTTAAGGAATCTCACAAAGATAGATAGCAAGAAGCTATGGCCGCCCGAGGGCAAGTAAAATTTTCGATGACCCGACAAGCGAAAGCAAACAAAAATCAAGCAAAAAGCAAGGCAAAACAAGCAAGGCAAAACAAGCAATAGGTAGTTGTGATGATCCGCTGGCAAAATCTCTTAGCCCTGACATTTAATCTAGTTCTTCTTTGCCAGCCAGCTATGGCGGCCGCCAACAAAGGTAGCAGCGAAGCCTCGGCAAAAAACAAACCAGCGACCACCACAATGACCGCCCCCGGCTCTAGCAAGACCATTGCTACAGTCGCCGAAGCAATTGAAATGGCCAAAGAGGCCATGCCTGAAATTAAATATGAGCTGGAAAAGCAGCCAATGACCTCCTACCAAGGAGGCTCCTCTCACGAAGCCACAGCCTTGAATTTCCCCATTTCAAAAGGGTTGGCCGGAGTCTCAATGTTCCTCAAGCCAGGCGGTCTGCGGGAGCTTCACTGGCACGCCAACGCTGCTGAGTGGTCGTATGTAATATCGGGGCACTGCCGCATCACTGTGATTGACCCCGAAGGCCGCTCTGAAGTAAAAGACTTTGGCCCTGGCGATGTCTGGTACTTCCCCCGCGGCCACGGACATTCAATTCAGGGCCTAGGCAACGAAGAATGTCATTTCGTACTGGTTTTCGACAGCGGCTATTTTTCAGAATTTGCCACATTCAGCATGACCGACTGGTTGGCCCAGACCCCCAAAGAAGTACTGGCCAAGCAATTTAATTTACCGGTTGAAACTTTCAATAATTTCCCTAAAAAAGAAGTTTACATAGCCCAAGGCCCAGTGCCAGAGGCTCTGCCTCTAGACCCTCCACCAGCCAGCCAAAATCCACCGCCCCTGACCCACCGCTTCCGCCTCGGGGCAAAAGTGCCAGAAGTAGTTCCTGGTGGAACATTCAATGTGGTGACGCAAAAAGACTTCCCGATCTCCGCCACCATGTCTGGTGCCATTCTAAAATTAGCACCTTTAGCAATTCGCGAGATGCACTGGCATCCTAACGCTGATGAATGGCAGTATTACATCAAGGGCCGGGCACGCATGACTGTGTTCGGCAGTAAAGGTCGCAAAATAACTCGCGAGTTTGGCCCGGGCGATGTTGGCTATGTACCTATGGGTTATGGCCACTACATAGAGTCTGTGGGCGCTGAAGAGTGCGAGATTCTCGCGGTATTCAATACAGGAGATTACCAAGAAATTTCGCTCTCGCAGTGGCTCGGCAGCAATTCCACCAATCTCTTACAAACCAACTTGGGTGTAAGCAAAGAGGTGGTCAATGCTCTGCGCAAGAAGCAAGGTCTATTTAGCAAACCATCCAGTCTGCAAGTTGGCCCTGAAAGTAAGTAATGCAAAAAGTAGTGCAAGACACACTGAAATAAGCAGTGATAGTAAGTATTTATAGAAGAACGTGAAAACAAGTAGAAATAAATGCCAATAACCAGCTACAACGGAATCACCATGCCAGCCTTCATGTACGGCACGGCCTGGAAGAAAGAGGCCACAGCCAAACTAGTGGAAGCGGCCGTTGATGCCGGATTTCGCAGCATCGACACTGCCAATCAACTGATTCACTATGATGAAGCCCTTGTGGGAGAGGCTTTGCTAGCCCTGAAGCAAAAGGGCATCGAACGCGAAAGTTTATTTCTACAGACGAAATTCACTTCAGTTAACGGCCAGGACTCCCGCACGCCATACGACGCCAAGGCTAACCTCACCACCCAGGTGAACCAGTCGATAACCAGTTCACTGAAGCACCTGCACACTGACTATCTTGATTCATACGTTTTGCATGGTCCCTATTCAAGACAGGGTCTCACTCCCCAAGATTTAGAAGTCTGGGCAGCCATGGAAGAGCACTTTAACGAAGGCCGAGCCCGCATGATTGGCGTCAGCAATGTTAGCGCCGACCAACTTGATGCCCTTTGCTCGATAGCTGTGACCAAGCCTATGGTGGTGCAGAACCGCTGCTATGCCATGCGAGGATGGGACAGTGCTGTGCGCAAAATTTGTCGCAAAGAAGGCATCATTTATCAAGGCTTTTCGCTGCTCACCGCCAATCCGCATGTGCTGGAAAGCGGCGCGGTGCATGCTATGGCCAGGCGCCTCAATTGCGGGGTGGCACAAGTTGTCTTCTGCTTCGCCATACAAATTGGCATGCTGCCTTTGACCGGCACAAGCAACCAGCAGCGCATGAAAGAAGACCTGACAGCTGAAAGTCTTTCACTTACAGCTGAAGAGATGCAAATCATTGAATGCATGGGCTAGACCCGGCGAGAATATGGGCTAGCTCTAGTTAATCCGAACGCTGCAAAATTTGCCGAACCCGTTGCCAAGCGATGCTGTACAGGTTTGGCATGGCTGTCTTTCTGGGCATAGAACTAGAAATTCTGCCGAATTTTGCACTTGCAGGAAGCCAATGCCCATCCTCGATTCGCACAGCTCAAGCTCAGACAGAGACGCCGGCCATCCGCGCCAGAGCTATCTTGATGCGGCCGTGCATTCGGCAATTGACCCTATTGCTCGGGAGATTTTCACTCCAGCCAAGGCTCAAGTAGTCGAAGACGAGGTTACCCACTACGGCAAAGCCTTTATTAAAACTGCACCGCTCTTTATGAAAGGCAAACTAGCCCTCGGCGGCCTAGCCTTGACCTATGTGGCCGATCAAGCAAAAATCGGCGACTCATTGCAAAATCAGGTCACAGACGCCACTCTCGGCCTGGGCAAAGCAGCAGTGCTAAAGGGCAGCTTTGCCCTAATGGAATCGAGCGCGCTCACACCAGCCCGAGCAGGCATTCAGCTAGGAATTGTGTCGCGCACAGCCGAAGCTGGCTTAACTAGAGAAAACTATTTAGACAAAGACGGCAAACTCAACTTCACTGGTGGTCTTTCCACAACTTTCAAAACCGCTCTCAACCCAGGTTCTCTAGCAGTTGACGCCCTAACTTTTGGCGCAGCAGACGTAGTCTGGGGACGCATGTACCAGACTAGCCGTGGCGCCATTCGCTTCGACTCGGCCATGAACAAGACAATTCAAGCTGGAACAATGGGAGCAGCCGCCGGCGCTGGCAACGAACTGGTACGACAATGGCAATCAGATGAGAAGTTCAACCTGTCGCTAATCATTGGTCGCGGCCTAGCTGATGGCGCAGTCGGCGCAGCTGCCGGACGAGTCGGCGGCATGCAGTCAGCGCGATACGACAAAATTGGTGCGAAAGACTCACCTACAGCGCTAGGCGAAGCCAGACAAACACCATTTCAGTTAGGAAAAATTGGCGATTCTCAACAAATCGCGCTGCGCGACGGGGTCTTCACCCCAACGAGAGAAATTGGAGATTTGATGACCACTACCTGGAAAGGCACTCTCACCACTGCCGAAGGTCAGGTCAAACCGGTGCTATTCCGGCCCGATACTGGTATTGAAGCATTCGCCTACCGCAAGCAATCAGAGATTGCTGGCTACGGCCTTGGTACTAAGCTCGACTTTGCCAATTCGATTCCGGTGTCAGTAGCACGCTCAGTAGAAATTAACGGCAAAACCCATAGTGGGTACATCCAGGAAATCAATGGCAAAAATCTACTAGAAGTAGTTGATCCCCATGGCCCTAGAAAAATATTTACGCCACCATCAAAAAAAGTGCTTGATGATTTCAGACAAAATAAACCGCTATTTGAAGCCTACCAAGAAGCCTGGGTGAAGCGACTAATCATGGGCGAATGGGATAACCACATTCTCAACTTTGTCTCCGAAAAAACTCCTGCTGGAACTACAGTAAAGAACATTGATGTCGGCGACGGCCTCAGACCGGCTACCACTCAAGCAGACCTCATTCCGCGACCAGGGCAGCGGCGCGGCTATGAAAATCTCAATCAATATCTTTACAACGAAGCGACAAACGTGCCGCTGCCACAGCAAACGGTGGCCAAAGTGCGGCAGTTTGTAGACACCTACAACAACCCTGCCGGCAAAACCGAGCTGCAAGGCCTCGGACTGACCCAGCAGCAAGTCGAAGGGGTGATGGGAAGAGCCGATTGGTTTGCCAAGCACGGCCGTCTGCCCAAAGGCGACGCCGAACCCACCACCTATCGCTTTGCCCAGAGGCTTTATCAGTATTTAAGAGGTCGTAACCCAACCAGCCGTGTAGACTTACATAGCCTGGGTGACCAACAATAATAATAATGCCTGGGCTAATAGGCAGCACTTATGAGCGACAAGTTCACACCAACAGACCGCAACCGCGTCATGCGTATGCGCGATCAAGCACACTATGACCGCAAGACAATCTACGAAATACTAGACTGCACCTTTCTCTGCCACATTGCTTTCGTACACAAAGAGCAGCCCCTTGTCATACCGACCTGCTATGGCCGCGACGGAGACACGCTTTATATTCACGGTGCGGCCGCTAGCCGCATGATCAATGACCTGGCCCAGGGCATCGCCGTCTCGTTTACAGTGACACTCTTAGACGGAGTGGTGCTAGCCCGTTCTTCGTTCAATCACTCAATTAACTACCGCTCGGTCATGGTCTTTGGCCAAGCTATTCCAGTTGTAGAAAAAGCAGCAAAGCTCCATGCTCTCAAAGTAATTTCAGATCAAATTATCGCGCAGCGCTTCGAAGACACGAGAAAGCCCACCGGCGGAGAACTAGCCGCCACCTCAGTCTTAGCGATAAAAATTGATGAAGCCTCTGCCAAAATTCGCAAAGGCCCTCCCGATGATGACGAAGGTGATCTCAGCTTGCCCTATTGGGCAGGAGTGGTGCCTTTGACTATGGTGGCACATCCAGTCGTTGACGACCCCAGGCTAGAAGCCAATCAACAACCGCCCGACTACGTCAAGCAATATATTGAAAACTTCGAAACACGCGTCACTCCCACAGCAAAAAACAGGAAGAAAAAATGAGCCTCGCCGGAAAAGTTCTTTTCATCACTGGAGCCTCAAGGGGCATAGGCCTCGCCATAGCACTGCGCGCTGCCCGCGACGGTGCTTGCATTGCCATTGCCGCCAAGACCGTGGTCAAGCACCCCAAGCTTCCAGGCACCATTCACTCAGCAGCACTAGAAATTGAAGCAGCCGGCGGAAAAGCTCTGGCAATACAATGCGATATTCGCGAAGAAGAACAAGTGAAAGCAGCCATAGCACAAGCTGTTGAACACTTTGGCGCCCTCGACATTCTCGTCAACAATGCCAGCGCCATCAATCTGACTGGCACACAAGAGACCGAAATGAAGCGCTTTGATTTGATGAATCAAGTTAATGCTCGCGGCACTTTTCTATGTTCCAAAATTGCCATTCCGCATCTCGCCAAAGCTAGCAACGGACACATTCTCAATTTATCTCCGCCACTTAACATGGACAAACGCTGGTTTGCTCCACACGTTGCCTATACCATGGCAAAATATGGCATGAGCATGTGCACCCTGGGCATGGCCGAAGAACTGAAAGGCCAAATTGCCGTCAATTCGCTCTGGCCAGAAACAGCCATAGCCACAGCAGCAGTGAAAAACCTGCTGGGTGGTGAGGAAGCGCTCAAATGTTCGCGCACACCAGATATAGTGGCAGATGCCGCCCACTGGATTTTCACTCAGCCAGCCGAGCAATGCACCGGCAACTTCTTTATCGACACTGAAGTAATGGCCAAGGCCGGTGTGAGCGACCTAGAGAAGTACGCAGTCAGCCCTGGAAGCAAACTAATGAAAGACTTCTTTCTTTAAATACCTCAAGGAAATTTTGCACGCAAGAGTGATTCAACTTGAGCGAGTTAAATTGAGTGACTTAACTTGAGCGAGTTAACTACAGTAGTCTAATAATAGCTTCAATTTGGCGGCGATGAATGCGCTGGTGAATAGCGGCAAGACACATCCACTTATGCAAAGTCAACGGCCCAAACCACGGATGATTAAAAGTACCAGTGGCCCACTGATCGCCGCGCAGTGAGCGAATTGTTTTAAGGAAATCATCGCTAAATATCTTGTATTGTTCTAGGCAAACTGGCCCAGCTAAATCACCAGGCGGCTTGACCTTAGCAACATCGGCTACACCAGGAGGCGTTTCACCGCGAGCAAGATGCTGAGCCACTATCTTAATTTGACCACCGACAATAATTAAGTGCTCTAAAACCATTGCCGCCGACCAAAAGCGTGAGCTATCCTCAATAGCCGGCAGCCGTGGCACCAATATGCGCTTATCGCGCAGAGGCACTGGAATCAGGGCGACTTCACGCAGCAACAGCTTTGATTCCTTTTCGAAAATTCTAATGGCGCTATCAAAAGTTGTAATCTTGCAAAGCATAGGAAAGATAACAGTCTTTTGCAAGAACATCTCAAAAAATGGCAAGCCAGCGCCCGGTGCATCCAGCTTTGGTAATTTGACTTCGCCTTCTTGCACTGCTCAACCTTTGCTCACACGGTTAATTTCCTCACAAGGTCAATTATTATAGCGCCATAGTGCTCAATCACCGCCGCAATTCGAAATTTACGTACCTCAAAACCATTGAACCAGGCAGCTTACTGAACATCCCAAATAGCGCGGTTTCAAAAATGGATAGATTTTTTCCGAAAAAATCTATCCATTTTTAGAACTTCATTGCAAAAGCTCCGTCACAATTTCAAACGCCCACAAAAAACTAAGGCAAACTCGTCCACTCTGACTGCTGCTCTTGCGAATATGGCTCAGTCACTTCGATAAAGCAATCGGCAGCAGAAGTAGGACACTCTTCAATGCATTTGCCGCAGCCCTCGCAAATCGAAGCGTCAACGCAGTAGCGACCAAGAATAGACTTGATTGCTTTGAGTGGGCAGGCTAGTTCACAGGCCGAGCAGCCAATACAGATTTCTGGGTCAGTTACATGCTGCCTCATAGCTCTAGCGCAAGCTTCTGCAGTTCCTGGCTTACTTCCTTCTTCCACTCCTCTTTGATTTCCAAATTGTCAGAGTGTTTCAAGCCAAAGCGCTTGTGCCAATTGTTGCGCAGAGAGTCAGCTGGGCCTGCCGAAGTTTCGACTCGGGGGTACCAGTATTGGTAGGAAAGTTCGATTTGCTTTTTATGAGACTCCGCCTTGCGTCGAAGAGCTAAAAGGGCAAAATTGGCATGAGCAGTTTCTAGAGGCAAGCAGCTACAAGCAACCTCTTTCAATGGAGTAAATTTGGCATCAGCAAACTCACTAAGCATTAGTCGCGCCATTACCCCAAGCAAGTAAGTAAAGACGAGCATGTCTTCAAAGCCTTCTAGGGGATAGAGAAGAGCATTGAGGCGCTTGTCAGCCGACGAGCGGGAGAAGCCCAAAAATGAATCTCTGAGCACTCTTGATTCAAAGCTATGACTACTAAGGTAGCGGTCGACATTGAAATTTAGCCCGCCAATAACTTCGTAGGCATCCTTAGCCATGCTCAATTTTTGCGTAACCATGTTACTCATATTGAGCCTGTCTTCAATTGTCGCAGCCTTATTTATAAAGGGCGCGAAACCGGCAGCACCAGCCATTTGAGAATCGGCAAATTGCAAGAGAATGCCAGTGGCAAGCTCTTTAAAGCGCCCACCCGTTTCTTGCCAACAGCTGATTGTGCCACCATTTTCGATTTGCTCAATCAGGAGTGTATCTTCTGGACCTAGCAAAACACTGGACGGAGAACTAGACTGAGCACTGGGCTGGGCAATATCTCTTGGTACGGTCATAGCTTATTTTCCGCCCTTATTGCCAGCCACTGAAAGGGGTTTAGACTGAGCGTAACCCATGCGCATATCGTAGTTAGGCTGCACGTCTTTAGGCATTTCCAGGCCAATTTCTTTCAGTCGCTTCTCCACTACTTCCATATATTCGTCTTGAATCTGTTGCGCCGTCTTGATTTTCAAACCATATTCAAAATAGCGAGCGAAGTGCTCACTGTCATCGGCTGGACGTCCGGCGAAACCAAGTCCAATTTGCATAAACTTTGCTACAGCCCCTTGCAACTGCTCACGACCTTTCTCGCCGTCTAGCTCTAGCACACGCTTAGAGGCCCAAACACCAAAGGCCAAATGCCCTTTTTCTTCCGCCCAAATGCGCTCAGAAACCTTTGCCCAGGGCAAATAACTTGATTGGCGATACTGACCAAGAAAGGCTACAGCAGCCGGGGTGACAGCAGTGGAGAACATAGCCACGTCAGCCCAACATTCAAACATAGGCGCCCAATTTTCTTTACGGAAGCCGTTAATCACTCGCACTTTCTTTGGATCTGGATTGTCGCGGTTTTGCACCAAGTGCATCACTCGGGCATTCACATCTATTCCAAGTGGCGCAAGAATCTCCCAACAGTACCAACCATGGCCAATCTCTTCCATAAACTTTTTGCCGAGGCGATAGGCCTCTTCCGGCCTAGTGGCGTATTTCATGTTTTCTTCTACACGCTGCCCACCAGCAAATTCTGAGTCGGCCTGAAACGATAGGAGGTCAATCAGGGCGGTCTTATAGTCATCTGGCAACTTGTCGCCGGCATCGTAAGTTTGCATGGTCAATACTCCCGCCCTTGTATGGTGATGAAAAAGTAAATTATGCTGCAATGGTTTCAGGTATAAAGAGTTTTGACATCAGCCGGAGGAGCAATTAGCCTTCAGCCAAAAGGCTGATCTGACTGAATCAAGCGGCTATAATTAGCTTTCACAAGGGGCGCCATGGCTATCAAGCGAACAATTGTCAACCTAACCTTAGGAGTTGCAGCGGGCGTAGCGGCGACCATTTGCTTGTCGAGCAGCCTGCAAGCTGCACCAGGAGCGGCCCTAGTCGAAACTAGGACAAAGCCAAAGCAAGAAGGTTTCTACCTCTTACACTTTCCTGCTCGTGGCAAAATCGGCAGAGTAGGAGCCGTCGAGGCTGGCGCCGACTACAGCGAAAAGCATATCCCCACAAAAAGGTTTGCCGAAGCCAATGGTACGGTGCGCCTAGCGAAAGGAACCGGCATATGCTTTGAAGCAACCGATTTCATGGGCCTGGAAAAACCACTCGATGTCATTTGCACACTCCCAGCTGAAGCTGTGACAAGCATTACCCTAAGCAACAATATATTCGCCGAAAATGAAGTAACGCGATTACTACGTTTCACGGTCCTTAGACGCTTAGAATTAGAAGGCACTGAAGTTTCTGATGAAACCATAGCGAAACTAGCACCCTTGCAACATCTTGAATCGCTAATCGTTGATCGCACCCGCATCCACGGTCAGTTTTTAGCCACTCTCCCTGGCAAAGAGAGCATTCGCAACTTGAAGCTTGGCCACAATGATCTGCAAAAACAATACCTCAAAGAACTAAAGAAATTTCCCAATTTGCAAAGACTCTCTCTTAACTCCACTCACTTGCGCGATAGCGACATGGCAGCTATAGCAGCTTGTAGTCAATTGCGATATCTAGATATCAGTGACAACAACGATTTAACCAACGTTGGTATCGCACAACTTAAGACTCTAAAAAAACTAGACTACCTACAGCTGCCGTTTACCGCCGCCAACGCCAAAGGACTTTTAGCACTAAAGGGGATTGCGCTCACAAAAGTACGAATCGAGTCGAAACAAGCCAGCAAACAAGATATTGTTGCCTTGCGAAAAGCGTTCCCGCAGATTCAAATTGATATTGAGAACATGAAAAAAGAACTTTTGAAAGACTACAAAGCAGCCTTTGAATAATTACCGACCACAATCACGCGCGAGAAAACCGATTGAAAACTATGCAACTATGCAACTCTTCAACTCATCTCTAACAGCAACGCTAACCCGACTAGCTGTCATGCTAGCAATTATTGCTATCCCAGCGGCCCAGGCCGGCGACTTTGAAGGAGGCTAGAGCCAAAGGCGGCCAATCAGGCGAAGCGGCGAAACCACCCACAGATACACCAAAGCAGACGGTTCGGTAATTTACGATTTAGATCCCGAAACTAGAGCTGCCGTGCAGAAAGAATACGATCAAAAAATTGAAAAAAATTCGCGAGATGGCTGAGTATCAATGCAAATTCATCAAGTAAGATCGCGCCTTCTGGCCCTTGCTTGCCTGGTGCAATAAACGGGGAATGCTTATTATTCAATAATTAGAGTGAATTGAGAAAAGCAAGCAGATCTTCCTGTTCCTGCTTAGGTAGCTTGGCGTAGGCTTGCTTAGACTTTTCAGCTTGGCCACCATGGCTCATGATGGCATCATGCACCACGCGGGTGCGGCCATCGTGCAAGAGAAACTTCTTAAAGCGCAAGCCCCAAAGCGGAGTAGTTCGCCACTCTCCACCACGAGCACCCTCTTGAGGAATGCCATCAGCTAGGTCTTTACCCATCTGGTGCACAAGAAAATCAGAGTACGGGTAGATTTTTTGATTTGATAAACCATCAAGCTTAAGGTACTTAAGTTCTGGCAATGGGCTATCGGGATCTACAACATAGCCGTTCGGAGCAGTAGTCATAGATGGTTGGTGGCAAAAAGCGCAATTCATGGTGTTGAAGTATTTTTCACCACGCTTCACTTCATCGGTAATCACACCACGCTTAGGAGGAGCAAGCAGGGCCTGGAAGTAATTGAGCTTGACCAGAATCTCACCCTTGTCGTTCGGACCAGGCGGTATGATCTGATAGACCTCTTTAGGGAAAATGCCGAAAGATTGCGAGGAATTTTCGGTGGCACTGAGATAGGTTGTCAGCCCCAATTCAATGTTCATCGCACCGGTTGTGAAATTGAACAGATTGACATTCTGATTCTTCCAGCCAAACCGACCGACTCTTGGGGCCTCAGTGTAGCGGTCAACCGCAGAAATTGGTCGACCGGCCATGGCAGGGTTCTCAATGTTCTCTTTGAGAGCATTAGCGATGATGTCAGCGTCAGGGATGTTGTCAATTAAGCCATCACCAAACAATGGTGGCGAATGCCGGGGCGAAATAATGTCAGCATTCGGCGGAATCGTGTCGGCTTCAACTTGAACATCAAACGGCAGCAAGTCTGGATTTTCTGTAGTGATCGAACGCTTCTGTAGACTCGGTCCACCTTTTTCAAGAAAGAAATCAACATCGCGCTTACCCATCATTTCAACCACTTCACTCATCGGCAATTTTGCCTTAGGCGAAGTTGGAATACGCCGAGCAAAATTGACAATACTTGTGCTGGAATTGTCACGACCTTCACCACCGACCGCATCAGAAGGTTGTCCATGACATTCAAAACAACTCTGACCATTAAAGAGAGGTCCGAGACCTTCTTTGACCGTAAATTTCTTTTTGAAGAGCGTTTTCCCTTCATTAAAAGCGGCCAATTGCCTAGCACTCAAGCCATCAATTGGCTGACCACGATTGTCAGTGGGATCAATTTCTTTTTTGCCTTTCAGCCCGGAGTTACTGGCATCGCCTAGACCTGCGAAGGTCGGAAGCGGTGCATCGCGATAGGTTGACCAAAGAAATTGCGCCAACACTAGAACGCAGACAACGACAACCAGCTGAACAAGCTTTCGCTGAAAGAACTTTAGAACTTTTGATTCATTGCCCATCTGACCAACTCCACCCAAACTACCAACTAATTTAACCGATTAGAAAATTTAGTGGTCGAATAGTTTCATACCTTCCAGCAGAACCAGAACAAACGCCTCTGTAGACACGGCGTTTGTTCTGGCATTAGGAATGGTAAGTAGACTAATGTAAACCCTTACAATTGACGGCAAGATTTAATAAAGGCCCAGTTTGCGCAAAGCAGCAAAAAATGACTATTTCTCCTGCCGCAGGCGAATCAGTGCCAATTCATTGGCAGAGAGCCCTCTTGCGCTTCTAGTAATGAGCGTGGTCATTCTCTTTATGATTTCCATGTTTTCACTGCTAACTGGTTATGCCACATTGAACTTCGCCTCCCAAGCAGCAGCTCGCGAAGCTGGCTCATCGCAAACGCGCAGTGCCGCAAGAGCTGCAATGCAGCGCGTCGCCAATCAAATTCTTGGTGGGGCGCTAGGTCAGTTCGGCGGAATTTCACCGAGAACCGCAGCAGGCATGACACTGCGCACATTCCGAGTGTTAGACGGAGGCACTCCGGAGCAATACGATGTGGCTGCGGGCAGCAACATAGCCATTGATCAAACGCGTTATTCTTACACCTACGTAGTCGACGCACGTTACTCCATCACCCCTTTGCTCTTCCCTTTCGCCTTTCCCGTGCAATCACAGTCTACATGCTCGCTTGAACATCCTGAGGGCATCGCAAATTGAACTTTTAGGGGCATATCAACTCAACATAAGATCAAACGAGCCAGCATAGCTAGCAGTCACACAGTGGAGATGTCGAATGGTGGAGCGCAGAGGAAGAAGCAGAGAAGGTCAGCAGTTGATAGAACTTGCTGCTGGGCTGATCGTTCTAATTCCAATCTTCCTCATTATCATCGACTTAATTGTATTCTTCCTGGCAGCTACGCTCAACGATAATGCTTGCCGCGACGCGGCCCGAGCGGCTTCAGTAGTGCAACCGATTGTGGCCGACGGCAGCGGCCCATTACCAGCTTCAAGCCCAATTAGACAACGCGCAAACTCTGTAGTGACGAAAATGCAGCATTTAGAAGGATACATAATTGGTCCGCGACTGGTCCAAGTCAGTCTCTCTCCAGACTTTAAACGACCGCCAAATGCCCTGCTCGGAGGAAATTTCGAGGGCAGCGTGGAAGTAAGAACTCAAGTCGACTACAAACTACCAGCTTCAATTCCTGGTATTTTGCCAACGCAGGTGCCCCTCACATCCCAGCAGTCATTTCCCCTCACCGCCGTTATGGCTCCTCAGATTGTTCCCTTATAGTTAGGATCGGCATGACAGAAGAAAAACCAGAAGAAATAGCAGAAGTAGCTGCAGAAGAAGCTACCAGAAGTACATCAGATGAAGGCAAGCGTGTATCAAACTGGAAGGCGTTCACTGAATCGTGTGACTATGTTGGCAAAGCCAGCAAAGAACCATCAATTCAGATTCGGGCTGGAGATAGGAATAGCGCCAATATTCTCAAAGCTTCTATCTTGGGTGCTTTCCTCTTTCTAGCCGTGCCTTTTTTCGGACCGAAAGAACTAGCGCTATGGTGCTACGCTTTTGCTGATTTGCTTTTCTTTGCCGCTGCGGCGCTATTTGTTATTAGTCGCTTTGGCATCTTGAGGGTTATGTCTATGAGGCATGCCCTTGTCTGCTGGCAACTCATGGTCGGCACAAGCTTGCTATCAGTGGTTATCGCTTTCAACATCGTTCTGATAGCGGTTCTCGTTCTCGCCGCACCATATATCATTCAACTGACACAGCACTAGAAGTGACTACCCTGGTAAGAAGTTAATCTGAAGCAGGGCCAAAATAGAACAGATTGAGGTTGCAAAAGTCGAGATTTGCAGCTATCATTAAATTCGTTTCACTTACCAGGAGATTGGGCGGCCACTGAGGCTATCCACCTTCAATAGAGCTTTGGGAGAGTTTTTCAACCATGAAGAGAACCCAATCGGGTAGCACGTTGATTTACGGCATTGCAGCTTTTCTTGCTGTTGCCCTAATCTTCGGTTTCATTGCCCTCAATTATCAACAACTATTCGGCTATCACAAACAAGCACAAAATTCAGTTGACGCTGCAGCTATTGCCGTTGCCAAAGAAGTGCAGAAAGTGACTATTCTCGATCCTCGGATCGGGAGAGTGGGAGTTATTGACCAGTATGGTACTGCTGGATTGGAACAAAGACCAATTCTCTCAATAAACACTGTCATGGCAACTGCTCGACTCGATGCCTTGGTCGCCCAGCAGCTGAACAACACGACCATGCTAGCAGCAGCAACTCAAGATCTCGATAACGCCAAGGCTGCAGCAAGAGACCTAGCCAAAGCAATCAACACCTTTATGGCTGGTGGCACGGCCCAAGACGCAGACGGCCGCACAATCAGTGGTGCCAACCTCCTCAAGGCCGCAGCTACTGCCTATAACGCCAACAACAGACGTTCTTCGTCTGGCTATAAAGATTTGACTCCTGCAGACTTTGCTATAGAAGTTGGCGATTTGCGAACAGCACTAGGTGCATCCGGTGTCACCAACACCCCATGCCCGAACCCAGAAAGTATGGACGGCTTAGCTGGCAATCAGGCCTATCTCGCTCGAGTCAATGGCATTCGCTACTACCGGGCAAAGGTTGACATTCCAACACCGGTAGGGCCAGTAATGCTCTCAAACTTGGCAGAGCAAGTACGTCTTGTCGACAAAGGACTTTTTGAAAGCTTAGCGACCAATGCTGCGGTGATCCCTGCCGTGGTAAAAATATCGGCTCGTGAGCGCGCCAATGCTGTAGCTCCACAGGCTGGTAACGGACTACCATCCGGCATAGTCAACTCGGTAGCATGCGCGCAGATGGGGGGCCCCAGGCTGGGTGCTACCTCAGGCCTGTTACGTATAGAGTTCCCACAAGGCATGCCGCCGATCGGCAGTCCAGCTCCCTTCACCGGCAACGCAGTAACCCCTTTGGGTATCATGAATGCATCGCAGGTGACGGCGATAGGCCAAAGTGGCAGCTCGGCACCATGGAGCGGTAACGGTGCTTATTACAGCGCCAATGGTGGAGCCTTCCCTGGTTCCGGTTCAATCAGCCGCTCTAACTATATGGGACGCAATGCTGACAATCCTAGTGTTTCACTGACCTTTTTCGTATACGACTGGCTGAAGAATGAAGGTATCAAACCCAACATCGAATCGGTAGTAAGAGCAATGCGCAACCTCGATATGCGCAACACTCCTGTCGGTCAAACCGTTGCCGTCTTGCCTTCGAGCTCTGGCTTTGCCAGTAGATATAGCACCTCTAGTGGAATTGCCAGTTCATTTTTAGAGCAGCCTGCTTTTGCCCAACGACCTCCAGTTGGCGACTCTAACAATGTCTACGGTGCAATTTTCAATTTAGTTGACTCTAACACGGCCATGACTCCGGGGAGAGATCCTCGCTCTCTGGTTAACTACAACAACTCCAACAGACAGGTATTTGTTGATCAAGCATATACATTCAGAATGCAGGCCAGTGTACCTCAGCAATTAGCTTGGGCAGCACAAAGCACTACTCTTGCCACCGGCATGGACAAGCAAGGCAACGCCACCACTACTGATGGCAACCCTGTGAAAGACTTGTACGATCTTGAGACTGAACTTCTGGAGACAAAGCGCATTTCTAACGATACTGATGCTTCTGCTCAAAGAGTTCTAACCAAGTACCGGCCCCTGTTGGCTCAAGCACAGGCACGTCTGACTAGAGCTCAAGCAGCCCTGACACAGGCGATGCAAAATGCTAACAACGACACTAGCGACTCCCAAGTGCAAGCTGCACAAGTAGAAGTTGACGCCGCCCAAGCTGAGGTAAACAAATACCAGGCAGTGGTCGACAGAGCGACTATTGCGGCGAACAACGGCAAGATGGGTGTACGGGTTACTGATACCATCGTCAATAACCTGCTGTCTGTAACTGCCATGGGTACAAAGAAAAACAAAGCTGGCGACTTCATGCTCGCCCGCAACATTCCTTTCTTCACCCCCAAAACGGCAGCCACCGACGCTGGCATTGAAGGTACAGCTGCTGTACCAACCGGTCAAGTCAGCAATGCTCGCGGTTCAAAGAACTGGGTAGACACAGGCATGTATATTGTTGGCGGCACCGTTCCCCCCAACATAAATATAGCGATGTCTGATGTTAGCGGTATTTTCCAGCCGGTCTACGCGCAAAGCGTGGTGCCGTCATCTCTAACCCGCAACTTCCGCCTGATCGTTCGTGGCGACTCAACTGCCGGAGACGGAATGGTTCTAGTGAGCACGGCCAACAACGGGCCCAACGCTACAAGTAACCCGCAATCAATCTTGAGAGGACAGCTCAACTATCAAGCTCTAAATGTCTATCAAGAACCGCCTACCTCAAGCAATCCCTGCACAATCAACTGGTCGGTAATGGCACGTAATAATGCCTACTCTACTCAAGCTGACTGTCGCAAACCGCCAAAAGCAGGGGATCCTGAATCAGAAGGCAATGTGCTCGATTGCTCACGAGCCCAAGGCCAAACTAACCCTGATGGTTCAGCAAAGGCGTGTGACTCGGAAGTATCGCAATGGCAATTCACCTCACCACTGCCAAACTGCCCACCACCGCCAATCCCACCAGGCAATCCACCAGGTGAGTCACACTAAAAAATAGCTAGTAAAGAAATAGGGAGTTGTCGACAGGCAGCTCCCTATTTTGTGATCAGGCGACGAGAAAGCTGGCGACGACAGACTAGACTAAACTAGACTTTGCGAGCACTATAATTGCGGAGCAAATTTGAAAACCTTTCTATCCTTAAAAAACAGCCAGAGCAAAGAACTGCCTGCAGAGTTTGCCAATCAAGACGTGCGCTATTCAGAAGCCTTGGTTGAGCACTTCTTGCAAGAATTCACCAAAGAAGGTGATGTGGTGCTCGACCCCTTCATGGGCTTCGGTACGACACTGCTAGTGGCCGAGCGGCTCAAGCGCACTTGCTTTGGTGTTGAGTTTGACCAAGGGCGCCATCACTACGTTCAGTCGATTCTTCAACATCCAGAGCTAGCCTTGCACGGAGACTCGACCGCGCTAGATACTCTACCAATTCCGGAGATTGATTTCTCCATCACTTCACCGCCCTATATGGGCAAGCATCACACTGAAAACCCTTTCACCGCTTACTCTACACTCCTAGACACAGCGGGCGGAGGCTACAACAACTACCTCAAAGACATGACTAAAATTTATGGCAAAATTGCCGATAAGCTCAAGCCCAATGGCCGCGCTATTCTAGAAGTTTCAAATTTAAAGCATGAAGATGGCAGCATCACCACACTAGCCTGGGACATAGCTAGAGCCGTTTCGGAAGTGCTTAACTTCGAGGGTGAAATTGTAATGTGTTGGCATGACGATTGCGGCTACGGCTATGACCACAGCTATTGCTTGGTATTTAGGAAAAAGATTTGAAGAAAATAGAATTGAAGAAAATTGGCGTTTAGCCAATACTAGTGTCAATCAGGGTAAAATAGCTTGCCCTTCACCAAGACAAATACAAGGTAAATTCAAGGTAATTTGATGACTAGCCAGAAAATTCGCCAAGAGTCAGTTGAGCGAGCCAGAACCATGGCTTCTAACTTTTATCTTGACCCGGCTCAGTACGACCTTAGCCTAGAGCAAATATTCGCCCGCTCCTGGCAGTTTATCGGCACCACTCAAACTGTTTTTGGCGCCAGCAGCGAAAACAGCGCAAGCAGCGCCTGCCCCGTGCCCTCGGGCTCAATGGCGCCCATCACCTTACTTGAAGGCAGCCTCAATGAGCCACTCTTGCTCACCCAAGACAACGAAAAGCTGCACTGTCTCTCTAACGTTTGCACACACAGAGGCAGCATCTTAATTGAGAAGAATTGCCAGCACAGCTCAATTCGCTGCCGCTATCATGGCCGCAGATTTGCCATAGATGGAGCATACCAGTCAGCACCTGGGTTTGAAGGGGCAGAAGACTTCCCCGCAGCCTCAGATAGCTTGCCCCAAGCCGCCCTAGGTTCCTGGAAAAATCTATTATTCGCTGGCATCAAACCAGCCATTGAACTCGATCAATTGATTGGTGAAATGAAAGAGCGCCTAGCCTTCTTGCCTTTAGAAGAATTCAGATTTGCACCAGAGCTATCCCGCGATTACTTTGTCAACGCCAACTGGGCGCTGTATGTTGAAAATTATCTAGAAGGATTGCACGTACCTTTTATTCATCCCTCACTAGTGACCTTGCTTGATACCAAGGCCTACCACACCGATCTTCATCCATTTTGCAATGTGCAAATTGGTGTAGCTTCAAAAGCAGAAGATGCTTTCGACCTGCCACCATCTTCGCCTGATCACGGTCAACTAATCGCTGCTTTCTACTATTGGCTTTTCCCCAATATGATGTTCAACTTCTATCCTTGGGGCTTGTCAGTCAACGTCGTTATGCCTCAGAGCCATAACACAACCAAGATTCGCTTTCTTACTTATGTTTGGCGCGAAGAACGCTTTGGCAATTACTCCACCAAAGACATTAATCAAACAGAAATGGAAGACGAAGAAGTTGTAGAACTTGTGCAAAAAGGCATCAGATCAAGGCTTTACGATACTGGTCGCTATTCACCAACCTGGGAAGCTGGCGTCTTTCAATTTCACAATTTAATTCGCGACTTTATCAAGCAATAGCTAGTCTGGCCAAGGCGCCACTGACTTGGTTTCACCAGGGCAGATCGGTTTGACATGCTCGAAAATTTCTAAATAAGAGGGATGGGCACACTCATAGGTAATGGTGGCACTACCAACAACCCCACCCGGACCTTCAGTGGCCCTCAGCTTCAGTATCAACGTGCCGTCAGCGGCCATATAACAGGTGCCTATACTACTGAGCGATTCAAAGTCACTACCGGCAGTGCTTTTATCATTGGACATAGCTACTTGATACACCCTTAACCGACGTTGCTTGATCTTAACCCATGCAAAGCTCTTTAGAACCGACATTTTCGTGGCGGGGAACCTATAGGCAATTATTCAGTCTCTTCTTGCGGGTTAAACCGATAAGACCAGCAATAGTCATATCTCTGCCCTTCTCAAGGCTCAAATAGAAATGGTCGGCAGCATGCTCAACAAATTATTGCCAATGGCTTCATTGATCGCGGCCGGCATATTTTTTAATAGCGAATCTAAGGCAATGGCGAGTCAGGCATTTCGCATTAATTCGGCCACGATCGCGCCGGGGAAAACCACCAGAGAAACAGTGACGATTGATGGCAAAGTGAGACAATATTTTCAGCACGTGCCAGCTAGGTACAGCAGCACTAGACCTACTGCCGTAATGATTGTCTTTAACGGCTGGGGAGCCAAATCTGGCCAAGGAAATACCAAGGCTGGTGCTGAAGGAACTGAACAGTTTACTGGTTTGAGCGAAAAAGCCGACAAAGAAAATTTCATTGTTGTCTATCTCGATGGTAATCAAAGCAATAAATACTCTTGGAACAACGGTCAATGGTTCTTCAGCAAGCAGAATGACCTTGAGTTTACCAATCGAGTGCTTGAAGTACTCAACCACAGCCTTCACATAAATCACGAAAAGCCTTATCTTGTTGGCTATTCACAGGGTGCCAGTTTCGCTCATCGCTATGCCACGACCTTTCCAGAGAAAATAGCGGCCGTAGCCTCTGTTGGCGGTTGGCTAACCGGCAAAGAGCAAAAGCCCACTGACAGCCCATACTCATGCATCGAGATCCACTCCGAAAAGGATCCGACCGTGCCACTAAATGGCCGCTCTTGGTGGTTAAAAATGAAACCGCAAGAAGAATTGAAGAAATTTTATCGCAGCCGCGGCAGCATAGACACAGAGCCAGAGCTATTTACCACAAAGGCAGTTGATGGAAGCGATATAAAAACCGAAATATCAAAGTGCAATGAAAATGGCACCGAATTTCGCTATGTCACCATTCAGAACTCTGGTCACAAGTGGTTTGGCGGCAAAGGAGCAGAGTCTGCCGCGATAAACGCCACTGACACAATTTGGGATTTTCTTAAAGGTAAGAGCAAACGAGCCAATACTTTAGTCGGAAGAAGCAGCTAATACGGTTAATTTGCTTGCAACCAATTCAGCACCCCTTGCCCAGCCCTCCGGCCAGTAGCGAAGCAGCCAGTGAGTAGATAACCACCGGTTGGAGCTTCCCAATCGATCATTTCACCGCAGACAAAAACACCTGGCAGCGCTTTGAGCATGAGATTTTGATCAAGCGAGCTAAAGCACACACCACCAGCGGTACTGATAGCTTCCGCGATAGGCCGAGTAGAGCGCACAGTTATAGGCAAAGCCTTTATGTATTTCGCCAACACTGATGCATCGTTAATCTGCTCGCGACTGAGAAATTCATACAGCAATGCACTCTTCAAGCCATCTATCTTGAGGCAGCTCTGCAAATGCTTTGACATAGACTTTGAACCACGAGGGCGTGCTAGGTCTGCCAATACCCGTTCAGCACTGCGAGCAGGCAGAAGGTCTAAAGTAAAAGTAGCTTCCCCGTGCTCGTTGAGATAATCGCGCAGCCGCCGCGAAAAGGCATAAATTAGACTGCCTTCTACGCCGTATTCGCTAATCAGTATCTCGCCCTGGCGACTTTCAGTAATGCCATGCAAATCAGTAAAAGTAAGCGCCACAGACTTAAGCGGATAGTGGGGAAACTTCTCACGCAAATGAGCACTCCAGCCTACATCAAAACCACAATTGGCACTAAGCCAGGGTGCCATTTCAACGCCGCGCTCTTGCAGCCAGGGTGCCCAAGTGCCTGTGGAACCTAGTTGTGGCCAACTGGCGCCGCCAAGGGCGAGAATGACCGCCTTAGGCCGTATGAAAAACTCTTCTGTTGGACCGGCTATGCGCAATGAATAAGCGCTGTCTTTGGCGCTGCCTTGGCCTCTGCCTTTGTCACAGGCGCTGCCTCCATCACCGTCAAAACCAAGCCAGCGGTGATTCAAATGAAATTGCACACCGGCGCTGCGCAGTCGATGAACCCAAGCTCGCAAAAGTGGTGCAGCCTTCATTTCTGTAGGAAATACGCGGCCGGAGCTGCCGACAAAAGTCTCAATACCAAGCCCATGTACCCAGTGGCGCAGGCGGTCAGGCGGGAAGGCATCTAAATACGGCTGCATATGACTCTGTCTATCGCCGTAACGCGAGCAAAAGTCAGTAAATGTTTCGCTGTGGGTAATGTTGAGACCACCCAAGCCAGCCCGCAAAAACTTACGACCAAGTGTTGGCATTGCCTCATAGACATCAACACTGCTGCCGGCATTGATGAGCACTTCTGCTGCCATAAGGCCAGCTGGACCGCCACCAATAATCGCCACAGACAAGCCTTTAATTTTCACGTCTCTTGTTTCGAATAAACTCGATCAGTTCTTTAGTGGCGTTAAGCGTGGATTCGGAACCGACACTGCCATGCCAGTCGTGGCCCTTGAAACCAGGCAGCGTAATACTCTTAATCTCGGCTCCTGATGGGGCACGCCATTCTTTCTCATGAACAGCTGCCGCAGATCCGTCAACGGCAAGGGCCTTGGGCTGATCAATACCATTTGCTTTGAGATAGCGCTGCAGGGTCTTCTCTTCTGAATCCATGTGCAATCCAAACCATCTTCCGTCAATTGGCGCAACCGTATCTTTCTCCGACTGAATTGACATGAAATTCATTCCGGCTGGTACTTTTACTTCTTTACCAGTTGTCCAGCCACTAATATCGACTAAGTTTGCTGGTCGATATTTTTCCGGCAGCTCGGCCGCCGCTCTATGAGCGAAACTAGCCCCCTGAGAATAGCCAGTCAAGGTAATGCGCTCCAAATCAACATTATAGTTGTTGTTCAATTGATCGAGTACGGCAGCCGTGTAGCCGACATCGTCAGTCTTCGAAAACGGGTACTGGCCGTTGTTGAACGAGAGATCTTTATTCGGATTGCCGCCCATATAAAGCACAAACATGCCGTTTTTGTCAGCTTCTTTACTCAAACCTGTAAGCTCTTCTAGGCCTGCAGCGCCAGCCTTGGTGCCACCTGGTCCCGGCTTGTCGCCCCAACCGTTGTACACAACAAGCACAGAAGCCGGTTCTGCCGCGTTGTAATTTTCGGGAACATGCATGAAGACGCTGCGAGGCGTGCCATCAACTGAAACCGAAATCGGCACAGTACTGCCCTTCTCGACCTTAGCAGGATCGGGAAACTCAACTTTTGCGCCTTTATCTTTTACAGACTTTTCGCCGCGCATTTGATTCCAGGTATCAGCAGAGAGATCTGCGGCACTGCCACCTTCAGCATCTCCCGCTCTGACATGCTCGGACACGCTGTCTTGCTTGTGATTATGTAAACCGGCAACTGAATCGCGGGGCATGAGCAAGTGATACCTGGGTTAAGTGATACCTGGGTTAAGTGATACCTGGGGTTAGGTGAACTTGGGGCGAAAAGAAACTATCGATGCAATTGTACCCAAAATCAAACAGGCTCAAGCGCAAAAAAATGAGAGAGAGACAGTTTTACCTGTCTCCCCCACTTCCATCCCCCGATGAAACTTTTCGATGGCCGTCATCACGATTGCCCCAGCGCGCTGCATCTAATTGATCGGCCTCACACTGTCATAATGCTTCTGCTAAATAACAATGACGTGACATTGATCTGACATCAAGCTGAACTTGCACAGTCAAATCAGCACTCAGCCCTTCTATATAATGCCGCCGGGAAAATCGCAGGCGAAAATCCAAAAAAAATTCAAACACTGCAATGCAGTTGTTATATTCGCTACCTATATTGACATCACTGAGAGGCGAAAACCTCCAAATCTCCCCCCGAACACTTCCCACTGGAGGAATCTCACATGTCATACGACCAGCCAGATCCGGTAAAGAACGCTGAAACACTTTATCACCACGCCCTGGCAGGCGGCCCTGAATCAGCAGTGCAGAACATGCGCAATGAATTTGAAGCCACTAAAGATGATGGTTCATTCAAATCGATTCAGCAGCACGATAATTACTGGAAGAGTGTTGCCGGAGAGCTGGAGCGCACTGGTCATCTACCTAACCTCACCGTGGCATTTGTCAGAGATAACAAAGGTGCCTTCGATCAAGACGGCAATGGCATCGTCAGCAAAAATGAAGTTTTAGATGTACAGCGGCAATCGCGCGAACGCCAGGCCAGTGGCCAAGGCATCACTTTTGAATCACTATTTGCTGACAATCTCAGAAGCACCATTCCATCACCAAAAGGTAATCAAAGTTTCTACGATCAAGTGGCTCACACGGCTAAAGCATGGCAAGTCGATCGAGACGCTATAGAAGATGCTGACTTAAGCAAATGGGACAGACAAAATAATCGCCAAGGCAAGCGTGAACTAAAACACGATATGACAGCTGATGCCTCTTCACCTCTATACGAGAACAATGGCGCTCTGATGCACACCCTTGATGCTTCACGCAAAGAAAACGGACGTCTCAGCCGCAGCGACTACAAAGCTTTCTTGCACGATTACAAAGAGCGTGCGGCCAACGGCCAAGAAGACGAGGTATACAACGAGCGCAACGCCCGCTTTGTTCATAGCCTATTGAAAGGCGATGAACCAACCATTAAAAACGGACCATTCAGAGGCATCAACATCGATAAAGTTGATCGCAGAGCTGGCTATAGCCCCCAAGATGATTTCACCCCCCATAGAGATGTAGCCAGTGATGAGGTATCTGAGACCCAGAGCAATTTCGAAGCAGAACAAAGACAAGACGAAATTGACCGCATTGAAAACGCCAAGGATGACAATGAGAATGCGAAGAACAAGAAACCAGACGTCTGCGATAACGATCTCAAAAATCGCCTTGATGACATGGCGACACTGAGACCAAATGAGGGTTACAGCCACGTAGCCTGCCGCCTGCTCGGTATCAAAATTGACCATCACTATTCGGCCGACGAGACACGCGAAATGAATCTTCTCGCCAACCAATTAAAGAACATCACCACCGGACACGACACCCACCGCCTCTATGTAGGTTTCATCATGCCTGTTTCAAACAACATTGAAAAACTTGAGGCAATCAATCCAGCATTCAAGGCCCGCATGGATCAGCTACGCGCCCAAGAGCAAGACTAAGATTAGACCAAGGCTAAGGCTCTAAGCGATAACCGACGCCCCGGATGGTCCTCACCAAAGGATTATCCGGGTCTGTCTCTATCTTTTGGCGCAAGCGCAAAATTGTGGTGCGCACCGTTTCGATAGAAGCATCAGAATCTGTCGGCCACACCTTATTGAGCAATTCGTCTCCCGAAAATACTCTCTGAGGGTGGCGCATGAACAATTCTAATAGAGAAAATTCTTTGGGATAGAGCTTTATTTCAGCACCATTGAGATTGACCACGTGCTGCACCGGGTCAAGTTCTAGCTCGCGCACTTTCAAAGCTTTGTAAGTAACTGGAGTTGGTCTGCGCAATAAGGCCCGCACTCGCGACAATAATTCGCGGATGTCAAACGGCTTAGTCAGATAGTCGTCACCACCAGAGTCAAGACCGGTTATACGGTCAGGCACACTATTTCTCCCAGTCAAGAACAACACTGGGGTGGCTCCACCTTTGGCTCTGAACTCAGTAGTGAGGGCAATGCCGGTAGTGTCAGGCAACTGCCAGTCCATGACAATTAAATCGTAGTTGACCGAGTTCAAGTAGGCACGGGCATCGGCGCCGTTGTGCACCATATCGACCATGTACTTCGCTTCAGTCAGTGCGTCTTTGACTACTTGAGCGATAGATTGATCGTCTTCGACCACTAGAACCTTTGACAAGCCAGATACTCCCAAGCCAACAAAGTGATTATAGCGATTTGAGGCACTGTAACGTAATTGTCATTTTGCCAAACTACATTCGGTATACGCGAGCACCTAGCAAGCCAAATTCTAGCAAGACAAGTTCTAGCAAGACAAATTCTAGAAAGACAAAATCCAGCAAGTCAGAACAAAAAAGGACAACGGGTAGCACAGCAAATGTCAATTAACGAATACTCCGAAGGAGCAGTAGCCTCGCTGTCGGCCATAGCAAACTATATCGCTCCAGTAAGTACTCCACTTATAATTGAGCCCCAAGAACTTTCGCCCCAGGCCCGTCTAGATATGTACCTGTCGGTGGCAGCCAGAGCCAGCGATTTACATGTGATGGAAACTGCCTTAGGAATGGCCCTGCGCACCATTCGCGCCATTCAGAACGCCGCCATTTCAAGCACAATGCCTACAGCCGCTAAGCTCAAGACATGCGAAACACCAATCCTCAATATCGTTCTTGAATTTGCCGAAAAAAGCCCTGAATGGCGGGCTCTAGTTGTGCAAATGATGATAGAAAATGTCAGCACCGGCTCCGGACATTTAAGTATTAATCGAGCCAAACAAGTTTTAAAAGAAATAGCCAAGCGCGCCCCCTTCAACAACTTGGTGAGCGAATTGAATTTGTCATCACACCCAAGGCGTGTGGCAGCAATATACCTACTGGGCTGGCTCAAACACGAAAAAGCAATAGAGCCGCTAGTGGAAGCTTTTGAGGTCACGAACGCGAAACAACAAAAAGCCATCCTCGAAATGCTCGAAGAGCACTACAGCCATAAATTGCCCTTTTACCTCAAATGGCGCTGCGTCAATCGGCAATCCCCAACACCGGCACTGACAAAACTGATGCAATTGCTCCAATTTGAGGCATAGTGTTTCTAGACGAAACTCTAACTCAGTAAAGCAGCAATTAGCAAAACAGATAGCAAATGACAGCCCACATTCTGGTCGTTGAAGACGATGAAAAAATCGCCGAGATCTTACAAGACTGCCTTACTGCGGCAAATTACGAGGTGGAGGTTGTTCACTCAGCCGAAGCTGGCAGTGCCCTGCTGTCTATAAATAGCTACAATCTTTTGATTCTAGATTGGCAGCTACCCAAGGCGTCTGGCTTAGATTTGTGTACAGAAGCGCGAGCAAAGGGTATCAACACACCAGTTTTATTTCTCACGGCAATGGATTCAGTGGGCAATAAAATGGCCGGCCTTGATAGCGGTGCCGATGATTATTTAACAAAACCATTTGCCTTACCAGAAGTGTTAGCGCGGGTTAGAGCATTACTTCGACGCCCGCAAACTCTACAATACAAGCCGCTCACAGTAAGAAATCTAGAGCTCGATCAAAGAAACAAATCAGTCAGACTCAAGGATGAGGCAGTAAAACTGCATCCCCAAGAATTTGCTGTACTGGAGCTATTAATGAGCAATCCCGGCCGTGTCTTTTCTGCCGAAGAATTACTCTCAAGGGTCTGGCCCACAGACTCAGACGCCACCAATGAAGCCGTGCGCACGGTGATTCTGCGCATTCGAAAAGTGGTTGATATCGACAGCGACAATCCGTCAATAACTACAATCAAAGGCTTTGGTTACAAGCTAGAAGCCTGAGGCAAATCTAGTCGACCACAGCCTTGAGGGCGAACCAGAATGTAGCACCAGCGGCAGAGGCACTGCCGTTCTCTCTTGGGCTGTCTTTGAAGCTGTCTTTGACGCTATCTTTGACACCAATTTCGCCACCATGCTGCAAAATAATACGCCGACAAATAGAAAGCCCTAAACCAAAGCCACTAGAGCGGTCGCGACTGTTATCAGCTTGCCAGAAACGCTCAAAAATTTGCTCTTTCTTGTCACCAGGAACGCCCGGTCCTTGATCCACCAGCTCAAAGAGCACCATCGGCACAGCCTCTTTTACCACGCGGCACGACATAGATATCAAGCCACTCTTAGGGGAAAACTTGATAGCATTTGTCAGCAAATTGAGAATCACTTCTAGTATATAGTGACTATCTGCGGCAACGACACAAGGCTCAGCCGTTAACTCTAGACGCAACGATTTAGGCTCTAGCTGCGGACTAATCAAATCACCCGCTTGCCTAACCAAGGCCGCAAAATCAAACGGCTCGATTTTCAACTCAAGGTTAGCACTCTCAATCCGTCCGATTTCGAGCAAGCGATTGATCATGCAGAGTAACAGCGCCGAGCTTGACCTAGCAATTTCTAGCTTTGCCACAGCCAACTCAGGCAAGGGGCCATATGTGCCCGCAAGAGTCATCTGCAAAACGCCACTTAAACTAGTAAGCGGCGTGCGCATGTCATGGCTGACCATATTGAAAAAGTCGCCTTTAGCCTGCTCTAAAATAAGGCGCTGAGTTTCGTCAACCAGTGTGGTCAGATACTTAGCAGTTCCGGCCACGTGATACTCAATCACCGATACATTTACGGGCACTACTTCGCCATCAGGACCGGCCGCAAACAAGGGCTGAGGCTCGCCTCTGCTGGCTTGCGCAGCTGCTACCAGCCGAGGAAAAAAACCATCTTTCTCGATTGCCTTCACGCGAAAGATCTTGTCAATTCTAGCGTTTTCAAAATAGCCGAGGTCAATGCCGAAGAGTTGCTCTGCCACCGTATTCAGTGACTCGACATTACCAAGCCGATCAGTGACAAATAGCGCTGCTGGAATTTTGTTAATTACCAGAGCCAACTCATCACGCGACTCTTCAATGGTTGAGAGCATTTCTTTCTCTTTTTCACGGGCCAAATTGAGAGCAGCTGCCATCTGTCTAAATGTTTTATCGAGGACACCAATCTCATCAGATGAATTCAATGGCGAAAGCAAAGGCAGCCCCCGAGCTAATCTTTCTGAATTTACTCGCACGACATTGATGCGACGCACTATCATGGCACTGACAAAAACTGCAATAGCTAACGCTACTAAGCTGTTGGCAAAAATAACAAACTGACAGAACTGCCTAAAGCCGAGACGTGATTCGGCCTCCTCAATACTGGCTTGCTCTACGTCTTTTTGTGCCTTGCGACCGACATCTTTTAAGGTAGTGAGAAATACCACCGTGGCATCCTTGAGTTTTTTGTTGCGCTCAAGATTATCGAAGAAAGAGCCCACCTGATTGTTCTCGTCAGGACTGAACTGCGATCCGTCCAGTGCCAGCAAATATTCTTTGCCTACAGCTTGCAAATGACTCCCGACTTCTCTATCGGCAGCACGGCTGTTAAGTAAGACTGCCAGTTTTTCCAACTCAGAACGATACTTAGCGACATAGTCTTGATAGCTTTGCCTATCGCTGGCCTTATTGAACATCTTGAATTGCATCAAAGACTGTATGGCAAAATAGTTTGCTATGACAATATCATTTGTGTGCTGGGCAATATTGCGACGAATCGAAAGCTCGTCGGTAAGCCGCTCTAGGGCAAGTAGCTGTCGCTGCATCTCACCATAGAGCAGCAGATTGACGACCAATGGAATAGCCATGGTCAAGCCAATCTTGGCTACAAGCCTAGTTTTAGGAAAGGACAGCATCTAATTTTTGTCTTTTCCTAATTATCAATTTTGTGATTGATTTTATCTATAATCGAGTCTGAAACAGGCCCTTCGCTAAAGTATGGCCCCGAAATTGCTTCGCCACCGCTGGACCAATCAAACATCATCCAACAATTGCTCTTGCCGACATAACTAGCCGGAAGTGGCTTAAATGGCTGAGCCTTAGTGAAGAATTGACGCAACTGACTTTCCGCTTCTGGTTGGGCTTTCTCTCCGCCAATCTGCAAGTCTACAATCTCTCCGGTTTTATCTATCTTGATGGCGGCATAAATGCTCTTGCCTTTAGAGTCAGCAGTGCTGAGAGACTTCTCGCGCTTCCACAATTTCATGGTGCGATCGAGAAGATCATCGCTATCGCTCGGAGACCAATTCTTGTCGTCGTCACTAGAAGAGTTCCCTCCACTAGAAGAATCACCGCCGTCTTGAGCGCCAGCAATTTCGCCAGCTTTCTCATTTTCTTTCTTGTCATCGCGATCTGGGTTCAAACCCGACGATTGACTAAATTTGCCATCTTTGCCCACACTTTCAAACTTCCAAAAATCCTTGTCGATTTTCCACTCGCCATTCTCTTTGACTAAAGCCACCTGCCCCTTAAGCGAACACTTAGCATCGGGCTTCATCATTTCTTTGTATGACTTAGGAATTTCCACCGCCTCAATATCAAAAATTTGTCTAGCCGCTGTGCTTAAGGCAGCATCTTTTCCAACCACTTTAATCTTGCTCGGCTCCTGACCACCAAAGGCCTCTGCCATTTTCATCATCATGGCGAACTCTTCTGGCTTTTCTTTGCGATCTTTTTCAAACTCAAGCTGCTTGGCCACAATACGCTTGGAGAAAAATCCATGGACCTCTAGAGGAAACTTGGTCTTCGCCTTAGCAGCATAGTATTGCAAGATGAATTGCGCCGGATCACTCACCGTAGCAGCGATAACGGGCAGACTAAGAGCTAGCGAAGCTGAAAGAGATAGAGCCAAACTGACTATCTTCTTAGAGTTTCCGACTGAGAGTTTCATTATTTGCTCCTTTCGAGCTAAGTAGTGCAAAGACAGCGCTAAGAGAGTTCTAAGTACAAACTGAGTTCTAAGTACAAACCGAGTGCTAAGTACAAACCGAGTGCTAAGTGCAAGTTAAACGAGAACATGGCGTGAGCTAAGTAAGATCATGAACGTGAAAGTAGAAAAATTAGGGCTTAGTTGCTTCCTTACTAGCGAAACTTATTGTTAGCCTTGAAGCGTACATATCATAACCAAAACCCTTATTTAATTAGCCGGAAACTCGAAGAAAGCTATGCAATCCTCAATCTAATAATTTTTATCTGCCAAATGGGTAGCTAAATCTCTTACAGACAATCGAAGAAAACCAGCCTATGGCACAAAACAAACATCGTTCGACTGGCGACTCGACCGAGTTGGCCACCAGACCCGCGAGCAAGACCAGGGTCTTGACACGCATACTGAGATTTTTCCGCAAAGTCTCACTAAAAGCCTCACTTGGTATTTGGACACTAGCCCAGCTCAACACAGAAATCAAAAACGCCCTTGACTGCTGGGAAAGCGCCTGCCAATTCACCAATCAAGCGATCACGAGAAAAACAGCCGCCACATTCAAGCTAAACGGCTTTCGCACTTGGCTTGCCGCCCTAGAACCTGAGTATAAGAGGCGCTATTCGGCCGCTTTGCATGCTCGCCAACGCAAACTCGAAATTGCAGCTTACGAAGCCAATTACAACTTCACAGGGCTAGATCAGCAAGAGCAGCGTTGGATTAAGCGGCTAATCAAACTAAAGAGGCTCGGTCGCCTCGTTTTCTAGATCAAAAGATCTCACCAAATTAGTTCAGTAATCAAATTCACAAAATCAATCACTCCAATCAAATTCTCAAATCAAAACTATGCGAAACAAAACCAACCAAGTAAACCTTTTGCTCGATTCAGCAAACGGTGCAGTAACCTCGTTTCAAGAGCTAATCAACCAAGCACTGGCACTGCCAGAGCGCCGGCAACAATTAGAACTTAGCTTGCAAGAGCTATTAGAAGAGCACAGTGATCTGGCAGACACGCCTGAAATTAGCGAAATACGCAGCCAATTAGCCAAGCTGAACAAGATTGAAAGTTCTTTCTTTACTGGCATCAGGCAGACAAAGGCGGTTGTGGAGAAATTTAAGCACGACGAGCGCGGCCAAGCCGAATTGGTAGGCAAAATCCGCAACGGCCAAAGCGAACAGGAGGGTTTCTACTTTCCGAGGCGGTAAGCTCTGATGAGCTTTGCAGTAATCAAAATAATCAGAATAACCCCAAAAGAGCAGAGTATTCTATACGATCTAAGTAATTGCCTCTGCCGCTTGCAAAAATAGATAGATTTTTTCGGAAAAAATCTATCTATTCTTGCAAAGGCATAAAGGAACAGCAGCTTGATCAATCAACATTCAGTCAATATTCAAGCAACATTCTTTATGGGTTTTCTAGGGCCCTAGCCTTTTGCTACTTTAAACCAGAAACGTGCGCCGCCACCAGGAGCCGCATCCACACCAATTAGCCCACCATGCATAGTGATAATTGACTGGCATATCGAAAGGCCTAGGCCAAACCCTGACTTTTGATCGCGTCCAGCGTCAGTCTGCTTGAAGCGTTCAAAGATTTCAGCACGTGCAGCCTCAGGCACACCGGGGCCTTGGTCACTAACACTGACTAAAACATAGTGCTCAAGCTCTTCAGCCGCGATAGCAATAGCACCACCAGCAGGCGAATAGCGAATGGCATTGGCGACTAAATTAGTCAGCACTTGCGTCAGGTAATGAGCATCACCGGTAACTACAAGACCGTGATCACGTCCAGAAATTGTAATGCCTTTTTCTTCGCGCTGAGCCAAAGTAGAACTTATTGCTCCACTGACAATCACTTGCAATGGTACCGCTTCCAATTTCAACTCAATTGTACCGGCTTCAAGTTTATCGAGGTCAAGTAGTTTACCGACCATTTCCAGCAGGCGCTGAGTGTTGTCCTCAGCCATTTTCAAACGACTAGCTAGCTCATTACTTACCGGGCCATAACGTCCCAATCGCGAAAGCTGCAAGACACCACTAATGGTGGTAAGGGGCGTGCGTATATCATGGCTGACCATGGCGTAAAAATCACGCTTTAATTTCTCGAGCTTATAGCGTTCAGTGACGTCAATTATTGTGGAGAGAATGCTCTTGCCGTCTGGACTATCGAAGTCAGTTGTGGCCACTTCAACAGCAATAATTTCTTGCTCTGCTGAGAGGGCCTCCATTGCCAGCGGATGGCTACCAGTACCGGTTCTAAGTTTTTCTAGCAACGAGTCACCATTGGCCAGCTTGGCAAAGAGCTTTTCAATTGACTTCTCGCTCAAGGCATCGCCCTGGTAACCAAACAGCTTCTCGGCTGCTGGGTTCAGTGACTGGATTCGCCCCTGCTCATCGGTGACAACCAAAGCCGCCGGTATGTTGTTAATCAAGCCCTCAAGCCGTTCTTTGCTATCTTTTAGCAAAGCATTCATATATTTCTCTTTGGTGCGAGCATCGGTAAGCGCCTCGGCCATGGTGTGAAAGAAAGCATCAAGCTCACCTATTTCATCGCGGCTACCCAAAGGCTCTAAAAGAGACTTGTCTGCAGCAAAACGTCTGGTGTTTTCTTTCACCAAATTGAGCTTAGCAACAGTGCCACGCACAAAGACAATAGCCAATAGCAATGCCACAATGGCATTGACCAAAACCGTAAAATCAGTCGCCTGCTGCACCTTCTGGCGATAAGACTCTTCGCGCCCACTGGCATCGGTCACTTTCGCTTGTTCAGAAAGGCCGAGGTCTTTAAGGGCAGTAAATAGCTCTTTAGCGACATCGCGGAAGTGAATATTGCGCAGTAAATCATCAGAAATCGTGGCGACTTGATTGTGTTCATCAGGATTGAACTGCGACTCTTTCAGAGCAGCGATATAATCGCGTGAAAGAAAGCGCAGGCGATCGGCTTTCTCTCTGTCGTGCTCTTTCTTTTCAATGATGTCAGCCAGTTCATCGTTTCCTTTGATCAGGTTCTCTTCGTATTTTTCAAAATAATGACGATTGGCCGACTGCCCATAGAGCTTAAATTGCATTAGCGACTGAAAGCCATAAAAGCTGTAGAGCAGGGTCTGATTGACGCGATTGACGACTTCTCGACGGACATCAAGTTCTTGTGTCTGCCGCTGCAACTCGGCCAAATCGCTCTTGAGTTTGAGGTAAACGCCACCCTGAATTGCCAGAGGAAGCGCAACCATCAATATGCCTTTATGTACGAGCTTGAGTTGGGGGAATGGCATGTAGGTATTACTGTTACTACTAATGCTAATGCTGCTACTGCAAATGCTGCTAACGCAAAGCGTAGACCAATTATAACCGCTTGACCAAAGAACCGTCCCCTCGGCTAGAGCGTTCCCTCGCCCGAGCTGAGCCAGATCATCACGAGCTGCATTTAGTGACTCAACCCTTCGGCCAACTGAGTTACTTAACAATAGGACCCTGTTACCTCAGTTAGTTTACAAAGCGCTTGGGGCCAAAATTTCCCGGCAAATCCATGGTGGTTCTCCCAAATAAACTTGGTACGGACTCTGCCGACGTCTAAATTGGTGGCATATCTCCATTTGCAATTCAATTTCTGAGGCCACTGTCTAACCTCCCCAAAAGCCCAACAAGCCTAATCTCAAGCTATTCAACCTTCCAGCAGTGAAGGGCAGATGGAGCAAAGATTTTCAAATAGCATTTGAATCAGTTTTTAAAATCAGTTCTTTTCACCTCAAAATTTCAAGATCATGAAACTCAGTAATGTCATCTCAGCTATCGCCTTCTTCGGTGCAGCAATTTTTGTTGCCAACAGCGTCTACACAAGCCGCAAACGCCACCAAGAAAAAGAAAACTTGCGCTATGCCATCAAGCATCCGCTGCGCGCTATTGATATCCTCTCGGCTCCGGCAACAGTAGACAACGAAGTTCTCTCTACAGTTATGCACGCCGCTCATAACAATGGCCGCCGCCTTCCTGCCTGGGCAAAGCGCAAGTTTCAAAAACACATCGCTAACTTTCACAGCAACTAAGTTACTTTACAAAGACTTTCATCAACAGCTCTACCAAAACTATTAGCAACACCGGCGCTCAAGTTTGAGTGCGGTCTTTCTTTCATTTTTAATCGCTCGGCAACGGGCACAAATCTCAAAACAATGTCAAACGCAAAATCAAAAACAGCAAAGAAAATCAAAAACGCTAACAAAAAATTGTTCGGTTATGATCGCCTGCTAACTATCGACCCTTTCTTCCTTGAAGAAAACGAATTAGAAACTGCTCGCATCGAGCACGAACAAATGACAGCGTTGCTGAACGGCAGCAATGTGCTTGCCACTCCGAGCCGCAAAGATTTTATTGAAGGTGAAGTCACCATCCAGACCAAGAAAGGCTGCTATGTGGCCATTGGTCAAAAATACGACGCCTTCGTTCCAACCAGCGAAGTAGGTGACCTAACACTCGGCGAACGTGGCAACTTCTGGGTGATGTCAAATCAAACCAAAGAAGGCATGGTTACGCTTTCGCACGTGCAAGCACAAGCCTGGGAAAAGCTGAAAGAAATCAGCGAAAATGGCGAGCACGTTGAAGCCCGCGTATTTGCCTTGGCCATGGACCGTCGCAGCCAGAGAGTATCAGGTGTGCGTATCGTCTTTGAAGACGGTGGCTTAAAAGGTATTCGCGGATTCATCCCGAACACCGAACTGGCCATCGGCAGCGACCCACGCACCATGGTCGACACTGTGATCACTGCCAAAGTGCAGGGCGCAGATCCTCATAAAGGAGGAGAATTCGGCTATGTCGTATTGAGCCAAAGAGATGCAGCCAAAGACATGGCCAGCAAACACATTGCTACTTTTGCTCCTGGCGACATCGTCTCCGCCACGGTGTTGAAGTTCATCAAAGCTTCTGCAAACGACAAAGACATGAGCGTATTGGTTAACATCGGCAACGGCGTTACCGGTCTTATTTATCGCACTGAAGTGACTGGCTACCCTCGCAGCAAAGCCAATGACGTATTGAAAGTTGGCGACGAAATTGAAGTGGAAGTAACCAGGGTTCAACCTGAGTTACAGCGCATCTCTTTGTCAATGAAAGCCTTGGGCAAAAAACGTACACTCAGTGCTTTGGAACCAGGATTGGTTGTAGAAGGTGACATCGTTAACACTGCCAGTTACGGATTCTTCGTCCACATCGGTGGCGGCGTTGAAGGCCTGCTGCACGTGAGCGACTTGGCCAATAACGCCAGCGGTAAGAAAGAGTCATTTAAAATTGGCGACCGCACTCAGGTTGTAGTCTTGAGCATAGGCGAGAATGGTTCTCGCATCGCTCTTGGCCGCAGACAAGTTGTGGCAGCCGGTGGTAAATAACGGGCATCTCAATGGCATTGATTGCCTATCACCAGTTGTCGTTTGTTTTAATCTATTGTTTTAATCTATTTTTTCACTAGCGCCATCAGTTTTTCTGATGGCGCACAAACTTTTTCACCATGATTGCGCAAATTTCAAAGTACAGCGATGAGCAAATTTTGGCCGCAGCCAACTGCCTCATTACCGCTCACCAGGCTAATCGTCTGGCAGAAGCAGCCAAGCAAATGCTCGTGCTCTCAGCCGTGCTTACACTAACAGTGTTAGCAGAAAGCGACTACGACAAGCTAGCAGCAGAAGTGTCACAGAACAACCTGAAAGAAACTGCAATAGAACGAGCACTGGCTACAGCAGCCCAGTTCCAATCGGCAGAAGAGCAGCAATTCGGTCGCCTCTTCCCAATTCAATTGACCGCACCATTCGCTTATGAGGGAACTTACGGTCACCCGAACCTGGCTTTTTGCCAAGAATCGGCAATCCGCGAATCTGCGCTTCTGAGCCAATTGCAGTTGCTCTACGGTATACCTAGAACACCAAACCAAATTCACAAACAATGAAAAGCAACATTGAAATTTCGCAGATACTCAATGTCTTGATGCGCTTCTCGATGGCCCAAGACGGCCTCGATGCATCCAGCGCAGAGTTGCAAACGCTCTTCAAAAAGCTTCAGCCAACAGAGCGCTATGAACAGCGCACAGTTGTTGTCATCAATGCCGGCTTAAAATGCCTTGACCAGCGCGACTGGCTGCAAATCAAAAGAGGCGAACTGAAGAGTGAAATATTTCACTTACTGCACGACGGCGAGAACGAAAAGGATGAGCAGCGGCAACAAGAACTGCTGATCGAGGCCCTGGTCAAAGTCAAAGTACTTGGGCATTCTCAGCTTCTCAGCACTGAACTGCACCAACGGGCCAGCGAATACCTCTTGCAAGCAGATACGCATATTCTGTCGAATTTTACCAAGTTACGGTCAGCGTCGATAACTGTGCCCACCGCAGACACCATCACGGGCAAAGAAGATCCAGCAGATGCAAGCAGCAATGTTATGCTAGATGAAGCGATGGCCGAGCAGCTAAAGGCATTGAGCAACATCGTTGCAAAACTCGGCAAGGACCTTTCTGCCATTCACGATAGCGCTACTGGTATCGCTCGATACATAAGCCAATCAGACCAGAGCTTCGAAGCACAAGTGCACAGCAAAGCCCTAACCGGAATAGTGGCCCTCAGCAAAAAAGTATCGGAGCGCGCCACAAACCTGTGCGAAGTTGCCAGCAATAGCTTCTATCACTTCGGCAACCGACAGCCCGCAGATACGCTCATCAGCAAGCAATGGCTGATTGCATACTCACTCACTGCCGCCACCATCATCGGTGCTTGCAAAGCCATGGTAACCGACGCCTTTTTAGCCTTTCAACCTTAATTCAATCACCAGATGCTGGAGGCACATGCTTCCAGCGTCACAAATTTCTAGTCATGAACGAAAATAACGCCCTCAACCAGCTTAAGCTGAGCGAGGCTGCAAGCCGCCTACGCCGCGAACAATTTACGGCACTCGGAGTAGCCCTATTAGCCTATAGCTCTAGTCAGCAGGAACCGGTCAAAAGGGCAATCACATTTAGCAACATTGCCATGTTGCTAATACAGACGGCGCACCGGCTAGAAGATCTGATTGTTCGCGAAATCGACCGGGCCAAGAGCAACATGCAAAAGATGCAAGAGCTGCCAGATGCTGAACAATGGGAATATCGCATTGCCCATACCCTTGGTATGACCGAAGGCCTGAACAAGATTGGCTCGCTATTGAATCAAATGCGCGAGCACACGCAATCGGCTCTGTATAAGGCCTCAATGCTGGCTTTAACAGCCGACGGCAAATCAGCTCTCCCTGCTCACCAGCCTGGCCAGTCAGACAATCTGCACGCCATAGAAGAAGAGGCTAATACCAGGCAAAACAAGCGATTAAAAGAAATTTGCCGCCTTGGCCTAACAATGGCCCAGGCATTTGCCAAAGATGCCCAAGAACATGAAAACTCGCAACCTCTTACCATTGCCTCGATTAGCTCAAACTCCTGCGACCTCGCCACTTCTTCATTGCTCGTAGCCTTAGGCAACTTGGCCACTGAAATTCTCTCCAGCAACGTAGTTGTCAAAGACGAAATCAAGGAACAATGGCGCACAGCTCAGACAACAGCCGCAGGAATCATCGGTGGTTTGATTGCCGAGCTTGTGCGGAAAAACGAGCCCTGGCTTGCATTCAGCCTGAACTAGCTACTAGTCTGACCCAGAAATGTAGTAGGAGGAATTGATTGCGGTTAAAATCCGGAAAAATCAATTCCTCCGCTAAATTTTTAGTCGCCGCATCTATTCATTCATATAGTTGTTAAAGGGGTCGCACCACCCCTATGTTTTGCAATTCACGCCACCCGTGCACAGCCCGGTACAACCACTCTCGCCAGGCTAGTTGTCATTAAATGCCGCGCCAGTGACCCTTTTAGCCTTGAGCAGAACCCTTTGCAGTGATACGGTTCAAAGAAATGCACATTACACCTCAATTCAAGAAAAGCCCAAAGAACACCCTACAGATACTCACTAGCTGCAACTGCCAACTTGCTCAGACAAGGTGCCGAACAATCTCAAAAATTAGCGGTCTCTTTTACCATTGACGCTAACTTCACTAGCCCTCTTAGTACCGTTATCGCCACAATCCTGCCTTTTATGAAGGTCGGCCACGGCAACTACCCAGACATCGAAGTCTTGAAAAAACCAGAAAAACGCCAAACCTCTGTTTGACGCTTTTCTGGTTTTTAACAAATTCAAGGAGGCCGGTCATGAAAACACGTTTCAGGAAGACATTGAGTTTTTCAGATATACAAGCTTTTCTAGAATGTAAGGAAGGCTATCTCGACCGAATCACCAGTGGTTGGCAACGGGGAGAAACTCTTTCTGACCACATAGGTGAAACCGTGCATGCAGTTGCCGCAGCTCCTCCAGAAGAGCGCGAGACAGTTCTCGCCGAGCAACTGCAATTGGCACAAGCAGAAGATCGCGAACAGCTGGAAGAAATTGTTCGCGAAAGAGTGAACAACGGCGAAGCTCTCGCGGCCACTGAAGGACTGGCAAACAGACGGAAAGAAAAGCTGATTAGCTATTTCGACCAAGAGTCTGGTTGGACCTTCAAGGCTAAGCCAGACGAAATGGCCGAGGTCGATGACGGATTTGGTGGAACAACAGTGCAGATCACCGAACTCAAGAACGCCAGATTTCTCAAAGCAAAACACCGGCAACAACTATATTTCTTTGCCATGGTACTTAGTTTGGCCCAGGGTCTTTCCCGGCCAATCAAGTTGATAGTAAGGCTTTTGGGTAGCGGAACATCGCAAGAATTCTGGTACTCGCCCAAACTAACAGAAAAGAAACTTGGGGAAGTACGTTCCTTAATCCAGAGGATAGAGGCCTTCCTCGCCTCCGTTGAGAATCGGCAAGAGCTACCGGTCGAGGCGATGGACCTGAACGTGAACATGAACATGAACATGAACAGAGCAGCATAATCCAGCTGCCCTATTTCGTTTTGCATAGAAATTTTCGGCGGCGCCGTCCTTGCCTATGGGTTGGACGTTGCAGCGGGGAGGTTTTTTATGATCGAGCAAGATCAAACTGATGCTCCGAGCTGCCTATTCCAGGATAGTCTCAGGAGAAACTACAGTCCCTTTTCATTCCCTCGCCTTTGGAACTTACTGTTCAAAGGCGCTCTACTTTTACCCCTTCTGCTGCGCAGGAGCTTGTACCAGATTCTATACAGACAGGCCTGGGAATTTGCCTCGGAGCAATTCTTTGATGCCACGCGACAGACCAATTGGGAGCAATGGCAACACAAGTTTCGCGGCCAAATCTCAAACGAAAAGGATCTCAATGACCGTATCGGCGAGATGCTTGCCTCATTAAATGACCCATACTCGAGGCTGCACGGACGCGAAGAGGTCAAGCTCAGAAAAGCTAGACACTTCCTACCAGCAGTGCAATCTCGGCTCTTAGAGAGTGGTATTGGTTACCTACAACTCAAGCACTTCCAGACAACAACAACAACAACAACAGGTATAGCAGACCAAGTCACTCAACATCTGACCAAGCTCTGGCAGGCCAAAGCTCTGATTCTTGATCTGCGACAGAATCCGGGTGGCAGTTTGATGGAAGCCGTGGAAGTGGCTTCTGTGTTTTTGCGAGAGGGCAAAATCGTCAGCATGAACGTGCGCTCCGGCGGCAGCACGCCATCGCCGCACTACATCAACTGTTCCTACTCGCTTACCCCAACTCATCTGAGCATGGAGACAACCTGTAACTGTCAGCCATCCGCTCAAAGAACTAGCCTTACCAATCGTAAGCGCTACATGGCGAACAATCGCCCCGTTGTCGTACTGGCAGACCATGACTCGGCGTCGTCCGCCGAACTTTTGATTGGTGCTCTCAAAGACAATGGTGCGGCGACAATTCTTGGCACCCGCAGCTACGGCAAGGGAATAGGCCAAGATTTGCTCACGCTCTGGAACGACGCACAGCTACGTCTGTCGACCTTTCAATTTTTCACACCTGCAGGGTTGTGCCCGGGAGATGGCAGCGGTGCAGCCAATCAAGGCATCATCCCTGATATCACTGTGGAGTCCACCTTAGACAAGGGAGACAGTAATGACAAACAGCTTCAAGCAGCAATTGACCGGCTAAACCGCAGCAGCGATCGCTATATCGACGCCGCAGTAGCATCTCTGAGCAGAACCCTCAGGGGCAAATGACAGAGAACGTCCAGGCCGATCAGAAACCAACCCACATAATCATTCTTGATTGGAGGTGTGAAATGTTCAATCAAATCAAAATAGACCTCTTTCAGTGCAGATTCGATCTCGTATTCGCCTGCGATCAACAGCGCGGTATCGGTAAAACCAACAGTATTCCCTGGCACCTGAAGGCCGAGATCAGTCATTTTAGGGAACTGACCAGCTGTACATCAGAATCTGCTTTGCAAAACGCTGTGATCATGGGAAGGCGCACATGGGAATCGTTGCCTGAAAAGTACCGCCCCTTGCCGAACCGGCACAATATCGTATTGACGCGCAACCCAAACTACCAGCTACCAGCGACAGTTTCTCGCTTCTCCAATCTGGATCACGCCCTCGCGTATCTAGCCACAGCAGCAGTCGAAAGAGTTTTTGTGATTGGCGGAGCAGATGTCTTTGCGCAGGCCATGGGCCATAAAAACTGCGGCATGCTCTATTTAACAGAGATCCTGCAAAATTTCGACTGTGACACGTTCTTACCTGACTTTAGTGAGGCCTTTACTCTGCAGGAATGCTCAGAGAAGCAAAGCGAAGGTAGCGTCGACTATTACTATAAAGTCTACGTGCCAAAACAAGAAACGAACTAATGAAGGCTGTATCTCGGCACAAAAGTCGCCCAGCCGATTTCGTCATGCTTGGCTGTAAAAAACAAGACCCCTGGGGCGGAGAGGAATCAACCTCCGTCCCACGTTTTTATTGGACTAAAAGCGATGTCACCACGAGTGGTGGCCCAGCTCTTTGAGCCCCGAAAATGACTTTTCGAGACTCAAAGAGAAGGGCAAATTCCTTGCCTAACTGAAACGAAATCAAACCAAAGAAAGGATACCAACAAGATGAAAACGACAACTAACAACAGTATAAATTCAACGTTAGCAGTAGGCAGCACTGGCTTAGACCTAATTCCGGGCACCACCTGGAGTTACTTCGATGCCGCTGCCGTTACCAATGAGTACAACCGAGAAGCGCGGCTGTTTCCAAAGCATAGGCATCCAGTGTCTATGTCGCGCCAATCTTCTATGACTCGCTCCGCTGACTTCATGGCCGCCTTCCTCAAGGAGACCGGTTGGTCCTGGCCTGATGCCGTAGAAGAAGCGATGAAAAGCCGTCGCAGCCGACACCCGAAACCAATCAGCTTTTGCAGAGCATGAGCACTACAGACAATCAACTAGAGCATATCGGCTAAATCTAGCGCTCTGTAAAAGCTACAAAAAAAATGGAGAATAAACACCATGTGTAAATCAAACACCAGCAGCATCAACAGCAACGACAACAAAAAAGACAGCAACAGCGGCTGCAAATGCGGCGGTTCCTGCGGCACAGGCAAAGAGGTGAAAGGCAAAGAGAGCAAGGAAGGTGGCTGCGGCGGTAGCTGTGGTGGCTCCTGCGGTACCGACAAAGATGAGAAAGCCAGCGAAGCTAAGGGCGGTTGCGCCTGCGGTGGGTCCTGCGGCTGCTAAGGTTCTGTGCCGAAAGGCACATGGTCAGCACTGCCGACGTAAAAAATCGGCAGTACTGACACACCTAGAATAGGAGACTAAAAAATGAGCAAACCATTAGGTGCTTTTACCAACTTCATGGACCTGACAATGGACGAAAAGATGGTTGTAACAGCCGCCTGGTCCGGAGCCCACAACTCCGATAAGTATCACCTCTGCTTTAACTCCGACTTTCCCGTCGGTGCCGGCATCTACGCTAGCAACGACCAAGGCGAGCGCAAACTGTTCACCGGCTGCAACGTCGAGAACAATTTCTATCCCGCAACCATTTGCGCCGAACGCAATGCTGCCACCACGGCTGCCCTGCAGGGATACACGCACTTTGAAATCGTCTCAGTGCTGTGCCGTAAACACCCGGGCGGATCTCCCTGCGGTCTGTGCCGCCAGGTGATGGTGCAGTTTGGTCGTGACGCTAAGCTACTCAACATCGTGAACCTTAACAGCAGCGTCCGCAAGGCTCTTGTTGGCGATCTTTTGCCGTCCCCTAAAGCAACTGCCATTAACTACAATAACCTGGCTCCATTCGAGCAAAAACTCGTTAAACGGCTGTTATCGCTCAAGGGCCGGTCGCACGTACCCTACTCAAAAAGTCCACGAGCAGCGTTGTTCATCGCTTCTAACGACAAGGGCAAAGAGCGCATATTCGGCGGTGTCTCAGATGACAACGCTTCATACGGCGGATCAGCCCTGGCCGAATGTGTGGCCATGCGCAGCGCTCGTACTGCGGGCTACAGTCACAACGTCACGCTCTGGACCACCGTTGATGCTCCCCTCACACCAGCCATCAACCCCATCGAAGGCGAATGCCTGCAGGTGCTACGCGAGTTTGGTGCGGACGTTGCAATCTTTCTGGTACGACCAGACAAATCGGTAGTAGCAAGCACTCTCGATGAGCTACTGCCTGACTCATTTGGACCGGAAGGTCTGTAGAGCGAAAGGAGAAGTTATGAAAACTAATGATGCTCACACAACACTGCGCGAAGAGTTGGCCGAAACAATAGCAGCAGAACAAAAAGTGCCCGAAAAGCTGGTGCTAGCCTGCTGCTCAGACAACGGCATCAAAGCTGAGATCGTACCAGAGAGTAAGGATGGGATGTACTCAATCCGCTCTTCGTCTGGTAGCTGCATCATGCGCATTGGCGTTAAGTAAAAAGGAGACACACCATGAGATCGAACAAAACGGGTGGTGATTTAACTCTAACAGCACTCTCCTTCGGCAGCTTCAAAAGACTGTTGGCTGAAGAACGCGTGGTGCTTACCACTGAAAATCTGCCTTTTGCCGGTCACATTGTCAGCGAACTGCAGGTATCGAAACAGACATTCCAAAAACTGCACAGTAGCTATTGCCGCTTTTTGACACTCTTCAAACAAGCTAACCTGGCGGCAAAGCCCGAGCGGCGTGCGGCCTTTGCCCGAGCCAACCAAGTATTTGACGATGTACTTGTGCCAGAACTGCAAGAAGCTGGCATCCTTGTTGATCGCAGCCCAATCAAGACAACGTCTGCCTTCTATCACTTGCAGGATCTCCCACTCAATTCAAATTTCGAGTGGATGGGCGCTACAGTCGACTTGAACACAGCTGCTGGATTACGCTCGCTTTCAGGTAGCAACGCTTCTTCTATCACAAACACAGAGGGCAGCAACAGAATGGAAGCTCTTATAACTTCCTTCGCCCAAAGTATGCTTGCACTGCCACAGATGGCATCACTTCTTACGGCACCGCCAACCCAGCAGCTGACCATCGAGCAACGTTGCATGGTGTTTATCTCTGCGGCATTGGTGCAGAATCTTCAGTACATTTGTGACCAGCAAATAATTGCCAGCCTATATCAAGGCCAGTCGGTAACAGTACCCGTTCAGTTGAGACTATTTTTGCCAGCAGACACAGTTTTGCTTTCAGGCAGAGCAAGGACACTAATCTACTTTGAAGAAGTAGCGCATCTCTTTCAGTTTCTCAATGAAGGCCCACTAACAGTCACAGGCGACGCACTCGCTCGAGAACTGGCTGAAGGAAACATGTATCTGCGCGCCTGTGCACAAGCCCTCGGCTTTCGCGGCGACAAACTAATAGTGCTGGAGAATGACCTAGTCGGCGTCCTATATGAGTTGGGCATCAAGCCCCCAGCATCGTTTTTAAATCGTCCTTATGAGTATCAAAGACGAACAATATCCGACTTGTTCTTTTACGACCAATAAACGCCTTCCTCAGGCTTTGCGCCAGGCTCAATAGCAAGTAGCCACTCTGGTTACCGTAGCTGCCGTCTTTCTATTACTTAAGCAAGCAAACAAACAACTTCGGGGACGCTCACAGCGCCCCCGGAATGGAGGCTGTCATGTTTGATCAATATACCCTAGTCGTAGTGGACATGCAGCCGTTCTATACGACGGATGCAGCCACTATAAGCAATGTCGCGCGTGAAGTCAGCCGCGCCCGTGAGCAGAACAATCACATTATTTTTCTTACGGTCCCGTATCTCAGCCCATTGCAGGAATCGCCTTTCAAACCAACTTACCCCGAGATTCTTGAGGAAGTGAAAGATTACCCGCGCGATCATTGGCAAGAGGCTGAAAAGCTCTTCCAGGATGGCTCACGCATTGTGTTTAATACCTGCGACTGGAAGCACTTTCCGATCAACCGCTTTCGCGTCTGCGGTGTGAATACAGATCTGTGCGTACTGGATACAGTCAAAGGACTGCTTAAGGCCAACGACCCGGCACTAGAAGCAATCGAAGTGGTGAAAGGCGCCTGCAATACCAACAGCAGCGAAATCGACAACGTTACGGTCTGGGAGCGGTTCCCGATCGATCCGCGCTTGACTCTAATCGACTAATGATCGGACACAACTAAAACCTTTCTTGTTGGAGGAGACATCATGCAAGAAGCAACACAGATTTCACCAGTTTTTCAACCTGCAATCAACACCGCAGTATCTACTTTCAAATTTAGAATCACAATCGTCTACCACATTGGTGAGAGCCAAGGTCGTGCCACCATGAATGTTACAACCGATCTAGACTTGATGAGCAGCAAAACCGAAGAAGAAGAGCTGATCGACCAAGCAATCGAGCAAGCAAAAGCAATCCTACGGGAGCGCCTAGCAAAAGAAATGGCTGTACCCATCGAGGAAGTCTGCATCGATGGTTATTCAGTCGCACCAAGCGAAAACTGAGCGTCTTGATTCTACGCTCGTGTGGAGCTGTCGAATGACAATATTCGGCAGCTCTGAACCTAGTTAAACAACAAATTTGCAATGCAATACTTTAAGGAGATTGATATGTCACTGCTCTCACCGCACGACTTGGGGCACTACAAGGCCGCCGCATCACTCAAGAACAACATCGAAATCGCCCGTACCCATACCGAGAGCGTGCTGGAACAAAAATATGGCGACTCAAATAGCCCGATTGAAATCGAATATCATTCGATGCCCTTTGAGGCAGTAGAACTTATGGTCCATGAATTAAAATCCAGAGGTTGGACTGTGCTCTCGGCGCGCATAAACAGAGGGCACTATAGCCACTATGTTACGGTCAAAAATAAGCTCAAAATTTAGATTGGAAACTGTTATGAACGCAAAATCAATGCTCGTTGTCGTAGGATTACTTCTGCTTATGGCTGGAATTGTTCTGGCGAATATGTGCGGAAACAACGCTTGGGCTGCTGGTATAGCTATCGGCGCAATAGTTTCAACTGTTTTAGTAGCCGCTTTTATCTCGGGAATTGCTCATCGTGAACACTGGGTTGTAGTGCTAGTTTTTGCTGAGCTTGCTGGTCTTGTTATCATTTGGCATGGCGGCGTGGGCGAATTAATCATGTTCGCTATGACTGGGTATGTGGCCGGGAAAATTGCACTAGCTGCGGCTTTGGCTGGGCTTGGCGGAATACTGCTCGCCTGCGGATTGGAAAGAAAGTAACTTTGTTTATCCACTAACCCTTAACCCAGAAACAAAGCAGCGCTTTTTTGATGTGCTGCTTTGTTTCTGCCAGATCATCTCACTGCCACCAAAACCGAAAATCTCACTACTAGCATCACGTAAGGCGGTAGTCAGCTATTATTTTTGGGTGAGGTCACTGTTATATATAGTAAGCCTGAAGCAAAAAAATTAGCTCATTCAACAAACTCACAGAGCGCGATACGACAACGAATGGAGCCTATGCTCATCTGGGCACAAACACCATTCATTGTCATATCTCTTCACTGTATCGACTGATGCAGGGAGCATCATAGTCTTTCCAGTGTGTATTTTACCGCTATGTGATGGGGATGATACGACTCTTTAGCCTGACGGAGACCGGGGATTCCCAGGTCTTGTTCACGGTTTACAAAAGCAAATCCTTCGCCTTCAGACTGGGCAAAAAGCATGTTGATTGTCTGGTAGACGCCGGGTAATGCAGCATCAGCCTTCTCAATGTGCACCACCATCGTATCTGAATTCAAACATTCTCCAAGGCTCAAAGCCACGATTTTACCGCCCACCTTGATGATACCGCCAGCAATGCCCAGGGCCTTGAAATTGAGAAGCATCTCCTCAAGTGCTTGGCGCTCATGCAGAAGGCTGTCATCGCCAGCACAATCCCTGCCCTGATACCACTGCCTTGAAAAAGCAAGGGCATCGGCTATGTCCGCCTCAGTCAGAGGCAAGTACTGAGATGTGGTTGATTTATTGAATCGTTTGATCAGGTTCCGCTTACCGTCGTAGTTGTTACCCTTGAGGAAGGTAAGGTCGGCGTTACGGTAGACATAATCAGAGTTATCCCGGTCTTGAGAAAGAAGGTACTGACTATCGTCAGCAAACATCGATGTAGTTATCTGCGGTAGTTTGACGAAACTGACAGTGGTTGCAGGAGAAGTCTTTTGGAAACAGGCTTCAATCACCGCCCTCTTGCCCCAGATTGGGCCAATGGGATCTAACAGTTCAAGAGCGCCGTCCTTTTCTCTCAGTACGATTAGGTACCCGAAAAGACTCGAAATTGAAAAATGATATACATTGCGCCAGGCGAAGAGGTTGGTAAAAGTGAGTTCAGACGTTTCAGGCCGAAAGGAGTGCAACATCCGGTCAAACATTGGTTTATCATCCAGATACAGTGGACGGGAATCTGGAAAAATTGGAAGGGATTCTAAGTCGATAGCTTCCTTGCCGTAATATTCATCCGGCTCAAGCTCTAACTCTTGGTTATGGTCAAGTATCAACATGGTTTACATCTCCTTAGGCAATAGCTCGGCGAGCCGAGCTATACCTACGGCGTCTTTCGCGCCTGAATGAGATTTATCTAGTTGCTGGGGGCTGCTAGTATGCCACCACCAGTTGTGATGAGAAATCAGCTTAGCTAAGGGGTAGGTACTGGGTCTTTGTTGTATTCGCCGAGTTGTAAATGAACGAGTTGTAAATGAATGAGTTATTAACGACAACCTAGCAAGATTGCTAAACGCTGCCAATACGCCAACGTCGATATAAGGTTAGCGTAAGGTCGTGCAAGGATTAAACGCATCAATCTCTGGGCCGGCGCGAACACTGGATTGCTCTATATCATCGGCCAGATAAGGGTCTACAGATTGACTGCTTTCCTCGATACGCAGGTCTCTATCTGGCTTTAAGCTACCGCAAAGGTAAGACTAGCCTCACACTTTCAAGCCCTTGCGCCCCTTCCTGACAGACAAGGTGCGCGGTTACGGTCAATTATCCCTCTTCCCATTCTTGATTGTGAGCCCAACTCCAGCAGTAACCTGGTAGCCAAGCAAGGTCTCTAGTGAAAGCCCGGAACACTGATTGTTCCGGGCTCATGGGGTGCCTCTTCCCTTCTTGTATTTCCTCAACTCACCTAGCCAGCCTTTTTAACGTTGTAATCAAAGGTGAATTGCAGATCAACGTTTGGTGGTGCTCCCAGCGGAAGCGGACCGACATTGCCTGTTCGTTTAACAGCGTCTAGACCGGCCTGGTCTACTATTCGATCGCCGGATGAGCGGGATATAGACCAATCCGACAGGGCACCATCGTGGTGGATTTTGAATACGACCATAACTCGTCTAGACAAATTCTCCTTTGGTGGATACCAATTGGATTTGATCCGTCTTTGCAGACTGGCCATAAATGGGCCAAAGTCCACGTCACCCTTCCATTCGTCATCCTCCACTTCATCGAAAGTCAGGGTCTTAGCTTTCGCCTCGTCCAGATCGGCAAGGCTAGACTGTTTTTGCGCGCGATAGGCAGTGCTGCGCAGGACGTAGGCTGTTTTTAGATTTGGCTTAAGGCCGAGGGCGCTTGAGCAATCGGCTATAGCATTTTGATAACGGTTAAGATCGTTCGAAGCAGATGCTCGGGTGCAGTAGGCCTCGGCATAGTCAGGCTTGAGCTGGATTGCTTTAGTCGAGTCAGTAATTGCACTGTCCGCACGCTCCAGATGGATATACGTGTTGGCTCGCCGAAGATAGGCTTCTGCACTAGATGGGTCTTTGGCAATGGCATTGTCAAAATATGCCAGAGCATCGTCGAAGTCACCCTTGCGGTAGAGTAAACGACCTTGTTCAATTGATTTGGCTGGGCTTAGACGGCTGTTTTTGAAGCGGCTATTTTGAACTGATTGTGAAGCAGGAACGGTTGGAACGGTTGGAACGATGGGGCCTGGTGTCAGTGGTGCAGTCTGGTTCGATGCGGCCAGGGCTAGCTGCAGTTTTGCCATCACCGTTTGCAGATTTTGCTTGGTGGTTTGATTATTGGGATCACAAACTAGAGCTTGCTCAAAGAGTTGCTTAGCTGCCTGTGGATCGCTAGAGGCAAGTTTCAGGGCCTGGTTATTGTATGCAATTGCTAGATTGTCGCTGGCATACTTATAGCCGGGATCTACTTTCAAGGCCTGGCGGAAACAGGTTATTGCTCCTTTGTAATCATTGGCATGGAGCAGGGAAACACCGCTGTTATTTAATGTCAAGGCGGTTTCAAGCAAGCTAGCCTTACTGCGGTCAGTTGCAGCGCGGTTAGACACAGTGCTGGTCTCGCTCTTCGGCGCCGTCTCCGCCTGTGCTGGTAGCTCAGGTAGCACCGAACGCGGATGAGCCGGTTTAAGGCCCAGCGCCAGAGGTTCACCCTGCCACAGACTCCTCATTTCTGGAGTTTGCGAGGCTCTGCGATCAAACTGGACCTCCTGTTCCACATGCTCTTTTAACTGATCAAATGCCTCTGAAAGTCTGGTATTGACTCCTTTAGAGCGAAGAGCATCAATAAGGCAGGCAGTAAATACACTGTTTTCTTTGCGTTTAGACTCCCATGACACTTCATTTTTTTGACTGGAACTCATAACTATTTCGCCGTTACCAACCAGCGAATTGACATCAAAGTTCGTGTTCCTTCTCACCAGGCCTTTCCCGCCCACCTCCACCGCACCACTGTGACAGGCATCCAGTAGCAAAACCAGTCTGTCGCATCCGGTACGTTTTGTTATTTCGCGGGGAAGGTCCTGTAGCCTGATGCCGGTAGAGTATAGCTTCGCCAATTTTGTATCGGAGGCGACGATGAAGTTTTCTCCCTTTTCGTCGGCTGTGCTTCCGTGTGTGGAAATATAAATAACCACAAGATCGTCAGCCCGGACGCGCCGCGGTAGCCAACCGTCGCCAACGGCATCAAGGATGTTTTCTTTGCTGGCCTTGTCGTCTTGTAGAAGCAGCACATGATCTTTAGCGAAGTTGGCCTCAGTGGTCAAATAGTTATAGAAGTCCCCAGCGTCTTTGGCCGAATAAGTCAGCTTAGGAATCTTGGGATCATCAAACTTGCTCACGCCGATTAGTAGAGCCCATTTGTCGTTGATTGGCCTTGCTACGGGTGCTTTGTGAATTACCGCTACTTTGTTGATTGTCACTGCTTTGTTGGTTGCCACGGCTTTGTTGGGCGCCATCAATGGGGCTCGACTTGGCTCGAAAGCCCAAGCCTGCCCTAAGCATAAAATGGACAATGAGGTGGCCAGTAGGATACGCAGCATGCAGCTCTTCCCCCCACTGGTGCTGACTAAGTGTTGACTAGGAGTTGACTAAGTGTTGACAATTTGCCACAGAGCAATGAACAGCTACTACTCCGATAAAATCTGATTGACCCTGAATCTACAGTCGCATATCAGCGATGGGAACACCATCCCTCAATAGAGGGAGCACGCCTGCGTGGCAATCGTCCACAACGTGAAACTGGCTCCAGAACGGCTCCTTGGTAGTAGATCTAAGCTGGTAACAGAGTTTCCACTTCGTACTATATCTGCTGCTATGCTCCTGGCATCATTCGATTGGACGGAAATATAACTATTACTCGTCGCAACGCACAAGACTTTCCTAATACTTTAGCGTCGCGTACTAGATCAAAAAATTCTGCCCTAGTTTTGCCCCTTAGAAACGATGCTACTATGCCGCTGGCGTAACAGACAGCAGTGGCAAATTGGACAATGTATGAATCTCAGTGAACGGCAGAAACTGCCCTTTTTCACCATGATAGGCAAACACTTCACCGCTCTCAATTTTGTAGACCCAGCCCTGTAAGCCGAGTTCGCCTCTAGAGATGGCGGCCGACACTGAAGGATGGGTTTTAAGATTCTCGAGCTGCGAGAGCACATTTTCTTGTATGGCCACACTCAAAAGTTGTTCATCTGCCAGATTGGCATAATTTTCTCGTATGATTTTTCTAGTGGAATCAGTATGATAAAGCCATTTCTCTACGAGCGGCAACTTCGACAGGCTTTCTGGCTGCAGCATGGCTGTCATTGCTCCGCAGTGCGAATGGCCGCAAACGATAATGTCCTTAACGCCAAGAGCAGAAACCGCAAATTCGATTGCAGCTGCTGCCGCTCCTTCCACGTCGGCACCATAGGCGGGGACAATATTTCCCACATTTCGCAAAAGAAATAAATCGCCGGGATCTGCCTGGGTAATCAAATGAGGCAGGATGCGGGAATCGGAGCAAGTAATGAAGAGAGCCTCAGGCTCTTGCCCTTTAGCAAGATGCTCAAAGAGTTCCTTTTTTGAAGCAAAAAGTTCATTCTTGAAGTGGTGCAAGCCATGTATGAGCTTCTGCATTCTCTCGCCCTCTTCTGGAGTAACAGACACGAACTAGGCCTGAATTTCATTGGACCACAATCTCAGAATTACACAAGTGGAGAAATGCTCAGAAGCGAAAATTGGAACGACTTGCGCTAGCTGAACAAGCCTCTGTCGACTGGCTCGCGTGATTCTTAGTTGCCACCGATAACATTCGGCTCGGTAATCACCCTAGCACCGACGTGCACATAGAGAATTGCACCAGCTTCACCGACGACGCCTGCCGGTTCATTGCCAGGCAAGACAGAGTCATCGCCAGTGTTCCAGATATGACCACCTAAAGAGACAACAGTACAGCCGTTGCGAGCGTATCCTTTAACGCCCTCATAAAGGTGCACCGATGCGTTGCGCTGAAACCGTCCACATGCCCCCTGATAGACGAAGGTTGTCGAGCCAGCCCCGCCTATAACATTGGAACCATCTAGAGCCACAGTTTCAGACTTGTCTCCCGCCTGTACGAAGACACCATCCAACGCTAGTCCGCGAGCGCCTTCTGAAGTTACTCTTGTGCCTACAGACAGCGCAGTAAAAACATCACCCTCCCCTACGACAAAGAATTCTTTGAATCGTTTTGAATTGTTCATAACTTCTCCTTTTCAGAGCGCGCTGTGGGTCAACGCTTCGCTCACTTTGTTATTGCGCACTCAGCTGTTGCGACAATCACTTCAATGGGATTGTCTTCGCGATAGCGCTGCGCTTCGAGGGCAGCTGCACAGCCGGAACCGGCTGCTACAATTGCCTGCTTGTATAACTCATCTTGAACATCACCGGCAGCAAAGACACCTGCCACGCTGGTTTTAACACCAGTCGTCTTGATATAACCGCCGGCGGTGAGTTCAATCTGGCCACTGAGAAAATCAACATTGGGCGTGTGCCCGATAGCAATGAAAATCCCATCAGCAGGCATTTCGGTCACTTTACCGCTTTGCAGATTCTTGACCTTAATGGCCGTCACTTCACCCTTAGCAGTGTCCAAAATGTCCTCTACCTCTGAATTCATCAGGTAGCTTATCTTGGTCTCCCCCTTAGCACGATCAACCATGATCTTCGAGGCCTTATCAAAGGCACCACGCCTGTGAACAACAGTAACTGAGCTAGCCAGCCGAGAAAGCTCAATTGCTTCTTCAAGTGCAGTGTCACCTCCGCCGATTACGAAAACAACTTTATTTCTGAAGAAAAAGCCGTCACATGTTGCACAGGTTGAAACGCCACGGCCGATCAGCTTGCTTTCAGAGGCAAGCCCCAAGAGCTTGGCCTTCGCCCCCGTACAGATGATTAGAGTCTCGGCCAAAACCTCGCTTTCGCCCACTTTGATAGCAAACGGTCGCTTGGATAGGTCTACAGACTGGGCATAGTCGGCCAGAAACTCTGTGCCGAATCGCACTGCCTGGTCACGCATCTCGTCCATTAATGTTGTACCGAGAACGCCATTGGCAAAGCCGGGATAATTCTCCACAAGAGTTGTTGTAGTCAACTGCCCGCCTGTCTGTATTCCATCGATTAAAAGGGGCTCAAGTCCAGCTCTGGCTGCATAAATCGCGGCAGTGTAGCCGGCAGGTCCAGAGCCTAAAATTACAACTTTCCTTTTGCTGTTCATAGTAACCTCCTCAATACGGCAGACAGCACTCTCAAGTGAGAGCTGCCTGGGTAGGTTTAAAGTTTGGGGCCTTAAATAGACTGCGCCAGCACTATTTGACGAACTTTGCCCGGCAACAAATGCTCATTGCTTAAGCAAAGAATTGTGGTAGCTGATGTCTTTAGTAGTGGAATCCAAGCGAGTACTCACTGATTTGTATTTAAGGCCTATATACGAGAACAGTAACAACACAAAAGATGCAGCTCAATGCTAAACGAGGCGCCAGCGCGCTATTTAATGGCAACCAGCCTGCCGCGAATCAGTCGAGAAGGCCGCATGCAGTTCACGCGAATTGAAAAGTGACTGACTGCTTGCAAAATACATCGAATATAATCGGCAAACCTATAAGTAAATAGTTGGCAGCCCTCTTGACACCATCGAACGAAGAACACGTTTTCACTCGCGATAAAGCAACATGGGTTGGTTATCTGTTAATTGGTACGTATTGTTTGATTCTGGCCTCAATGGGACCGGTCGTTCCCTACCTACGGGATGAACAAGGCCTCAACTACACAATCAGCTCTTTCCATTTCAGCGCCTGGGCACTAGGTGGTATCACGGCAGGTACGTTTGGAAACCTTGTGATTAGCAAACTTGGCTGCTCCAAAGCAATCTGGACATGCGCCACAGGCCTAGCTCTGGCTACAGTCATGCTGATCTCGGCAAAGCTGCCCTTCTTCACCATTCTCTCTGGTTACATTGGTGGCACCTGCGGCAGTATGATGGGCCATTCTCTCACCAGTATCATGTCTAAGCGTTTCGGTCTCAAACGCACAATTGGCATCACCGAAGCCAACATAGGCGGAAGCCTTTTCGCACTCTGCGCTCCGCTGTTGGTTGGGCAATGCGTTCGCATGGGCTTATCCTGGCGGGCAGCCCTACTGGTACCACTACTATTCTTCCTCATTCTATTTTTATCGTCAGGCAAAGTCTTTAACAATTTCAACGCAGCGACAAAGGGCTTCGCCACCGGCACACTGCCAGTGAGATATTGGTTTTTCTGGTTCGTCATCTGGTTTAGCGTCGCCAGCGAGTGGTCAATTATTTACTGGACATCAGAGTTTCTTGAAAAAGCAAAAGGACTGGCTAGAGAAGATGCCATTCAAGCAATTAGCATCTTTCTAGTGACAATGCTTTTGGGTCGAATTATCGGCTTAAAACTCGCCCGCACTTTCAGTGTGGGCCCACTGCTTCTCACAGTTTCGATAGTGGCTCTTGCTGGATTTCTCATATATTGGCTGGCGCCCACTCACGTAGTTTCATTGGTTGGACTGGCCATCACTGGTCTCGGCACTGCCAATATTTATCCTCTCAGTTTTTCGCAAGCCTTAGGCGCAGCGGGCGAAAAAGCAGGTCTAGCAGCGGCAAGAGTGTCGCTCAGCACAGGCACAGCTGTACTAACTACACCACTTTTGCTAGGAGCAATTGGGGATAGCTGTGGCATCGAGAAGGCATTTGCAGTAGTGGCCGTTCTAATGACACTGGCAACAATACTGCTGGCAATTGCCTGCAAGCGACAGGCAAAGTAACCCACTTACAGCTAACCAACCAAATTACAGCTCGCTTGCCCCCTAATGGTTCTTGGGTGCTAACAATTCGCTATCACTTAACCGATGACGCGAACTACGCTAACCCAACAGGCAGAGCTGGCACAGATTGCAACAATAGCAAGAACCAGAGCCAATTTCGCGCTTACCCCAGTGACAAAAGCACCTATCTCTGCTCCAATTAAGAAGTGCGGTGGCCATGCTTAGAGCACAAGGGTTCAGAGCACAAGGGTTCGGAACGAATAGATTCTGAGCACAAAAGTTCAGAGCAAAGAGATTTGGAGTGGAAATGATTGACCGTATTCAATCGCTCGACAAACAATCAACTCAGGTCACAAACGAGTCTTGGCTGGTAAAAGCTCGTCGTGAAGCTTGCCTGGTCAAAGAAGGCCTGTCAGGCTTCTCTGCGGCCGCCCAAGACGCTTTCTCGCAGCACAAGGCAGCTACCACCGCAAAAGTCGCCCTATCTGGCGGAATCGGCTTAGGGCTCGCTTACCTTTCAAGCGGTCGCAATCTGGGGCCAATTGCGGCCAGAGCAGTTGGAGCCGCTTCGACCCTCGCCTTCGCCGCAGACATAGGGGCAAACGGTGCGCAGATTGCCACAGCAATTGTTGACACAGCCCGCACAGATGCCAATTTCGATCGCAACGCTCAGATAATGCGCAAATGCATGGGCAAGTTTGCCTTCGACACGGCCCTAATGTCAGCCGCTGGGGTAGGAGGAAGCGCTATCGGCCACAACCTGTTCAAAGTACAACTGAAGAACCTTCCCCCAGAATTAGTGCCGCAAATGAACGGGCGCGGAATCAGCCAAGACTATTACAATAAGCTCTTTATGGTCGATCGTCACACAAATGTTATCCGCAATACGGAAGGCAAGTTTGCACCCGAAAAAGTGGCGAAATCTCATCAAGAACTCCCAGGCGCCTTGCAAAGCTTAGTCTCGTATCGCCAATACTGGAACAACGAATTTGGCAACTACAAAGGCCAACAACATCTCGACGAGAGGGCCGCAATGAATGTGCTGCTACACGGTAATTCGTCGGCACTAAGGCTGAATAGAATTTCTACCGAACTAGCTGGTTTGCACAAAAGCGATCTCAGCAACCCGAAAATCCAGGAACAGTTGCATACTAGACTACAAGCCGCTCGTGGGATAATTTATGACAAGTGATCATCCACTCTCCTAGGATAAATTGATCTCAGAAGCTCAAAAATAGAAAGGCGCGTGGGATAATAATCACGTGAAGATGAACGGTCCCCAACATCCACAAACAAGCACCACCGTGCTAAATTGGCTGTTCGCCATAGCAATAGCCGTAGTTGCCTGCGCAATTGGCTCAGTAACTTGGTATTGCGTTGACTCAGTACAGAAGAATGCCAGCAAGCTCAGCCGCTATCATAGCACCGCTGACAATACCAAAATTGATTCCCAAAAGTATGATCTGGCAAAAGAGAATTTAGACAAACGAATTTTAACTGACAAGATGGATCCATCAGATGCCATTCTGGCGCCAGTTATCAAACTCGAAGGGGCCGAGCTGGCTTTAAGCAAGGGTTTCAGGGCCATGGAAGACAAACAATACGATCAGGCCGAGTCAGATTTGACCACAGCACTGACCTTGCTTCCTACGGCCCCTCTCAAGAAGACCACCTGGCACGTTGGCCCATCGGTTGTCGACAAAAACGCCTTCAAATTCTTTGCCTACCAGGCCCGCTCATTCTGCTACCTCAAAACCGGCCACAGCAAGCTGGCAATTGACGATCTTACGGCATCAATTAAATTGCGCCCCGAATATGCTGGCAGTTACGAAAACCGAGCGAAAGCATATTATTTACGCGGAGAGAAAGCGCTAGGCGACGCCGATATGGCAACCATGCGATCGCTGTTGAAGCGCACTGCAAAAGCAAAGTAATGTATAAATGAGCAAGGAAAACCCAGGCATTTGGTCTTAAGCCAAACTAGAACTCGACAAGGCTCAGTTTCTTTCTGCTTGCCGGGAGTTGACCAATTTGGGGAGCAAGACCCGCAGAATCGGACAATGGCTTGAAGAACACCTCAAGGTCAGCAGCAGTAAGCGCCGTAAGAACAGCATTCTCATCGCCATACATGCCCTCGGCAATGGCTTTCTTTCTATCTTGCAGCTCAAGCATACGCTCTTCAATGGTGCCTGTAGCAATCAACTTAAAGACAAACACGGCCTTCATCTGACCGATTCTATGCGCTCTGTCTGTGGCCTGATTTTCGACAGCCGGATTCCACCAAGGATCATAGTGTATGACAGTGTCAGCAGCAGTAAGGTTGAGCCCTGTGCCACCAGCCTTCAGACTAAGCAGAAAGAGTGGCACATCACCATTCTGAAACAGTTTAACCGGAATGGCCCGGTCCCTAGTGTCACCGCGAATCTGCACGAAATCGATTTTACGCTTATTCAACTCAGGAATAATCAAATCGAGCATACTGGTAAACTGCGAAAACAGTAAAATCTTCTTGCCTTCAGCCACTAACTCTTCAATCATTTCTAAAAGAAGTTCCAACTTTGCCGTTGACTGAACCTTCTTTGCCGCAGTGAGCGAGACCAAACGCGGGTCACAGCATACCTGACGTAGCTTGAGCATGGCATCTAAAATAATTATTTGGCTCTTGGCCAAGCCCTTAGAAGCTAGAGCCTCTTTGACTTTCTCATACATCGCCACACGCACAGTCTCATACAAATCACGCTGCGCGCCCTCTAGCTCGACGCTTTTAATCATGATAGTTTTCTCTGGCAAATCTTTAGCAACAAGCTCTTTGGTTCGGCGCAAGAGAAACGGTCGAACCTTTGCTGCCAGTACTTTCTGTAAGACTTGATTCTTTTGTTTTTCTATCGGGGTGCGAAACTTTCGCGTAAATGTCGGCAAGTCTTTCAAAAAGCCAGGCATAAGAAAATTGAACTGCGACCAAAGTTCACCAAGGTGATTTTCAATTGGTGTACCGGTCAGACAGATTCTATAGTCACTGCGCAACCGACACACAGCTTGAGCGGCAAGGGTGCCCGGATTCTTGATCGACTGCGCCTCATCGAGAATAACAGCCTTCCACTTTTGTTTGGCAAGCGTTTTCTCATCACGTGCCACCAGTGGGTAGGTCGTAACAACGATATCGCTTCCAGCGATCTTAGAAAAATTGAGAGAACGCTCAGGCCCAGACAGAGCTGTCACTTTTAATTTAGGCGCAAACTTTTCAATTTCGCTAATCCAGTTAGGCAGAACAGACGTCGGACAAATTACAAGGAATGGCTTATCAAGGCGCTTCTCGTGTTTTTCTAGGGCAACATGCGCGAGGGTTTGCACAGTTTTACCCAAACCCATATCGTCAGCAAGTATGCCACCAAGTTCGAACTCTCTCAAAAAGTTCAACCAACTGAGGCCCTCTAACTGATAAGGCCGCAGTTCGGCTTTGAAGCCTTTAGGTGGCACAACAGCCTTGAGACCGTCAAAGGCTCTAACTTTATCCATCAATGCTTTGAGTTTCTTGCCAATCTTCCAAGCAAACGCGCTATCAGACTGATCAGAAACGAACTTGGACAAATCTAAAATTTGCGGCAGAGATACTTCAGCACCTTTGACAAAGGAGTTAGGGTCTTTATCAAACAACTCTAAGAGCACACCAACAATGTCTCTTACACGTTCAAATGGCAAAGCCACCTGCCGACCATCTTTAAGTGGTGCATAGAAAATTCCGTTGCGATTTAGCTGCTCAATCTCAACCAGCGGATTGTCACCAACGACTCGTCTCAAAGCCTCATGAACAATGGGAAGAAGGGGCACACGCCTACCTTCAATAGTGATGCCCAAATCAAGGGAGAACCAGAAGTCAGAGCCCTCTGCGGCATCAGCTGTCCACTCTTCTTCTGGAATTACGGCCTCATAGCTGAACGACTTATCAATCTCAATCTGCCAGCCTTGCTCTTTCAACGCGGGCAGAGCATCAGAAGCAAAGCTAAACCACTTATCTTCTGCACTGGCCGGAAAGGTGAATAACATAGTATTCAGTGGATGAGGATTGTCGTGATAGCGCCTAAGACCGAACTCTAGAAGCTGCAATGAATATTTGCCTTCATCACTATTGTCTTTCTGTCGAATAATGAGCTTATCGCCTTCAATGCAGCGACTCTCAGTAGCCTTAGAATCAACAAAGCTATCACCATAGTCGAAGTGCAGAACTGCCTGAGGATTACTTTTACGATTGTATCCAAGATACGAAGCAGATGGTTGGTAAGTTTCTAGCCTCAAGCATGGCGTAGGCTTGACCACAATCGTCTCGGTTTTGTACTTGCTTTTCAGCATCGGAATAACAGCGCCGAATTTTGCCAAGGCAAGCGATGCGGCTTCAACCTCTTCAGGATCTACCGAAGGAGCAGCAAAGATAGTTTTAACTGCCGCCAAGGGTAGTGGCAACTCTAAAAGGCCCATCTGCTTAGCGAAGGGATCAATATACCAAGCGACACCGGCAATGGCAGTAATATCGCCGGCCTGCTCGGTGTTGCAACGAAGAACTTGCTTACCTTGGGCAACAGCCTCCCATCTCAGCTTACCCTGCTTCGGCGGTCCCGCTGAGAGGGGCACATCATCTTCTTTCCAATAACAGCGACCAGTCTTCAAAAGTTTATCAACTAGAATTTCACAAAGACTAGCAATGTCAGGAAAATTATCGCGATCGTACCAACTAGAGCTATCCCTCCCAGATAAGAATAGCTTGGCAATTTCGCAGTCGTCTTCAGTGACATAAGCGGCAGACTTAGCTGCAAGACGCTCGAATTCAGCTTTCTGGGCACGGCCCCAGCCGCCGGTCTTGAGCTTACGGGCGTGTGAAGCGGCAAGTCGAAATCTTCCATTTGAAAATATGCTTAGATGATAGAGGACAGAATCGAGCTGCCGCGCTTTTGCACCAGCGTTAGAATTTGTATTTGAAGTTGAATCTGGATCTTGTGGCGCTTCTGTTAGTGCGGCGCTAAGACCTTCAACCCAATTGGTAAAATGCCAAGATAGCTTCACGGGCTTAGCAACGGTCAACAGGGGCGCTGTTGACTGAGCAGAAGTAGCCCGGCTTTGACCAAACCGAGAAACAGGATTTACAACCTGGTCAAACTCGTCTAGAACAACCTGAGTTGAAGAATAGCGCTCAGATACACCGAACAAACCAGCCCTAATAGCGTGAAGCAAAAGTGCAGCAGAGTGCTTGCAGAAACCACCCATAGGGCAGCTGCATCTAGCGTTGGCAATCTTTAAACCGTCAGGCTTGAGCTTGACTGAAACATTGTACGGCTGCGAATCACCGCCACGAACCCTTCCTGATAATGCTAGATTTTTCTCATCGAACAAAAACTCCAAAACCCTTCGACCGCGCTGATAAGAGTCTCCGCGCGTGGCGTAGGTGTAGCCGAAATAGTCATAGACTTCTTTCTCAGAAATTCGCAATATTTTTCTCCAAATTCAAATGCTGCGTCTACGACAACGGCTAGCCGGTCAGACAAGTCTAGAGAGTCAAAAATACTCCAGAAAATTAAGTCTGTCAGCTTATATCAAGAAAAGTTAGAATGCTCTTAGTGGGGCAAAAACATCTTTGAACTGTTGATTGGCCATTATGCAAAATTTGGCATAATGGATTCTATGGATAGGCTGCCACTCAAAAAGCTTTCCTGGGTTCTTAATAGCCGCCTGGCTTTTCAAATACGTGCTTCATTGCTTTGAGAAAAAGACCAGAGCAAAATCCGCAATCGACTTAAAACAAGCGAGGGAAGCATATGCCCAAATGCAGCAAGAAAGAAGGAAATAATAAAATTCCGCAAATTGAGGAAAGCTGCGGCAATGTTTTCGAGGATATTGGATTCAGCGATGCCGCAGCTGCTAGCTTGTTTGCTCGCACTGAGCTGATGGTTCAAGTCCGCAGGATTTTGCAAGAGAAACACTGCTCTCAGCGTGAAGCGGCTCAACTGCTTGGTACAACACAGCCGCGCATTGCCGACATTATGGCCTTAAACACAAAACATTTCAGTGTGGATAGACTGTTAGAATACTTGACCAAACTAGGGCACAGAGTCAAATTTATTCTAGAAATTGATGCGGCATAAATGCAATCAGGTTTGTAAGACTTGCTTCCAAAGCCAATTGCAAGGGCATCAAGAGATACTCACGCGTGGTTAACCAACCACTCGCAGCAACTGGCTGATGAAATAGTGGATTTGACAAGATATGAGCCGTATGAATTGATTAAAATCGATGGGTAGACTAAATTGCTTAATGCGGCCTGGGCAGTTACAAAAAAAAAGGATGATGACCAGTAGTTCTGAATTTAATGCTGCCAATATAAAATCACTCCTGCCGCGTCTGATAGACCTGGACAGGGGCTCTCAATTATTTGGTGCAAAAGACCATCACTACTCTCTCAATGCACCGTTAGATGAGAGCCTGGTAACGGCATTCGAAGCTGAGCACGAACTGTATCTTCCAGATGATTATCGCTACTTTCTAACTGAAGTCGGCAATGGCGGTGCCGGGCCATACTATGGTGTATTTCCTCTAGGGAAGAGCGATTCAAGCCCAACAGGATTGGAAAACTGGGATAAATTGATTGGTGCAATAAGCGAACCCTTTCCACATCGAACGGCCTGGAACATTTCTTATCCTGATAAAATCAGCGGAAACGGAGCAGAGCTTGACCAATTTGAAAGCGTTTATTTTGCCGCTGAAAACTTGAATGGTGCTATTCCAATCTGCCATCAAGGTTGCGGTTTGAGAATATGGCTGGTAGTTAAAGGTGATCAAGCCGGGTCGCTCTGGTTTGATAGAAGGGCAGATAGAAACGGCTTAGCTCCACTACTGGATGATGATGGTCACACTGTTACCTTTTCTAAATGGTATATGCACTGGCTTTCTAGCAGTGTTGCCGCGCTTGAGGCGCAAGCAGCAGAGCCGCTTTCATTTGATGAGATTACCGAACGAAGAAGAAACCGATTAAGCAAGCAACTGAAATGGCTTTCAGGCTCATTCCTTGCATTTACGTTAATGACTGTGGTGCTTGAGTATCCACGCCCCTTTTACTATTTCTTTTGGAATCACGATTTTCCCATCGGTGTTCGTTCACTTGTAGCCGATGCGCTTGAAGACTCGCACTGGCTCTATTCGAAAAATGAAAGAGAAGTGAGAGAACTATTGCCCAAGGGTAATCGATTTGATGACGCTGTTGTAAATGGAAACGGAGACAAAATATTGAGCTGGGATGTAGCCGGGCTCGGCGATTTGAGCGGCCGAATCCTGTACGTAACTCTTCGAAACGACAAAGTGGTCGAAACTCAAGTTATTGGAGGTGACGATGGAAAGGCTTTCCGCGTTGCAAAATGACGTAATAACTTATACCCGCCATTTGACTTAATGAGAAGGTTGGCCCTGTGACCGGCTTCCCGCAAAGTGTTCCACCTCAAGAGTCACGACTGTTTAAGTTTGTCACTTAACTAAATTTCCCAAGTTTATAGAGCATTGATAAAGTGACTGGATAAGTGACACAAAATCGACTGTTTTTGCTTGAAAATAATTTGTTCTGCAAACGGCCGTATAAGTGACTGCACCAACAGAGGGGCAAAAAAAATTGCTAATAGGCTATATGCGAGTATCCAAAGCCGACGGCTCCCAAACTGTCGATTTACAAAAGGACGCTCTCGTGGCCGCTGGCGTCACGAAGAAGCGAATGTATGAGGACCACGCCTCAGGCAAGAAAGATGACCGCCCTGGTCTAGACGCCTGCCTAAAAGCGCTGCGTGAAGGCGACACCCTAATTGTTTGGAAGCTCGATCGCCTTGGCCGTGACCTAACTCACTTAGTCAATCTCATTCAAGACCTCTCAAAACGCAGAGTCAAGCTAAAGGTGCTAACAGGCCAGGGTGGCAGTATTGATACCACCACGTCTTCTGGCAAACTGATTTTCGGGATCTTCGCGGCGCTAGCTGACTATGAACACTCTCTTATCTCTGAGCGAACACGGGCCGGGCTAGCAGCCGCTAGAGCCCGTGGACGGGTCGGTGGTCGTCGCCACACTATGACGCCAGCGAAAGTGCACATGGCCAAGGCGGCAATGGGCAGACCCGGTACAGTAGTCAATGATCTGTGCGAGGAACTGGGCATAAGCCGCCAGACTCTTTACCGCTATGTCAGTCCGGCTGGGGCGCTAAGGCCTGACGGGAAGAAACTTCTCAAGAAGCGCTAAGCAGCAGAGCCCCTTTGCAAGATAGCCGAAATTTTTTATCGGCCCCCCGGAGTCTAGACCAGTGGAACCCGCATGGTTGCGTCGATTTTCGGCTAGCCTTGGCCACACCCTAAAACATTCTATAGTAGAGCATTTTCGAGATAAAAAAAAGAGGAGAGGGCGGATTAATTCAATCCCGAAAACCCTCTCCAAGTAAGCTTTTACAGCATTAGCAAGCGCTGATAATACATAACATCAATCAAAACTATTTGTTTTGCTCTTCAAAGTGGAACAATAGACATAGCTAACGCCTAGCAAAGCCAGACAGCTACAAATAGTGTTCCCAAGTCACCCCCAAATTGGTTTCAAAGAGTGCCTTCTAGTTCTACAGTAATTTGTTATTTGATTGGCTTGAGTCTTTGGCGTCAAACGTTCATGTCCGTCTACTTATACATACTTCCATTCCTTCTTTCATGCTTTTTGATCTATCGCAGAAGAGATTTGAAAACAACTTTAGACGAGCTGTTAGGGAAATCACAATTCCAAATTGGTAAATGGGAATGCGTCAAAGATCTTTCTTTTTTAGTTGTTGCGACTTTAGTGATCCGCATGACCCTCAAACTGTCAAGTCCAGCAATAAGAGCACCAGAGCTATTTTCGTACGAATTTTTCAGGGATGTTCTTATGGCTTCCTTTAGTGAAGAATTGCTATTTCGTGGAGTTCTCATGCGAGCACTCAAGAACACGTACGGAGAAAATTCATTCAAGCCGTTCCTCTTGAATGTTGCTATCTTTGTCAGTTTTCATAATCTTCGATTCACAAATTACTATGCTGTATTGCTGCTGGGTATTTTGCTAGCCATTTCTTATCGCAGGTTCTCAAGTGTAAATATCTGCATCCTTCTTCACTTCTTGTGGAATTTTTGCAGGTTCGTCTGATATGAAGTACGAGGGTTATTGCTTAATATGGTTCCAGCGCTAAGAGCTGAGAATGAGAATAGGTAGAGAAGGAGAAGAATTGAATTCTTCCCCTTCTCAATTCTCTAGAACTCTAAGCTGACAAGCTAGATCCTATCACTACTTATACACTTGGTTGCCGTGATCATCAAATTGCACTCGCGGCTGCCCATGGTTTGGAATGACTGGTGTTGGAGTGTGCTGCTCTTGTCCAACAGGACCATTTTGGGTCTGATTTATCCCGTTAATCGTACCCTGCAAGGCAGGGTCACTCGAATCCATTGGATTAGTCTCATTGTGACCATAGTGCGGTCCACCAGTTTGGTCTCCGGTACCTTGATTCTGATCACCTCCACTCTGACCTTGATTCTGGTCTCCTGTGCCTTGGTTACTGTCACCGGTGCCTTGATTGCTATCACCAGCATTGTTACCGTTGTCGGAACATCCACTCAACGCCAAAGCAGCAGCTACTGCCAGAGCTATTCCTACGACTACAGCAAAAGTACCTGATGGGTCAGAATACTTGTGAGGACTGTTGTTCCCGTACGAATAAAGATTGAAGTCCTCAGTGGTGAATCCCGCGGGATCTGGCTGCAAAAATCGCCCAATCTTGGGAGCGAAATAGCGCATCTTGAAGTAGTACAGACCAAGCTCAAAATCGTACCGTTGACCAGTAAAGCCAAAGTTCGTTCCAGAGAGAGTGCTCGTCTCACCGAACGGACTATACAAGTTTTTGCTTGCACTAGCACCAGAGGCGTTGCTTACACCAACGATTGATCCCATCTTATCGGCATGAAGGAAACTTAAAACTCCTCCGTTAGATACCTGGATAAGTGGCTCATCAATTCCAGTGCCGTAGACATAACGATTTTGCAGGGTCCCTGCCACACCATCATAGTCAGCTATGCGCTGCCAACGTGAATAGATGTAGCGGGTTTTTCCGGCACCAACAGTCTTTTGAGATTGTCGGTGCATTGGATCGTAGACCATGCTTGCACTGACACCGGTGGCATTTGCAGTTAGCAAATGATTTTCGGTATCAAAAGTATAGGTCCATGTGCCATCGCCAATCAGGTTCTTGTTGCCGTCATAGGTTTGGGCAACTCCGCCAACAGTAGGATACTTGTTGACGTTGTCTGTCGCACCGTACGGGACGCTGCTTGCTCCGCTAGGGCGCCAGATATAGCTTGAGTCTGTTGCAGATGCCACAATTGGCTCCTGTACATTGTTAAAGCCATATGCGAGACTCATAGTGCTTCCAACAAAATTATGAGTGATACCTGTCAGGTCTCCATTGAGGCGAGGGTTGTAAACCACTGTAGCCCCGTTGCTATAGGTCAACTGCGTACGCTGGGACAGCTCATTGTAGTCAAAATGGGCAGCCACAATTGCAGAGCCATTCAACTTGATGTCTGTCAGGCGGTTCATCTGATCGAAGACTCGGTCAATAAAATAGGCATCTGGCCAAGTCGTCTTGGTGAAATTGCCATTTCCATCAAGCACATGCGTGACTGTTTTTGCATCTGGGTATTGCTCCTTGAAGAAACGACCAGCGGTATCGAAGAAGAATTGTGTTGCTCCAGAAGATGGGTCTCCTGCAACAACTGGCTTGCTGACTTGAGTCAGCCGGTTGGCTAAATCATAAGTCAAGGTTACCGTGGGCTGACCTTGCGGTGCTCTGGTTGCCTCTCGGTTCAAGGCGTCGAAAGTTTTGACGATGCTATTCCCAGACCGAGTCAAGAACGTAAGCACGTTGCCATTGGCATCGTAGGAGCTATTCTGCTCGAACGTTGCATCGGCATAGATTGTCTTGTTCGCGCGGTCAAAACCGTCCCAAGAGTATTGAGTGGTATTATTCCGTGCATCCTTTATTGACGCCAATTTTCCGTTTGCAGTAAAGGTGCGGAAATCGGTCACAACCGAATTGGGGTCGGTGATTTGATTCAAGCGATCGACTGCATCATAGGCTAGCTGCCAGACACGGCTTTGGCCGTCGGTTAAGGTCTGAAGCCGATCTTTTCCATCATATGTACGAGATTTTTGTCGACCAAATGAATCTGTCTCAGTAAGAACCTTATTTGACGCAGAATAAGTCCAATTTACGGACTGCCAAGCAGGAGAGCCAGCTATTTGTCTCTGAGTGCTTGTAAGGAAAGCGCTGGCGTTATAGCCATAGTTAGTGACATAACTGAACGGCCCAGGATCAGTTTTTTGTGTCATCTTCCTGAGACCATTGAATACAAAGGTCGTCTGATTTGAGCGTGCATCCGTCAAGCTGGTGACATTGCCAACCGCATCATAGCCGAAGGAAGTTGATAAATTGAGATGTGGAGAAACACCGAAGTCTATCACCATGGAAGTCAACTTTTCGGTAGTGGCATCGTAGTTAAATTGAGTCACAATCGATGTCTCATCGGTGCGAGTCAGCATCTGTCCTCGCCCGTTATAAGTCATTGTGACAGTTGGGGTTTGCCCTCCAACCATTGGACGTTGGATGGTTAGCAGGTTTCCAGTCGCCGCATCATAAGAATTGGTTGTGGTATTACCTCTTCCATCCTGATAGGTCTTGAGTTTCGCCCAAGTTGTATCGTAGGTCATGTTCTCGACAATATTGGCTAGCCCTGACCCAGACTTAGCTACAGAGGTGATGCTCAAGACATTGTCATTGGCATCAAAAGTCATTTGCTTGTAGTTTCCCTCAGGCTGATTCAACTTGACGACTCGATTCAAGCCGTCATAGACTGTCTTGGTTTCGAAGCCAAGAGCATCAATGAGGCGAGCTGTCGAACCAATCGGACTAAAGTACCGAACAGTCTTGTTTCCAACAGGATCAACCACCTCAGCGCGACTACCAGCCAGGTAGAGCGTAGTCACCTGATTCCTTGTGTTCGCCTGTGTTTTGACACGGCTAAGAGAATCGTAAACGTTAGTGATAATCGCTGTGGCTGGAAAGGCTGGCATGAAGTACTGGGTTAACAGTCCCGGCGTTCCATAGGCATAAGTGGTGTTTTGCCCGTTTGCGTCCTGGAATGTGGTCAAGTTTGAACTTGCATCCACCGTGTAGGAAACTGAGCGTCCCGTGCCATCGGTTACGCTCGTGAGCAGATTTCCGGTGTAGTTGAGAGTGAGTGTGCGCCCCAGACCGTTGGAAATGCTGGTCAGCTTGCCACTTGTATAAGTGTAAGAGACAGTAACTCCAGTAGGAAATACAACCGAAGAAATCTGACCGGCAGAGTTGAAATTTGTCTTTACTCCTTGGGGAGTAGTCAGAACAAATAGACCACTGACCACGGTTAGCTTACTGGGAAGGTTGTTGGCTGACCTAGTGTAGGAGCCGTCTGGCTGCTTGATGTAGATTTGATTGGTCGCGTCCGGGTATGAAATCACCACGGCGTTATTCACCATTTGGTCCACCCACCAGTTGTCGCCAATGGTAATGGTCATCAGCTTGGATACAGGACGAGCATTATCAGCAGCCAAATCCACGCTAACAAACATGTTGGCAATGGTCGCACAAGCTGGGACCGCGTACTGCTGCCCCATGGCAAAGCTGCCATTACTTGCCACTGTGGCGTTGACATTGTGGCTGTGGTTCCATCCGCGGCCCAACGGTCCATTAGCATACTGAGACTTAGAATCGTAGTTTCTTCCAAAACTCAACTTGTAAGGGTATTCCTGACTTCCAATTTCCAAATCTTTGGTCTGCAAAATGTACGCGCCGGTGGAATAGCTGATCGGTTCTTCACCGGTCTCACCATTATTGTTACTCCCTTGAGTTCCGTTGCCTGCAGTGCCAGGTTGTCCACCACCGAAGCTGTAGACACCGTTGACAATACCAAATGCACCAGCGGGTGCTGGATTGAAACCGTTGGGGAAGAACTCCCAGAATGCCCAACCGGTGAATGACCCAAGCTTCTGGTTCTTACGCTCAGCAAGCACGCAGGTATAACCATTTGGGATGTCCGTATCCAACCTACCGAGGTCACCAGCTGTGTAGCCGTTTGCTATGAGGTTGTTTCGGATGGCCGTGCCAGCCGTCCAGTTTGCGCTGCTCCCTTTGTAGAGCTTTTCAAAAGCCACCGACAAAGTGAGCGTTCCAGTTGCCGAAACAGTGTAGGTGGTCTGGTTTACGGAAGTCGAGGAAACAAGAACTGTCGCCCCTACTCCAAGCCCTTTCACGCCGATTGCCGCGAGGTTAGTGTTGCCGTTGACTGCCGCTGCTAGTCCAGTAGCGATTGTCGTCAATGTATCTCCAACAAGCACCGTGTAGCTAACAGCCTGCGTACCTCCAGGAAGTGCTGCATCATTGACTGTAATGGTTGCCACATTGCCTGCGGTAATGGTACCGCCTACGGTGACCACAGCAGTCCGGTTTGCCAGGTCCAGCATCGAGGTAGCCGAAACACCAGGAGGGGTGCCGTTTGACTGAGCACAGACAATAGCTTCCAGCGCAACGCCGTGCATAGCGACGATAGTCTGGAACTTGGGAGTCTGCGTGGTGTCATTGTTTAGGTTGTGTGGTGCACCAGAGATAAGACCCAGGTCAGTTGCAACAGCGTTGCTTCCGGCATCATTGAAGTGAATGACGCCCACCTGGTGGTTGTACATGAAGTGGCAGGCAGTGATACGGCCAAGCAGGTCGGTAGCTCTGCTATTTTGGGCTGCCCAGCTGTACCAAACGATGGCAAGCTTTTCACCAAGCACTGCTTCTGAAGTAAGAGAGCCGCCTGCCGCAATGTTTGCCGCAGCTTGGTTCTGGTGGTACTCAAGCTGCCCGGTGCCAAGGTTCCCCCAAGCATTAGCAATCAGATAAGAGCCACCGGCATAGATGCCGGATGCGAAAGACTGCTGAGTCTTGCCGCCCCAAAATGCCTGGTAAGCGCCGTGATTGACTGTCAGCCGCAGTGAAGTAAATGTGCCCGCAGTCTGTGCATTACCAGATTGCAGCGCCGTGCCATTTAGGTACAGGGTCGGCACCAGAGATCCGTTGAAAAACAGCGTCAAGCGAGTCGCTGCCAAAGCATCAGTAAAGAAGGTCTGGTTAATGGTGACCGCATTGCCAGCAGCCGGATCAAAGTACTCAACCTGTAGAGTCGTCTTGAAAGCGTTGTCGACGTCGCCAGTCCAAATAGTCGGCACATCGCCTACTTTTTCGTAAGGAAGGACAGTCACGAGAGTGAGCGGCAGGGTCACCGGAATGATCGTTTGACCACCAATCACATCTTCGACTGTAGCGGTGCCAGGAGCGGCGCTACCGATGGTGTTTGCGTTGATGTAGCTGACCAGATTTGCCGTCATGGTCTTGAGGTCGTTACGCACGTTCGTGCGGTTCATGTTCTGGACGAAGTCGCCGCCAGCATCGATAGTCGCGCCGGACTGTGCGTTGGTCAAGAAAGTCGTGGCATTGTAGCCAAGCGCTGTTGCCAGCGTAGCGCTGCCAAGACCGGCAGTACGGGTGTACTGCTTGAAAGCGGGGTCCAACACATAAGTCGTGCCAGATATGACCACTTGACACCATACGTGTCCCAAGGTCAGGCTCGTAAACGGTACGGCGAGATTAGTGAAAGGGATGTTTTGGTTGCCGCAGTAGTTAGCAGAGCTAAAGATGTCGTTGGTACCAAACCAGTTTGTCACTTGGGCAGTCGATAGGGTTATTTCCCCCATGACAATATTGGCAGTGAAGCCCGCTGACCTCAAAAGGTTGGCCAGGAGCAGGCTTTGGTCGAATGCATTACCCATGCCGTCCATTAGGCAGCCAAGAGCGCCACGGTAGACGCCCCAACCGGGTTCCCATTCGATGTTGTTGTAGACAAACTCGAATATCTGACCGACTGCTGTGGAACCGGTGGCTGAACCTGCCAGTGCACGTGCCATTTCTGTAATTGATGGCGCGCCCTGGACAGTAGCTGCGGCAAATGATGGCTGCGCGTTCAAGGCATTGACGTCGACGATTGTCGACATATCGATTACTTGACTTTCCACTTGCTTCTTCAGCTCCGCCACAGAGATAGGCAGATTGGTTTTGGGCTGAGGACTATTGGCAAACGAGAGCATTGGCGCGTCTTCTGGGACTACGCCTACGTTGTTTTGAGTTTCCATGATTTTTCCGTTCTTTGGTTTTGGTTTGTGTGGTTCGAAATTGAGACTAGCAACCGCCTGAGGCAAAGCTGATAGGCGGTTGCCAATCGGATGACGGGTTTCTGGGTGACTTAACAGCCGCTCGGGCCGCAAGTCGTGACCACCGAAGTCCGATTGCCAGAGGCGTCATAGGCTATCTGCTGGTTGGTACCCTGCGTGATGGTGGTCTTGGTCAGGCGACCAAGGACATCCATCTGATAGCTAAAGCCGCGCTCCTGATTGGCAATCAGAAAAGGCGCCCCCTGATACACGAGCTGCATTGGGGTGGTGTCCTGACCAGAGCCAAGGACAAAGGGTGCCGCCTTGTAGGCGACATTTAGGTTGAGACCGACGTCGATCATGTCTTTTCTCCTTTTAGATTGATTGGTTTACTGGCTGACGACGATGGGACCGCTGACAGTCAAAGATTGGGTTGTGCTTCCGAAAACCTCCGCCCAAATGTCGACTACACAGGCCTCTGTCGGGGTCACCGAGATGGCGTACTGTGCGTAAGTGGTACCGGCGATAGAGACGGTGATGTCAGTCCCGGCAGAGCCGACACCGGCATGGCGACCGCCAAATACCTTCAGCCGAGCAGTCGGACCAGCCGCACTCAATTTGGCGTAATAGGTGATGGTGGTTGTCACATTAGCGGGACAGGCCACTCTGCCGACATTGATGCTGAGCGGGCTACCAGACAGGGCGTCAGTATCAGGAGTGAGCTTCCAGGCAATGCCAGAGCCAGGCTGACCCACAACACCGGTCGTCGTAATCGTGCCGTAGTCGGTGTAGGTGGTGTTGTTAGCAGCATTCCCGCCCTCTTTCTGAGAGCTGACCGAGTTGCCTGCCGTGCGACCAGTACCGGGGCTACCGAGCTTGGTCAAAACTGCAGCAGGGGCACCACCAGTGTATTGGGTCCAGTCATAGACAACAGCGCGACCGCTGACATTGTTCGGAATCATGATCTGTGGCACAGCAGAGCCGCCCACAGTGTTCGTGTCGAGGCCGTAGATTTCAACATCGGCGTTGTTCAGCAGAACCTCACCGACAGTGTTGCCGCGCGACGTGAGGCCGTAGGAAACCTGGCCTTGGATGGCCTGGAAGTTGATGCCGCCCAGTGTGTTGCCTTCTGCCGTGTTGGAGCGGAAGTTGCAAATTGACTGAATGTCGAAGCCCAGACCGGTGTTGCCAGAGCAATTGCAGCCAGTGACAGTTGCAGGAGCGGCAGCCACGAACAGCGGCACCTTGACACCGGCAACAGCAGCACCCCACACCTTGGTATTGGTGATGCTCCAGTTCAGGTTATCCGTCTTGTAGTTGCCTGTGGCCGGGATGTTCAGAATAGCCGTCGTGCCAGTGCAGTTGATGAAGTTCGAGCCCGCCACATTTACCGCTCGCGTCGGCATGGTCGAGAACGAGCCAGTGCCAGCAAAGCCACTGTTGTTGACGTTGTAGCCACGCGCCGTAGACACCAGACCAAGAGGGAATGCCGCATGGCCGAACATCATCTTGTCGACAGTGATGTAGCCGGTGGTGCCCGAAAGATTGACACCAGAAGCGGCCCAGTCACTGCGGTCGATCAGAGTCAGACCGTCCTGGGTGGACATGTCAGTGGTGTTCCAGCCACCAGAAATGGTGATCGGGTTGCCAGCCGAGCCGTTGCCAGAGAAGACCTGGTCGTAGACGGTGTTGCCGGTGCCGATTGAAACAACCGTCGGCTGCAACATGTAGAAGGTAGTGGAACCAGTGGCACCGCGATAGCCCTTGGCCAGAGTGGCAGCAGTCGTTGCCTGAGCATCGACATACACTGTCGTGCCATTGATACTTTGCACTGAATAGAAAACTGCGTTGTCTGGCGAAATCAACGTGTTCAGCGCCAGGCAATCGGCAGCCGACGGAGCTTTGGCTGCCGAAATGTTGTCCAGCGAAATGGTCTTGGAGGCCAGCGTGGAGTTGGCCGTCAGGCTCACGCTATTGATGGAGGCGCCGAGTGCCGCACCATTGTCGATGGTTACTGCCGTCCACTGACCGGCGTTCAGGGCCTTGTTCAGAGTCAGCGTGTTGACTACAACTGCGCCAGCCGCGTCGCTGCACAGGTTGAGACTGAGTGCACCAGAGGCCAGAGCAACGCTCGACTGCACCCAGAAGGTGAGCTGCTGGTAGGCGCTCAAGTTGAGGGCACCGGTGGGCCAATAGGCAACCAGGCCGGTGGTAAAGCCAGCGGCGCAAACCAGCTTGGAGCTGTTGGCGCCCTGCTTGGGAGTCGGGGCCGTGGTGTTGGCGGTAGCCGTGACGGTTGCGCCAGACGGAGTCCAGGCGCCGTCGCCATAGACAAGCTGGTTCATTGCTGCTGCGAGCGTGACCAGAGGAGAACCTTTGGTCCACGTCGCGGTACCGCTACTGGTGCTTGGTTTGCCCATGACGCGAATGACGTCACCTGCTACTGCAACTGCTGCAGCCGATGATAGGGTCTTCTTACGCAGCGCGAAAGTACTGCCGTTGTTGGCGTCTGAGCCGCCTACGAGGTCTACGAATTTGTTAGACATTTGTTTTTCCTTTTAAATTGGTTCGGAGAAATCGAAATGATTTTTCCGCTTTGAGCGCTTACAAGGGTTCAATCCTTGTAAGTCGCGAGAATCTGCGAATGCAGATGATTACGTTTCTATTTGCAACAAGAATCTGGCGCCTGCCACGAGAAGGAGAAGCGCAGAATCTGTTAACTGGGGGTCGGGTCTAACTGACTGCACTTAAAAGAAGATGCAACAGTTAGAAAAATGGGGGCGGAGAAATTAGGGATGCTGGGCTGGTTTGAGTTTTCAGCCTTAGCCGCGAAGTCAATAAGACATCGATGAAACATAATCGGTCGTTATCTCCATACTTGATTTCCGCGCCCTATCAGCCACTCGCCACGCTTCTCACTTCTTCTTCGGCCCAACCAGCGGCATGGGCTCAATCGGCTTGTCCACCAGCTGATTCAACAACTGCCGAACAGCCGGGTCCTTCAGGGCCTTGGCCAAATCTGCCTTGTTCTTCGCCAACTCAGCTTCCGCCAATTTGAGCGAAGTCTGCAGCACCTGCTGATACAACACGAAGATCTGTTCAGAACTCAAATTCTGATTCATGCCCTGTTCGCAAAGGCGAAACAGACTCTCCCTTTGAAAGTTCACGAACTGACTGCGACGAGCCAAGTCAATAACCGCTGTCTGGAAATCCAGCTTGGTCTGAACGTCGACATTCGGATTGTCGAGTTTGACCTGAGCCAGCATACTCGCCACAGCCGACATCGCCACATCAGGCGACGGCTCGGAGCACACAGCCATTCCTTTGCCATCAGGCTTTGGAACCATGATAATGGCCCTCGCCGAGGCGTCCAGGTCAACGACAGTCGGCTGAGCGGCCGTGAGTGGATGTACTCGCACTGACGGTGCCACAGCACACCCAGCAAGCGAGAGCGCGACAACTGCCGCGAGAATTAGAGAGGATACTCTCATACTTTTTTCCTTTCTTCTGCCATGCCGAAAGAACCGCTACCAAACGAACTTGGCGCGCTCCACAAGACTGGCAAATGGGGCCTTGTTTCCCCGGGGCTCCAGAGCACTGGAAGCAGGGACAAACAAAGGCGAGAAATCCGGTTGCTCCATTTTGGAATAGTCGCAATCGGCACAATTAGATTTGGAGGCACCAGCCAAGCCAACTTCTACAGAAGTAAGGGCTTGCTGGTCCAAAATAAGCTCTTGATAGGCCGCCTCATGCAGAGGGGCGAAATCAGGCTGATCCATTTTCAGGTCTCTTTCTTCAATAAGAGTTACGAGCTCGGAGGTTCAGAGGGAGTCGCAGGATCTGCTGCCGGCGGAATCGGCTGCGGGGCAGGACTAGGCGCATCCGGGGGCACAGCAGGTGGAGCTGGAGGCTCCGACGGAGTGCCACAGGGATAGAACTGACCTTCCATCATCGACACGAGGCCGACTGAATGATCGGATTTAATCTCAGAGCCCCTCCCCGCTCTGCCCCTACGTAAAAGAGTCCTCACGGACTCCGCCCACGCTGCTAGTAAGCAATGACCGCAGTTAATAGAAGGGCACGAAAGACTCAAAACTTCAAGCCACAAACGAGGTCAAGGGTCAAAGGGGGACCAGCAAGGTCAGCGAAAGCAAATCATTTCAAGTTCCGTTATCAGTTGAATGGTGAAAGTGGCTGATACACCATGCCCAAAAGGGAAGCAGAATGGCTGTCTGATTGGAAGACAGGCAGTGAGGAGGCTCAATTCTGCCGGAATATTGATGAGACCTAAACTGGTCGCTAGTCGTTCAATCGGAACGTGGTAAGCCTCATGGGCTCTCGCTTGTCCAGCGAGTAATCAGAGCGTAAGCAAAGGCTAACAGCTCAGGAGGTAACGGATTCTGGAGAAAGCAAATGCCTCGCTGTAATGGCGAAGATAGGGACCATGCCCACGCTGAAAGGCGGCTGACTTCCAGAGAGTGTCCCGCGAGATAACAAAGTAAAGGATTCTAACGACTGTGAAAGATAGAACTAGCAATAGTATCGGAACAGAAGGACAGACCCTCGATTGGGGGCTACTACCGTGGCAACTGATTGAGAAGTCTATCAGGAAACTGAGACAGCGTATATTTCGTGCAACACGTGAGCAAAAGTGGAATGTGGTTAGAAGCCTCATGAAGCTAATGCTCCGTAGTTACTTTAATCTGCTTGTGTCTGTGCGACAAGTCACTCAAAAGAACAAAGGCAAAAACACTGCCGGAGTTGATGGAGAAGTGGCTTTAACTCCTAAAGCGAGAATGGCTCTAGTTCAGAGCATGGGGCAGTATACAATCTGGAAGGCCAAACCAACCAGACGAGTATACATTCCAAAGCCTGGCAAACCAGGCCAAGAGCGCCCGTTGGGCATACCAACCACTCGAAATAGAATCGCCCAGACAATTGTGAAAAATGCAATAGAACCATGTTGGGAAGCTCAATTCGAGCAACACAGCTACGGCTTCCGACCCGGAAGAAGTATACACGATGCAATAGTGCAATGCTGGCATTACTTAAAGGGCAAGAGTCGGCGTCCATGGATATTAGACACTGACTTAAAAAGCGCATTTGATAAAATTTCACATACCCATATACTCACTATGCTCGGCCAAGTGCCCGGTCGAAAACTTATTGAGGAGTGGCTCAAAGCCGGTTATGTAGAGGCTGATTTCTTCCACGAAACAGAAAGCGGCGTTCCACAAGGGGGAACAATCTCTCCCTTATTGTTGAACGTAGCCCTGTACGGTTTGCAACAGAAACTAGGTCCAGCGTATGGCTGCGTAGTCTATGCAGACGACCTAATAGTATGTGCAAGCACTCGTGAAAAGATTGAAGCCGCACAATCGACCATTGAAGAATGGCTACAGCCGCGAGGTTTGACTCTGCACCCGGAGAAAACAAGAATTGTGCACATCAATGATGGGTTCAATTTCTTGAGTTTCAATGTTAGGAAATACAAAGGCAAATGCCTTATCAAACCACAGAAAGAAAAGGTGTTGGCTTTCCTCGCAAAACTACGTTTGTGGCTGAACAACCACAAACAGACTGCAACCGAAAATGTCATAAGACACTTCAATAAAATCCTACCTGGATGGTCGAACCACTACTCACATGTCGTTAGCAAGCAAGTGCTCTCTTACGTATCGTCACAAATCTGGAAGATGCTTTGGAAATGGTGCCTACGGCGCCATCAAAACAAAGGGAAACGCTGGGTAGCAAAGAAATACTTCGGACAGCGTGGAAACGCTCATTGGGTGTTTCAAGCCTATGATGGCAAGAAAACCATTTACCTATTTGATGTTAGCTCGGTTCCAATCGAACGACACATTAAGGTAAAAGGCACCGCCAGCCCAGATGACCCCACTCTCCGAGAATACTGGCAGACACGAGAAGAAAGACGCAAAGCCCGCATACGACAACGTAAAGTAACAAAAGCCCGGTCACTGACTGGGTTGGATGCGCGAGCTGTGTGATGGGAAACTATCACGCACAGTTCTTAGAGGGGCGCGGGCGTGGTGACACGCCCCGTCTACTCGGCACACTGGAATGATCAGCGTTGTCAGAATCAATACCACCGATCCAAGATATGGTTTGTACCAAACAAACGTGGCAAAAGGCCCACCCAGAGCGAATACCCACGCAGCGAATGCCAGGCAAGCAGTGACCCAGTGGAAGGTCTTTGAGGTTAGAAATCCCTTGGGGACCGTTTTGACGTAGCAGACATACAAAGGAGTCAGCGCCAGAAGCACTCCGAAGACGCCCCAGGTCAACCACAGCGGCGGGTCATTACTCGCAGTGATGCCAGTAATCGCCACATACGCAGCCAGGATGTCCGCTGGGATGTATTTGACCAGCTTCTCGAAATACGAGTCGGTGGTCTTACTGTCAGGAGGCGGCTCCTGAGCAGCAAACTTAAAAAGGTTGAACATATAGTTCTCCTTTCTACTTCATTGATTATTAGGGCAGTTGTAGATTATGGAATTAAATGGCAGGAAAAGTGTGGCGCTATTTGTCAGCATGACAAACCCATTAGGGCACTTAACACTACCCCACAATCTGGAATCACTCGCACTGCTTTTCTATTTTGAAACCCCTTATATTATACACTCGGCTTCACAACCAGAACCTGAAAACCTAGATATTTGACACTTCTGGAAAATCCAAAACCGAACAATCCTTTTTATGTGTAGCGGCCCCCCCCCCAATTTCAGCAACGAAATCAACTCGCATACTGACAAATAATTACACAAAGAGTCTGCCAATTAATTCCACAAAAAACCTGCCAAATAATTCCGCAATTTACACTCTGTAGCCTTGCTCCGGATGCGGCTTCGATTCCAGAATAGCTTCAATCAATTGCTTCGCGCCTTGCCCGTACATCTCAGCCCAGCCGATTAGTCGAGGTGGATTGGCGGTTTGGTACTCCCTGTGCGATTTCGGCATGTGTTCTGGAAGCGTAGAATGTTTAGCTTTGTGGAAGTCTCTTGAATGGCTTGCTATGCGGCGATGCTTGTGAATTATCTCGACAGTGCTAGCGGTTACTCGAAGCTCCACTTCTTGTTTCGCAAGTTGATATGGGCAGCTGTACCAATGCCCTTCAAATTCCACGTGGTAGTCAACGCCGACTCTAGCTTTTCGAAACTCAGCGAATTCAAAAGGTCTTTCTGGCAACGGACTTAGTGCTGGCTTATCGAGTTCAACGAACATGGTTTTGCGAGAGCCTTGAATTTTCTTGAATGGCCGATTATTTGCATCTTCAAGAAGTTCCTTGATTGCGACTCTTATCTCGTGCAGTGAGAAGAAAGTGCGATTGCGCAGCCTAGCCAAAATCCAACGAGTTGCGAGCCCCACGGCCAGCTCCGCTTTCGCCTTATCTTTCGGCTTACGCACTCTCGCTGGAATTACGGCACAAGAGTAGTGTGAAGCCATTTCCAGGAACGTCGCATTTATTATCGGCTCATACCTGCAAGGCTGAGTGATTGTGGCTTTTGGGTTGTCTGGATAATGTGCCGTGTTTGATTATGTGGCATTAAGCAGAAGACCATCGGCAGCCGCCGCAGTGGCGTGCTACCGCGGGCACATAACCAGTACCTCACATTGGGGCAAATCTTCTTTCACGAAGTTAAGAAAGGAGATTGCCATGTTGGAAAAATATTTCTCAAAGCCACAAACAGTCGATCGAATCAGATGCTCTTGGATCGCAAACAATATCGAGCAGTATGTGGACTGGCTTGAAAAACAGGGATATCCAAGAACAACGATTGTAAGACGCGTGCCGATAATTGTTGCGTTCGGTGATTTTGCGCAACATCATGGCGCGAAAAAAATTGAAGACTTGCCAAACTATGTACAAGAATTTGCGATAGCTCAAGAGGCACGGACCAATCGGGTCAGAACAGAAGTTCGCAGGAAGCAGTGCATTAAGGAGCTGAGCACCCCGGTCAGACAAATGCTGGGGCTTGTATTCGCAGACTTCAACGGCGGTCGAGTCTTGGGCCGATATACTGACTCACCAAGTCTGGAGCACGCGGAAAAATTCTTTGTATACCTGCGAGAAGAGCGGGGCCTGACAAAATGCACTTTGAGAGTTTATGATTACGCGCTTCGATTATTTCAAAAATATACTCGCAGAATCGGTTTGCAGAGCGTAAAAGAATTGTCCCCGGCCATCTTGAGCGGCTTTGTCGCTAATAACAAGGAAAGGCTTGGTAAATCAGCCATGACCGGTGTTTGTAGCTCAATTAGAATTTACCTCAAATTTCTGTATAGAGAACGGCTTATTGACCGCGATTTGGGTCTTACGATCGAATCGCCCCAGAAGTATCAATTGGCGGATCTGCCTCGCTCTATTAGTTGGCACGATGTACGTCTAATGCTTGAGTCGGTCGATCGACGGACAGCTGTTGGACGGAGGGACTATGCTATTTTGCTCCTTTTAGTTACATATGGACTGCGCGCTCGGGAAGTAGCTTCCATCAAATTAGAAGACATTGATTGGAAGAGGGAGCAGCTAACAATTTCCGGACGCAAAGCTGGCCACACGACCGCATACCCACTTTCAAAGATCGTGGGCGAAGCGATACTCGAATACTTGCGAAAGGACAGACCGGAAACAGCGGAACGGGCATTGTTTTTCCGCGTGATATCGCCTGTAGTGCCTTTGACCTGGAACGCGGTCTCGACTCGAGCATCGTCTTATATACACAAGGCAGGAATCAAAGTAGCCCGGCCGGGTTCTCACACTTTGCGCCATACGTGCGTTCAGCGGCTAGTCGATGCACATTTTTCGTTCAAGTTAATCGGAGATTATGTCGGGCACAGGTCAACTGATTCCACAAAGACGTATTCAAAGATGGACATCAGTTCGCTTCGTGAGCTGTCCTTAGGTGTCGAGGAGGAATTGACATGAAGAGCGCATCAAAAGCCTTTGAAAGCCCGCTAGCTGACGCAATTCAGAAATTCTTGATTCACAAGAGAGCTTTACACAAGAAGTTTTTCACGGAGGAGAAGGCATTAAGGTTATTCGATCGCTATCTTGTCTGTGCAGGAATTTCGCGCATAGACGAGATTACGAGCGAAGTTTTGAACGCATTTATCTGCTCGCGCCCCCGAGCACGTCCGAGAAGTTACAATCATCTAGTAGGTGTGATTCGTCGATTATTCAATTGGCTTGTTGTTCAAGAAATTCTGAAAACATCACCACTGACAGCGAAGACGAGAAGATCAGGTTCCGAACTTAAACCGCATATTTTGCGCGCGGCGCAAGTAAAACAGCTGCTGGCACTCGCTGCCGAATTGCCCGATGCACAAAATGCGATTGGACGTGGAGTCAGCTATCGACTTATGTTCGCTCTACTTTATGGACTTGGTCTCCGAGTCGGTGAAGTGTGCCGCCTGCGCATACAAGATGTGGACTTAACTCGTGAGATTCTGTCGATTAAGGAAACCAAGTTTTCGAAGAGTCGCTTCGTGCCAATGGGCCCTATATTAGCCCAGCAACTTAGAACCTATCTTGCAGATCAAAGCGGTCTAAGCAACGATGCCTTTGTCTTTTCATTTGACATTCTGCATCGGCGCCCCGTGAACACTTGTACCATCAGCCAGATTTTTCATCAGCTCAGTCTAAAGTTGGGCCATCGGGCAGAGCCTGGCGAGCGAGAACCGAGACTCCACGACCTTCGTCATTCATTTGCCACCAATACGCTTCTGCGCTTGTACCGAGAAGGGAAGGACCCGTCTTTATGCATGTTTCAACTGTCGACTTTTTTAGGACACTCACAGCTGGCGTCTACGGCGGTTTATCTGACGATTACCGGAGATTTACTCACTGAAGCAGGCAAGAGATTCGAGAGCTTTGCGGCACCGGTGATCAAGGATGTGACACTATGACAAGACTACTTGGAGATGTATTGCAGAGTTTTCTTTTGGATTACCTTCCTGTTCAAAAGGGTTTGCGGCCAGCAACTATTAAGAGTTACCGAGATGTGCTGCGGCTATTTCTTGGTTACGTTTCGCAGGAATCAAAATGCAGACTGACGAAGTTAGAGCCAAGTTATTTCACAATGGAGCGTTCAGTCAAATTTCTCAAATGGCTAGAAGAAGATCGTCACAACTCCGTGAGAACACGCAATCATCGTCTAGCCGTGCTTCACTCATTCCATGAATACATGGCCACACAGATACCAGAATCGCTGATAGAAGCTCAGCGCGTGGCAGCGATTCCAAGTAAGCGGTGCCAACCATCGGAAACATTCTTTCTGGAGCAAGATGAGATCGCGGGTGTAATCTCTGGCATCTCGATGCAGGGTAAATTGGCGTTGCGAGATCGAGCGCTGATTTTGTTTTTGTACAATACTGGAGCGCGAGTTCAAGAAATTTCAAATCTGAAAATCAAATTCCTTGATGTTCAAGCTTCGCGGGTCAATTTACATGGCAAGGGAGATAAGTGGCGCTTCTGCCCGTTGTGGCAAGACACATTGTTACTGCTTAAACAGCTGATCCATGGACGGGAGCAGCAAGGTGAAATGTCCGTGTTTCAGTCGTGTAAAGGGCAGCCGCTCACTCGATTCGGTATTTACAAAATTGTCCGAAGACACACGCTTGCCGTTCAAAAAACACGTTCGGATGGATCGCCTAAGTCGGTCTCTCCACACGTGTTCAGGCACAGCACTGCCGTTCATTTGCTCGAATCTGGCGTTGAGATGAACGTGATTAGAGCTTGGCTTGGTCACGTTAGCTTGGACACTACAAACCGATATGCCGAGATCCATATCCGTGCGAAAGTTGCAGCCCTTGAAGCGTGTCGTCCACCAGTCGCCGAGGATACGCACCAGCAAAGTGTTAGATGGAAGGAAGACAAGGATTTGCTCAAATGGCTCGATTCGCTCTGAAATTTATGTGTCCAACTCCGCGAGCCCCACCTGGTGTCAATGCGGCTGTTAGCGCGTGCGCCACATAATCAAACACGGCACATTATCCAGATTATGTGCCGAGGAACATAATCTGGAACGATGATGGCCGGCGTGCCTTGAAAGTAATTGAAGGCGTTAACGTGGCCGGCGCACCACGATTGGCTAGTTTCATCGAGAAAGGCGTCGGCAAAGAAGTAGCCACTGGCGCCCAAAGCGCAAACAAAAATGTGTACGTCGCTGACCTCGCCGGTGTCGCGATCTGTGAGTTTCAGCTTTTTGCCAGCGAAGTCTGAGAAAACTTTTTCGCCTGCTACGTGCTGAATTCTCATCGTGACGTTGATGGCTCCAAGCCATTTCTTGTACCTGTCGCAAAACTGAGAGAACTGCAGGCCATCTGGGTTTTGTTCTTTGTATTCCTGCCAAAGCAGAATTTTTGTTACCCCCTTTCGTTTTAACTCTTTGTGAATGTGTGCAAAATCTGGCTCTGGCCTTGCGTTTTGCAGCTCTGCTTGTGGTGGGAAGAGCAAAGCTTCAAGCGCAAAATCATCCAGCCCTTCTGGCAGCGGCCAAGTCAACTTGGCCGCTGCAGCACGAGCTAGGTAGCCGCCAACAGTTGCAGAAGACTTGTGAACGGCCTCTCCGATCTGTCGATGACTAAGACCGCATTGCCTTAATCTGAGAATTTCTCGTATACTTCGCATGGCTAACCTCTTTTGAGGCATGGAAACAACCTTTCTAGTAGTGTTCAAAGGTTGTATCTGTGCCGGTTAGCCAGCGTCAAGTTTTTAGATTTATCTGCTTCTTGCAAGTGATCAGTTTGACCGGAATCGCTGATCAGGTTGAATCGGAGATGACCGATCAGTTTGGTCCGGAATACTCAACATGGCTGGGTCTAGGGCTTAGACAGTCATGCCGCTCTCGTCTGGCTTCTTGCAAGAAGGTACGAAAAGCAACTGAGATATTTGGATGTTGTGCCAAAGTTGCCACAATTTGCTCTTCTGAGGAGAGCTGATCTACGACAAATACACCACCAGTAACAAGCGGGTCAGCTAGGGCCGGCCAACATCCAGCATGCAATAGATTCACCAATTCATTTTCAAAGACTTGCTTTGCTTGCGCTGGCAGGCTCGCGAAAATTGTTAGCTGAAGCAGCGCCTTAATCACATCCTGTTTAACGGCAGAATTACTTGAATGTAAGTTGGTTGAGTTCTTCAGGGCAAGGTCCAGTTTTTTATTGAGGGGGAACATAGAGGTTATTTCTCCTGTTGTTAATAGTGGTGATTCAGAAGGCCTTAACGGCCGACTAGTAATATTGGATCAAAAAGTTCTTTTCTATACTGTACGTCTGGTGTAGACATCCTCAAAACACGCGGAAATCCGGCGAGGAGTTATCGTGGCTCTTCTCTCACCGGAAGTAGTCATTTGGAAGACGCTAAAACACCGAAGTACATTTAGCATTTGTCAATTTCAGAAGTGCCATTCAGCAATGTCAAAAGTCCTGTTCAGCGCCTGTAACGCAAACGTTCGTTTGCTCTACCGGTTTAAGAGCAACGATAAATGGGCATTTGAGCCATCTCTGCATGTAACTTAACTGGTCACTTAATCAGTGTCTACACAAGCGGTACTCCCGAAAGCAAAAGGGACAGTCCATTTTGCACTAATGGGGCACCTACAGTACTGCCGCGCCGCAGAGCAGTTGAAAAGTCTACCAGCTCCATTGAACAGGTCTTTTGACAAAGTGCCATTCAATAGGATCTGCAAGACCGGCTTCTTATCTGCCATCTAATATTCTGCTGAACAGATCTATTGAAACTGACAGCATTAGTGACAAAGCTGACAAAAGTCGAGCATGAGGGTATCACGTTTCCGCAGCATTCCCAAAGAACCGGGCGTGTCAGCTGTCCCAACATCAGGCTCAAACCCACATAAGCTGAAGCATCTAGTAGTTGCGTATCGATTGACCAGCTTGGTCCGTGCTACCGAGGTAGCACTTCGTGATGTACCGGTTTACTGGCACTTCACTGGGTCTAAATAGGAAGATGTCCTAACACCGCCATCAGGTTGATTTAAAACGGCAATTAATTAGACCAAGGAACGCTCGTTGGAATACTTGAAATATCACCGGAGCAACCAATACTCAAATTTCCGGTGTCGACGGCTTAGGCCTAATGCCAGATAGCATGCCATATTTGGTGACTCTGAAGTCGTTATTCCGCGGACGAATTGTCGAGTTAAGGTGACAATCAACCTTAGTGACGCTACAAAGCGAGGTACAATTCAATTCATAATTTATTCTCCTATGAACATTGACTTGTTCAATAATACTCATCGGCCTTCAGCGAAATCGTTTGATACCACTAACTATTGCCACAATTAGACTATACTATTAATGAAAAAGATCAATCCTGAATCCAAATTTCGATGGCCACTAGTCGCTTGTATAGTCGTTTTCGTTTTGATTGCCGTTTTTAATACAATTGAGGGTAACAATTTGGCTCCTTCATCCGCATCTCAATTTTTAGACAAAGTGACCAGGATAATTCAGAAGCGTAGTTTGCACTCAGCAAAGGTGGACTGGAAATCCGTGAAGATCAAGAGTCTTGAAATAGCTAACGAAGCCAAGTCAACTGACGATACATACCCAGCAATTAACTACATTCTATCGCAAACCGGAGATCATCACAGCTTTCTGACAACACGCAAAGGTGAGCGTGTTTTTTCGCCGAGCATGCGCACTAATCCAGCGCTGAGGCCGCGAATCAGTCGAAATGGCGTAGTGGTTGACAACGACAAGAAATTCGGTTTCATACATGTGAGTGGTCTCAATAGCGGTGGGGAGAAAGCAGGGTCGACAGATTACGCGCGTTCGCTTCAACAACAAATTTTGGAATGCGCAGCACAGAAACCGTTGGGCTGGATCATTGATTTGCGCGGGAACCGCGGTGGAAATATGTGGCCGATGATAGCTGGCATTGGTCCCGTGCTTGGTGCTAGTACAATTGGTTTTTTTCAGTACCAGAAAACAGCAGTTCCCTGGTTCTATGAAAATGGTAAGGCTGGCGTAATTGATAGATTTCTTGGCAAAATAACTAACTTCAAATTAGAAAACAGTATTCCAGATTGTGAACAAGCTCCAGTAGTTGTTTTAATCGATGAAGCTACAGCAAGCTCCGGAGAGGCACTGACAATTTGCTTCAAGGGACGCGAACAAACATGTTTTATCGGTAAACCTACGCGGGGCCTATCAACAAATAATGAGACCATTCCATTGCCAGACGGCGCCACTCTATATTTAACTACTTCGGGCGAGACTGATAGAAATCACACTCTGTACGATTCCGGAGTCGTTCCAGATATACTGGTTGAGCAAGGTAATTTTGCATTAGGTGCGAGCGATGATCCCGCAATAGAAATGGCTATCAAATGGCTCAGCAATTTCGTCGAAAAAACAGAAATTCGCGAAAAGAGAGACGGAAGTTAGCCGCAGAAAAAAGTTAAAACAACGCCAATATTTTGTTTGTCAATTTTGATGCAAGACACTAGCTCAAATAACTCCTTCCGGAAATCTCGCTAGACTAGCGATTGGCAATTCCGATTGTCGCTGGTCTAAACTTTAGAATTCTCCGTTTTTAGTGTTCGCAGTGAGTAAGATTTATATCGCTGGGCCCAATTGACGCAGGTTGATCACGAAGTTGCCTATTTGCCAACATTTCTAAGGAATTAGCGAGCAGAGCCAAAATAAAGTAATCATTGTCTCTATCAACCCCAAACAACCTAACACAATGCATATGGACAAAGCTCCCAATTAGATCTTGCACTGGAACACTAAGATCCCCGTCTTCTTCCAGTTGCTTGAGTTCTCTTCCCAATTTTGCTAAATCTCCTTGCATAGCCAATAGTTCAGCGTTCACCTCAGCATACCTAAAAGCATTGGGATCCGAATAATTGCACACAAGCAAATTGTAGAAAAGCTCTTTCGATTCCCTAAATTTCGTCGATGCAACCTTCTTTGAATCTGGGCGTGATATTCTTCGCAGCCAATTGATTTTTGAACTCAAGTCCAGACCAAGACCATTGAGAAAATTATTGACAGACACAACACCAAGAACAGTGCGATCGAGTTTTTTCATTATTTGAAGAGATATCAGCCTAGCAACCAGTTTACTGTCAACACCAAATATATTTTCAGCAACAACAATACCGCTGGACCCTCCATATCTTTCGATTTCCCTATCATAGGTCTCGAGAGAAACACCATGGCTTAATTTCGATTTCAGCACCAACTCACTACTCCAGTCGAAAATTAATGGTAGCACATGGGAATAAAGAGACTCCTTCTTCACTTTAAAACGGACCCTTAGATGCTCGTTTCCCTCTGGATACCTTAAAAAAAACCAGCTTGTTAAATAGCCCTGCCCCTGCATGCTTTTAGTAAGTTCCTGAACACGCAAGATAATATTATCTTGAACTGTCTTATGGCACGGGATCTTCAAATAGACCCATTCGCTGCCTATGGTTTGAACACATTCAGAGTGACTAGGCTTTTCGATTTTTTTCGCTTTGTAAGGTATTTTGTTGGTTGCAGCCACCAAGTCAGTTCGAACGAAAGTTGCAACGATTTCTGTAGCGTAGTTTCCATCTACTGTAGTGTGCCAGCGATCGCAAGGAATATACTCTTGCACCAGCAAGCTGCTGCGTTTGAGCATTTCTTCAAACAATTGCATATCGTTTGACTTCTCTAGATCTAGCAAAAGGTAGTTGTCATCCCCAATTCGATTGCTACAAACCTGTACCGTTCGAGGAACCCTCCATGCGGTGCGCCATGCAACAAGACGCTCATTGAAGGTACTACTATCTCGTCCTTTCAGTACTAGTGCTGACGTATCCCACTGAGCTAGCTTTAGAACTGTCTTGCCAACAACAACTCTCGGCAAGAACGGGAAACTTTCAACCGGCCCCCACTGGAAGGGGACAATTTGGGGTTGCCCATCAGTAGCTATATCCAACAGAAAACGTATAGCGCCAGGGGCAAAGGCCGGATTGAGCATATTGTTTGAATGAGCCAAAACTCGCTGATTCGTTCGCGTCCAACGAGCGTAGAATCTGTTGTTTTGAATGCCAATCACAATTTCAGACAATGGAACGTTACACGAATTTGTGACTGGAATTTGATTGGAAACAATTGTATGCCTTCGAACTATCGGCGCAATCGTAAGATTGGCTACTCTTGATTCCTGGGGTAGATAGCTCACATCAGCATGAATGCTATCAGGATCTAGCAAGGCCTCATACCTTGCGATGTCCGTAAGGGTCTCCATAGCTTCGGATCCAATCAATTGCGCAAAGCGCCCAAGAGTTCTCCCTCCGCCATTTTCACCGATTCTAGAAGGTAATACTATTTCAAACTTACCAGCATCAATATCGTCTCGCGTATTAGCACTTATCATCGCAAAAATATCAACTGATATCGGTGCTTCCGCTGAAGCAGGACGCCAAAAAGAAAGTTGCTCCAAGTCTTCATTCGTCAACCTGTAAACATTCGAATTGCTCCGAAGAGCCTCGGCAGCAATTCTACCAAGTCGATTATTTCTCCGACGTTCAGTGACGGTTTGTCCTCTCGACAATAGTTGCAAATCATAAGGTGAACCTAGGCCGAATGTTGGACTTAAAAGTTCAAGAATTGGCACCTCACGATTCATCTGATAACGACGTTCAAACTCCGTCCGAAAATTGTCGACGTAAGGTGAATTCAATGGAGAAAGCCGAAGCATGTATTCAACTGAGTTTGCCATTTCCGCAGCGATTAAATGTGATACTTGCGAACCAGCGAGGCTCATTCGAGTATCGACCTGCAATAAATGTCTTGCTGCGGAACCTGCGATTGAACTAGCCAAGTTAAGCAAAGATAGAAATAGTTTTGGATTCTTCTGTTCACAACTATCCCATTGATCAATTTCATCACCAAGTTTAACGAGTCCACTCAATGAATCTAGAGCCCGTGGAGACAGACTTTGCATTTTTAGCAAAAGACCTTTCCAGTCAAAATGCAAATAGCACAATTCAGAACACAGAATTCTCATGTCGAAAAGTTGATGGCAAAGGAGTTCATTTTTTGAAATGTGAGTTTTGTATTTCTCACTCAAAGCTATACACAAGCTTTTAAACTTAATACCATGCTCCGCAAGCCTAAGTATTTCCAGCACAGGCTCTGTTGCCTTCAGATTAATGCTACGTTGTGCTTTGTCTCTAATTCCGAATGTCGGTTCTAACCAAATCCTGCCGTTACAGCTAACAACCTCCGGTCTTACATAAACAACTAATTCTTCTCTGACCTCCTTTGTGGCTTCAAGCTTTTCAATTGAGTCCATAAGCCATGACATATCTGGCCTAGTTTGAGTTGCAAAATCAGGGGCCCTACACATACTCGTGCGACTTGCAAACTGCCCAAAACTAACACCAGCAAACATACCAAATGGAGTTGGTCGTGACGTCATTCGTTTGGCGTACTTCCGAATGGCCTGAGATGCCTTGGCACCTCTATCGATGTTCTTATAGAGCGTAGGGCTTCCTACAAGAATAGCGGTTCTAAAAACTTCATTGTCGAGGACCTTATCATCAATTTCTGTAGCAAAATTCGAGGGGAAAAGCGGAGTACGGACGAGGATGCCGCCTACCTGCTTGTACATAGGAGCTTTAATCATTGGAAACCTCTTTCGCAGTTCATCAGGAGAGGAGAAACATTCTGTCCCAACATGGATCTTCGTTGGAACCACAGGCTAGAAGAACAAGAGCTATCCCACAAGCACCATTCAGAATAGTCGGATCATCAATCGTGCAACCACCAATACTGAGACTTCTAAAACCCAGCGGTGCCTCCAAATCGAAATCCTGCATCAGTTCATCAAAAAGATGACAAAGCATTTGGCATGCCACCTCTGAGCCGGTATCAATAGAAAATCGCAGAAAAATCTGCAAGAGACCGGCTTTACCATGGCAAAAGCTAGGGCAACGAGGAACGCCTTCAACAATCAAGCGTTGTGCGACATTCTCAATAGCACTCATGGCAAACTCTCGAAAGACGTCTTCATTTAGAGCAGTTCCTGCTAGCCATAGTGAACGTGCGATTCCTGGTGCGCCATAACACCAGGCATCTCGTGAACCACAATCACTGGGAATTAGTTCTTCTTGCTTGTCTAAAGCTATGGCATAGGGCCACTTAGCTTCCTCAAGATTTTTTGTTGTGTTATTGATGAGCAATTCTGCAATTTGCCTAATCGCGACTTCTAGTCCGTCTACAACGCAATTGTTTGAGTATGCAAGGGATAAAGTAGCTAGCACGCCAGCGAGCCCATGAGCCAAACCTAAGTCGATCAAACCTAACTCAAATGAGGCATCAGCTGCAGTGAAGCCCACTCGGTAATTACCCCTAATCTTAAATCCATTGGAAGAAATTAGAACTAGAGTGGCAATCACTTCCTGCAAAGTAAGTCTAGTTTCATCGACATCACGGGATAGCAGATATACCGCAGTACCACACAAGCCAACAATAAGATCATAGTCAGAAGCTCTAAGCTGAGAATGATACTGGAGTTTTAGTCTACTGACATTTTCCAATGCTCTTTTTATCACAAGAGAGTCAATAGCTTTCAGAATTGATTGGTAGCGCACACCCGACTTGCTAAGCAAATGGGCTGCAAAACCGAGCTTAGCTATACCACCGTGGAGAGCTAAACTGTTTATAGCATAGGAATCATCGGATTTGAGAGCCAGCACCAAATATTCATGTGCAACACGATCGAAATTTTCGAGAGGAGATAAACTATCGAGATAGCTAAATAAAATTGCAATACTTGAAAGTTCTGCGGAGTTCCAAGAGAAGATAGAAGAATCACATAAAGAAGACTCAATCGAGTTTTTAAGAAGATCTTTTTGTTGGAGCCGAAAGGCTACAATCCTGCCAACCTTCAGAGCCTGGTTACATCTATCATTTCCAAGAATTTGGTGGATGGAATGTTTTTGTTTCATACAGTTTTTACCTTGTTTGGATTGTTATCGAGATTCATTCAATTTTGAAGAGAAATAGCGCCAGTGACTAAGTCACTGGCGCTTACTGCTATGGTGTGACAGCTCTTCTATAAATAGTTGTCACCACCTCACATCAGAAGGAAGGAGGGACAAAAGCCCCTCCCTCTCATTGCTATTTCTTATCAGCGCCACACGGAGGGACCTCTGATGGGCCTGGCTCCGGCGGCGGCGGTGGTGGGTCGTCATGACATTTATATGTACAGACCAGAGCACTGCAAGCTATGTGTGTCATTGAGTACAAGCCAGACAAGAATGCGCACTGCCCTGAACTTGACGCACTAGCAAGCATTGTATCCTGAGCATCAATGTCGTACAGGTCGCCAGATACACCACCAGTGGTGTTGATATCAGTACTACCCGAACCTGCTGGCGATGTACCAGATAAGGCAAGCAAAGCATTGACGAAGCTGTTCAGACTGCTCAGAGCCGAGTTCTCGGCAATGAGCCCGAGCGGATCAGACTGATTGATTGGATCGTTCTTGACGTACTGGTATAAATTAAGACCATCTTTATAGCCATTCGAGTCTGGTTGAAGAAATCGCCCAATCTTAGAAGAGTAATATCTAGTTTTATAGTAATATAGGTCAGTTTCGCTATCGTAGCGTTGACCAGTAAAGCCAAAGGATGTTCCTGATACGGTTCCCTCTCCAAATGGTGCAAGGGCGATTTTATTGGTGACGGATCCAGCGGTGTTAGTAGTGGCAAAAATGGACCCTAAGCGATCTTCGTGCAAATAAGTGAGAGTGCCGCTGCCTGCAACGGTAAGCAAGGGCTCGTCTAATCCGGGGCCATAAACGTATCGACTCTGCAACGTATTTGTGGAACCGTCGTAATCAGCAATGCGTTGTAATGCAGAGTAAACAAACCGAGTTTTCACGACTCCAACTGTCTTTTGAATTTGCCGATGTAAACCATCATACAAGTAACTCGCACTTACTCCGGAAGATACAGCCGAAAGCAGGTGGTTTTCTGTATCGTATGAATAGCTCCAAACGCCGTCACTACTGAGGTTCCCAGCCCCATCATAAGTGAGAGTAACGCCCCCAACTGATGGATACTTATTGGTATTATCTGCCGTGCCGTATGTGATGGCGCCAGCGGTTGCTGGATGCCACAAATACGATGGATCAGAGGCAGCCTTACCAATTTCCTGGTGTACGCTGTTAAACGAATAAGAAATAGTAAGCGGATTCAAGGCAGTAAACACCTGCACCAAACTGACCATGTCATTATTATTTGCGTAAGTGTAGTTTACCTCGGAACCATTTCCATAGATCAACTTTGTGCGACGAGATAGGTAGTCGTATTCGAAATGCAAAGCTGCAGACATCGCACCATTAAGCATAACGTCAGTCAACCGATTAAGTTGATCAAAGACACGAGTTACATAGTAACCATCAGGATATGTTAGCTTAACTACGTTACCAACTCCATCTAGCTGATAGGTTACGTCCTTTCCATCTGGAGTAGACTCTTTAACATAGCGGCCCGCTGTATCTAAGTAGTATTGGTACAATCCCGATGATGGGTCTCCAGATACAACCGGCGTACTTGAACTTAAGAGTCGTCCAGCTAGGTCGTATAGATAGGACACGGTAGGTTGACCGGATGGAGCCTTGGTAGCGACTCGCCCCAAAGAGTCGAAAGTCTTAACAACAGAGCTTCCAGATCTAGCCAATTTTGTAAGAACCATACCATTTGAATCATAGCTGAGATTCTGGGTGAAAGTTCCATCGGCGTATGTCACCCTGTCAGGACGATCAAAACCATCGTAAGAATAGGTTGTTACGTTGCTTAGTCCATCGGTTATCTGGTAGAGCTTGCCATTGATGGTGTAGGTTCTGAAATCAGTAACATTCAAAGATGGATCTGTTACGGTCAATGCAAGATCGATAGCATTGTAAGAGTAGAGCCAAATTCTACTTTCTGCGTCTGTGATCTTGCTTAGTCTATCCTTTCCATCGTATTCCCACAGATAGGTCTTGTTTACGGGATCAACTGCCATCTGAATCTTGTCAGTGAGAGAATAACTCATTGACGTGGTATTGAAAGCTGGAGTCGATGATGTTTGGCGACTAATCAAATTGATATTGCCATTCAGGTCGTATCCGAAAATTGTTTGATATCCGAACGGTGTAGGCTCAATTCTCAGTGTAGGTTGACGTTCACTGTTAAAAACGAATTGAGTTTGGTTGGAATTCGGATCAGTTATGCTTGTTGCGTCTCCCCAGGCATTGTAGCTGTAGCTGAAACTCAAGTTCAAACGACCGGTTGAAGCGAAGTCTATAATTTGCGTCAACAATTTCTCACTGGCTCCATCGTACGTAAACTTAGTTACCATCCCAGTTTCATCTGTATAAGTAAGAATTTGACCACGGCTACTGTAAGTCCATGTTTTCTGCGGAGTAAGCCCCGTAACCATTGGCTTCAACATTGACAGTAGATTTCCAGTTATCGAATCGTAGTTGAAAGTCCATGTGTTGCCGAGCGCATCCACGAAGGTAAGTACTTTGTTATAAACTGGATCGTAAGTCCACTGTTGAACAATGTTGGTCAAAGACGAACCAGATTTGGCAACTTGAACCCTACTAAGTAGGTTGCTATTGAGATCATAAGTGAACTGTTCTTGGTTCGACTCGGGAAAAATCTTCTCCACTAACCTATTCAAACCGTCGTACCGATACTCAGTCACAGCACCCAAAGCGTCTATGTCTCGAATTGAAACCCCGTAGCGATTGAAGTAACTGATACTTCTATTGGCTAACGGGTCCACTTCCTCACTTCTGCTTCCTGCAAAGTAATAGTTCCAGGTCTGCCCCCGAGCATTGGACTGTGCCTTAACTCGGCTTAGTGTGTCATATACGTTGGTGATGAAGGCAGTAGTTGGGTTAGCTGGTTTGTAGAACTTAGTGAGTCGACCAGGTTGATCATACTCGTACGTAGTGCTCTGAGACAAAGTGTTTGCATAGCTTATGAGATTATCCGAGCCATCGTATCCATACTGAACGGTTCGTCCATTTCCGTCGCTCACAGAGGTTATGCGCTGACCAGTATAGTTTAAGGTCAGGGTGCGACCTAGGCCGTTTGAAATCGTAGACAAGCGACCTGTCGAATAACCAAACGTTACAGTTACTCCGGCTGGATCTATCCATGTCTCAATCTGACCGCTGGCATTGAAGTTTTGCTGAATTCCTTGTGGAGTCCTGAAGTTATATAGTCCACCTATGATCGACAGGGTGCCAACGAAATTTACAGGAGTAGTAAAAGTTCCATCTGGCTGTTTGACAAATACTGCTAGGTGGTCAGGTAGTGCCAACAGCGCCGTATTGTTGATGATTCGATCCAGCCACCAAGAATTTGACAATGAAGCCAATACCAATTTTGCAATCGGCCGAGCAGTATCAGCAAGAAGGTCGCAGTTTACTAGAAGCTCAACTAGTGTACCTGCACCCTGTTCTGCAAGTTCGGCCCCCATGGCGAGAAATCCATCACTGCCAGTGCTAGCAGTAATCATATAATTGTGAGACCAGCCTCGTCCAAGCGTTCCGTTTGTGAACTGTGCTTGCGAACTGTAATGGCGCTTAAATGATAGTTCATACGGGAAAACTACACTACCGATAGTAATGTCAGTATGTTGATAGATGTACGAGCCATCGAAGAAGCCAATGGGTTCATTCTTAGTCGGCTGGTTCTTATTCTTGCCTTTACCTGGATCTTCCTCCGGCGGTTGTTTAGCAGGACCGGGCTGTCCACCAGTTCCTTTATAAGACCCGTTAATGAGTCCAAACGCACCCGAACTGGGATATAGCCAATCAGCCCATCCCGTCCATGCGCCAAGAGTTACAGTCGGATCGTCTGCCAACATGGCGGTGTAGCCCCACTGGAGATAGTAGTTATAGATATCGTTCATATCACCAGAAGAATAGCCGGCAGTAACAAGCGCAGCAGAAATATTAGCTCCAGTGTTCCAGTTTGTACTCGTGCCTTTATAGATTTTGCTGCCCGCGCTGTTTGCGCTATCAATCACAGTTGTCGTGGTTGCAGACGGCGTTAAACCTGTAGTCTGAGAAAGAACAGCTCCTTCAAGAGCGACACCATGCATAGCTGACACGGTGTCATTGATTGGAGTCTTAGTTACGTCATTATTGAGGTTTGTGCTTGATCCAGAAACTCCGCCGATGTCACCAGCAAAAGCTCCGGAACCACCACTGTCAAATGACATAATGCCAACCTGGTGGTTGACCATGCTGTGGCAGTTCATGATTCGGTTAACAAGATCACCAACCCGACTTGCCTGACCGGCCCAGTTGAACCATATTACAGCGAGCTGTTCGCCCATAACAGGTTCCGAAGTTTCTACCAAACCTGCCGCACGATTTGCGTTTAGTTTGGTTGTGTGAAAACTAGATTGTCCACGACCCAGATTGCCCCAGGCATTACCAATCAGATAGTGCGCACCGGCATAGATGAACGACTGCCACCACTGCTGGTCATACCAATTGACTGGATAACCATTGTGCGTAACGGTTAGCAGAATTGAGTTCCACGTTCCTGCACCCTGGGCAATACCAGTTGCAATCGTCACGCCATCAAGCTTCAGCACCGGTTGCAGGCTGCCGTTGTACGTCAGCGTCAACCGCGTTCCAGCCAACTGATCTGACGTGAACGTCTGGTCAATGCACCAACCGCCACTGTTGTCAGGGAACTGCACCTGCAGTGTCGTCTGGTACGCCAGCGGAATGTTGCCGGTCCAGATTGTCGGCACATCGCCTGGCGTCTGGTACGACAACGACGTCGCGAAAGTGATCGGCAACGTCACCGGCACAATTGACTGCCCACCGAGAATGTCATCTACAGTGGCGTCTGGCTTGTTGGCCTTGATCCACGTCGTCAGATTCGACGTCATGCTCGTCAAATCCGAATGAATATTCGCCGTGTTCATGTTCTGAACATAATCAGCGGTCACAGTAGCGCCAGACTGTGCATTGGAGAGGAACGTCGCCGGAGTATAACCAATGATAGTGTCAAGGCCACTCACTGGCGTTGTGCGCGAATAGGTCTTGCGACTTGGGTCCATCACATAAGTAGTGCCGCTAATCACGACCTCCACCCACATGTGGCTCATCACCATCTCCCATTCGGACCCGTTCCAAACCGGGCTCTGATAAGGGATATTCTCGTTGCCGCAATAAGCAGCAGAGCCCCAGATGTCACTTGTACCAAACCAAGCCATCAGCTCGGCTTCGGTCAGCTGGATAGTACCAAGCACAAAGTTGGCAGTGAAGCCAGCTTGACGAAGCAGCTTAACAAGCAAATCGCTCTGGTCGAACGAATTGCCCATGCCGTCCAGTAGACAGCCAAGACTTCCTTTTTGCTGCGAAAACCCGGGCTCCCACTCGATGTTGTTGTACACAAACTCATAGATCAGTTGCGGGTCGTTCTTCAGCGCACGAGCCTGCTCAACAATCGACGCTGAGCCCTGCACTGTGTTTGATGCAAAGCCAAGCTGCGTCCCTCGCTTTGTTCCGGGCTTGTAGATTTTCGTCTCGTCATGAACACGGCTCTCGATGATCGCTCGTGCATCTGCTGGCGTGACCTGCTTGCCTTGCTGGAACTGCCAGCCTGGAGCACGCGCACGAACAGAGTTCTGCGACGAAGGTGCTGTTTTCGGGATTGGGAAGGGTGCAGGCGGTGGTGTCACCGGAACCTGCGGAGGGACAGGAGGTGCTGGTGCAAAGCCTGTCGTTTCAATGTTTTGTTCAGTCATTTTGTTTTCCTAATTGTGTTTTTAGACGGCAGAAAGCAGAGACCTCTCAGCCTCAGCGCTTCTGCTCAATCAATTGGTTTACAGGCCGTGTGGCCCAGCTGTGGTCACCACTGAGGTTCTGTTGCCCATGTCGTCATACGAGAAGACGATCTGAGTGCCGTTGGTAAAATTCACCTGCGTGAGCCTTCCTCGCGAGTCGTTGACATACTTCGGGCCAGGCGGCTGACTGGCCACCAGAAATGGCAAGCCACCAGATACGAATGTGAGGCCACTGACGTCCTGCAAAGAACCGCCAATGAATGGAGCTGCT
>Ga0172380_10000092_pt1 | contig 190884 bp, 146 predicted proteins | sample Leawe162metaG_FD_119747 | JGI IMG/M metagenome (GOLD analysis project Ga0172380, IMG submission 119747) | Leachate microbial communities from a municipal landfill in Southern Ontario, Canada - Leachate well 162 metaG | ecosystem: Engineered > Solid waste > Landfill > Unclassified | place... | reverse complement strand
TTTTTTTCTTCAGAAATTTCTTTCTGAATTTCCATTAGAATTGCTTTGCGTTCCTCTTTTTCTTCGGAGCTAAGAGGATCACCAAGAATAAAGCTTGGCGTGTTTTCCTCAATTGAATAATTGAAAACGCCAAAGCGATCAAATTTTACCTCTTTAACAAAATCACATAGTTCTTGAAATTCCGCTTCGGTTTCATTCGGATAACCAACAATAAATGTTGTTCGCAAAGTTAAGTTTGGAATTTTCTCTTTGAGCGTATTAATCAATTCTATGGTTCTACGTTTTGTAATTCCTCGGCGCATAGATTTCAAAACGTTATCAGAAATGTGTTGAAGAGGAATATCTATATACTTACATATCTTCGGATTGTTCGCAATCTCGTCAATCAAATCGTCCGGAACGTGAGAAGGATAAACATATAGAAGTCTGATCCATTCAATACCAACAATTTCGGATAGTTTTCTTAGTAGTTCTGCCGAATTTCTCTTGCCATATAACTCTATTCCATAATCGGAAGTATCTTGGCCAATGATGATTAATTCTTTAACGCCTTGCTTAGCCAGCGAAGTTGCCTCTGCTATCAGTTCATCAACCGGCTTTGTTTTGTGCTTGCCCCGCATCAGTGGAATGGCACAGAAAGAACAAGGGTTATCACATCCTTCGGAAATTTTTAAGTAAGCAAAATGTTTTGGAGTTGTAATTACACGTTCACCAAGCAATTCATATTTAAGATCACCGCCAAATTCATCAACTATCTGTTCGTATGCTTCAGTTCCAAAATATGCATCAACTTCGGGAATCTCTTTGCGTAAATCATTAACGTATCGTTCCGATAAGCACCCGGCTACCACAACTTTTTTAAGCTTGCCTTTCTTCTTCATTTCTATTGCGGCAAGAATTGTGTTGATTGATTCTTCTTTTGCCGCATCAATGAAACCGCAAGTATTTATTATTACAGAATCTGCCGAATTTGCATCATCAACCAGATCAAATTCATTTAATTTCAACTGACTCATCAGCCTTTCTGAATCGACAGTGTTTTTTGAACAGCCGAGAGTTATGACGGAGATTTTTTCCTTGCCCATAAAAGTGTTTAATCTTTCTTGTTATTTATAATAATATTTTCATTTCTTACTCTTAATCATAATCTTGATCGTTTTATATAGACTCAGATCAAGGGCATGAGCAAGATTATGATCAAGAATTTTTGGTTAAGCTAACTTATCAATCTTAGGTACAAATATACTATTGGGGCAGTGAAAAGAAGAGAATCAAATCGGTCAAAAATGCCGCCATGCCCGGGAATTATGGAAGAAGAATCTTTCACGTTTGCATCACGCTTAATTAGACTTTCCACTAAATCTCCAATCTGCCCGAACACGCCTACAATAATACCTATTACTATTGCATCTTTGATCGTTAGAAAATCAAGTACCAGCGATCTAGCCGCAATCATTCCGATTACTGCAAAAATGAATCCGGCTATGGCGCCTTCCCAGCTTTTTTTAGGACTTACTCTTGGCATAAGTTTATGCAATCCATATGCGCTGCCAATAAAGTAAGCTGCGGAATCGCACAGCCAAATTGAAACAAGTATTGAGAGAATTAAGTATCCGCCTTGGGAATATGTAAATGCTGAATCACTGTAGAATTCTCTTAAATCCAAAATTGATGCAGCAAAAAAACCAATATAAAAAACACCCAAGAGCGTTGAACCGAGATTGGATATAGCCGATGATCGGTTTCTAAATAGTTCGCTTAGTAATAGCATAAGTATGAGTATTACGAAGAAAATATGATAGTCTAAAAAATGGTAGTATTCATTCAAAATAATAAGAACAACTGAAGCAGAGCCTATGGTTCTGTTAGTATAAGAGTTCTTGTGCTTCATCATCCCGGTGAATTCGTAAAAAGCTACAAAACCAATTAGCAAAACGAAAATGAGAAAGGGAATTTTCCCAATTAAACATAATGCAACAATTAGCGGAATGCCCACTAAAGCTACTAACACACGGGAAACCAGATTGCTCATTTTCTTTGCCATTTACTCCTCTTCACTTAACGGGGTGTTATTTATCTCGTTAATTATCTGCATTGCATCCTCAAAGCTATTTTCTTTTACAAATATTTTTATCGGAGCCGAACCTACATAGGAAAGGTTTATTCTCATTCTGTCTTCTTTCGAAAAAATAATTGCTTCAATACCTGCACCGGAAAGATTTGCTTTGACCATTTCTGCTTCGATAATATCGTTGGAAGAATAAATAACTTTCCAATCGGCAAGGGAAACCTCTCCTTCATCTTCTTTAACAAACTGATCGTTCGGAATTAACGGCGTTCCGCAATCGGAACAGGTAACAATTCCATCCACATACTCGGCTTCACAATTTGGACAAATCATAACGACTCCTCCTTAGGTTTAGAAAACTTTGTATAGTTTTTTGTTACAAAGAAAATGAAACCAATAAACAATGCCAGAGTTATTAGAAAAACAAATATCTGTGGAAGTATTAAACCGTCGTGTTTAATATTAGTACTCATTAATTCGTCAGAGCCAAGGACCAGAAACGCTATTACTGCAAGAAAATTATTTATGAAGTGAAGAATCATCGGGATGAAAATTGAATCACTTTTATAAGCGGCAAATCCAAAGTAAAATCCTAGTGCAACAAGAGCAACTAATCCGTATGGATTAAAATGATATAGCCCGAAAAAGAGAGAAGTTATAAAAATACTGAAGTATGGTTTGAATTTTTGCTCAAAGCTTTTTTGTACAAGTCCGCGGAATAGAATTTCCTCGCACAATGCCGGAATGATAGCGACAACAAATATTACAAAAGATGCTTCAAATACTGATGTTGCTTTTAGCAGTTCACCATAAGTTTGTTCAACCATTTTATCAAGCTGATCAAGGACGTTTGTTAATTTGCGCAGAATCGGGAACAGATCGGCAGCTTTATCCAAAAAGTAGTTTTGTAAAAATAAATAGCTTTGCAGTAACGGAGTTAAAAGTATTAAGCCGGCAATAAAAATTCCGATTTCTTTAGGCTTCGGAAATTTTACCCTCAAAATTTGAGTGATGTGTGCCGGATAAACATAGCGCGCAAACAAAAGAGTGGGTAATAGCATAAGCATTATTTGCCCACCCATCGTTAACAAGCGCATTTGGTTAACGTCGGCCTTGTCAAAATTTAACCCGAAGATTAAAAGCGTTAAAATGGCTCCGCCAATCTGGTAGGTTATGAAAATACCAACTAGAGCTATAAAGGCAGCGGTAGCGGGCTGCATTGTGCTAAATATCTTTCGAGGCTCTTTTGGTTCTTCGGGAAGCTGGTTGTTATCAATATTTTCTATCATAGTATATCCAAGTTAAAAAAAAGGGGAACGACTTGCATAACTATAAAAATCCTAAAAAAGAGCTTGACAAATAAATTCAAATTCGTTTAATTGAAATCAAAGTTCATCATTTTATGGGAGGAAATATGATTTTACTGCTGATCGAAATTTCGTTTCTCTTTGCTTTCGTAGCTGTTCTGCTGTTTTTCGCTAGAAAAAAAGATTTTCGCGTTTACCAGTATGTGTTTGATTATTACACGCGCCTAGGAGTCTTGTTAACTCTGGGACTTCTACTTCTCAATAGTTTTGTATTACTGGATTTTTCTGGAAAACTTCAATTCCTAGCTGTAGTTGCTATGGTTATTGATATTCTTTCACCTTTTTGGGTGCCTCTATTTTTCTACTTGATAAACAAAAAAGTAGATAATATAAAACTGAGACATTCGTTTAAAATGCTTTCTATAATCGGCACTTCTGTTGTAATGGGAATATATACTTTTTTGCTTGGCGGATTAATTATTTAATCAGTTGGCTAAGACGAAAAGAAGGAACTGAAATTTATTAGCTTGGATTTTCATTTGCTCAGTTCTTTTCTTCTATTCAATAACAACCAAATGGATTGAACGAGACTCTTATTTTTTTTTAGATTTTAGCTCTCCGGCTAATCCGCTATAACCGGTAAGTTCAGCATCAATAGAACCAATAATAATTTTGGTTTTCACTTTTACCGGAATTCTACAAGCATCATTCGAAAGCCATATTACAACATTGCCTTCACTTTTAAACAATCCGCCTTCTCTAATTTCCGGCTCAAGAATTATGCAGTCAAACGTACCGGCTTTTACACTTATAGTTTCTCTTCCTTTGTAAACAACATCAAGGGGGTAAGTCTTATCTTTATAAAAATTTTCAAGGTGAACGCTTTCGCCCTTTTTCATTTTGGAAAAATCAATTGTTCGCGCATAATAGAACGCAGAAACTATATCGTTCACATATTTGGGAATGTCATAAGCGCCTTCGGAAGTTCTCGCTTTGCTTTTGCGCTGATCGAAGAATGCCGAGAAGTCTCTAGAATATCCTCCTTCTCTAATATGCTGTTCAAATCTCCATGGAAATAAACCCTCAACATCAACATAAGTTTCGTAGCGGTCGCGTACTTTATATAATGCATCAAAAGTTGAAACAGTATTTACCCCGAATGTAATCTGGTATACATCGCGTCCGGCAAGTTTCATTATTTTAGGAATATTATATTCGGCAACGCCGGCGGTTATAAATCCATAGTTTACATCGAACGTTAACTTTTCGCCTACCTTAAATGATTTGTTTTCAATTTTGCGGAAGTCATCTTTCTTTTGAGCAAAACTTCTTTCAGAAAACGAGATCAAGATTAAGATCAAGAACATGATCAAGATTTTTATTTTCGATTTCATGTTAGTTCCTTGGCAAAATTTCTTTTATGTAATCAAAAACTGTTTGTGTATCTATACTATTCATGCAGTTCAACTTTTTACATTTATCGCGTGAGCATTCTCCATCGCAAACCGTAGGCTGAAATATTTTCGCTTTTGTAGAGTAAGGGCCCCAGCGCTTAGGAGATACTGCAGCAAACTTTGGATAGAATCCAATTACGTCCTTTCCTAATGCGGCTGCAATGTGGATTGGGCCGGTAGAATTAGCAATCAATATTTTAGCGTTGTCTATCAATGCTGTAAGCTCTTCTAAATTAAACATGCCTGCTGTGTTTATTACTTTGTTGCTTACAACAAATGAATTGCAAAGTTCCTTTTCATGCTCTCCGCCGGTGATAACAATCACAGCCTCTGTTTCGTTTGAAATTTTTTCTGCTAGCAATTTCATTTTTAAATAAGGAAGATCAACAGCGCTGCCGCCGCTGCCGGGATGAAGTACAACAATTTTCTGGCTGCCATCCCAGCCTAATGATTTCAATTTATCACAAATTTTTTGGCTAAGTGATGAATTAACTTCAATTCCAAAATCAGCATTATCTCTATTAACATTTTCATCTATTCCTAGTTCACGAAGAAGCCGGACGTTGTATTCAAGTTCGTGCCGTTCACCATATTTTCTGTGTTCGTAAACTTTTCTATTGAATAAAAAAGAATACCAGCGGTATCCGCTTCCAATTCTAATTTTGAAGCCGGCAAGAAAAAGTAGTAATGCAATTGGATATGTAGGGAAAGCAACAATACATGCATCGAATTTATTCTTTAACGCAACAACGTTTGGTGCGATTGAAGGTTTTCCATTCTTCTCGTGTAATATGAAAACCTTATCAACGTATTTGCATGTCTTAACCAAAGGTACTGTATAATCTCTAACCAAAAACGAAACTCGTACATCGGGGAAATTCTTTTTTAAAATTGCCGCGAGCGGAAGCGAAAGAATTACATCACCAATTCTATCTGTGCGAACAATTAATATGTTTTTAGGTGAATTCATTTTTTAGAGACGAAAGGATTATCTTTAATGTAATAGCGCCAAGGCAAATCTATCGATTTTTTTATCCCAATTCTCGTTGTTGAAATTATTTTGCTTGGCTTTATCTCCGGCGAGTCAATAATAAAGATTTCATCGGCTTGTAAATTGATTCCGTTACTGCTGCAATTAATTCCAAACGCTTGACAAATTTTAGCTGGGCCATTGCAGAGGTTTATAAGTTCCTTCTTATTAATAGTTTCTTTACCAAGTCGATTTAGCGTCATAATATTTATTCCATCTATTGGTTCGATAGCACGAATTAAAACAGCTGAACCGAAGCCAACTTTGCCGGTAACAACATTAGCGCAAAAGTGCATTCCATAAGTAAAGTAAACATAAAGGTGGCCGGCTTCTCCAAACATGACCTCATTTCTCTTTGTCTTTCCATTAAAAGAATGTGAGGCCTCATCATGTTGCCAGTTATAAGCCTCTACTTCAACAATCTTTCCGCTTAAAAGTAGTGATTGATCTTTACGCACAAAAATTTTACCAAGTAATGCTTTAGCAACAGTGTTGACTTTTCGGTTGTAAAATTCTTGCAAAAGTTTTTGCGGAGTGTTCATATAAATAATAGAGGAGCTGAATAGGAATTAAATGTAAACGCGGTAATCATCCGCGCATCATTATTTTTATTTCTGAAATTCTTTGGAGATAGTATTCAACCTTTTCCGGTTTCTGATTAAGAAGTTCTTCGTAGATCAAAACAGCTTCGCCATAATTTTTCTGTTTGATGTGGATTTCTGCTAATGTTTCCGAAACCAATTTCTTTCCTTTGAATCCGGGAAGTTCTTCGGGATTCTCCGGTAAATCATCTTTGGGAATGATTTTGGCTTTGCTTAACTGCTTTGCTAGAACATCTAATTTATCTTCGAGAGATTTTTCTTCTTCAGTTAAAACTACTTCTTCTTTTATTTCCTCGATAAATGAAGGTCGCATTACTTCGCTTATTGAATTTCTCTCCTCTATAATGTTTGCGATTTGATTAACATAAGAGGAATAAGTGGTTTCATCCCCAATTAGATCGGAACCAATCTTAGCAACAATCTTTGCCTCTTCTTCCTTACCTTCGTAGGCCTTAGCAATTGCCAAGACTAAAAACGCGGATGCATAGTTTGGAAATAAATCTATCCCCTCATCAAGAATTTTAATTGCTTCAAGATAATTTCCGTTTACAATTTCATTAGCGGCTACACGAGCGAATAATGGCGAGCTGTGATTAAACTCGTAAATTAATTTTACTCTTTCCGCGGATAAATCTTTCTTCAAAAAATTACTCAGCTAATTGTTGTCGTTTAAGATAAGACTGTCTAAGCGACATTAATGAAACCGTTGCAAAACCAAAGAAAAACATCAGCTGAAATGGAATAGCTGAAATTTCCATAAAGTAAACTGCCGCTACCACTCCAATTAAACAGTAAACTGCTAAAAGCAATTCGATATAAGTTGATGGCTGAATTTTTGTTTTAGCTAAATATTTATTTTTCTCCGATGAAAGCTGATCTGATTTTTTTTCTACCTTGAATTTAGGTGTACGCACAAATTCACTTTTTCTGCTCATCAATCCTTCTACAACTGCACGTGTGTTATTAAGCGTGAAGCCCATGCTTCCGGCCATAAACAAAGGGAAGAGCGCAATCTTTTTTCTCCAATCCGGATGAACATCTTTCTGAGCATAGAGATAGAACAAGAATGTGCTAATGAAAGCAACTATAAAAATTGCCATGAAGTTGAAGAAGTTCCAATATGGTCCGGCATTTTTAATGAAGATTAAAGGTACATTCAAAATCCCGGCGAGAAGAGTGAAAGGGAATACTAAATTATTTGTTAGGTTAAATGTTGCCTGCAGTTTTACTCGTAAAGGAATTTTTCCTTTCCAAACCAATGGCAATAATTTTTTGCTTGTTTCAATTGCTCCTTTCGTCCAGCGGAATTGCTGAGCTTTTAGAGCATTCATTTCTGCGGGCAATTCAGCGGGAGTTGTGAAATCGCGCAAGTAGACAAATTTCCAACCGCGTAGTTGTGCGCGATAGCTGAGATCAAGATCTTCTGTTAACGTATCGGCGTTCCAGTTGCCCGCGTCTTCAATACATTCTTTAAGCCAAACTCCGCCGGTACCATTGAACTGAATAAAGAACCCGGCTTTATTACGCACTGTCTGTTCAATTACAAAGTGTCCGTTAAGTGCAAGCGCTTGAATTCTAGTAAGTATTGAATAATCTTCATTCAAATGTTCCCATCGTGTTTGAACGAGACCAATTTTATCGTTGGTGAAATAGCGAAGTGTCTTGCGTAAGAAATCTTTTTTCGGAATAAAGTCAGCATCAAAGATTGCAATGTATTTGCCCTTTGCAGATTTCATACCCTCTTTTAATGCGCCGGCTTTATAACCTTCGCGATTGCTTCGGCGAACGTGCTGAATATCGAAACCGAGATCTTGTTTTGCTTTTACAAGTTTAGCTACAACGTCTACGGTTTCATCGGTTGAATCATCTAAAACTTGAATCTCTAATTTGTCTTTAGGGTAATCTATTTCGCAAATTGAATCTATGAGTCTTTCAACGACGTACATCTCGTTATACATTGGCAATTGGATTGTAACTATATCTTCAGTATCAATCTCTTTTGGCTTAGGAATGTTATTTCTGTATTTGTGATGATAGAACATCATTACAAATCCGTGGCTTCCGAAAACAAGAATAATGCTTAAAGAAATTATATAACTGAAAAGAACTATTTCGTCGAAAATCATAAATAAGTTTTACCTCAATTTGTAATAGATAATTCAGAGCATTCTAAATGCTATGAAAGTGTTTACCAGTTTGAAACCACACCTAATAAAATATCATCGGTAATTTTATCAATTGCTGTTTCAATAGCAGCTTTGCGAGCGGTTGTTACATCTCCTTCTAAAGTATAATCACCGTAGTTTGAAAAACTTCTTTCAAAGATCGTTTGTTTTTTCACGAGATCCTTGTAGATGATTTGGACGTTCATTGTAACTCTGCGAGAAGATACTTTTTCTCCTCCGCTAATTGTAGAAGGAGCATCGGTTATTGAAGTTATTGAACCTTCTATAAATGCGTTTGCGTTGGTTCTGCTTCCAACATAAAGAGTGTTATCATCAATAAATTTTTGAGTTAGTTGGCGTGTAACTCTATCGCCAAGATTAAATTCGCCGGAACCGCTTCGGTCTTGTAATACCGAAATAAAAATTGTTTTAAGATGGGGTGGAACAGAAGCTCCCGAAAAAGAATAACTGCACGATTCCAACAATAATATGGATATAATAAGTACAGCAAAAAGTTTTAAAAAACTTTTCTGTTTGGAAGTGCTCTTGCTTAGGCACTCAGTAACTCTGGCACTTAGGGACTTTTTAATCAATTCCATACTCTTGTAATTTGCGATAGAGTGTTCTTTCACTTATGCCGAGAAGCTGAGAGGCTCTTCTTTTGTTATGTTTAGTAAAATTTAGTGCGTTGAGAATGGCTTGCTTCTCAAGCTGGACGAGTGAAATAACTTCATTTGGCGAATGTTGAATTTGATTTGAAGAATTTTCACTTTGTGTTTTTGCAGCCAAACTTTTCAGATCAATCAAATCTTTTTTAATCTCAATAAGTGCACGATAAATCATTTCTCGATCCAGCTGCTCCATGGACTTATTCACATGAACCGGCAAGTTGTGCTGTTCATCGTCATAGGAAGGAATAGTAATCAAAGGAATAAATGAATCGGCATCTAAAACACTACTTCGTGAAAGAGCAACGGCTGTTTCAATTAGATTTTTTAATTCTCTTACATTGCCCGGCCAGTTGTAATTAAGCAAAATATCTTCCGCTTCTTTTGTAATACTCATGCTCGGCATTCTGTTGGTTTTAGTATAGCCGTCCAAAAAAGATTTTGCCAACTCAACAATATCACCTTTACGTGTTCTTAGCGGAGGGATATTGATGGTTACTGCTTTAAGACGAAAGTATAAATCATTTCTAAATCTTTTTGCATCTACTTCACGTTGTAAATCTTTATTTGTAGCAGCAATAATTCTCACATCAACTTTAGTAACTGTTTCGCCGCCAATCCGCATAAATTCTTTTGCTTCTAATACACGAAGAAGTTTTACTTGTGTAGTTAAAGCCATCTCTGCAATTTCATCAAGGAATAAAGTCCCTTCGTCTGCTATTTCAAAGTAACCTTTGCGGTCATCAGTTGCGCCAGTGAATGAGCCTTTTCTGTGTCCGAACAGTTCACTCTCAAGTAGACTTTCCGGAATAGCTCCGCAATTAACACTTATCAAATCTTTTTCTGCACGAGGACTGCAATAATGAATTGCACGAGCAAATACCTCTTTGCCTACACCACTTTCGCCCGAGATAAGAACGGAAATATCACTCTTGGCAACTTGCGTGGATATATCTACAAGGTCGCGGATCTCTTTAGATCTGCCAATAATTCCGAACTTTTTCTGAAATTCTTCTGTACGCATAGACGTTTATTAATTGTACTTAAAAATAGCATAAAGAAAAGAAGGAAAGAAATATCGCTGCGATAGATTCATTTGAGGATTTACTTATAGTTTCGGGATGATCGGAATGATTCGTCCTTTAAGATTATATTTGGACTCGATTTTTGTTAATACTTCCTTTGCTTCTTGTTCAGAAGAAAACTTACCTGACGTAACGATTTTTAATAAGCTTCCTCCAACTACTTTGGAAATGATTTCCGAAGAAAACCCCTCTTTGATCAATTGTTCTTTTAATTTATTTGCGTTCTCAACATTCAAAAAAGCACCGGCTTGAATTGTGAACTTTGCTGTTCCCTTTATTGCAATGCTTTTTGTGGAGTCATTTTGTACGGAGACTGCTTTTTGTTTTTCTATTGGCTGCGGCTGAATAAATTCTTCTGAATCCGGAATCTTTCTATCTGCGGCGGCAATATAAGGCGAAGCCGGGTAATCAATTTTCAGACGCATTAAATAACTCTCCGCTTTCTTATATAAGCCGAGCGAGTAGTAGTAGGAGAATACACGATACAAAGCGATGTCTGCGTATTTACTCTTTGGATATTTATCGAATACAATCGAATATTTCTTTATTGATTCTTCACCGCTTGTAGTGAGGATTGCATCAAGAAAAATAACTGATGGGTCTGTTGGAGTTTCATCTTTTAGCTTTTGTAGCGATGCCAATGCCTCATCTATTTTCCCAACTTCGATACTTTTCAGTGCAGCTGTAATATCAGTTTCTTGCGCTAAAAGTTTGAACGAAATAAAGAGTAGTATGTAAAAATATTTCATGATAGGATTTATGCTATAATAAATATTTAGGCTATTTCGCCGAACAGCGTGGCAGAAGTTGCTCTATTAATTTTTACTCTAACATAATCACCGATCTTTATATTCTCTTTACGCGGTATGATGCAGATTTTATTAGTATCCGTTCTACCGGCTAAAAATTCATCCGATTTCTTACTGTTGCCTTCAATTAATATGGTGTCTTCAGTATTAATTAACGCTTGATTTATTTCCCATGAAATTTGTTGTTGTAAATCTATTATATCGTTCAAGCGTTTGCTTTTAACTTCGTCAGAAACGTCATCGCCCATTTCGTAAGCTTTAGTTCCTTCGCGCGGAGAATACTTAAACATGTAAGCTCCATCGTAGCGGACTTTTCTCATTACATCTAGCGTCATCAAATGGTCTTCTTCAGTTTCCGTCGGGAAGCCGGCAATAATATCTGTAGAGAAGCAAACTCCCGGAATAATTTTCCTTGCCTTATCTATTATAGTAAGATAATGCTCTATGGTATAAGTTCGGTTCATCTTTTCCAAAACGGTATTAGAACCAGACTGTACCGGCAGATGAATATAGTTGCAAAGATTTTCATGTTCAGCAATTGTATATAAAAGTTTATCAGATAAATCTTGCGGATGAGAAGTAGAGAAACGAATTCTTACTCTTGGATCGGCAATAGCGCAAGCAGCAAGAAGATCTGCAAAGTCTTTACCTTCATCTGTATAAGAATTTACATTTTGTCCGAGTAGAGTTACCTCTTTAACTCCACGAGCACCAAGTTCTTTAACTTCAGCTGCTATAGATTGAAGTGCTCTGCTTCTTTCTCTTCCTCTGGTAAACGGAACAACGCAGAATGTGCAGAACTTATCGCATCCTCGCATTACAGATATCCACGCGCTTAAGCCATCTTCTCGGTAAGGTATAATATCATCGTAAGTCTCTGTTCTTGATAACTTAACTCCGATACCTTTTTCGCCGCCATAAGCAGCGTCAATAAATTCCGGTAAGCGGCGGTATTCGTCTGGACCAACAACTAGATCAACAATTTTTTTCTCTTCGATTAAGTCTTTTCGCAGTCGTTCAGCCATGCAGCCGAGAATACCAATTACCGCATTTGGATTTCTTCTCTTATTCCCTCTTAAGTGTTCTAGGCGAGAATGAATCTTTTGTTCAGCGTTATCGCGGATGCTGCATGTATTCAATAGAATGATATTGGCATCATCAATTTCTTTTGCAACTTCAAAACCTTTGCTTTTCAGAATACCCATTACAAGCTCGGTATCCGCAAAATTCATTTGGCAGCCGTATGTTTCTATATAGACGTTGTTTTTGTTCATCGTTAAGCTTTCGAAATGTAATAGAGTATGATATTCAATAATATTAAACAAATAACAAAGCCGATGATAAAAACCCATCTTCTTTTTCTTTTTTCATATTCAAATAAGTTCAATGGCATGGCTTTGATTAATATTGATGCAAAGATAACAAAGAAAGCCGGACGTTTACAATTGAAGGGGAATACTTACGCCATTATGGCAGAACTTGCCTTTATCAAACAGAAAATTTGAAGGCTTGTCATAGGCCGTTTATAGGCTTGTTATATGCTTGTTAAAGGTGAGATACATAATGACAGACTAAACTTAGTGATTGTATTTAAAATGAGTAAGTGAAACTTGGCGGCTTAGTGCTTTTGTGGCTCAATTTCTTATGTTCTCTTTTTTTTGCCACCAAGTCACAAAGACACTAAGAAATCACAAAGTGCGTAACTACAGTAAAGTTAAAAGGAGCTTATAAATATCTTCGTGTTGCTGCGAAAATTATTCTTAGCTATTTTGAACTTAATGGTGAATCCATTCCGTTTTCAAACATTATATTGTGGCTCGATTTTTTCACGGAGAAATACATGAATTTAGATATTATAAAAAAATTAGCCGCTGAAAAAGCTGTAGAAGAAATAAAAGATGGAATGGTAGTTGGGCTGGGAACGGGTACAACTTTTCATTTTGCTTTACTAAAAATTGCTGAAAGAATTAAAAGTGGTGAATTGAGCAATATTAAATGCGTAGCCAGTTCTAAGCAAACAGAACAGAAGGCGAATGAGTTAGGCATTCCTTTGACTACGGTTAATGAACTATATGTACCGGAAGACGAAAAAGGAGAAACGAAAAACGACCCAAGCCTTACTCCGATTGATATATATATAGATGGAGCCGATGAAGTAGATGCTGATCTCAATTTAATTAAAGGTGGCGGCGGTGCGCTGCTTCGTGAAAAGATTGTTGCTCAAGCAAGTAAAAGATTTATTGTTATGGTAGACGAAACTAAACTCTCGCATAAGCTTGGAATGAATTTCGCGATACCAATTGAAGTTTTGCGGTTTGCAGTTGAAGCTGAAAAAAGTTTTCTTGAATCACTTGGGTCCGCTGTTACGATAAGAAGGAGTAGTGATGGTGAACATTTCATAACCGATGAAGGAAACCTTATATTAGACGCAAAGGTTAATGCTATTGAAAATGTTGATGAGTTCGCTTCTATATTAGAGAGAAGAGCTGGAATTGTTGAACATGGCTTATTTAGAAGAGAGCTGGTTTCAAAAGTAATTTGTGCAATGAAAGATGGAACGGTTAAGCTGCAAAGTAATTCTGTCTCTTAGGTTCTTTATACATTGTGTCTTCAGAGAAAAGTCTTTAAAACTTTAAAAGTTTTTTTAAATAAATATTGACTGGTGTAGCCTGAATTTATATTTTAAACACAGTCTTTTAACACACAACAGACAAAAACACATAAAAATGATGAATTTCTACGTTTTCCTACATAAAAATCCCTTGACAAGATATATCCAGCTTATTATATTAAACCATAAAATAAAGAGAATTGGTCTAACTACGTGATTTTTAACAACTTACCTTTTAAATACCGACGGACAGTGTGTGTCTCTAAAGTAAATTTTCAACCAATAACTATATTTAAAAACAAACAGGAGGACATTAATGCAATTTCAACTACCAACTTAGGGGCGGTCCTTCCCAAAAGTTTGTTTGTGTGTGTAATGTGTGTAGTAACAAATCAAGTAATACTTAATTAATTTTTCAACCAATAGGGAGAAAAAAATGAATTTGAAAAACCTATTTGCAAAACTAAGTTTAGTCGTTGTTTTGCTTACTATGTTTGCTGCAAATACTTTTGCGCAAGTATATGTAAACAATACTAACGGTGATAACTTGAACGGCGATGGTACGGCGGTTAAACCTTACAAGACAATCTTAAAAGGTATTCAAGCTGCTACCGCTGGTCAAACAATTTATATTGCAGCAGATACTTATAATGAAGCTGCAGTAACAGTTAATAAAGAAGTTTTATTAGTTGCTACTGAATTTAACGGTTTAAAGACTGTTACAGTTACAGAAGGTCTTGAAATTGCTCCTGGTGCTAACAAGAGTGTTTCTCTTGGTGTTACCGGCGAGAAATTTTTATTAATGGATGTTACTAATGATAACGCAGCAGCTGACTGGTCGCTGAAATTAACCAGCGGTAGCTTGACAATTACATCTGCAAATGTTGTTATAGAAGATGGTGGCGATCTTGTTCGTGTTGCAGGTGCTATCAATGCAACTCCAACAACAACAACAAATTTGAACTTATTCTATTCTAATACAGCAAATATTGATGCTGGTCCAGAATTTCCTTCTTCGCTTGGTGCTGGAGATTTAGAACAAACAACAGCATTTAAAGTTACTGTTAGTTCTGCAAAAACAGTTGATCAATTAATAACAGCTGCCGGGTCTACTTTAGAATTAACAGCTAATTTAACAGTTAAGGGTAACATAACTAATCCAGGTAACATTAAAGTTGGCTCAAGTAAGCTTATTTGGGGCAGCACTACTGGCGGACCATATACACTTGTTAATGGTGGCGATATTTACTCAGATGTTACTGCTACTGTTGGTACTGGTATACTTGAATTAGCTGGCTCAAAAAATCTTAATTTAATTGGTAAGTTACCTAATGTAACAATTCCTGCTGGTTATACAGGCGTTGCTACTATCACTGGTAATACTGATATTTATGGTTCTTTAACACTTAACTCTGCAACTCTAGGTTCTCTTACAGCCAATACATTTACAATAAATGTATATGGCGATTTTGCTAGAAACGATAATACTATTGGAAACGTAGACTTTACAACTAACAATGCAGTACTTGTTTTTAAAGGTGGAAATACATCATTCGATCCTGGTGCTTCTTTAGTTATCCATGAACTACAGATTGTGAAAAGTGCCGCTGCAAACACACTTTCGCTACTTGAATCTGTAGTTGTTGAAGGTAACTTTACCATTACAACGGGTCAATTAGCATTAGGTGACAATAATATTAGAATGGCTGGTGCCGCTAATCAGACATTCACAAACGCTGGTTATCAAACAAACGTAACAGGTTACATCATTTTTGAAAATGGACAAGCTGCTAACGTTATTACTGGTGCCGGTACATTCTCAAATTTAGATATTAGAGCTAACTCGACAGTTAATCTAGGTTCAAACATTTCTTTCTCTGGTACTTTAAACGTTAGAGATGGTGTTTTTGATTTAAACAGTTTTGGACTTACTTTCAAAAATGCTCCAGTTACTGTCCCAGTAGTTAATTTCTATACAAATCTTGCTGATATTCAGAATACTGGCGGTGGTGCTTTTGCAGTGGCTGCTGGTGTTGTTTATGATCTGAATTATTATGGTGATCTTACAGATGACATTGCCGGTATAGAATTTTTAGCTGCCGGAATTAGAAACTTAAATATTGCAACTGCTGCTGCTGGCAACTTTGTTATGCCACAAGCTTCTGCAATAACAGGTAAATTAACTGTTGCAACAACAGAGCTTTTAGATCTTACAAATGGTAATTTAACTCTTTCGGGAGATGATATTACTCACTCAATTCTAGGATCTGTAGCAGATGTTGGTGCTAATACAAATGTTTTAAATGAAACTGGTAATAATACTGTTATAGCTGGTTCAACAAACAATGCTAATGCTAGAACTATTGAAAATCTTACATTTGGCTTAGCTGCTGATGAAACATCACAAGTAACCAATATTGAACAATTAACCAATTTAGTTGTAACAAACGGTACAGTAACAGTTTCTTTGATTGGCGATGCTACAAATAATAATGATGGTCAATTCTTAGGAAACTTAACATTAACAGCTGGTGCATTAACATTATCAATAGCTGATGAAGCTGATGGTGATGATGCTACAGCTGAAGAAGTTGCCGGTAATGTTACATTAACTGCCGGAACATTTACTTGCGGTTCTAATTTATGGTTTGGTAACTCTACAGCTGCAGACGCAGTTGGACAAGCTGCTGCAAACATTGCGCTGAATGGTAAAACACTTACAGTAGTTGGTGCTTATACACATACAGGTGCAACAAGCAATATTACAGGAACCGGCAAATTAGTAGTTGCTTATTCTGCTAATGGAAACTTTACTCTTACAACTCCGCTTTCAGTTTCTAACTTAGAATTAAAATCTGGTGCAAATACAGTTACATTAGTAACAGATGATTTAACTGTAACAGATACATATACATCTACAAGCGGTACTTTAGCTTTAGTTGGTAACGACTTCATACTTACCGGAAACACATTCAACTATACAGCAGGTACTTATACAGCTGTCGCAGGTGTTGTTGTATTTAACGGTACTGCAATGAATTTAAACCTCAAAGCAAATTTGGCCTTTGTTAATTTCAAATTAGACGCAACAAGTCTTTCTGTTAACGATACTGGAACGCCTGCTGCAGCTAGAACATTAACCGTGGCAACTGATTTCACCCAGACTGCTGGTGACGTTGCTCTTGGCAAAAACAATTTAGTTGTTGCAAATGACTGGACAAGAACGGCTGGTAACTATACACAGGGTACTGGCTACTTTATATTCGACTCACCTGGTACTATTAAGCAGGGTGACGGTTGGTCAATTGATAATTTGAAAGTTCAAGCTGGTGCAGCTTTAATGGCCGACAAACCATTTACTGTTAACAAGAATATTGTTTTAGCAGATGCTTTAAATGCTAACACAACAGCTAACTTTCCAACAGTTGTAGGCCCTTGGAACCTAACTTTAACAAGCGGTATTACAATTGAAAGACAAGATAACATTGCTATCTTAACTGAAGATGCAAATTTTCCGGGTGTTATCAATCTGAAATATACAACTGATCTTGGTGGAATTGTTACTACAAATGAAGTTCCATCAACAGCTTCAGTATTAAATGATGTATTAGTTGAAGTTCCTGTTCAATTAGCAAAAGATTTCCAAGTTAATGGTATCTTAACGGTATCAAGCACTGGTGCTATGAACGGCACAATTGATGCTTTAACAAACACTAAAAAGGTTAAAATGGCAGTAGCTTCAACTGCAAAATTAGTAGATGTTGATGGCGGAACTGCTTTCGATCAGCCTTTGGTACCAGCTGGTAAATTGAATGTACACTATGTAATCACAGCTGCTGCTAATACAACTACTAATGATAATGAATTAGGGGATTTAGCAACCTCTAAACAATTTACCATTGGTACGTTCACTGTTGAATCAATTGTTGCCCAAAATGTTATCTTACATCAAAATCAAATTATTGGTGATGAACTAAAGATTACGGGCGCTGGTGATTTTGATCTTAATGCTAAAACATTAACGTTGAATGGTAACTTTACTCAAAGCAGCACCGGTGATATTATTAATACTAATGGAGCAGCTGTTCCTGCAATTACTTTTGGTGGTGCTACAGACACAGATATTAATGTATTTGAAACTTGGACAATACCAGCAACTTATACTTTGTCACTTAATAAAACTAATGCAACTAATAGTGTTACATTAAAGGGTGGTAATTTGGATTTTGCTGCTACACCATCTGATCTTGACCTTGCAAAAGGTTTGTTTAATACAGACGGAACAAGTGTTATTATTCTTAAACAAGGTAATGCTGGTGGACAGCCTACTCAAGGTTATACAAGAACCTCCGGTGTTATTACTGGTAACGTTCGCAAATTCGTTGATAAGACAGATTTAATAGGTATCAGCAAAGTTACTTTCCCAACTGGTGCTGCTACTGGTAAATTCCGTCCAGCAACAATATTTTTCAAAACTGCTCCTCAATCATCGGTTAACTTAACAGTTAATCACGATACTGAAAAACCATATGGTTCTAATGGTATTCCATTAACAGCCGGTACTTTAACTTTCACAAACTATTCGCCATTCTTCTGGTTTGTGAAATCAGATATCGCTTTGGCACCATCTTACAAATATGATTTAGAATTAGGTGCAGAAGGTTATACAGATTATATCTTGGATCAAATTCAGAACACACTTATCATGAGAAGAGATTCCGGTAGTGTTGCTAATGAATGGAGAGTTCAGGGAACAGATAAAAATAATTACGATAACTCTACAATTGCGATCGATTTCCCGGTTGTAAAAGTTATTGATGCACAGGGTGGCGTAACAGCACAAGGTTCACGTTTTGCTTACAGCCAATTGAACAAGAAACCAGTTCTTACTACTCCTGCTGATGTAGCTGTTGATGAAACAGACCCAGTTACAGTTACTTGGGCCGTTTCCGATCCTGACTTAGGTCAAACACCTTCATTTGTAGGCGTTACATGGGCACCAACAACACCTGCAAACGCTACATTTACTAATGGTGTTCTTACTTGGACACCAACATATGCACAAGCAGGCACATATACAGCAACAGTTACTGCAACTGATGGTATTTTAACTTCGACTGATGTAGTAACAATCGTAGTGGCTAACAAAAACCAAGCTCCTGCATTCACAACAGCTGGAACAATGGCTAATGCTACTATTCCTTACGGAACAGCTTATACATTTACTTACGCGGCTACAGATGCAGATGCAGAAGCATTAACATATTCAACTGTTCTAGCTCCAGTTCCAGCAGGAACATATAGCATTTCTAATGCTTTTGGTTCAGTTGGCTTATTCACATTTACACCGACATTTGCTGATAACGGTAAAGTATTTGTTGTAACTACTACGGTTACTGATGGTATTAATCCTGTTACAACAACAGCTAACTTGACAGTTGGTGCAGCTTATAAGAGAGGCGATGCTAATACTGATGGTGTTATAGATGTAGATGATGCTATTGCAGTTCTTAAATTCAAAGTTAATCCGGTTGCTAATCCATTAACTGCTGAACAACAAACATATGCAAACGCATTTGGTTTTGATGGTGTGGCAACTGATGTAACAACTTATGATGCAGCATTTATTTTAAGATACTTAGACAGCGGTATTTCCGAAGCAACACGCACATGGCCTGTTAGCAAAGTTGTTGCTACAGCCGGTACAGTTGAATTTGGTAAATTAAGCAATGTTGAAGGTAAAATGGTCCTTCCTTTCACACTTGCAAATACAACTGGTGTAAATTCAATCTTTGCTGAAGCTGATCTTGGCTCATCAAATGTTGATGTTAAAGCAGTTCAATCCAGATTACCACAAGATTGGTATGTTGTTACTTCAATCGAAAATGGTAAAGTTAGAATAGCTGCTGCCGGTTTAACAGCATTGAAAGAAGGAACTTTCGCTTCAATCGAATTAACATTAAGCAATAAAGAAGCAGTTGTTTCAGTTAACGGAAACGCATTATTAAATGACGACGTTAACGCTTCATTAAACGCAAAGGTAAGGGAAATTCCATCTGAATTCGCTCTTAGCCAGAACTATCCTAACCCATTCAACCCAACAACATCTATTAAGTTCTCAGTTGCACAAGATGCAAAAGTAAACTTGGTAGTTTATGATATGTTAGGTCAGAGAGTTAGAACATTAGTTGATGGTATTCAAGAAGCCGGATTCTATACAGTTAGATGGGATGGTTCTAATGACTTTGGCAGCAAAGTAGCATCTGGAATCTATATCTATAGATTACAAGCAGGCAGCTTTGTTTCCACAATGAAGATGAACTTAATGAAGTAATATTCATAAGGGCGGTTCAAGCCGCCCTGTTGAATTTAGCTAAATGAAAAATTAATAATGAGGTGATAATGAAAAGTTTCAAAATAAGCGTAATAAAGTTTCTGCCTTTATTGCTTACGATGCTTATGCTAGGAACTGCTATTACCTTTGCGCAAGTAACTCCAGTTAATATTACCGTCCCTACGGTTTCAGGTCCACTTAATGGTACAGCTGTAATACCAATTAAAGTTGACGATGTAACCGGAAAAGGCGTTTATTCTTTCGATGTTTCGATGGAATACAATAAAAGTGTAATTGAAGTAACCGGTGTAAGTGCAGGAGATGCATTTGCTACTGGAGGACAATTACAACATACAATTGATGTTTCTGGCGCAAATGGTAAATTAACCGTTGCATGGGCACGTGGTACAGTAGTAGCAGGCTCAGGAACTTTATTAAATGTTAATATCACATTTAAGACCGCTGGTTCGTTCACACCTACATGGACATTCGGATTTAATGCTGGTTCTCCTGCTGTTGGAACAACAACAATAGGAATGGTTAAAGCCGCTTCAATCCAAGTATTTGTGGATAACGTAACAACTTCCGGTCTTACAAGTGAATTTTTAATTCCTATAAAGACTACTGCATTAGCTTCAACAGATGAAGTTTATTCTTTTGATCTTAATGCAACTTATGATGCAACTAAACTTCAGATTCTTGGAGTTGATTTGGTTGGTCCAGACGTTCCTATGGGAGCGGGTGGTTACGCTCAAATTAATGCTACCGGCGGCAATATTACTCTAAATTGGGCTCGTGGTACAAAGCTCACTACGGGTACAGCCGGTACTTTGTTGTATCTAAAAGCTAAAGCTCTTACAAAGACAGTTTCAGTTATTGATATCACAAATTTCCAATATAATAACGGTACTCCTGTTGCAGTAGCAACTTCGGGAACTATAACAGTAGAGAATAAGAAACCGGTATTTGCTTCAGCTACTCAAGCCTTAACTGGTGCTGAAAATACTGCTTTCAACTTTACTGCTGTTGCTACAGATGGAGATGGAGATGTTTTGACTTACTCAGCTACCGGTACAGCTATAACTGCCGGAGCTACTGTTTCCGCCGCTGGTGTATTTGCTTGGACTCCATCATACACACAGGCTGGTACATATGCAGCAGTAATTACAGCTACTGACGGTTCTGACGTAGCTACTTTAACATTGAACATTACTGTAACAGATGTAAACAGAACTCCAACAATATCGCTAACACCAGCCGGTCCTTATAATGCTACAGAAGGCGTTGCTTTCAACATTAAAGCAACCGGTGCTGATGTAGACACGGACAACACTGTTACATTGTCTGCTACTGGAGTTCCTTCCGGTGCAGTTTGGAATGCCGGAACAGGCGATTTTGCTTGGACTCCTAATTTCACTCAAGCTGGTAGTTATTCTGTTGTGTTTACAGTAAAAGATAGTAAAAATGCAACTGCATCAGTAACTGCTCCAATTACTGTTACTAATGTAAATGGTGCTCCTCGTTTTGATGTAGCCGGTGCAAAGCAAATGCCGGATACAACAATTTTGGCTCACACCAATTTTGTTTATACATTCAAGGCTATTGATCCTCAGGATGACCCGGTTACTTACTTCTTTGATCTACAACATCCTGCTAGTGCAGCTAACCTAGCTGAAAACGCTATTATTGTTCCTTCTACAGGTGTTTTTGGTTGGAAGCCGGTGAATCAACATTCAGGACTTAACTATCTGGTTGTTAGTGCTAGTGATGGTATTTTGACAACTCAATCTAGAGTTGTTAAAATTGGTGTAACTTATAATCCACTTTATCCATCAGATGTGGAAAAAGAAACTGGTATACCTACTTCTTTTGAATTATATCAGAATTATCCGAATCCATTCAACCCAACAACAAATATTAAGTATGCACTTCCAAAGGAATCAAGAGTAAGAATTAATGTATTCAATATTCTTGGTCAAGAAGTTGCTACTTTGGTTAACTCTGTAATGCCAGCTGGCTACCACAGTGTTGATTTCAAAGCTAACAACATACCTTCAGGAATGTATATCTATAAAATCGAAACTGAGAGTTTCTCTCAAGTTAAGAAGATGTTGTTGATGAAATAGTACTTAGTAATTAGTACATACTATTTAGACAAAGTCCCGCTTTAAGCGGGATTTTGTTTTTAAATATGAGCATGACAGATAGATGAACGAGAGACGTGATTAAATTGAAAATGAATCGAGTTGTATTGTGATACAGAAAAAGGCATTTAAAATGCCCCATTTATAAGGGGCAATTTTTTTATATTTGCCTAGAACAATTTTGAGGGAATTATGAAGCATTTAGGAAAGCAAGCTTTTTTGTTATTATTATTGTTTGGGGTAACCTCAATCGCAACAGCACAAATCCAATTAACCTTTCCCACCGTATCAGGTAAGCCGGGTACGGAAAATACTTTTGCAGTTTTGGTTAGTGATCTAACAGGCCTTGGTGTTGAAGGTTTTCAACTTAATATGCAATACAACACCGACCTTATTGAAATTAGTGATCCACTAAATCCTACGGGAACATTAGCGCCCGGAGTAACTTATGGGCCAGGATCTGCGGTGGCGAAAACGCAGTTACTTTATGTTAGTACGCCGAATAAAATGGTTGGAGCAGGTGTAATATTCAAATTAAAGGTTAAGTTTAAGCAACTTGGACAAACCACTCTAACTCTAGACCCAACATATCCAAATAAATTTACTACCGGTTCTGCGTCGGTACCATTTACAGTTGTTGATGGTACACTTACAGTTGCTAACGTAAATACACCGGCAACTTTTGATGCGATTCCAGCTAAGACGATAAATGAAAACCAAGAATTAAAATTTACTGTTAACGCAATCGACGCAGATAGCGATCCGATAACATATTCAGCACAAGGAATGCCAACCGGAGCTACATTTAATACAACAACAAAGGAATTTTCGTGGAAACCAACTTACTCTCAGGCCGGTAATTATTCGGTTACATTTACTGCTCACGATACTCATTCGCCAAGTACTATTTCAGTAAGCATCACTGTTGTTGATGTTAACTCCGCTCCAGTTCTTAACGCCATACCGGACAAATCTGTAAATGAAGGGACTGAGCTGGTGATTGATGTATCAGCTACAGACGCAGAAGAAGATAATCTTGTTTATAGTGCTACCGGTTTACCAACCGGGGCTCTTTTCGACGCTGCAACACGAAAATTTATATGGAAGCCAAGTTCAACTCAAGCTGGTGACTACACGGTCACCTTTTCTGTTTCCGATGGTAAACTAAGTGCTTCGACAAGTGTAAAAATAACCGTAGTTGATGCTAATACTGCGCCTACAATAACACCAATAGCAGACAAGACTGTAAATACAAACCAGCAGCTAACTTTTGACATTGTTGCTATTGATGGTGAAGGGGATAATTTAATTTATATGGCTGGACCACTTCCTAGTGGTGCTACATTTGACCAATCTTTACATAGATTCAGTTGGAAGCCATCCGGTAGTCAAGCCGGAGATTATACAGTTACTTTTTTTGTTTCAGATGGAAATTCAACTCCAAGCATAGTAGTAAAAATCAAAGTAGTAAAAGTAAACAGCGCTCCGGTCTTTGTTAAATCGATGCCTGATACAACAATAGATGTTCACAATGTTCAAGTTCTCTTTAAATACCAATATAAAGCATCGGATGCAGACGGTGATGTTGTTACATTTAGACTAGATGGCGGACCTACCGGAGCAATTATGAGCAGCTCCGGCTTGTTTAGCTGGATTCCCAAAACAACGGATGCCGGCCAACAATTTCTATTAATGATTACAATTACAGATGGAACTCTTTCTGAAACAATTGTAACAAGTCTTACTACGAGAAGTCAAATAGTTGGTATTGAAGGGGATGAGTATAATATTCCTTCCAAATACAGTATGGATCAGAACTATCCTAATCCATTTAATCCTACAACAAATATAAAATTCAGTTTGCCAAAGGAAGATAACGTTACATTAAAAGTTTATAACGTTATGGGTGAAGAAGTAGCTTCTTTAGTAAATAGATTTATGAATGCCGGAGTGTATACAGTAAGCTTCGATGCAAAAAATTTGAGCAGCGGATTATACTTCTATAAAATTCAAACTTCTGCGTTCTCCAAAACAATGAAAATGCTTTTTGCAAAGTAAAACTAACAACGTATCTAGTATTTAGTAATGAGTAGTTAGACTGAATCCCGCTTATAGCGGGATTCGGCTTTTAAAGGTTCTATATATACTAATATATTGAAAGTACAGAGAATTATCGGGTAACTATTATAGTAAATGACTTGATGTGTGAATTAAAATTTTTGGAAAACTGTTGAAACAGTTTTGAAAGGGAAATGTTTTTCTTTATTAGCCCACGGATTAATCCGTGGGCTAATATGAAAACGAACTTTTAGTCTAACCGTTTTAACGGTTTACAAATTAATTCATACAACGGGTTAAATAATATTATTTTAAAAAGAAGATTTACAATATTTATAGAGGATTAAATGAAAAAGTTCATATTCATTTTCACAATTATACTAATGGCTACCAGCAAAATTTTATTTGCTCAGGTAGGTGAGAATAAAGAGACCAAAGCTAAATTCGATCCGGCACGAGATCCGTATACTGACGTTAAAGCAGCTGTGGAAGAAGCTAGTAAGAATCAAAAAAGAATTATGTTAGATGTTGGCGGCGAATGGTGTATTTGGTGTCATAGATTAGACAAGTTCATAGATGAGAACGAAGAGATTAAAACTTTCTTACATGAAAATTACATAGTGATAAAAGTGAATTTTAGTCCGGAAAACAAAAATGAAAAATTCTTATCCCAGTTTCCTAAAGTCCCCGGTTATCCTCACATTTTTATATTAGATGGAACAGGTAAATTCTTGCATTCTCAGGATACGGGAAAACTGGAGAAAGATAAATCTTACGATGCCCAATTACTATTGGGTTTCTTGAAGGAATGGTCACCAAAGAAATAATATTGTAACTACATTCCCCGTAAAATTCTTGCGGGGAATGCCAATATTGCTTTGACAAGATCAAACACTCCTCCTACAGCAATACCTACCAGCTTAAATGGAAGTAATAATAGCCAGATAAAGGGATATAACACCAAAACAATGATTGCTATTGGCCAGCAAATTACGAGTAGAATAAACCAAAGTAGAATTTTCATTTTGTTACCGTATGATTTTTAAGGAATATATAGTAGTCCCATGATTTATCGTATATGTTTTTCCCGTTCAGTTTTAATCCACAATTCTCTGCTAAAGATATTACCAAGTCACTTTTCAAATCACTAACAATACTGGATAGTTTTCCGGGTACAAAGACTAAAAATTCCCCGTTTAAACCAACATACTTTGAGAGAATTGGTAGTTCAACCATCAATTCCTTTTGTGACTGTGTAAATAAGATTATGGAATCAACTTCCGAATTGATTTTATTAACCAAGTCGACATTGCTTTGATTAGTAAACCAGTTTTCCCTAAAGCCTTGGGGTTCATTTATTAATTTTATTTTCATTTGTCGCAATTTGCTCTGTTATTCTAAAATTGAAAAATAGAATCAACTTTTTGATTCTAGCTAAAAGTTTAGACGAGAATGAAAGCACAAAGGTTAGTGTCAAAATCGAATTAATTATAGATTTGATTTAAAGAAGTGACCCCGGCTCGGCTGATGTTCCGGGGTCAGAAAAAGACACGACTAATTATTTATAGTCGTAGAGGAAATTCTATCCGGACCAACCACCATTGTTGCTTGGACTGAACTTGTACCATTATTTCCTTTCTCATTTCCAGTACCGACTAGTGTAACTGTTTGCGCGGCTACTGTTGCTGTGTAAACGCCATTTCCAGTTGTATCGAGAGAAGACGGAATATCCCAACTTGTAAAAGTATTACCGCCGCCGCCTAGAGCAGTTGGCTTACGATAGTATTGCTGCGATAATGAAGCTAAGTTAGTTAAGTCGGAAATAACTGCATCTCTGTTAGCTTGCGAACTACTAGCTGTAAAAACATTTATTCCAACTACCACTGCTATACCCACAATGATTACACCAAGTACGATTAATAATAATTGCTGTTGACCCATTTTTATTGCTCCTTGATTAGTTTTTGGAGTATAAAACAATCTGCGTGCCGAACAAGGACAGCTGTTTTTCTTTGCAAAACGATACTTAGCCGGGAGATGGGAAAGATTTACGTGTGAGATTTACTTTGGATAAACTATTGTTGTATTTAAAACAAAGAACTCACGCGAGGTGAGTTCTTCAGCAAGTAGTGGGAATGCAATCCCTTATTTATAAATAGTTATGCCTCATTGGCAATTCAAATATAATTTTCAGCTTACTAAAAAGAAAGATTAATAGCGTCTGTTTCCGCCGCCGCCCGATGAACGACCACCACCACCGCTAAAGCCTCTTCCACCGCCACCGCCACGTTTGTTTTCGGTTTTTGGACGAGCTTCATTAACCATAATCTTTTTGCCTTGAACTTCTTTCGTATTTAATTCTTCAATCGCTTTAACGCCAGCCGGTCTTTCTTTCATTTCAACAAATCCAAATCCTTTAGATTCGCGTGAGAACATATCGCGTATAATGTTTACGCTAACCACTGTTCCATATTCTTTGAATAATGATTCTATTTCATCTTCTTTAACTTGTTTTGCGAGATTACCGATGTAGATATTCATTTGTTACTCCTTTTAGATTGTTCCCATTGAAAATATTACATGCAATACCAATCGAGTAGGTTTGCAAAGTTTGAGTCGAGAAAAAGATAAAAAATCTTCGAGGAGTGGTTTGTTTACCGAATTATCGAATCGTATGTAATTTTTTGATTAGGAATATTACAAGATTTCTAATCTTGTGTAATTAGTTTCATGAGTAAATATACGGCTAAAAAAGTATTCTATATCAAATAAATCTTTACTTAAAAACAAAAACCCACAATTTATAGTAAATAGGGGCTTTTAAGAGATGAGCCAACCCGATATTGGTGCTCGCATAGGCACAAGACGGTATGATGTCTTAAAAAAATTGTGTGGTGGAATTCTCCCTTCCTTCTTTTGATGACGCCCACTTTGCAAATGCTTTATCATCCTCCAGCATATGGTCGATAAGCCACTTTTGTAGGTAACTATATAAATCATTAATTAGTAGTTCCATAGACTTCTTATTCTTAACCATATCAATTATTTCTTCCAATATCCGCCTATGGTGCTGAATATGAGAATCCTTAAACGGAAACTTGAATTTAACAAAGAGTGCATCTTCGGTTCTGAAATGGACAGACATGTTTGTAAGTAAATTTTTAACTAAAGAGATTACTTCTTCGGTATGTTCATCCGGATTTCTTATGGCAAGTATTTTATCTCCAAGTGAAAACAACAATCTATGCTGGCTGTCAATTTGATTAATTCCAACATTATACAACGAACTCCATTTTAGTTTATTCCTCATTTATCATCCCGAATCTTTATTCTCTATCACTCTTTCTATGTCTATTTTTTTTATTTACTTAAAGAATTGGGTACACATATAAAGAAACCGGTTTAAAATTATATTACATGAAAATTACTTAGTTTGTACTTAAAAAAAAAGATTGCCGATTATTGGTTAATTAAGTAATTTAATCCGGGTAACAAACCTATCCTTATAAAGAAAATTGTTCTGTTATAAATATCCGGTTGCTTAAAAAGGAGCTGCCCGAAATTTATTTACTGAATTTTCTCTGCAAATCTTTGGGCATCTCGATTATCAACTTTGATGGTGTGTTGTAGTTTTGCCTATCCCGTAACTGTTATAATACTTTTTACACCTCACTATCTGCCGCACATCTTCAACTTGCAAAATGCGATTTTTAGCGAATTTGGCACTTTTTATGGAGGTTTCCATGATTAAGTATTTAGCCGATTCCGCGGGTCGTTTAAAAGGGCAGAAAAAGGGGATGGAAGGAGATCCGTCTCTCTGGCTGGATTATCCCGAAACCGTAATTAAGGTTCAGGAAAGAATTGATCTGCTGGAATCGAAGGAAAGGGAAATTCAAGATCTAAAGGAGAAGCTTGCCGCCAAACAAATTGAAGCGCATAAACTTAGCGATGAATGCGAAGAGTATGCCGATAGGCTGGAAGCCGCTACAATTAGCCTGGTTGGAACTTCACCGGAAAAGCTTATTCCCTACGGTATTAAGTTAAGAAAGGCTGCAGAGAAGAAAACTGTTCCAACAAAGGTTCTTCATCCCGTGCTGCAAGATGATACGGACGGTGTAGGGTTTGTTATTTCTTTTACTTCCGATCCGGACGCCGTAACATACGAATGCATGAAGGGATTTGGAACCGACGCTTCCAAACCGGATGCTGTTCCGGAATTAAAGCTCTTTAACGTAACAACCAAATCTTCTTTTGTAGATGATGATGTACCGAAAGGAGTAAGAGTGTTCTACAAGGTTCGTTCCGTTAATGCTTCCGGCGCCGGTCCTTGGAGCGAAGCGGTTAGCAGAGTACAGTAGAAGATAGCTGCAAGGCGCATGCAGCAAGGCGCAAGATGCGGTTCATCCCGTGGGATGTGAAAAACAATAAACTGTTTTTCCGTCTCACGAGAAAATTACATTATAGAGAATTAATTCTTCAAGATGTTCAACAAAAACATATTGTTCTCTTAACGAAGTCTTCTTTCATTTTAAACTATTATCTATTAGTTTCTTTAGTGAATTTTTCTATTTAAGAAAATTTTCCATGTCCTCTAACATTGCCAAACACTCAAAGAGATTATTGCTAAATTTATATAGAATAATTGTGATGTTTCATTTCACAGATAATAATTCAAGGTAACCATGTCGAAAGTCGAAATCAAAGAAGAACCCATCGAAAAACAATTATGGAAATTAGCTGATAAACTAAGAAAGAATATTGATGCCGCTGAGTATAAGCACATTGTTATGGGTTTAATATTCCTAAAATATATTTCCGATGCGTTTGAAGAACATCATGAAAAATTATTAAAAGGAGAAGGAGAATATGCCGGTGCCGACCCCGAAGACAGAGATGAATACAAAGCTGAGAATATTTTCTTTGTTCCTCCTTCTGCGCGTTGGTCCTACTTACAGAAAAGAGCAAAACTGCCGGAAATAGGTAAAGATGTAGATTCTGCTATGGACGCAATAGAAAGAGACAATTCTTCTCTTAAAGATGTTCTTCCAAAAGTTTTCGCAAGAGGCAATCTCGATCCGGCAACTCTTGGCGGATTGATTGACTTGATCAGCAATACCTCATTTAATCAAGGAAATGGCAAAGGAGATTTTCTCGGCAAAGTGTTTGAATATTTTCTCGGTGAGTTTGCTTTAGCAGAAGGAAAGAAAGGAGGACAGTTCTATACTCCACGCTCTGTTGTAGAATTGCTTGTGGAAATGCTTGAGCCATATAAAGGGCGGGTATTAGATCCGTGCTGTGGTTCCGGGGGTATGTTTGTTCATTCCGAAAAGTTTGTAAAAAATCATCAAGGAAATGTTAGAGATATTTCCATCTATGGACAAGAAAGCAACCAAACAACATGGCGGCTGGCAAAAATGAATCTTGCTATTCGCGGGATTGATAGCTCACAAGTAAAGTGGAATAATGAAGGTTCCTTCTTAAATAACGCGCACAAAGATTTGAAAGCAGATTTTGTTATTGCCAACCCGCCGTTTAATGATAGCGACTGGAGCGGCGACTTATTGCGCAAAGATGGAAGATGGCAATACGGTGTTCCGCCTACAAGTAATGCCAATTATGCATGGATACAACATTTTATTTATCATTTGGCGCCAAGCGGACAAGCCGGATTTGTTCTTGCAAAAGGTTCTCTTACTTCAAAAACCTCGGGCGAAGGAGATATTAGAAAAGCTCTTGTTGAAGCCCGGTTAATTGATTGCATAGTCAATCTACCGGCTAAACTATTTTTGAATACTCAAATACCGGCAAGTCTTTGGTTTTTAAGCCGCAACAGAGAGAATGGAAATCCTTCGGCAGACTCAGGACAAAGATTCCGCAACCGTAAAGATGAAATTCTTTTTATTGATGCACGAAATATGGGTAAACTAATTAATAGAAGAACGAGAGAACTTGATCCGGCAGATATTCAAAAAATTGCAAGCACTTACCACAATTGGCGCAACCCGAATGGTAGTTATGAAGATGTAAAAGGATTCTGTAATTCTGCATCTGTTGAAAGAGTAAGAGAACTTGATTATGTGCTAACACCCGGTCGTTATGTAGGTTTACCGGATGATGATGAAGATTTTGATTTTAACGAACGCTTTACTTCGCTAAAAACTGAATTTGAAAAACAGCTTGAAGAAGAAACCAGGTTGAACGATTTAATAAAATTTAACCTTGGGAGAATTAAAATATGAATAACGATATAAGATGGAAGCAGCGCTTTCAGAATTTTGAAAAGGCATTTTTACTTCTTCAGGAAATTGTTGATAGTGATTTAGATAAACTATCAAAACTTGAGAAAGAGGGATTTATTCAGCGGTTCGAAATTATTATCGAATTATCATGGAAAGTATTAAAAGATTACCTGGAGGACAAAGGTTACGATGAAGTAAATAATGGGAAACAAGCTATTAGACAAGCTTTAGTTGATGAGATAATTACTGATGCGGAAAGCTGGATGGATGCACTTCAAAAAAGAAATTTAACGAGCCATACTTATGATGATGCAATTTTAGAAGAAACGGTTGAATATGTGAAGCAAGATTTTTACCCGATTGTTAGAGATCTTTATAATAAGCTGAAAAAAGAAATATGAAATACGGATTGAGTATTGAGCAGCTTACGCTTATTAAAAAAATCATTTCGGGTTATGGGGAAATAGAGGAAGCAATACTTTTCGGCTCCAGAGCAATTGATACATACAAAGAAGCTTCCGATGTTGATATTGCAATTAAAGGCGCTAATGTAAACTTTTCTACTGCGGCTAAACTTAAAGACCAGCTTGAAGAGGAAACTTATATCCCTTTCTTCTTCGACATCATTGCATACAACACCATCAAATCCGAAGAACTTATTAAGCACATTGACACAAAAGGAATTGTGATTTATTCTAAATCTCTGAGTGAATGGAAGGAATATAAATTCTCTGAATTATTAGTTGACGAAGCAATTTCTTACGGGATAGTCCAACCCGGCATACATACATTATTAAATTCAATACCGATCATCAGAGTAAACAATATAAAAAATGGTCACATACATACTGATGACATTTTGAAAGTATCATCAGAAATTGAAGATAAATACAAGCGAACAAGACTAATAGGAGGAGAACTACTAATTACAGTTGTAGGAAGTATTGGTGAATGCGCAATAGTTCCGGAAAATCTGAGAGGATGGAATGTTGCACGTGCTGTGAGTGTCGCAAGAATAAAAGAAGAATTTGATGTAAGGTTTGTTAAGTATTCATTTGCTACTGAAGATTTAGTTTTCCAAATGTATGGTCAGACGAACGATACTGTTCAGCCCACACTTAATCTATCTTCTTTGAAAGAAATAAAATTCCAACTCCCTCCACTCGCCGAGCAGAAAGCAATTGCCGGTGTGCTTAGCAGCTTAGATGATAAAATAGATCTACTCCACCGCCAAAACAAAACACTTGAAGCAATGGCAGAAACACTTTTTAGGCAGTGGTTTGTTGAAGAAGCAGATGAGAGTTGGGAAACTCGTCCTTTAGGTGAATTGGTAACGGTTAAAAGAGGTGGCTCCCCCAGACCGATCCAAAATTATCTCTCTGATTCTGGATTGCACTGGCTAAAAATATCTGATGCAACAAAAGAATCTTCCCCTTTTATTTTTAATATAAAAGAGTATATAAAAGAAGAAGGGTTGAATAAGACTACTTTCTTAAAAAAAGGGACATTGGTTCTGTCAAATAGTGCTACACCTGGCATTCCGAAGATACTACAGATTGATACTTGTATTCATGATGGTTGGCTTCATTTTCCAAAATCACATTTCTCAAATGAATTTCTATATTTACTTTTTAAGAAGATAAGACCAGAATTAATACAACAAGGAAATGGAAGTATTTTTACAAATCTTAAAACTGACATTTTAAAAGAATACCGTATTCCTGTAGCAGACGACAATAGCCTAAAATTTTTCGATGATCAAGTAAATCCAATATTTGAAAAGCTGCTTCACAATACAACTCAAATCCGTACACTCGAAAAACTACGAGATACATTACTGCCAAAATTGATGAACGGAGAAGTGAGAGTAGAATAATAATGAGTAAATATGAGTAAAACATTTAATATGTATTGCGATGAGAGCACTCATCTTCAAAATGACAGTATGCCGTATATGATAATTGCATACGTTAGCACTGCATATAACCAGTTGAAGCAGCATAATCAGCATATTAAACTTCTAAAGGAGAAGCACAAATTTAAGGGGGAGATAAAATGGGCCAACGTTTCAAAATCTCAGTATCCATTCTATAACGAACTTATCGAATACTTTTTTGCCACCGATCTGCAATTTAGGGCGGTAATAGTAGATAAGACCAAAATTGACGAAACGAGAGAAGAATTCACATATAATGATTTTTATTTTAGAATGTATTACCAGCTATTATACCATAAGATGGATCCGGCAAAAACATATAACGTTTATCTAGATATAAAGGATACTAGCAGCCAGTCTAAACTAACTACTCTAAGAAGAATACTGGATAACGAAAAATCCATTAGAAATTTACAGTTCATTAAATCGTATGAAAGTTATCTAATGCAGCTTACCGACCTACTTATGGGGGCAATAAATTATAACTTAAGAGGTCTTTCCAAAGTTGTGGCTAAAACCAATTTGATTAAAAAGATCGAAACACACACACAAATTTCATTAAATGCTTCCACACCAAGATCAGCAGATAAATTCAATTTGTTTTTTATAGAGCTCAAGTAGGGGCATATGCGTGGTTACTAATCTATTGAAAAAATATCCTGAACTGCTTGAGATAATGCATCTGAATGAAGCTGACCGGTTAGTATCCTTACAGAGAATTTTTACAAGAGATATTGAAGAAAATTCTAATTTTAATTTCCGCGCAAAACAAATTAGACCAATAAAGATTGACGGCAAAATAAGCATGGATACTTTATTCAACCATTTGATTACGGAAAGAATACATGATGAAGAAACCGGAACCGGTCATAAAAAATCGGTTTTTGAAAAAGACAGAGCAATGCGGCTGCACTGGATAAAAGAACATGTTGATGAAAGCATTGAAGATAAAATCGAAGTGTTTAGTCTTATTGAGCGGGATCAAATTCAAAGAAAGGATATCCCCAAAACCTATCTATATAATTCTAAAGAAAAATATGTTATAGTTTTTGAAGTGCAAAGAAGCGGTTTGGATTATTATTTATTGAGTGCCCACTATCTAAATAGACCGGGTAGTGAAAAAGGGATAAAGAAAAAAATGAAAAAGAAATTAGATGAAGTGCTTTAAAACCGCAAAGCTCGGTATATATCTGGATATATCGAGCTTCGAAACTCCTTCTTCCTAATATGGAAAGATGAGCACCCGAAAGTAAAGGCATTTTTGAGATAAAAACAAGAAAAATATGAGCAGAATGACAGAATCCGATATCGAGTTATTAGTAATAGAAGAGCTCGAAAAATTAAGCTATCAATACATTTACGCGCCGGATATAGCGCCGGATGGAGAAAAGCCGGAAAGAAACTCATTTGAAAATGTCTTATTGGTTGATCGGTTAAGAGAATCTGTTGGAAGAATTAATCCAAATATTCCAATAGATTCCAGAGAAGATGCAATAAAGCAGATACAGCGGTTAAACTCTCCCGAACTAATTTCCGATAATGAAGCATTTCACCGGCTGCTTACGGAAGGAATAAAAGTAACCTATCAAAAAGACGGTAACAGCCGGGGCGACCTTGTTTGGCTAATCGATTTTAATAATCCCGATAACAACGATTTTCTTGTAGCAAATCAATTCACAATTATCGAGAACGGAATAAAAAAACGCCCCGATGTTATTCTATTCATCAACGGAATACCATTAGTTGTTATAGAATTAAAAAATGCTGTTGATGAAAATGCAACTATAAGAAGTGCATTCAAACAAATTCAAACATACAAACAATTCATTCCATCATTATTTACATACAACGGCTTTGTTGTTATCTCAGATGGATTAGAAGCAAAAGCCGGAACTATCTCTGCCGGTTACAGCCGCTTCATGGCGTGGAAGTCTGTTGATGGTAAAAAAGATGCATCCCATCTTGTAAGTGAATTAGAAATATTAATAAAGGGAATGCTAAACAAAAAAACATTGCTGGATTTACTAAGGCATTTTATTGTTTTCGAAAAAAGTAAAAGAGAAGAATTAAAAACAAATCTTACAGTGATAGAGACTACAAAAAAGCTTGCCGCTTATCACCAATACTACGCAGTAAACAAAGCTGTTGAAAATACAATATTAGCATCCTCCCTAAATGGCACAAGAAAAGGTGGTGTTGTATGGCATACACAAGGCAGTGGTAAATCTTTGTCTATGGTCTTTTATACCGGCAAGCTTGTATTGGCTTTGGATAATCCTACTATACTTATAATTACAGACCGCAATGATTTGGACGATCAGTTATTTGATACTTTCGCCGCTTCAAAACAATTATTAAGACAAGATCCGGTTCAAGCAGAAAATAGAAGTGACCTTAAAGATCTGTTAAAAGTTGCTTCCGGCGGTGTGGTTTTTTCCACTATTCAAAAATTTCAACCGGAAGAGGGTAATGTTTACGAACAATTATCAGATAGAAAAAATATTGTTGTAATTGCAGATGAAGCTCATCGCACACAGTATGGCTTCAAAGCAAAAACAATTGATGACAAAGATGACCAAGGGAATATAATCGGTAAAAAAACAGTTTATGGTTTTGCAAAATATATGCGGGATGCCTTGCCCAACGCAACATTTCTTGGCTTTACCGGAACGCCGATAGAAAGCACAGATGTAAACACTCCGGCTGTCTTCGGAAACTATATTGATGTTTATGATATTGCGCAAGCCGTTGAAGATGGCGCAACGGTTAGAATTTATTATGAAGGTCGATTAGCTAAAATAAATTTAAGTGAAGAGGGCAGAAAGCTTGTTCAAGAATTAGATGATGAACTCGAAAAAGATGATCTAACTGACAATCAACAAGCCATAGCCAAATGGACACAACTAGAAGCGCTTGTTGGTAGTGAAGATAGAATTAAACATATAGCTGCCGATATAGTCACACATTTTCAGAATCGTCAAGAAGTTTTCGAAGGCAAAGGGATGATTGTCTCTATGTCCAGAAGAATTGCCGTTGAGCTTTACAATGAAATCATAAAACTAAAACCTGACTGGCATAATGATGATTTGAAAAAAGGTACCATCAAAGTTGTAATGACGGCTTCATCCTCAGATGGTCCGGAAATGGCAAAGCACCATACAACTAAGGACCAAAGAAGAATTTTAGCCGACAGAATGAAATCTCCTGATGATGAATTGAAGCTGGTAATTGTTCGAGATATGTGGCTAACTGGCTTTGATGTCCCTTCATTGCATACGCTTTATATCGATAAACCGATGCGAGGACATAACTTGATGCAAGCCATAGCAAGGGTTAATCGAGTATATAAAGATAAACCTGGTGGATTGATTGTTGATTATCTTGGTATTGCTTCCGATTTGAAACAAGCTCTTTCATTCTATTCAGATAGCGGCGGCAAAGGCGATCCGGCGATTGCTCAAGAAAAAGCTGTCCAGCTTATGCTCCTAAAACTGGAAGTTGTTTCCCAGATGTTTCTTGAAAAACCGGCAAGATCATACTCAAAGGAATATGAAGATTTAGTTAAAGACCCATCTGTTCCATATTTGGGAAAAGATAAAGGTTTGTTGTATGAAGAATATTTTACGGCTGATACAACAACAAAACTAAAAATAATATTAGCAGCAGAAGAACATATTCTAAGTTTAGAAAACGGAAAGAAAAGATTCGTTGATGAAGTGACGGCATTATCAAGAGCTTTTGCTATTGCAATTCCTCACGAACAAGCAATGGATGTTAAAGATGAAGTATCATTCTTCCAGGCAGTTAAAGCAAGGTTATCAAAATTTGATATTACCGGTTCCGGCAAAACAGACGACGAAATTGAAACCACAATTCGGCAAGTGATAGACAAAGCACTCGTTACAGAAAAAGTGATCGATATTTTTGATGCTGCGGGTATCAAGAAACCGGATATCTCTATACTTTCAGAGGATTTTCTTTTGGAAGTAAAAAATATGGAACATAAAAATGTTGCTCTCGAGGTTCTTAAAAAACTTTTAAATGACGAAATAAAATCAAGGATGAAAACAAATCTTGTCCAGAGCAATTCATTAATGGTAATGCTGGAAAACTCTATAAAAAAATATCTCAATAAAATTCTTACTGCTGCAGAAGTAATCGAGGAACTGATTAAGCTTGGTAAAGAAATTAAGGAGATGGATAAAGAACCTAAGGCAATGGGATTATCCGAATTCGAGTACGCTTTTTATACTGCCGTTGCTAACAACGGAAGTGCTCGTGAATTAATGCAAAAAGATAAATTGCGTGAATTAGCAATTGTTCTATTTGAGAGAGTTAAACAAAACGCTTCAATCGATTGGACAATAAAAGAAAGTGTAAAAGCAAAATTAAAAGTAATTGTTAAACGAACTCTCCGCCAATATGGATATCCACCAGATATGCAAAAACTTGCAACCGATACTATATTAAAACAAGCTGAATTGATTGCAAACGAACTAACAAGTTAATTAAAAATTCACAGTAGTCACGGACCAATCCGTGACTGATTAATCCCGCAATACATTCTCAAACATCACACCCGCTATCAATTCTATCATATATACCTGAGTCCTAAATTTCTTTTACCTGCTTCATTTACAGTTCTTTCGGTTACAAAGTTGAGAAGACTAATTGAGATGTACTAAATGGTAAAAGCTATTTGATTATATTTAATTATTCATTCATCACAAATTCTACGAGACGTTAGTGAAAAGTAAATTATTATCAATAATTGTTATTGCCTTTAGCTTAGGCGTTACCTTTAAGGCGCAAAATTATGGAATAGAGAAAAATCCCCAACGAATTATATTGAACATAACTGATCAACCGGCTACAAGTATTGCCGTGACATGGAGGACAAATAAGGAATACCAAAATTCTAAAATCCAATTTACTACAGCATCGGAATGGATTGATTTTAAGGATACTGTAATTACACTGGAGGCAAAAGTTGAAAAAATTCTTCTCGATAACTCTAAGTTAGCATTCCATTATTCGGGAATAATGAACAATCTGAAGCCAAATACATTATATCAATATCGGGTGGGGCATGATACTATATGGAGTGAATGGAGTCAGTTTAGAACTGCAAAAAAAGAGAACGCGCCATTTTCATTTGTTTACATGGGTGATCCGCAAAATGATATTAAGAGTTATTGTACACGGGTATTTCGTGAGGCTTATAAAAAATCTCCCGATTCTAATTTTTGGTTATTTGTAGGAGATCTAATTTCTACACCACAATATGATAGTTTGTGGAATGATCTTTTTTATTCGTTTAGTTTTATGCCAACAACAATTCCATTTGCATTGTTACCGGGGAACCACGAGTACCCAACCATTAAGCGAGGTGAAGAAAAGAAAAAAGAATTTACTCCATATTGGCGGGTACATTTCACATTACCTGAAAACGGTATTAAAGGATTGGAAGAGACTTCATACTATTTTGATTACCAGGGAACTAGATTTATAATGCTAAATGGGAATGAAAAAATAAACGAACAAGCAATATGGCTGGAACAATTACTAGCTAATAACACCAATAAATGGACGGTAGTATCGATGCATCAGCCACTTTATTCAACCGGTCTGGAAAGAGACGGCAAGCAGTATAGAGATGTGTTTCTAAATTTATACGATAAGTATGGTGTAGATTTAGTTTTGCAAGGTCACGATCATAACTATGCAAGAAGTTATAAACTTTACAATGGAAACATTGTAGGTAAAAAAGATAAGGGAACAATTTATGTCAACTCGGTGAGCGGGACAAAATATTATGAACTAAATTCGAAGCATCTTGGACTGATGGAAAAGAAAGGGGGCAAAGTTCAGCTTTATCAAGTTATCTCGGTAGATGGAAATAATCTATCTTTTAAGTCTTATACTGTAACCGGAACTTTGTATGATTCTTTTGTAATTACTAAATGATAGGTGAATACCTACTTTTTCAGCTGCGGTCACAGCTTAATCCGTGGCTGATTAATTTTATAATGCATTATCAAACAGTACACATTCTGTCAATCCCATTATCGGCTTAAAAAAAACAATCAACATACAATTTCTTTAGCACCTTGAATATTAGAGGTAATAAAAAAATATCTCTATCGTAAAATCATTTTTTATTTCATTCTACAATAATTATTTTTCCTCATGAACTCTTCGAAGGATGTGTTAGTCGCTATAATGAATAATATGCGCGACTTCGAAATCGCAAGGGATGAACATTGGTATCGAATTCCTGTTGCCGGAGTAGAAAAATATCTTGAAGAATCCTGGCCACCCGTTTATTTGGCATTCTATCTAACATCCGCATTTGGAAAAAACTCATTTTCAATTAAGTATTATTCGAAAGTAATTGACACTAAAATTGTTAAAAGGATAGAATTGTTTCCCGAAGAACCTTTGAACGAAAAAAGCTATGATGACTACTATAAAATATTAATTGAACCACTTCTTAAATTGCCTAAACCAATTCTAAGCCGTCGATGGCGAAGAATTGTATTTATTCAGTCAACCTGGGAAAAATTTATTAATGCTGTTGAGATTAATAACCTGTTTAAGGGAAGCGCCATCGAAGATAAATTATGGGCAGAGTTTAAGAGATTGGAAATTGATATCGAACGCCAAGAACTGGTTCAAATTGAAAATCGGTTTTATTTCTTGGATTTCGCCGCACATTGCATGAAGGGAAAGCTTGATATTGAAACGGATGGCGATTTATGGCACCATAATCCGTCTTCTGCTTTGCAAGATAATTTACGGAATAATGATTTATCTCTGGACGGTTGGCAAATACTAAGGTTTACAGAAAATCAAATAAATGAACAGTTGGAATCATATTGCATTCCTCACATTATACAACATATTAATCAGTTTGGAGGAATAAAAACTGATGATTATTTCTCAAAGCGTATTAATAATAACGATGATTCTTTCCAGTACAGTATTTTTGACACCTGAATTTACCAAGTATCGTTGAGCGATTTATAACTTTCAATTAAGAAATACCCATTACCTTAGCGGGGCCGATCCCGCCTATGGCGGGACAAGCTGAGACATAGTTTCGTGACCTGTTACAAATAAAAAACCCTCACAGAATAAACCGTGAGGGTTTTTTATTAGCGGGGCCGACGAGACTCGAACTCGCGACCTCCTGCGTGACAGGCAGGCGTTCTAACCAACTGAACTACGACCCCAAACATATTTTAAGAACTCGCGACCTTCCCGACAAAGTCGAGACAGGTAATCTAACTAACCGAGCAACGATCTCTTTCAAATAACGTATGCGAAAATAATGATTATAACCAATCCGACGCAAGAAAAGTTATAAATTTTCGCTGCCAAAACTTACTCCAACAGCTTTTGCTGTTAAAACAGCTTGATCTTTTGGCTTTACAAGCTTCTGATGTGAAATTGCATCGGAAATGCGAACACTTTTAATTTCAGAACCCTTTAATGCAACCATTCTTCCAAACTGTCTTTTCATAACAAGTTCAATTGCATTTGTCCCGAATTTGGTTGAGAGAATTCTATCGTAAGGTGTTGGACTGCCGCCGCGTTGTAAATGGCCGAGAACTGTAGTTCTTGTTTCTAAGCCGGTATTATCGCTAATCATTCTGGCAACGTATTCTCCAATTCCGCCAAGCTGAATCGGATCGGTTCTTTTAATATCCCTTGCTTTAGTTACTAATTCGCCGTTTTTAGGTTTTGCGCCTTCAGCAACACACACAATACTAAATCTTTTTCCCCGCATATTTCTTTGGGAAACTTTTTCGTATACAGTGTTCCAGCTAAAAGGGATTTCCGGAATCAGAATTATATCCGCACCACCGGCAATTCCTCCATTTAAGGCAATCCAGCCGGCATATCTTCCCATAACTTCGCACACCATTACCCTGTGATGCGCAGAAGCGGTTGTATGGAGTCTATCGAGGGCCTCTGCAACAACGTAGACCGCAGAGTCGTGGCCAAAGGTCAAATCCGTGGCTTCAAGATCGTTATCGATTGTTTTTGGAACGCCCACAATATTCATTCCCATAAGGCTCATTTTATGGGCTATGTTCATGGTACCATCGCCGCCAATTGCTACAAGCGCATCAAGTCCCCAACCCTCGTAATTTTTAAGTGCGGCTTTTGATCTATCAACAATTTTTATTCCGCCGTTAGATTCTTCCGGCCAGTGAAACGGATCGCCCTTATTTGAAGAACCGAGAATTGTTCCTCCGGTACCAAGAATACCAGAAACATCTTTATTATAGAGTTCGGTTGATTTTCCTTCAACTAATCCTTCGAAGCCGTCAAGAATTCCATATACCGAAATGCCATGATCATGTGCGGGTTTTGTAACTCCTCTAATAACTGCATTCAAACCGGGGCAATCACCACCGCCCGTTAAAATTCCAATTCGTCTAATCTTTTGTTTCACTTTTCACTCCGTATAGCTATAAAGAGTTTTTGATAGTCTTAAAATGAAGCTTAGCATAGTGTTTCAAATGCACGGCATCATTTTGAATTAAGAATTGCTTAAGAAAATTCTGTGCTTTGTCCGATGAACCTTTCGGGAATTCTAACCCGAGCTGTTCGTGTTTCTCGAACCATAGATTGAATGTATTACGCGCTAAAATTGAAGCGGCAGCAACTCCAACAAAACGTTCTGCCTTTTCTGTATCAATAAACTCGATGTGAGAAAAAGCTTTATCGCTGTGAATTTCCAAACCGCGATTTCCGAATTTATCCGAGATCACAGTTTTTGCATCTATATCATCGAGTAAATTTCTAATTGCTTTAGAATGACCGAAGCTTAAAAGTTTATTTAAATTACGATAATTCTCATAAGTCTCATTATAATTCTCCGGATTGAAGGAAACGATTGAAAAACCATCTTTACAAATCTCTTTAACTCGAGGGGCGAGTGTATTGATTTGTACTTGACTTAAATCTTTGCTGTCTCTTACACCAATCTTGTATAGCTTCTCTTTACTTTTCTCATCTACATAAACTGCGGCAATAACTAGCGGACCAAAGATATCGCCTTTACCGGCCTCATCGGTACCTATGTAAGCTGAGGGTTCATCAATCTTCTTATCGTTCAGTACTAAACTTTGTTGTTCGTTTATTAGGTTGTTTACCAAAATATAAAGCGAAGATTTCTGATCTCCTTGAATGACAAGTTTCAAACCTTTTTTCCCGAAGTAAAGAAGTACTTTAATTTTTTTGCTTTGCTGAATTACGTCGAATTCGTAGTTATAATCTTTTTGGGCCACAGAACTTGCCGCAAGTCCTTCTTTAATGATTATGCTCTTTAACTTATTTATTTCTTTTAAGGCGTTCTCTTTATGCATGGAAGTAAGGTTAGTGTTTAGGAAATTTTGTTGTGGAACAAATTAAACTAATCATTTGATGAAACTGAAATTTTACTTTTTGCTTCTGTTGTATTTGATGCAAGTGCCTCTTAATATCAGATCGGTATCAATAACAATGTTTTTGCATGTATGGCTGTCTATGTTGTTGATGTTCTCTATCAATAAGTCCATCGATTTTGCTGCGAGTTCATCTGTAGGTTGATTAACGCAACTAAGAGGCGGCGATAAAAAATTTTGAACTTCGGAATTGCCAAAACAGATTAAATCGATATCGTTAGGAATTTTTAAACCAACTTCTTGAGCGGCTGTATAAACCCCGATTGCAGTGGGGTAGGTAACAGCTAAAATAAAATCGGGTAAATTTTTATCCCGGTAAAGTTTCATAAAGGAATCGTAACCGCTCTTTTCGCCAAAGTCACCTTCAATAACCCAATCGGGATTTACTTTTAAGCCATGGTGTTTCATAGCTTGCCGGAAGCCAAGCATTCTTTCTCGTCCAATATTAATATTGGTATGCCCGGCAAAATGAGCAATTTTTTTGTAGCCGAGTTTTATTGCGTGGTCAATAGCTTTGTATGCAGCCCCTTTGTCGTCTACAGTTACGGTATTGCAATCGGCCAAATCGGGAATGCGGTCCATAAAAACCAAAGGAACTCTTCTCTTCCTTGCAGTCTCAAAAATTTCAAAGTCAGAAGTATCTTGAGATACCGAAATAATAATTCCATCAACTCGCATAGAAAGCAGTGCTTGAATCTGTTTCTTTTGCATTTCTGCGTTTTCGTGAGATACGGTAAGGAATGCCTGATATTGATGTTCAAACGCGTAATTGTAAATATGATCAATAATAGAACTGAAAAAGTGATGATCAATTTGAGGCAGAACAACCCCAATGGTATTGGATTTTCTAGCTGCAAGACTCCTTGCCATAAAATTTGGAGAATAACCAAGTTCTTCTGCTTTTTTCTTAATTAATTCAGCGGTAGTCTTTGAAATATCCGGATGACCTCTTAATGCTTTAGAAACCGTTATTGTAGAGACATTTAATTTCTCAGCAATATCGTTAAGCGTAATAAGTCTGGGTACCTGTACAGTATTATTGTTTTTTTTCTTCAATTAATTGCCATATTAATTAAAACGAGTCAGCCGGTAATTTAGCCTTCTTAAATCACTCATTAATATAAGGAATTAAAGAATAAGCGTTTAATGGCTAAATGTGAGGTTTTTGAAAAAAGTTAGAAGGTCGATAACTCATTTATGTATTTGATTTTAAAGGAGAGGATTTAGTATTTTGACAACAGAATTCAAATCGGGTTGCGTTACCGATCTTTTGTTATTTGGTTTTTTGCAACGGTAAAAATGATAAAACAGTACAAGACTGTATTCAAATTTATTTGCTTCGTTTTAATACTTATCAACCAGTCGTTCCCTTCACAACAGTTAGCGCTACCTAAAAATGCACTTGCGGAAGTTGGCTCAACCAAAATTTTAGCTTCAGATTTTATAGCTCGTTATTCGGATTATATTCTTTCTTCCGGAATAAAGGATAACATTGTTACACGCAGAGCTATTCTTAATAATATGATTAATGAAGTTTTACTTCGTCAGTACGATGAGAATAAAAGCATTTTTGAAAATCCGGAATACCAACGTGAATTGAAGTGGGCTGAGAAACAAACCATACTTGCTTTTCTTAAAGACAGAGAAGTATATGCGAAGATGAAAGTGACAGAGGCAGAACTTCGTGATGCTTTTTATAAAACAAATATGAAAATCTCTGCCAGACATTTGTATGCTGAAACTGAAGAAGAAGCAAAGAGTCTCCATCAGCTTTTACAAACCGGCGCCAGTTTTAACACATTAGCTAAGCAAGTTTTTTCCGATACAACTCTTCGAAACAATGGAGGGTATTTAGGCTTTTTCTCTTGGGGCGATATGGACCCGGCATTTGAAGATGCGGCATATTCCTTAAAACCCGGGGAAATTTCAGAACCAATTAAGACACAACTTGGTTACAGTATTATAAAGGTTGAAGAAAGAATTCCGCATCCGTTATTAACAGAGAATGAGTTTCTGAACAAAAAGAGACACATGGAACGTGTTGTAAGAATGAGGAGAAGAGGCGTTGCCGAAAGAGAATATATAAGCAAACATTTTAGTCCGGGTAAGGTAAGTATTGATAAAAAAATGCTTAGCAAAACATTGGATTATTTGACATATTCTCCATCAGAATTAATAGAGGCCTCTCCCAAGGAGTTATCCTCCGGAGCATTGGCTAAGTACAAGAATAGAACTTATACTCAAAAAGAAATTGTTACTCGTATAAACGAGATTCCAATTTTTCATAGAGAAAAAATAAACTCTCTGCAAACACTTGATGCCGTAGTGAAAGGATTTGTTCTTCAAGATATTTTAATGGAATTGGCAGAGAAGAAAGGCTACACCAAATCTGAGGAAGCACTAAACACAGTTTCTAAGTATAGAAATAATATATTTCTTAAATATAAAAGAGCAGAGATAGCAGAAGCCAAAGTTTTTCCGGAAGAAGATATAAGAAAATTTTATTCCGGCAACTCTGTTTATTTCAAGAAAGAAGATCAGCTTAATTTGCAAGAGATAATAGTTGATAGGAAAGATTTAGCCGATAGTTTGTTTAATGCTCTAAAATCCGGAGCTGATTTCGGTGAATTAGCAGTAAAGTTTTCTAAGAGAGATTGGTCTGCAAAGAATAAAGGTGTTATGGGATTTGCAGAAGTTTCTAAGTTTGGCGGATTAAAAGATACACTGGTGAAATCTGAAGTTGGCAGCTTACTGGGTCCGGTAAAAATTCAAGAGATGTTCGGGGTATTCAAGTTATTGGGAAAAAAAGAAGGTGAAATAAATAAATTTCAAGATGCAAAAGCATTGGCAGAAAAACTTTTGAGAAAAGAAAAATCGAAGTCGATAATGGAGGAGTACATTACCGGACTTCGTAAAAAGACCATTGTAAAATGGGATGATCAGTTGTTAAGCACATTAAATGTGAATTAGCATTTAATTTTATTTTGTTCTTTATTTATCGTTTGTAATATAGGAGCGCACTATGAAAAAACTAGTTACCAAGTTACTATTATTGGTTGCTTTGGTACCGTATTGTCTTTTGGCCGGAACTACCGGAAAGCTTACGGGAAAAGTAACCGATAAAAAAACTGGCGAGCCGCTGCCATTTGTTAATGTCGTTATTGACGGCACTTCACTTGGAGCAGCGACAGACCTTGATGGAAAGTATACTATTCTCAATATTTCTCCGGGAAAGTATAATGTAAAATATCAGTATGTTGGATACCAAACGATGGTTATCCAAAACATTCAGATCTCAATAGATCTAACAACGACTCAAGATGCAACACTTGAGGAAACAGCTGTTGAATTACAAGCAATTGTTGTTCAAGGTAATGTTGAGAAAATTCAAAAAGACGTTACATCCAGCCAAGCAAGAGTAACTTCAGACGAAATTAAAAATCTACCAGTAGCAGAACTTTCCGATGTATTACAATTACAAGCCGGTGTTACAAAAGGAGCTGGCGGCGAATTCCATATTCGCGGCGGTCGTTCTTCAGAAATTGCTTACTGGGTAAACGGTATTTCAATTACCGATGCATTCGATAACAGTCGAGGTATTGAAATTGATAACTCGAGCGTTCAAGAATTGCAAGTTATCAGCGGTACATTCAATGCAGAATATGGACAAGCTCTTTCCGGCATTATTAACACTGTTACCAAAGAAGGCGGACGAAGTTACAAAGGTGACTTCAAAGTTTACGGCAGCGATTACGCAAGCAACTTTACAGATTACTTTGTGGGTATTGATAAATATAATCCTGTTGCAAATTACAATGTGCAAGGAAGTTTAAGCGGGCCGATTCCATTGACTGATGGTAAGGCTGCTTTCTTTGGAAATCTGCGTTATGTGTATGATGATGGTTATCTGTATGGCTATAATAAATTTACAACACAAGGCGATTCTGCAGATGGCGCGCTAACTGCAATGAATTGGAACAAGAGATTGATTGGTCAAGCTAACTTAAGCTGGATGGCTTCAGGCTCTATAAAATTCAATGCGGAAATACTTTTCTCAGATGAGAAGTATAGAGATTACAGCCATTTCTATAAATGGAATCCTTCGGGCGATGTTAAGAAATATGCAAACAGCTACAATGCAACCTTTACAATGACTCATACTTTTTCAAGTACATCATTCTACACTCTAAAAATTTCTGATTTCTTCAAAGACTTTAATGAATACTTATATGAAGATCCTTATGATGCCGGTTATATTCATCCAGACTCATTACGTACAATCGGATACTCATTTGTAACTAAGGGAACGAACAATCATAGATTTTATAGAAAAACAAATACGCTTATAGCAAAGTTAGATTACACTAGTCAGGTTAATGAAAACCACATGATCAAGTTTGGTCTTGAAGGAAGATTGCACAAACTTTCCTTTGATGATTATAACCTAGAACCATTGCGTGTTAATGGTATTCCGGTTGAACCATTCCAGCCATCTATTCCGGATGCAAATACTCCGAACAGAACAAAATATGATTCCGAACCGATTGAATTTTCTGCATACTTACAAGACAAGATTGAATTCCAAAGCGTAATTATTAACATAGGACTCCGTTTGGATTACTTTGATTCCAAAGGAAACATTTTAGTCGATCCAACCGATCCAAACATTAATCTTCCTTTAAGATCGGAGCTAACAAATCTTAGCCTAGCAGATCGTGAACAATATTTCTACAAGAAAGCCGATCCGAAATGGTCTGTTGGTCCTCGCTTTGGTATTGCTTATCCAATTAGCGATCAAGGTGTACTTCACTTTTCATACGGACACTTTTTACAAGTTCCATCGTTTCAATATTTGTTCAACCGTGGACCTTACTATGTACCAAATACCGGCTCGGGATATGGACCTTACGGAAACCCGGATTTGAAACCGCAAACAACAATCATGTATGAAATCGGGTTCAAACAACAATTCTTTGAAGATTTCTCTCTTGATGCTACCGGATTTTACCGTGATATCAGAAACTGGATTACTGCCGGTCCTCTTATCACAACAAGAAATCTTGTTACATATTCATCTTTCATTAATAAAGATTATTCTAACGTAAAAGGTATTACGATAAGCTTGAACAAGAGGTTTACAAATCATTATTCGATTGATTTGAATTATACTTATCAGGTTGCTGAGGGAAGTAATTCTAATCCGGAAGATGAATTTTATGCACAGCTTGGAAACAACGAACCAACTCTTTATTTAATTCCTTTAGATTGGGATCAGCGACACTTACTTAACTTCTCAATGTTTGTTGGCGATACCGACTGGGGCATCTCTACGATTGCAAGATATGGAACGGGACTACCTTACTCTCCATCTATTACTCAATATACTGCTGATAGAGGCATTACAAGCGGCTTGCAGCGCAATAGCAGAAGAAGACCAACACAGTTTTCACTGGACTTAAGAATGCATAAAACATTAGAAGTGTTTGGTTTGAATGTTACAACATTCTTAAGAGTATTCAACTTGCTTGATAATAAAGTAGCTGTAAACGTATTTGGTGATACCGGCAAGCCGGATTATACTACCGAAGGAAAGAACATTAGTTACGATCCTAACAGACCGAATACAGTTGAAGAATATTTACGTTACCCATGGAATTACGGCGAGCCAAGAAGAGTTGAATTTGGTTTCGAGTTCTCATTCTAAAAAGTGTCCGCTCATTGTAAGCCATAAAAAGCGGACTCAAAAAAAGATTATAAAGAGGAGAAATAAATAAATGACTAAAGCATTTAAAATCTTGATGATTCTTTTCATCGCGATGACCATGACGGCAAATATTGATGCTCAATATAAACCGGGAAAAGAAAGAGGCGATCCGACTAAGCGCGCCAAAGGTCAGATGGAAGGAAATAAAATTCGTACGACCGTTTTTAATTTTGGTATGTCTGGTCGTACCGGTGGAGAGTATCCAATTTCAGTACAGACACCTTATGAGTGGCCTAAGAATACCGGTCACGTTTATCTCGCAATGTTAACTACAATTGTTGGAGGTGAAGTTGTTGATTCAAAGGGAGAACTTCAGCACATTATAGATATTAACAACGGACGCAGTTCACCAGAAGGCAAGACATGGAATTTTGAACCTGTACCAGGTTACAGCATTCCAAATCCAAAAACGAATGAAAACCAGATTGCTACAAGCGTTGATAAAGATACTTGGCCGGATACATGGCCAGATAGAATGAGTGATGAAATTGATCCGGGTTGGAGAGGCTCGTGGAATGGTTATTTTGGTAAAAACATTTTTAATGCAGATCAAGAAATGTTTTACCGCGCTTCCGATGATAGATATGACCGCTATGTAAATTATTTCCCGGATGAAACAGACCTTACAAGAAAAGGTATGGGAATTGTAATGGATGTTAGAGCACTTGCATGGTCTCAATTTCTTGTTGAAGATGCGCTCTACTTTTTACATTACATAAAGAATGATGGAACTAAAGACATTAACAAAGTTGGTGTAACACTTTGGTATGCCGATTTTGTTGGCGGCGACGGCGATTCTCAAGACGATATTTCCGAATTCGATCTAATTCAAGATATTGCATGGTCAAGAGATCTCGATCACAGAGCTGCAACATTTGGAAGCGACCCGGTAGGCATGGTTGGTGTTACTTTTCTAGAAACACCAGGCAATGCTTTAGATAGAATTGATAACGATGGTGACAGCCCCGAGCAAGGTGTTTTGATTTCACAAGAAATGATAGTTGACGAAGTTGCTGATAATCAGATTGATGATAATGCAAACGGCTTGATTGATGAAAACGAAACACACATTCCTTTCGGAACCCAAAAAGGTGTTACTTATGCCGATGGAATGGCTCAGCCGGTATCGGCAGATTTCTTGTCGAAACATTCAAGATTCAAAGTTGAGGCTAACAGTCCGGTTGTTACTCAAGCAATGATTGATCAAGTTGCTTCACCTACAAACAAATGGCACGTTTGGCCTCCGCTTGATGCATTCCAAAAAAATCAAGTTCACTTAATTGGCGTAGTTTCAAGTACGCTTGGGTTACCATTCAAAGATGGAATTGATAACGACGGCGACGGCGAAGCTACAAATCCAGTTATTACACAAGAAATGATAAATCAAGCTTCGCAAGATGCACCATATTATCGTTATAGAGTTGATGAAAAAATAATTCTATATAATGTGGTTGCTTCAACACTTGGTAAGAAATACGCTGATGGTAAAGATAATGACGGCAACGGTGCTATTGATGAAGGTATTGACGATGGAATCGATTTATTAATTGATGAAGCTCGCGATGATGGAAAAGACAATGATTACGATTGGAATCCGTTACGTGATGACGTTGGATTGGATGGTGTTGCAGAATCCGGCGATGCCGGTGAAAATGATGGTAAACCAACATCGGGCGCAAAGTATGGTTTGCCTGGTGAACCAAAAGTTGACGTAACAGATGTTTCGGAAACAGATCAGATTGGTATTACAAATGCTGATTATGTTCCAGCTGGCGGATTAAATATCAATAGCGATGCACAGATGTGGTTCGATTTTATGATTCCCGGAAAGTTCTACGACCCTCAAGAAGTAGTTGCCGGTGAATACGATCTTTTTGTTTCTTCCGGATTATTCCCGTTAAAAGCCGGGCAGACAGAACCAATCTCAATTGCAGTTTTATTCTCTAATGGTGCGGTTCCGGATCCGGGCGGCGCTTTCAGAAAAAGTGAAATTCTACGTAAGAGAGTTCGTGCGCAAGAAACATATAACAACGATTACCGCTTTGCTAATTCTCCGCTTATTCCAACACTAACTGCAATCCCGGGTAACAACCGTGTAACTTTGTATTGGGACGATGTTGCTGAAACTTCATTCGATCAGTACATTGATGCTATTGGTGGTGTAGGCAGAGACTTTGAAGGTTATAAAATTTATAGAGCATCAGATCCGGCTTTTCAAGATGCTGAAAACATTACAAATGGATTTGGTAATAAAATCTTCAAAACTCCTATTGCACAATTCGATTTGAAAGACGGCATCAGCGGCTTTGATGCAATTGGTATTGACGGAGTTAAATATTACTTAGGAACAGATTCCGGCTTAATACATAGTTTTGTCGATTCAACAGTACAGAACGGATTTACATATTACTATGCATTAGTAGCTTACGATTTTGGTTTTGCTGCGGGAGAAATAGCTCCTTCTGAAACTCCAATTCGTCTTTCGTTATTACCTGATGGATCTGTAAAATTAGGTCAGAACGTAGCAAGAGTAAAACCGGAAGCTCCGGCTGCCGGATTTATTGGGCCAACACTTGGTGCAGTACAACATGTAATTGGTACATCATCTGGAAATATTGCATACGAAATTGTTGATCTAAACAAGATTAAAGAAGGACATGTTTATAACATTACGTTTGAAGATACAATTAAGGTTGGGAAAAACCCAAAGCCTGATACGCTTACAACAAAGAATTGGACTCTTACAGACTCTACTGCTGGTGCAATCTTAATTAATAAGAGCAAAATATTTGCTACAGATTATGAACAACCGTTGATCGATGGTTTCAGATTGAAATTTAGAAATGAAGCAAGAGTAGAACTTGATAGAGAGAAGTCTGTTTGGAATGACTCTAAAATTGTTGATTACAGGCTTGAAAAATTTGCTTATGCAGCGTCAGGTGGAGTTAGTGCAAATGGAGAGCAAAGACCAAATGATTACAGAATCGAATTTGGTGATGTGGGGTTTGGAACTTCGAAAGAATTAAAATTAGGTCCATATACTTTTCCAGTCAAGAATGTAAATTTCAAAGTGTTTAATCTTAGTACTCAAAAATATATTGATTTTGCGTTCTTTGAAGTTAACGGGTCGGACGGTGTTCTTAATACAGTAGGTGCAGCCAAAGATAGAATCGTTTTCTTGGAACCAGACAAGAATGGTACGCTGGTTTATACATGGTGGTTCTATTTGTATGATACACCAGATTCTACAGCAGGAACCCGCTTACCTAAGAATGGCGATAAGATTGAACTAAAGCTTAAAAAGCCGTTCTTGTCCTCGGACAAATTTAGATTTGTTGCTAAGAAGGCATTGATTGATGCAGACCAAGCAAAGAAGGATATGGAAAAAATCAAAGTAGTACCAAATCCTTACGTCGCTAGTGCTCAATGGGAAGCTAAAAATCCTTACGCTAGCGGTAGAGGACCAAGATCATTGCATTTTACACACTTACCAAGTAAGTGTACAATAAGAATCTTTACAGTAAATGGTGAATTAGTTGATGTTATTGAGCACGATAGTCCGTTGAATGATGGTTCAGAAGAATGGAAAATGTTAACCAAGGATAACTTAAATGTTGCGTACGGAATTTATGTCTATCATGTAACAGCTCCGGGTGTTGGTGATAAGATTGGCAAGTTCGCAATAATTAAATAACGTAAATGGACTAAAAATTTTAAGGAGTTAAATCGTGTTACATAAAAAAATATTAACAATGGTCTTATTGGTTGCAGCTTTGCTGCAGCCAATTTTGGCACAGCAAGTATCCAAAACGGGTACAACAGCGGCCAAATTTTTGAGCATTGGTGTTGGACCGCGTGCCAATGCGATGGGTGGTGCTTACACCTCAATTGCAAATGACGCATCAGCTATGTATTGGAATCCGGCTGGTATTGCAAACGTAAACGAAGTTCAAACTTTGTTTACTTATACAAAAATGTTCGCGGATATAAATGTTAACTTCTTCGGTATTGTATTTCCCGCCGGAGAGTATGGCACATTTGGCGCAAGTGTAACTGCGTTAAATGTTGGCGAAATGGATGTAACTTCCGAGTATTATCCGGAAGGAACCGGCGAAAAATTTACCGCCGGCAGTTATTCGTTCGCTTTAACTTATTCACGTTTTATAACTGAAGACTTTGCTGTGGGTTTTAACATCAAGTACATAAGAGAGGATATTTTTAATTCTACGGCAGACGGACTTGGGTTTGATATAGGAACAATATTTAAGACTCCATTCTACGGACTTAAATTTGCATCAAGTATTTCCAACTATGGCTCAAAGATGCAAATGGCTGGTGATGATTTGCTTGTACGCCACGATCCCGATCCAACCAGAGCCGGAAACAATGAAACCATAGATGCATTCTATAAAACCGATCCGTTTGAATTACCGCTTCGTTTGCAAGTAGGTCTTTCAAAAGATTTTGCAATTATGGATGAGCATAGACTAACGATTGCTGTTGATGCAATTCACCCAAATGATAATAAGCAGTGGGTAAATGTTGGCGGCGAGATTTCGATGTTCAATAATTTGATTTCTCTAAGAGGCGGCTATAAGGCTTTATTCTTGGAAGATACCCAAGAAGGACTTACTTTAGGTGCAGGTATAAAATACGATGGTCTTAGTTTCTTCAGAATCTCTGTTGATTACTCGTATCAGAAACTGAAATACTTAGATAATATGCATAGTTTTGGTGTTATGTTAGGTTTTTAACTAAGGATATAAAATGATATTTTCCACCACTATAAATAAATATTCCATAACCAACAAAATGGAGGCACAATGAAAAAACTAACAGTACTAATTTTAGCTCTGCTTGTAGTAGCTTGGTCTGGTTCAATGGCACAGACTTACAAAGTTACTTTCAAAGTAAACATGAAGCTGGAATTACAGTTAGGTAAACTTACCACAGCCGATAAAGTATCCGCACGCGGAAACTTTAACGATTGGGGCGAAACAGAAATGAAAGATGCCGACGGAGATATGATTTACGAAGTCGAAGCATCTTTCGATAAAGTAAAGCTTACTAATGGCTTAACGCTTGCTTTCAAATTTTTCCATAACGGCGCAGCAGCAACCAATACCGGTTGGGAAAGCATCGATGATAGGAAAATTGACATAACAGGCGATAAGGTTCTTGATGTTCTTTGGTATGATAACAAAGGCATCTCCGGTGCAAAAGCTACTGTTGAATTTAGAGCCAACATGAAATTACCTTTGAAACAAGGCGATTTATTGAAAACTCCAATTCCAGGTAAAGTTTTTATTGCCGGTGATTTTAACGGTTGGAACACATCAGCAACTGAATTGACAGATGCTGACGATGATTCAATTTATACCGCTACTCTCGATACTATCACATCCGGAACTACGGTTAATTATAAGTTCTTATATAGCAACAAAGCTAATGCTACTATATGGGAAAACGATCCAAACAAGACAGCTTTAATTCTTGACGGAACAAACAAAGTTGAACGTTTCTTCAATGATGTTAACCCTAATGTTCAATTGAAAGATGGAACAGTTTCGTTTTATGTTAACATGGCAGTTCTTGAACAATTAAAAGTGTATGATGCTGCAGTTGACTTACTTGAAGTACGTGGTAATTTCAACGGCTGGAGCAGTGCTGATAAAGACAGGAGCGCAATGCTTCAAGACTTTTTGTTTCCAACAAGCTGGTTCTTACCGGTTGGGTTTGTGAAAGCAGAAGTTCCTTCCGACAATTTCTACAAATACTTTGTTGGTAAGAAAGATACTACCGGCTGGGCTGATGGATATGAAAGACCTCTTTCAAGAGGCGGTGGAAACCGTTTATTTACTTATCAAGGTCAACCAAACCAAGAAACACCAAGCGTTCATTATGATGACGTACTGCCGGGATTCTACACTTCTAAGGCTATTTCAATTAAATTCCGTGTTGATATGAAAGACGCTTTTGACGCTACAAAGATTGCAGTTCCAATGAAAGCTGGCGATAAAGTATTCTATATTTCAGAACAACCATTGTTCTGTAAAGTTATGGGATGGAGAGATTCCGACAGTCAAACCTATTTTGAATTAACCGATGCTGATGGAGATAAGATTTACGAAGGAACTTTAACCATGAAAGCCGGCGGATTCAATGGATTTGAATATCGTTACGGAATTCAAAGAGCAGCCGATAAATCTTTCACGCTTGAAACAGGTGGTTTTGCACAAAATGCATATAGAGTTAGATATATTCCACAAACTTCCAAAGGCACATTTACACAGCCATACACAGCTCCGCTTGATAAATGGACAGACAAAGAAGATAAGTCCGATCAATTTGAAGTAGCTCCTCTTGGCTTTACAGATGTTCAAGATTTGGAAAGCGGAATACCATCTAAATTCTCTTTGGACCAAAACTATCCTAACCCATTCAACCCAACAACAACAATTAAGTTTGCTATACCGGCAGACGAAAATGTTAGCTTGAAGGTATTCAACGTACTTGGACAAGAAGTTGTAACACTTGTTAACAAGCAAATGAAAGCCGGTTCTTATTCATTTGATTTCAACGCTTCTAAGTTGAGCAGCGGTGTTTACTTCTATAGAGTTGAAGCCGGAAGTTTTAATGCTACAAAGAAGATGTTATTGTTGAAGTAATTTAGTTCTATGGTGGAATTAAAAAAGCCCCGCTGAATAAACGGGGCTTTTCTTTTTAAACATATCGAGTTCAATCATTTATTTAATTCGCGCAATTGTATTTCCAAATCCTTGGCTCCAGGGTAATTCAAATCCTTTTGCAAAACACTATTAATTGTCTGTAATCCCTTTTGATATTGTCTATCTAACGCGTAAGCCCCGGCAAGATTATAAAGTGACTGCAGATCGCTGGGATCTAATTTTATACTTTCCTCCAAATATTTTATTGCAGAAGCGATTCTGTGATTGTTGAGATCGATATTTCCAAGCCATTTAGTTGCAAAAGGATTTGGTTTTATTTCATATCGTTTGAGTAGTAACTCATAAGCTTTGGCAAAATCTTCTTGTTTTAATAAAGTGAGTGCTATGTTGTCAATCATATCATAATACTCTGTTACAACCGGATATTGATAAATCAAAACCTCAAGATGATTTAAACATTCGGCATAGTTTTTCTGATGAAGTTTTTTATTAGCCAGTTTTTCATGTGCTTCCGGCCAAGTGATTGTTCCTTCTGCAAAACTAAACGCAACACTGTCAACTTCAGTTTTGGGGTTTAATAAACTTAGATCATCAATTTTATTTTTAGGATCAATGTAAGGCCAATCATTTTTAAGGAGCGCTATTCTGTATACTGCCATTGTTGAATCTAAAGAGGTAAAAGGAAAAGCTTCTCTTGTTTTGTAATCTTGCGCTTCAAAAGTTATTACCGGATTCGATTTAGGAAGAATCTTCATTTCATTCATCTTGCTAAAAAAGGCATTTCCCATTAAGTGAAAGCCTTCAAGAGTTGGGTGCAGATGATCTGTCATTAAATTGTTGCCAACAATTCCATTCGGACTTTTAGCATTAAATAGCGAATCAATATCAACTACTGCCACACCATATTCTTTGTGATAACTGCGGATTAAAGAATTTAGTTTTTCCGGAGCGCGAAAACGTAGCGCATCTAATTCTTTAGCTTCGCGATATAATTTTAAGGCCGACTTGTAATCACCGGCTGCGTATTTCGTATTTGCTTCGTCATAGATGGAATTCGCTGTCGGTTGCGCTGATGATTTTACTGAAACAAACGGTTTCTGATCCTTCAGATTAAACGTAAGTGTTCCAAGAATGAGGGGAATATTAGAATCCTTGCATATCTCAATTATGTCACGCATGTTGCCATCAAACTGATCAATGCCATCATTAAAACTATCGGAATTAAGCTCAATTGATTGTTCCTTTGCCATTCTAGACATCAATGTGCCGGTGCTTTTTTCTGGTTCGCCACTGATAGATTTAACAAACCACTGAAGAAAATCTTTAATAAGTTGAACAGTTTTGAAATCGCTTAGGTCTAGATAAAGATTAACGAGAGTTCTTGATTTTCCAAGCGATTCCAGTGAACCAACTCCAAGCGCACCGTAGTATTCGTTGTGACCGGTGTAGATTATAACAACATCTGGTTTTTGTTTAATTACTTCCGGCATAAAATCTCTAACTGTGTAGCTGCATACAGCTGTCATACCAAGATTAACAACTTCAATTTTGCGATCCGGATACGCGAGTTCCAACCTTTTTCGTACGTATCGCGAGAAAGAACCGAGCGGCATATAAGGATAACCAGCGGCGCTGCTTTCTCCCAATACAAACACACGATAAGAATTTTCCGCTTTGGTTGAATCAAATACATCTTCGATAGTTGTTGGCAGATTCTTAACATTTGAGAAGTATCGCCTCGCCACATATGCGTTCGCAATTTTCTTACCCGGAGTTGCTTGAACCCACATTGATAGATCATCGCCATAACCAAAAATTCTTAATCCAACTTCAAGAAGGACAAAGAAGAGAATTGGGATTAACGCTAAAATCAAATAGAAATAGAAAGGCGGTTTTGTGCTGGGAATTTGTTTCTTTTCTTCCACTTTGGGTTTAGTTCCTTTTTTCGAATCTGCCAAGGTTACTCCAATTATACTGCGGAAAAATAATCAAATTTGAATAGCATCGGAAGGATTCAATCTTGGCATAAGTAAAGTGAATGAGTTAATTTTGCTCTAAGAAATGATATGGAAAGAGGCTAAATGAGTAAGCTTTCAACAATAGGTCAATTGTGGCAGTTTCTTCGGGAAAGGAAAAAATGGTGGCTAATGCCAATCGTTTTTTTCTTAATTCTGCTAGGCGGATTGATAGTACTTACAAAAGGCTCGGCACTTGCGCCATTTATCTATGCAATATTCTAGTAGCTAGTACAGAGTATTTAGTATTGAGTAGTAAGATGGTTAGCTAGTTACTTTTCTATTAGATAACCGAACTCTTTTAGTGCATACTGTGTATCAAACTTGAGTATTTTCTTTACTGACATATATGAACCAAAGAAACCTAATCCTCCGCTAATGTTTGTCAAATCAGAAGGATAGTTTCTAACAGTAAAACCAAAATCATAAAAAAGATTTGTCGAAAAATATTTAGTCAAATTTTCATCAAACGTAAGAACTTCAACTTCCAGATAGGCGAGAGAAAATCTCGCTTTGGAAGTGTTTCCCGCCGAAATTTCTTGCAAGGCCTTAGTCAAAAGTTTTCTGTCGATCTTTAATTCGTTTTGAAAAGCCATACTGTAATAATCATAAACCTCTTTGCCTTGATCAGTAGAAACACTAAGCGGTACCGTTTTTTCGTGACGGGTTTTCTCTCCGCTTAATTCCCGGTAATAATAAACTATCTTCACTCGCTTAGCTTTAACAATATCAAGTCCTATGTTATCCCAATATATTGAAGCGTAATTTGTATCTCGTTGTGCAACCGGACCGGGAATGTAAGAGATAGATTTGTATTGATCGAATATTAATCCAACCGGCGTCTTAGATGTTGAACTAATCTCTGTACCATTAGGAAGTTTTACGTACAGTTCAATCTGTTTATTGTATTGCGGTTTGAAGTTTTTTGTGTAGTAATACTTCGCCGGTGAATTATAAGTCGAATTAAGATTATCATTATCAACGGTGTCTCTTAAGAAGTACTTGGTGTCGGAATCGGAATACTTTAAATAAACAGTTGCACCGGTTACCGCCGGATCAGTAGTTAGAGTTAACGGATCGAAACCTTCCACATCATAAAGTTTAGAAACATAAGCTACTTGAAGAGAAGTATCGCCGCGGACAATAAAATTAACAGCATACTTCTCCGGCAAATTACCTTTAGGCGAAACATTTTCTTCACAGCTACTCATAGAAATCACAGCAACAAATATTGTAAGTAGAATAATTAATCGTTTCATATTTCTGCCTTAATCGTTCCGGTTAATAAGAACGGTAACATATTAACCCGCTTTCCGTTTGTTTGATCAAAATAAAAAATGTTTTTTCTGTTGTATGCGTTTATTGCGCTAATATCAATATGAAGCTTAACAAAACCAATTAGCAATGTTTTTGAGAGTATTAAATCTAACCGATGATAATCCGGAAGGATGGAAGAATTTTTTACATCGAAATAGCGGACTGGGAATAACAGTTGATAAATTCTGTAATCATCTAAGAAGCTATCAAGAGAAAGTTTCTGATAATAACCTAGCTGCTTAGTAAATGGATGGCCGGAATTGTAAACCCAATTTGTACTGAACTCAAAATCAGCCGGCAGATGAATTGTAAGATTCAAATTTACATTGTGGCGCGAATCGAACCGTGGAGCGTATGTAACACCGGCAACTTCTTTGTGAGCCCAATTGATTGAATAAGCAGCTGAAAGATCAAAAAGACTTTCTCTGTATTTCGTCTGAACTTCACCGCCGTAGGCTTCTCCTTTACTTTCAAGCAAGTCGGGATCTGAGAAATATATTTTCTCTTCATTATAAGTCGGCGCAGAAATAATACTTTTATAATATCCTTCCATCTCAATTGAAAATGAAGTGCTAAGTTTTACAGTTGTGCCAATAATATGATGAATGGCTTTCGACTTTGGGAGATAAGTAGGAATGATAATAACCGGATCGAAAAGGGAGAGAACTTCTCTCTCGTCGGAAATTGTAGTAATATCTTGTTGATAAATTCCGCTAGCCGCCTTGAATATTAACTGAGGAATTGGCGAGTATGATACGTTTATTCTTGGTTCAAAAAAATCTCCCTTAGCCGCAGAACTAGCAATATTCAATCTTGTCCCAAGATCAATTCCAAGATCTGAGATTCGAAGAAATTTATAACCAAGATATGCATTCGAGCTTAAACCCGATGTCCCAACATCAGAACGGAAACCGAAACGGTTTTCGAGAAATAGTTTTGTCTTGAGATACTTTAAATCGAGTCCAAGGTTGACTTCATCTTTACTGCTTAATGTATAAACAAAATCTGTAGAGATCGTAAAATCATCTACTTCGTTAGATTTTGGCTTTACACTGCTTTGTTTGGGAGAAATTGAATTGATGTATTGACTGAATACAATACCGAAATCGAGCGTGAGCGGATCAACGCCTACAGAAAATATCTTAAGACCGAGAATTTTGTTTGCCCAGCGGTAATCTGGATCGGTCTGTTTTTCAAATCTCAAGTTGTCTTCGCTGAATAAACCTTGCAAAGTGAATTTTGATCCGGAGAAGAATGAAGGATGTGAAAAATTCATTTTCAACGAAGCATCATAAAACTCAATTGGTAATTCATTTTGATTAACAAACTTCTTCAAAATGTTATTGGAAGTACTTTTCCTTCCGCTGAAATAGAAAGAGCCATTGGGGATAGGACCTTCAATCAATCCTTTCATAGAAAGTAAACTTGCGCTAAAGTTGCCCCCAAAGCGGTTCTTATTTCCTTCTTTTGTAACAATTTTCAAAACAGAGGATAAAGCTCTTCCATAATTTGATGGGTAACCGCCCCTAAAAAATTCAACACTGCTTACAACATCCGGGTCGACTACACTAAATAAACCAATAGCGTGGAATGGATAATAGATTGGCATTCCATCCAGCATGATCAAGTTCTGATTATTTTCACCACCCCGCACATTGAATTTTGCGGATACATCGCCGGTTGATTGAACTCCCGGCAAAGTAACTAATGAACGTAAGACATCTGTCTCAACACCTTTGGGAATCGAATTCAACTCTTTTGCAGATAACGTTGTTGTGCTGATGCTAGGTGTGTTTTCTGCTTTTACAAAATGGCCTACTAATTCAATCTCGCTTAATTGAATATTGGAAGGAGTGAGAAGGACCTCTATGTCTGTAACTTTATTAGCTAAAACACTAGCTTTTACTTGGTTGCTTTTAAAGCCCACATATGAAGCAATTACCGTATAGCTTTCCTTTACCGGAATTGAAGAGAGAACAAAATAACCTCTGTTATTTGTTGATGCACCTATCCCAAGCTCTTTAATCATTACTGTACAGAAAGGTAATACTTCTTGCGAGGTGGAATCTTTTACAATTCCACGAATTGTTCCTCTTTCTTGCGCATTTAATAGTGAAAAGGAGATCATTACAAACAAGATTGAGGTATTTATTTTTCTTTTTATAGACATCGCAATCGAAACCCTTACCTAATTATTCGTTACAAAATAAGTAGAATGCGTTTACATTCTAATCGTAACAAAAATTACTTTAAAATAATTAACTGATACGGTTCCAGTTTTATATTGTATTGATCCCTCTCGGCTTTAATTATGGCTCCGGAGATTAAATCCTTGTAACTGGTTTTTGAACCAAGAAAATCATTGGTTGCCAAATTCAATGAATTGCTTGCCGAATTATTGTTGACAATTACGAAGACTTTCTCATTTTTCAATTCTCTTGTATAGCCGAGAATCTTTAAGTTGTTATCCAGAACGTTAAACGTGATCGTACCGAGACTTAAAATTTTATTTTCATTTCTAATTGTTGCCATCTTCTGATAGAATTTAAAAAGGTCCTCATCAAACTTTACCTCATCCGCTGGCCTTGGTTGACCGAACGGATGTGTGGTTTCAGTATCGTATTTGTATTCCGGCCAAACATTTGGTTTGCGTTCATCCGGATCATCACCGCCCCACATACCGGCTTCGTCGCCATTGTAAATATGTACGCTTCCCGGCTGTGTAAATTGAAGTGCAACCATCAACTTTTGTTTTAATCTTTCTGTAGCGTTTGGTTTACGTATGTCGTATTCCTTACTGTCTCTTACATTTGCTTGATGATCATACTTGTAATCGGGATTGATAACAACAGAAGCTAAGCGTTCAGTATCATGGCTGCCGAGCAGATTCATCATTGCATAATATTTATCTCCGTATGTTTTCAGCATAGCATTTAATGAATCTACATAAGCATTCGCATCATCTTGATCTTTTTTGTTAAGAACAAAATTTTTGTTAGCCCGCGTGTAACGGTAATTCATCACTGCGTCAAATTCGTCGCCGGCAATCCAAGGACGAGCATCGAACATTTTATAGTTTCTCCAATCTTCCCACCAAACTTCTCCAACTATGTAAGCGTCCGGATTTATTCCTCTAACTAGTTTTCTAAAATCCTTCCAGTATTTATGATTTACCATTTCAGCAACATCCAAGCGCCAGCCATCAATTCCATCATCCAATTTACCGTCTCCGTTCGGATCCATCCAGCGTTTAACAGAGCTTTCTATATATTCCTTCGGTCCGGTAACGATTCCATTTTCATCTTCGCGAACTTCCGGCAAATCTTTTATACCAACCCAGCCTTGCCAATCAAATTCATCTTTTGGTGTGTTCGGATCATCCCAAGTTTTAATTGTAAACCAGTCTTTGTATTTCGATTTCTGCTGATTCTTTTTGATATCTTGGAAAGCCCAAGAGGTTAATCCCATGTGGTTCCAAACCCCATCAAGAATAATTTTCATTCCACGTTTATGTGTTTCCTTTATAAGCTTAAGCAAAAGTTTATCGGCGCTGGTCCATTTCCAAGTTTTAGGATCGGCCGGATTTTCTTCTGCCCACATTTTTCTATCTCCTTCCGGATCGGGACCAAAATTATTATCAACGTGATGATACATAGTTGCATCATACTTATGAAGGGAAGGTGATTCAAAAATAGGATTGAGGTAGATTGCGTTGATACCGAGTTTCTTCAAGTAATCTAATTTATTTATGACACCTTGAAGATCGCCTCCGTAACGACGAATGTTTACGATATCATAAAAATTCTTGCCAAGTGCCTTTTCGTACGGTTGGAGTTTATACCAATCATGAGTCCATGGAGTAATTGTCCAGCCTTCGGGAACATAAAATGGCCAAGAGCCTTCCATGTCTTTTGGGGTTGGGTCGTTTTTTGTGTCGCCGTTACAAAATCTTTCCGGAAATATTTGATACCAGACTGCTTCCTTTACCCACTTGGGCGGTTCGCTAAATTTTGTCTGAGCGGTAGTTGTTGCAAACGCAATGATTGAAATTATGAGAATTAGTCTCTTCATAGTTGCCTCCTATGTTAAAAATCTAATGCAAATATATTGAGAAAGTGCCTAAAACGTGGAAATAGTTAAGAAAAGCTAAAAATAGCTTGACTAGATATAATTTTATCGATATTTTTATATCGATAAAAAAAGAGCGATATATGGAAAAAGTAGAAAAACACTTAGGTGGAATACCGGAACCAACTTTGAGAAGACTTCCAAAGTATATTGATCTTCTAAAGAGACTACAATCAACAAACGTAAAATATGTTTCCAGCAATTACATTGCTGATAAACTGAATTTGGATTCTATTCAAGTAAGAAAGGATTTAGCCATAACTGGAATTATTGGCAAACCTAAGCTCGGATTTGACCTAGATGAGCTGATCCGTTCTCTTAACCACACTTTGAACTGGGATAACCTAAACGATGCTTTCTTAGTAGGAATTGGAAGCTTAGGCAGCGCTATAATTGGCTACCGGGCTTTTTCTTCATACGGATTAAACATTGTTGCTGCATTCGATAACGATCCCGAAAAAGTTGGAAAGACAGTTAATGGAATTGAGATTCTTCCGGTTACAAAACTTGGAGAAATGATTAAAAGAATGAAGATCAATATTGGAATACTAACAGTTCCGGCTGAAGATGCGCAAACAATTGCAGATGAAATGGCCGAAGCTGGAATAAGCGCCATTTGGAATTTTGCGCCGACACATCTAAAAGTTAATAAAGATGTAATTGTAGAAAATGCACAGTTGACACAATCGCTAGGCGTGTTAACACATAAACTTGCTGAAAAATTGAAAAAAGATTCATTGCTAATATTTAACAACTAAATACATCTCTGGAGAAACGATGAGCCAATCAGATGCTAACGAATCGGTGATGGCGCGAAAATTTGAGAGAGTTTGCGAAATACTCGAACAAAACAAATATGATTCAAACCGATTAATCCCGATTTTACAAGCAGTACAAGAAGAGTACAGATATTTACCGGAAAAAATTTTAACATTTATTGCTATCTCGTTAAAAGTACCACCGGCAAAGATTTATGGGGTTGCAACATTTTATTCACACTTCGCATTAAAACCAAAAGGAAGATTTGTAATTAAGGTCTGCGATGGCACGGCTTGCCATGTTAAGAATTCGCTTCCAATAATTGAGGCAATATTTAAAAAACTTCAGTTAACAGAAACTAAGAACACAACTGACGATATGATGTTTACGCTTGAAACAGTTTCTTGTTTGGGTGCTTGCGGTTTAGCTCCGGTGGTTGTTGTGAACGATGATGTTCATTCATTAATGACTCCGCAGAAAACAGTTGCACTATTAGATACGTTGATAAAGGAGGAAGAGCATGAAAGCGTCGCTTGTTAATTTAGAACAAATAAAAACTGAGTATGAAGAAAATTCGAAACTAGTTAAGAGAAGAATAATAATTTGCGCCGGAACCGGTTGTGTGGCAAATGGTTCACTAAAAATATTGAAAGAGTTTCAGCATCAATTGGAATTGAATAATCTGCATCATCTAATTGAGCTAAAGTTTGAAAAAGAAAAGAAAGAAGGTGTTCTTATAAGCGGAAGCGGATGCCAAGGTTTTTGCCAGATGGGTCCACTTGTAACAATTGAACCTGATGAGATAATGTATGTTAAAGTTGGCTTGGGCGATGTAAAGAGAATAGTTGAAGAAACATTGGTGGCTAATAAAGTAGTTGAAGATTTAGTTTACGTTGATCCTACCAACGGAAAGAAATGTAAAGGAACTAAAGAAATTCCCTTTTACAAAAGACAAAGCCGATTTGTATTAGAAAAATGTGGAAGAATAAATCCGGAGGATGTAAACGAATACATTTCTTTAGGTGGTTACGAAGGCGCTAGAAAAGCCTATGTGGAAATGAGCGCAAAAGATATTTGTGATGAAATTACATTTTCCGGATTACGCGGAAGAGGGGGCGGGGGTTTTCCAACTGGAAGAAAATGGGAAATTACCCGAGTAGAAAAGAACGAGAAGAAATTTGTGATTTGTAATGGTGATGAAGGTGACCCGGGTGCATTTATGGATAGAAGCGTTATGGAAGGAAATCCACACTCGGTTATAGAAGGCATGATGATAGCAGCAAAAGCGATTGGTGCTGATGAAGGGTACATTTATGTACGTGCTGAATATCCGCTTGCAGTTAAGAGGTTGAAAATTGCTGTCGGTCAAGCCGAAGAACTTGGTTTGTTAGGTAAAAATATTTTTGGCTCAACACAAAATTTTACAGTACATGTTATGGAAGGTGCTGGGGCTTTTGTGTGTGGTGAAGAAACAGCGCTGATGGCTTCAATTCAAGGGCAGCGCGGAATGCCTAATCCAAAACCGCCGTTTCCATCGCAATGCGGATTATTTGATAAGCCTACAATTATTAATAATGTGGAAACGCTTAGCACAGTGCCGCTTATTATTTCTCTAGGCGCTAAATATTTTATTGAACTCGGTACAAAAAAATCCCCGGGAACAAAAACATTTGCATTAACCGGACATGTTGCAAACACCGGATTGATCGAAGTTCCATTTGGTACAACGCTGAGAGAGATTGTGTACAACATAGGCGGCGGAGTTACGAACGAAGATGGTTCAATAAGCAAAGAAGGTTTTAAATCAGTACAAATTGGTGGTCCATCCGGCGGATGTTTAACAGAAGCCCACTTGGATTTACCGTTAGATTTTGATTCTCTTACCGGAATTGGCGCAATGGTTGGCAGCGGCGGACTCGTTGTAATGAATAAACAAACTTGCATGGTGAAGATGGCGCAATTCTTCATGCAGTTTACTCAAAACGAGTCATGCGGAAAATGTGTTCTTTGCCGCGAAGGCACAAAGCAAATGTTAATTCTTCTAAACGATATCAGTGAAGGAAGAGGAACATTGGAAACGATTGAATTACTTGAGGAATTAGCTGGTGTGGTTAAGAAAGGATCCTTATGCGGATTAGGAAAAACTGCGCCAAATCCGGTTTTATCAATGCTTACTTACTTTAGAGAAGAATACAACGCGCATGTTATTCAGCAAAGATGTCCGGCAAAACAATGTAAAGCATTGCTAACTCCTTCAATTGTAGAAGAGAAGTGCAAAGGTTGCGGAGTTTGCATAAAGAAGTGTCCAACCGGTGCAATTACCGGCAATAAGAAAGAACCTCACGTAATTAATGAATCGTTATGTATTAAATGCATGGCATGTGTCGAAGCATGCAGATTAAACGCTGTTGCAGTAGGAGCTTAAGATGAAACAGAAATCATTGAAAATAAATGGAAGAGATGTTGAATTTGGCGGAGAAAGAAATCTTCTCGAAGTTATTCGCAAAGCAAATATTGAAATACCAACATTTTGCTATCACTCGGAACTCAGCACTTATGGTGCATGCAGAATGTGTGTAGTTGATATAAACGGAAGAGGAATAGTAACTTCTTGTACAACCAAGCCGGAAGAAGGTTTAGAAGTTAAGACTCACACAAAAGAAGTTAGAAACATTAGAAAAGTTGCCTTGGAATTGCTGTTGGCTAATCACGATAGAAATTGTACTTCTTGCGTTAAGAGTGTCAGTTGTAAGCTGCAAGACTTATCAAATGATCTCGGAGTTGAACAGATAAGATTCAAATCTGCGGAAATGAAACAACCGCTGGATGAGTCGTCCGACGCATTAATTCGCGATCCAAACAAATGTATTCTCTGCGGAGATTGTGTTCGCGCTTGCTATGAAATTCAAGATATTGGCGCAATTGACTTTGCTCATCGCGGATCGAATGTGACAGTACTTCCGGCATTTGGAAAAGGATTGGCTCAAGTGGAATGTGTGGATTGCGGACAATGCGCGCGAGTATGTCCTACCGGCGCAATAACTCCAAGATACAACATAAAAGAAGTTTGGAAAGAAATTGATAATCCCAAGAAAACTGTAGTAGCGCAAATTGCACCGGCAGTTCGTGTAGCTATTGGTGAACTCTTTGGAATGAAACCGGGAACTTTGCTCATCGGACAAATAGTTGCTGCTCTTAAAATGTTAGGATTCGATAAAGTATTCGATACTTCATTTAGTGCAGACTTAACAGTTATTGAAGAAGCAAATGAATTCATTCAGCGAAAAACAGAGAACAATAATTTGCCCCAGTTTACCTCATGCTGTCCCGGTTGGGTTAAGTATGCAGAACAATATTATCCGGAATATTTGCCAAATCTTTCTTCGTGCAAATCACCGCAGCAAATGTTTGGAGCAGTAGCAAAAGAAATCTTACCGGAACAATTAAGCTGTAAACGGGAAGACTTGGTAGTTGTTTCGATTATGCCTTGTACTGCTAAAAAAGTAGAAGCTAACAGAAATGAATTTTCAAATGGAAAGGAAAAAGAAGTTGATTTCGTTTTAACAACGCAGGAACTCGCTGCAATGATCAAACAAGCTGGAATCAGGTTCGAAAGTTTAACTCCGGAATCTCTTGATTTACCAATGGGATTCAAAACCGGCGCCGGAGTAATATTTGGCAACAGCGGCGGGGTTAGCGAAGCAGTTCTTCGTTATGCCTATGAAAAAGTTAATGGTGTTAAGCTAAGCAACGTTGAATTCAGCGAGGTTCGTGGTGATGAAGCTATACGCGAAGCAGAAGTTAGTTTGAATGGAACTACAGTGAAAATGGCAATTGTAAGCGGACTAAAGAACACAAAAACGCTGCTAAACAAAATTCAAAAAGGTGAAGCTCAATTTGATATAATTGAAGTTATGGCTTGTCCTGGCGGATGTATCGGAGGAGCCGGTCAGCCTTTTATTCTTGAAGATTCTACAAAGAAAGAAAGAACTCGCGGACTTTACGATTGTGATAAGACTTTGCAGCTTCATAAGTCGCAAGACAATCCATATATACAAGAATTGTACAAAAACTTGCTTATTGAACCGGGCAGCCATAAGGCACATAAATTGCTCCATACCACATACAAAAACAGAAAACGCATTATGGAGACGGAATTAAGCGTTATCGATGGTTCGGATTCTCAAAAGTTGGAAGTTAAGGTTTGTGTCGGTACCAATTGTTACGTTAAGAAGTCCCAGAAACTGATAGCTCAAATGATAGGATACGTTGAAAATAAAGGTTTAAGTAATGCAATAGATGTTAGTGCAACCTTCTGTATGGAAAAGTGCGGCGAGGGACCGAATGTGATGATAGGTGACGAACACATTCCTCAATGCAGCTTCGAAAAAGCTCTAAATGTATTAGAGAAAAAACTCGCTGAAGGAATTTACTCCGTAAAAGAAACTGAAGAAATAAATTAATGTTACACAAAGCTGTTGATAACCAGATCATTTTTACAAACAAAGCACGATGCCGGGATTGTTACCGATGTTTAAGGAACTGTCCAGTTAATGCAATAAAAATGAAAGATGGGCAAGCATCCGTTCAAGCTGAACTATGTATTTTGTGTGGGACGTGTCTAAAGGAGTGCCCTCAAAATGCAAAACAATTTAGACGCGACGTTGAAAAAGTGAAACGATTGATTAAAGAAAATGAAAATGTTGCTGTAAGTATTGCTCCATCTTTCCCGGCATTGTTTGAAGATTGGCAAACAGAAAGAGTACCTTCCCTAATGCGCAAGCTTGGTTTTAGTTATGTATGCGAAACTGCCGAAGCGGCTTATTTCGTCGCTAAGGAAACGAAAGAATATTTTTATACGAAAGAGAAGGGATTATGTTTATCAACAGCTTGTCCTTCATTTGTAACCTATATCGAAAAGTATCAAACAAAAAAAGTTGGTAAACTTACACCAATTGTCTCTCCAATGATTGCTCACGCACGCAGACTAAAGAATAAGCTTGGAGCAGACTGGAAGATCGTATTCGTCGGTCCTTGTATTGCAAAAAAAGCAGAGGCTGAAAGATCGGAATACAAAGGCTTGGTTGATGGTGCAATTACTTTCACAGAACTGTTAGATTGGATGGAAGAAGAACAAATTGATCTTAAGCAGTTTGAAGCTAGTGAGTTTGATGAACATGTAGCCGGCGATGCAAGACTGTATGCCTTAACTGGCGGAATGTCTAAAACCGCAGCGCTTGAAACAGATAATCTTAACACTTCTGTTTATGCTATGAGCGGCTTTGCTGAAATTACTGATTCGATAGATTCTTTTAGCGATACCAACAACAGAATTATGATTGAACCGTTAATTTGTGCAAGCGGTTGTGTTAACGGGCCGGGATTGCCCAAAACTAAAAATGTTTATAAAAGGAAAGAAAACGTAATCAATTATGCCAAGCTAAAAAGAACTTGTGAAGCTGTAATTGATGAACGCCTGGTGAAACTTTCAACAACTTATAATTATGCTGCGGGTTTGGTTGAAGAATACTATGCAGAAGAACAGATTCGACACGTACTGGAACAAACCGGAAAACAGAATGAAGATGATCAGTTAAACTGCGCGGCTTGCGGTTATCCAACATGTATGGATAATGCCAAAGCAATTCTAAGCGGAATGGTAGAAATTGAATCTTGCATTCCATATATGAGGAGATTGGCTGAGCAGCGCACAGATAAAATTATAGAAACGTCTCCAAACGGAATCGTAATTCTAAACAAAGAACTTGAAATCATTCATATGAATCCGGCATTTAAGAAATTCTTTATGTGTACTAATTCTGTTATTGGTAAACGGATTTCTTATTTGATGGATCCAGAATCATTTATCAAATTGAAAGAAAGTGAAACCACGACTGTTGAACAAACAGTCAATCACAGCAACTACAATGTTGTTTGTCATCAGATTTTGTACAAGCTTCAAGAGGAAGAACAGTATATCGGAATATTTGTAGATATAACAAAAAATCTTTCCGATGAAGAAAAATTAGATTCCCTCCGTGAAAGAACAATCTCGCAAGCACAAGAATTGCTGGAACATCAGATTGAAATGGCGCAGCAACTTGCAAAACTTCTTGGTGAGAACACTGCAAAGGGTGAAGAGATTGTGGAAAATCTTCTGAAACTTACTCAAGATGAAAAAGTTAAAAGCATTGGAAGAAACAAGAACGGGCTATGGGATACTTATACTACGAAGTAATAACCGAGCAGACTTCCAAACGCCCCGAAAAACCTTGCGGCGATGTTGTTGATACCGAGCGAGACAAATCTGCAACTATTCATATCCTTTGCGACGGTGTAGGCAGCGGTATAAAAGCTAATATTGCTGCCAGTATGTGTGTTGCCAGATTAAAAGAACTTATTAGAAGCGGCTTTACACTTAGGCAAGCTTTTACAAACGTTGCACGAACTATGGAAGAGGCGAGAAAAAAAGACTTGCCTTGCGCATTCTTTACTGTTGCACGTGTTCTCAGCGATGGTGTTGCAGTTATCCTAAACTATGAAATGCCCGAAGCATTGTTCGTAGCAAAGCGTTATTCAACTCACCTTAAAAGTACAACACAAACTTTTTACGAAGGTGTAATTGGTGAGACCAGCTGCACGCTTGATAAAGGGGAAGGAATAATTCTGATGAGTGACGGCATCACGCAAGCCGGAATGGGAAAGGGTTTGCCAAACGGCTGGGGAATTGAAAACGTAAATAAGTTTGTTAATGATGAACTCCGTCGCGGTGTTGATATTAAAGAGCTTCCGCAAAAACTTATAAGTCAAGCAAAGAAAATCTGGAAACAAAGATGTGAAGATGATTTAACTGTTTCTCTCATTCATGGAAGGAAAGGAAGAATTATTAATTTACTTACCGGTCCGCCAATAGATCCCGACCATGATGAAGAAATTGTAAATTCTTTTCTCTCAAATGAAGGATTGAAGATCGTTTGCGGCGCTTCTACTGCCAAAATTGTTGCAAGAGTTCTGGGCAAAGAGTTGGAAATAGACCCAACATTCAATTCTGCGATAGCTCCACCTAACTATGAAATCGAAGGAGTTGATCTTGTAACAGAAGGTGCGGTTACTCTAAATCAGCTATACAACATTTGGGGCGAGAGCATGGAAAAACTGGAGAAAAATAGCCCGGTTACTGAACTCTATGCCCTATTAAATGTTGCAGATAAAGTAAATTTATTTTTAGGAGGATCTAAAAATCCCGCCGGTGACGACATTAGTTTTAAGCAAAGCGGGATACTGAAGCGAGAAAAAATTATTCCTTTGCTGATTCAAAAATTTCGAGAAGACGGTAAAATTATTTCTGAAGAAAGATTTTAATTTAGTGGCTATTTTTATGTAACTGTTCGAGAATATTTTTAAGTTTTGTCAGCTTATTGTGTGGTTATTGTTATGCTGATGTCTCGAAAACAAAGACTAATAGTTTCCTATCTAACAATGCGGAGAACAATCGGTGTTCTTGGTATTGCTCTTCCACTCGTTGTTGTGATCGGCGGATTGATTGAAAATCCTCATATGCTTCAAGGCTCTATTAGCGGTTACTATTATACTAACATGCGCGATTTCTTTGTTGGAATTCTTTGTGTCGTAGCATTGTTTTTAATTTCTTATCAAGGTTACGAACGGATAGATAATATTGTAGCTAATCTTGCCGGTTTTTCTGCACTTGGTATGATAATCTTTCCAACAAAAATGTATTACCACAAAATTGAAAAAGTTGGAATGTTTTTGATGGGAGATGACATTTCCGGTTTTTTACATCTATTATTTGCGTCAATTTTCTTTATTACTCTTTCCTATAACTCAATCTTTTTGTTTACAAAACGCCATTCTATTAATATTAGCAAAGAAAAGAGAAGTAGAAATATTCTTTACCGTGTAAGCGGAATAGTAATGCTTATTCAAATTTTGCTGATTATTCTTTATATGGTTTTCCTACGGGAAACCTATCTATCGAAGACATATCCTATCTTAATTTTTGAATCTATTGCCTTGTTTGCTTTTGGTATTTCTTGGCTTGTAAAAGGAAATACTTTTTTCCGGGACCAGATTAAAAATGTAGATGAAATGGATACATGAAGGTTTTAGTTAAAAATGCAACTAGGCGCTTACTAATTAAAGTTGTTTTCTGCTAGATTAACCCGTTGTGTGAATTAATCTTTATGAAGTCAAAAGCAATTTATATTAAAAAATGGAACGCGGATTGAAAGGATTAATAATAATTTCCACTGATAGATTCTTGAATAATTGCTTTTAACTTCCTTTTGAAATTCACACAACTGGTTTAGATTAATCTCCGAATACCTTAATCTCGCTAGTTATTACTGTAACAAAATTGGACCTTTTCCAATTTTATTGTGATACGGATTAAGGTAAAGTAAATCTGCTATTTACAATTACCGCATTAAAGAATATATTATTTACGAAAGAATGTTAGATGTTACCATATATTAGATATGATTTTGTTAAATAGAATTAGCTTAAGAATGTCGAAACATTTAGTAAATGATTCGAATTATGGCTTAGTGTATTCTAATTCTAACGTATTGCAAGTTCCAATTTATCATTTCGTCTTTTTAATTATCCATTTTAAAAGTTTTTTTGGTTTGAGCTGTTTTTGCTGGATTGAAATTGTGAGCTGATTAAATAATTGTAAAGTTTGATATGGTAACCAATATTAACCAAGAAAATAATATCAGAGCCTTAAAAATTACTGCTGGTATATCTTTGATAGCCGGTACGTGGTCGCTTTTATTTGAAATATATTTCTTTCACAATTTCGTTTTTGATATTTACCTTGCTCGATTATTATTCACAGTCTGTTCTTTTATAATTTTTCTATTATCATTTAGACATTTGCCTGATCGGGTAATTACGGTTTTGCTCCATTTTATAGTTTTTGCTTTGATTAGTTCATTCCTATACACCATTTATAAGTTGCCTACAACATTATTTATCAACATCCAGATTCTCTCGCTATTAATATTTACTACATCTTTGATCTTTAGCTGGGATGCGAAAAATCAAATATTTGTTGCCATCTATTACAATCTGCTCTTTGCGCTCTCAATTTTGCTGAATGATACCAGTATTTACTTATTGCCTAATCTGTTCTCAACGGTTATCTATGTTGCACTAATAAGTATGCTTAGTATTGCAGCAAGTTTCATAATCCTTAAGCTGAAGAAACTGTACACCGAAAAGTTGTCCGAAAATAATTTCCTTTTCAACAATGCCCCGGTTGGGATTTGTAAAATTGATATTGATGGTAATCTAATTGCTTATAACCAGTTTATAAGCGATATTTTTAATTTAATAGACGATCAAAAAAAATATAATTTGATTGACTTGTTAAGTGAAAAATCTGATAGGAAGGAGCTTTATAACTTAATACACTCATCAAGCAAGCTACCACTGCACATCAAAAACATAAATGAAAGTAATGAAGTATATCTAAAAGTAATTCCAAATGAACATTCACTGAACTCACAACATCTTGAATTGCTGCTAATAAATGAAACGATAGAAGTAATCGCTGAAAAAGAAAAGGAAGTGCTCAATAAAAAAATACTGGATGAGAAGAAGAGTAAAATTGAACTCCTTGCAAAGATTAATCATGAAGTCCGAACGCCCTTGAATTCTATCATATCATTCTTTGAAATGGCTTCGGAAGACATATTTAAAACAATGGAGGAAGTGAAAAATTATTCTAGAATAGTAAAGGTCGCAACTCAAGATTTGCTGCGAACCATTAATAATTTCATTGATTATGCTAAAATTGAAAATGGAGTGTTCCAAGTTTCAAGAGAGCTGTTCAACCTAGCAGATGAAGTAAGCGACGTAGTTACTATGATGATACCCTTAGCGCAAAATAAAAACCTCAAACTAGAATTACAAAATCTCAACAAAGATTCAAACATTGTCTTTTCCGACATCGTGAAATTCAGACAAATACTAACAAACCTTGTAGCAAATGCAATCAAATTCACCAAGAGTGGTAATATTCAAGTTTCATTTTCAAATAAAAGATTGTCTGGCAATAATTATGAAATTCAGATTTGCATTAAGGATAGCGGTCCGGGTATAGAGGAAAATAAAATAAAGGAAATTTTTAATCCTTTTGTAAGTGAAGCCAAAGGAACTAATATTCAATATAGCAGTGGACTTGGATTAGCAATATGTAGAGAATTTATTCAAATGCTTAATGGAAAAATATCCGTTAAAAGTAAGGTGGGAGTGGGCACCGAGTTTATGTTTGAAATACCTTTCGTTTATGATTTGAGCGTAATACCACCTAAAACCAATTAAAGAAATTGGGGTAGCTATCTATCATCAGTAGATGAAATGCAAAATATTAGTACAATCTTATCAGTTAATTTGATAATTTGAATCATAATACATTACTACTTGAAAATTTGATTGGTTTTATTCCTTTGAAAAGTATTCTACTTATACGCCTTATTTCTTTTCCACTTGCCTCGTTATGTCAGCGACAATTTCAATTAATTATAGAAGCTAAATGAAAATAACAAGTCTTAAGAAAGGTCTCTCTTTTAGAATTATTACAATCATTTTTGCAAATGTGATAATTATAACTGCAATAATATTTGGATACATTTATAAGGTTTCTCATGATACGATTTCGGAAAACCTTAAAGAGAATTCAAAGTTGCTAACATACTCTACTGTTCATGAAGTTGAGAAAATTCTAACTGCTGTTCAGAAAATGCCAAATAATATTTCAAAAATAATTGAGACGGGAAATTATTCTGCATCTGAACTGCATAGAATCTTACAACTCGAGGTAAGTAGTAATGAAGAAATTTTTGGTGCCGCACTTTCTTACGAGCCAGACTACAAAGGAGCAGAAAAAGAACATTCTGTTGTATATATATATAAGGATAAAGCCGGACTTAAAACAAGTTTAATAGCTAAAAACGATACAAATTTTACCTCTTTGGAGTGGTACTCTGAACCAAAGAAATTACAAAAACCGATTTGGAGTGAACCGTATTTCGATAAAGGTTTGGGAAATATTGTGATGTCGACATATTCTGTCCCCTTGTATAAAACTATAAAAGGCAAAAATAAATTTATTGGCGTTTTGACGGCGGATCTATCACTAGATTGGCTCCAAAAAATAGTTTCTTCAATTAAAGTTTATGAAACCGGATATGCTTTTATGATTTCCAGAAACGGTAGTCTTGTAACACATCCTAAAAAAGAAGTTATAATGAACAAGACTATATTCGGAATTGCGGCTGATACAAAATCCGAAGAGCTAAGCATTATTGGCAAGAATATGATTAATGGAAAATCAAGTTTTGCTGAAGTTGAATATCATAATTTGACTACTGGAAAACTAAGCTGGATTTCATATGCGCCGATTAAAATAAATGGCTGGTCGTTAGGCATAGTTTATCCCGTTGATGAATTAACTGCTCCATTAAGTAATTTGTTTAAAGTCGTTATTGTGCTGGCGATAATAGGTGCGGTCATACTCTTCTTTGTCATCGTACTTATTTCAAGATCCATTACCCGTCCAATCCAAAAGTTGGTATTTGCAGCACAAAAGATTTCTGAAGGATCATTTGATATTGAGTTGCCAAAGTTCAAAAGTCAAGATGAAATAAGTGAACTAACAAACTCTTTTTCGGTGATGCAAACTGCACTCCAACAGTCCATAGAAAAACTTAAGAATGCAAACGATGAATTAGAACTGTACAGTAAAACGCTTGAGGAAAAGGTTGAATATAGAACAGCAGAATTAAAAGAAAAGAATTCGCAGTTGGATAAAGCTGTTGAAAACGTTAGGACTCTTAATCAAATTGGGCGGCAGATAACATCTACTTTGAAATTGGAATCAATTTTTGCAACCGTGCATGATAGAGTGAATCAGCTTTTGGATGCAAGCACATTTTCAATAATGGTGTATAATGAGAATGAACAATTGCTGGATTGTAAGTTGGCAATTGAGAATGGAGAACGGCTTCCGGAATTTAGTTTTAGTACGTTAGATAAGAATCGCTTTGCAGTATGGTGTATCGACAATCAGAAACCAATCTTCATTAATGACGTTGATACGGAATTCTCCAACTACATAGCAACTAGAGCAAAACCAAAAGCTGGTAAATATGTTTCTTCTTTAATTTATTTGCCGTTAGTTGTCAACCAAAAAACAGTTGGTGTAATTTCTGCTCAAAGCTATAACAAGAACGCATATTCGGAAAGTGATCTGGACATTTTGAGCAATATTGCAAACTATACTGCAATTGCTTTGGAAAACGCATTTGCTTATGAAAATATTAATCGAGCAAATCGCGATTTAAAAGAAGCGCAGACCCAATTGGTCCAATCAGAAAAAATGGCTTCCCTTGGTCAATTAACTGCCGGCATAGCGCACGAAATTAAAAACCCTCTGAATTTTATTAATAATTTTTCTGAACTCTCTATTGAACTTTCGAAAGAACTGCTTGAAGAAATTGAAACTCAGTTGGGAAAACTTGAACCAAAATCCGTAGCGTATATTAGAGAAATATTAAAAGACATAGAACATAATGTTACAAAGATAAACGAGCATGGTAAGAGGGCCGATAGTATTGTGAAGGGTATGCTGCTGCATTCAAGAGGGAAGTCTGGTGAAAAACAGAAGACCAACTTAAATGATCTTCTTACAGAATATCTTAATCTTGCGTATCATGGCTTCCGCGCACAAGATTCTTCATTCAATGTTAAAATGGAAACTACGCTGGATAATTCAATTGAATTGGTTAATGTAGTGCCACAAAATATGAGCCGCGTATTTTTAAATATATTTAACAATGCATGTTATTCTGTAAACGAAAAGAAGAAGGAGTTTAAGGATTCATTTAATCCTGTTCTTTTAGTTACTTCAAAAAATCTTGGCGACAAAATAGAGGTTATTATAAAAGATAACGGCAAAGGTATCTCGAAAGAAATATTGGATAAAGTTTTTAATCCATTTTTCACTACTAAGCCAACCGGTAAAGGAACTGGACTTGGACTTTCTTTGAGCTATGATATTATAGTTCAAGAACATAAAGGCGAGCTAAAAGTTAATTCCGAAGTTGGCGAGTATGCTGAGTTTATAATTACTATTCCTAAAAATTTGTAAGAGTCTTTATGATCAGAATAATGGTTGTTGATGATGAACTCGATGTTGAACCTTTGTTTAGACAAAGATTCCGAAAAGAAATCAGAGACGGATTACTTCATTTTCACTTTACTTTCTCCGGTGAAGATGCGTTAGAATATTTAAAGAGCGCCACAGCAGCTGATCTGGTTCTTATTCTTTCTGATATAAACATGCCCGGAATTAGCGGCATTGAATTACTGCGCGTGTTAAAAGAAAAATATTCTCATCTAAAAGTATTTATGATTACTGCCTATGACGATAAAGAGAAATTTGAAACAGCAATGCAGTTGGGTGCAGAAGAATATCTAACAAAACCGATTGATTTTGATAAACTTAAAAAAGAAATATTTTCTATTATAAAATGAGTTAAATATGATTGAGAAAATGCTAGTCGTAGATGACGAACCGGATCTCGAACCGATGATTCGCCAAAAATTCAGAAAAAAAATTCATGAGGGTAAATACGAATTTGTTTTTGCAAGTAATGGATTAGAAGCACTTAGCCGGCTACTAGAACATAAAGATATTGGAATAGTTCTTAGCGATATAAATATGCCGGAGATGGATGGCTTAACCTTGCTAGCAAAGTTGAATGAGCTTAGAAACCCGGCACTAAGAACAGTGATTGTTTCTGCTTATGGTGATATGGATAATATAAGAACTGCTATGAATAGAGGTGCTTATGATTTTATTACTAAGCCAATTGATTTTTCCGATCTCGAAATGACGATTGAAAAGACCATTAAAGAAGTTGAGCAAGTTCGGAATGCAATACAAGAACATGATAAGCTGTTGGCAATACAATATGATCTTGATACGGCACGTAACATTCAGTCGGCAATTCTCCCTAAAAAATTTCCTCCATTTCCTGAAAGAAGTGAATTCGAAATATTTGCTTCTATGGAACCCGCAAAAGAAGTAGGTGGCGACCTTTACGATTTCTTTTTGCTGGATGATAATCGCGTTGGTTTTGTTATAGGAGACGTTTCCGGAAAAGGAGTTCCGGCGGCAATATTTATGGCGGTAAGCCGTACGCTAATTCGGGCAACTGCACTTAAAGGTATTCCACCCGATGAATGTTTAACCTATGTGAATAATCTTCTAAGCAACGAAAGTGTTGCTTCGATGTTTGTTACTGTTTTTTATGGTGTGCTCGATTACCGAAAGGGTGAATTAACCTATGCAAACGGTGGTCATAACCCACCATATATTGTATCGAGCGAAGGAAAAGTTGCTCCGCTTGAGTTAACCGGCGGACTAGCTTTGGGCGTTGTGGAAGGAATCACTTTCAGTAGTAAAAAGATTCAGTTAGACAAAGGGGATACCATTTTTACTTTTACTGACGGAGTTACAGAGGCAATGAATAACGACTTTGATCTTTATTCTGAGGAGAGATTAGAAAAGCTATTGACCGACAAATTTGCTCTGAACGTAACAGAATTAGTAAATCATACTTTTGAGAGTGTTCATTTTTATGCCGAAGGAGCAATTCAGTCTGATGATATTACTGTATTAGCTCTAAAATATCTTTAGCAGAATAGAATTTAGCTCTAAACAAAACCAAAACTATGCCTAACGAGAATGTAATAAATTTCGACTCAATAGAACTAAAAGCCACACGGGATAACTTTAATCTTTTTATTGGTTTTATAGAGTCATTTCTGTCTAATAGTGGAATTAGTAGCGCTGATGAAGGCAAGGTACTATTGGCCAGCGAGGAAATAATTGTTAACATAATTGATTACGCATATCCGGTTGGCAATGGCACAATATCGATCAATATTGATAAAACTGAAAATGCAATTAGTGCAACATTCAGCGATAGCGGCAAACCTTTTAATCCTTTAGTGGCTCCAGAGACAGATATTAATCTCCCTTTAGAAGAAAGAGGAATTGGAGGTTATGGAATTTTAATGGTTAAGAAATTTATGGATTCAGTCCACTACGAATATAAAAACGGGAAAAACCGCTTAACGATAATTAAACAGATACATTAATAATCATCTATACATTCGGATACGAAACATGTTCAAAAAGACCAGTGAATTCTACTTCTTTTTATTTGCAATAACTTTTGTGTTGCTGTTTGTCAGTTGCAGTAGCGATAAAAAGCAAATAGTAAAACTCGAAGATGCTTCTCAAAGTAAGATCGGTGTAATGACGGGCACCACTGGTGAGCAACTTGCCACCAAGAGATTTCCAGAAGCAGATGTAAAAAGTTTTGATGACGTTATGGATGCAATTGGTGCTTTGAAATCAGATCAGATTGATGCTGTAATCACTGGTTATCCTACAGCAATGAATGTTTGTAAAAAGAACAAAGATCTCGAAATTCTATCCGAAGCAGTTGACTATGAAAATACTTCTATAGCCTTAAGAAAGGGAAATGAAAAATTATTGTCGGAACTCAATAGTTTTATTACTGAGTTGAAGAAGAACGGTACTCTTGAGGACATGAAAGGAAGATGGTTTAAAACTGATCTCGCTCCTTACGAGGTACCCGATTTAAAAGTGCCCGGGAATGGGTCAATACTAAAAATCGGAGTCAGTGCAACTCGGGAGCCTTTTTGCTTTTTAGATCAATACAAAAAAGTCTCCGGTCACGATGGTGAACTTGCCCGCAGAGTTTCACAACGATTAAATAGACCTATAGAATTTGTCGACATGAAATTTTCGGCTCTCATAACTGCGCTGCAGTCTGGTAAGATAGATTTGATAATTACCGGGATGACGGCAACTGCAGAACGTAAAAAGTCGGTTGATTTCACCGAGTCATATTTTACAAATTCTCAAGTTATGTTAGTAAAGAAAGAAATAAACTCAGACCCTAAAGCTGAGACTGAAACTTCCGAATTTAGTTCATTAGAAGATATTAAGAATAAGAAAATAGGAGTTTTGCTAGGCTCCGTGCACGATACTTACGCGCTGAAAAACCTTCCGAATGCAACTGTTCAGCAGTATAAAAATCCTTCGGAAATAATTTTAGCTGTAAAATCGGGTAAAGTTGATGCCGCAATATATACTTATGAAACTTTGCTTGAGATTCTCCGTGGTGATAAAGACTTAAAACTGCTAGGCGATACTCTTTTCACTGTACCTATCGCAATGGGCTTCAATCAGCAGAATGATCAACTTAGAGAGCAATTCAATTCCTTTTTTAAGAAAATAAAAAACGATGGTGTTTTTAATGACATGGTTGATCGTTGGATAATAAAGGGCATATATGAAATGCCCGAAATTCCAACAGTGAAAACTAATGGGACAATAATAGTTGGTACTGTAAGTGATAAGGGTTTGCCATTTACCGTAATTAAAGATGGAAAATTAATAGGATTTGATATTGAGCTTACACAGAGATTTGCTGCATATCTAGGTAAAGAATTGAAATTTGCAGATATGGAGTTTGGTAGTTTAATAATTGCGGCAGCTTCAAAAAAAATAGATATGATTGCCAGTACGTTGATGGTCACGGAAGAAAGGAAAAAACAGATTGATTTCTCCGAACCTTACTATAAACTTGGCGCAAGTATGTTTGCTTTAGCAAAAAACATTAAAGAGGATAATCTTGGCAAACTTACTAAGCTAGATGATATAGCTAACAGAAAAGTAGGCGTTTATTCCGGGACCGTTCATGACGATTTTGTAATGAAGAAATATCCGAATGCTGATATTAAAAGATATAACGGTACTACGGATATGATACTTGCGTTAAAAACCAGAAAGATTGATGTATCATTTTTTGATCTGTTTAGTGCAAAAGTATTTTTGAAAACTAATGCCGATATCGGAATACTCACCGACAATGCTCTAGACTTACCGCTAGGCTTTGGATTCAGCAAGAATAACCCGGAGCTAAGAAAAAGATTTAATCAGTTTTTGACTGAATCAAAAACAAACGGACTATTTGATTCTTTGTATAAAAAGTGGTTTCTCGAAGATCCGGAAAAAGCAGTAATGCCCGAATCTAAGTTGGTAAATAATGGTCGCACACTTACACTTGCTGTTTCAGTAGGCGATCTTCCATATTCTGCTTTTGTGAATAATCAGTATGTTGGCTTTGATATTGAGCTATTACATTCCTTTGCTATAAAAGAAAATGTAAATCTCAAAATAATAACACTCGATTTTTCCGCTCTTGTTGCAGCTTTGGCAGCCGGTAAGGTTGATATTATTGCTGATGGAATATGCATTACCGAAGAGAGGCAAAAGCAAGTTGATTTCTCAAATCCTTACATGGATTTTAAGACAGCTGTATTAGCTTTGAAGAGTAGTATGGGAGAAGAGCAGATCGAAGAAAAAACTTCCCTTAGTATTCCGTTTTTGGAATCTGTGGCAACTAGTTTCAATAACAATATAATAGTTGAAAAACGGTACTTGCTGATCTTGGATGGACTTCAAACTACAATACTTATTTCAATACTGTCTATTTTATTTGGAACTCTTTTAGGTGGCATTGTTTGCTACATGAGAATGTCGAAGAAGAGAATACTTCAACTGCCGGCAAAATTCTATATATCGTTGCTGCGTGGAACGCCGGTACTCGTAGTCTTGATGATTATATTTTATGTTGTATTTGCATCAGTTGATATCGATCCGGTTATTGTAGCGGTTATTGCTTTCGGAATGAATTTTGGTGCGTATGTATCAGAAATGTTTAGAACTGGAATTGAGGGGGTTGATAAAGGTCAAACAGAAGCCGGAATTGCAATGGGTTTTACAAAAATTGAAACTTTCATATTTATTATTTTGCCGCAAGCTGCTAGAATTATACTACCGGTTTACAAAGGAGAAGTTATTTCACTTGTTAAGATGACCTCGATAGTTGGCTACATTGCAGTTCAAGATTTAACCAAAGCGAGCGATATAATTAGAAGCAGAACATTTGATGCTTTCTTTCCTCTAATAATGGTTGCGGTTTTATATTTCTTCATCTCTTGGCTGCTTATGCTTTTGCTTGGCTACATTGAGCGAAAGGCAGATCCAAAATCAAAAGTAAAGCGAGGTTAATGTAATGATCAAAGTAGAAAAGCTCGCCAAAAAATTTGGAAATTTAACAGTTCTTGAAGACATAAATGTAGAAATTCATAAAGGTGAAGTCATTTCAATTATCGGTCCATCCGGCACCGGTAAGAGTACATTCTTGCGCTGTCTTAATCTATTAGAAATACCAACCGGCGGATCAATATATATTGATGGTGAAGATATTCTTCATAAAGAAACAAATGTGCCTAAGCTAAGACAGAAAATGGGAATGGTTTTTCAGTCGTTTAATCTATTTTCTCATCTGACGGTTTTGGATAATCTTACTATTGGACAAATAAAGCTATTAAAGAGAAATAAAGAATCCGCAGAGAAAAAAGCAATCGAACTTTTAAAAATGGTCGGACTTGCCGAAAAAGCACACAGCTTTGCCGATGAACTTTCCGGTGGTCAGAAACAGAGAGTTGCAATAGCCAGATGTTTATCGATGGATCCAGAAATTATTCTGTTTGATGAACCAACTTCGGCTCTAGATCCTACAATGGTTAGCGAAGTTCTTGCGGTTATACGCCGGCTTGCAAAAGAAGGAATGACTATGGCTATAGTCACTCATGAAATGGATTTCGCACGTGATGTTTCTAAACGAGTATTCTATATGGACGAAGGTTTGATTTATGAAGAAGGCACTCCGAGTCAAATATTTGAGAATCCGCTAAGAGAAAAAACTAAGGCATTCATTCAGAGAATCAGAAGCTTTAATTACCACATTGATTCTCCAGACTATGATTTGTACGCTATGCATGCCGAGGTAGAACACTTCTGCGAGAAACATGTTCTTACAAAAAACATGACTTACAACATCTTGCTGGTGATAGAAGAACTTCTTGAGATTTGCAAATCTGTTTCTAAGATGCATGATGTTGACCTTACACTTTCATATTCTGAAAAACTTGATAACATTGAAATAGTTTTTGAAAATTCCGACAAGGAAGGAAACATATTAGAAATTGTTGAGCAAGAAGATATTGGGCTTACAATCATTAAAAATTTTACTCAGAGTGTGGAATTTCAAAGAGTAGAAAACAGAAACCGACTGAATATTTTATTGAAGCGAGGATAAGCCAATTGTGAAAAAAATATTTTTAACGGTTTCGTTTATTAGTCTTCTCTGTATGGCATGCTCTAACAATAGCGAAAAGATAGCTAATCTATCCCAAGTAGATGGAAAGAGAATTTGTGTATTAACTGGCTCAGCTGGTGATATTTCTGCCAGAAGTAATTTCCCGAATGCTAAATTTTACGACATGGTTGGTTCTGCCGATGCGGCCTTAGCAGTTAAAACCGGTAAGGCTGATGCATTTGTTTATGATAAAGGTGTTTTGCTTAAGATCGTTGAGAAGAATCCCGAATTGATAATCTTGGATCAGCCGGTTTCCAAGCTGGATGTTGCGGTCGCACTAAATAAAGAAAACAATGAATTGCAGACTCTGATAAATCAAGTATTGCGTGAGCTTAAAGAAAACGGAACGCTTGCTTCTCTTAAGAAAAAATGGGTAGATACAAAGTATTTAACCCCACCGGTTATTGATGCCCAGAAAGCCGGCTCGTATAATGGAACACTCAAGTTGGGTACTTCTGCCATTTATGAGCCATTCACGTTTCAGTCAAATGGAAAATTTACCGGAATAGATATTGAACTTTCAATGATTATCGGGGCAAAACTTGGTAAGAAAATTGAAATTGTAGATATGAATTTTGACGGACTTATACCGGCTTTGCAGTCCGGTAAGATAGATTTTGCTCTTTCAAATTTTAATGTGACTGAAGAAAGAAAAAAATCAATAATCTATTCAGAGCCATACATAAGTAACGATATTTCTGTTTTAGTTAAAAAATAAAGACAAAAGGAAATTAAAATGAAGATCACCCAAACATTAAACAACGATGACTTAGTTCTCTCAATTTGCGGCAGAATAGATACGATTACCAGTAATCAATTGTCAGAAGAAATTGATAAAGCAACGATAAATAAGTTTGAGAAATTAGTTCTGGATTTTAGGGAAGTTGACTATATAAGCAGTGCCGGCCTTCGAATAATTATTGTTGCACAGAAGAAAATAACTGCCGGTGGACTGAAACTTGAACTGACAAATATGAATGAAACTGTTAAAAATGTATTTGATATTACCGGATTCTCTCAGATACTGAATATCAAATAGTAAAAAATCACGATCATAAATTGAATTTCGCAATGAGCAAATATATAATTCGTAATATGTCGGACGCAGAGGTTAAAAGTATAGCTGTCGAATGCGCACAAAAAGAAGGATGGAACCCGGGACTTTACGATTCATCTGTTTTTTATCAAACAGATCCAAATGGATTCTTTGTTGGTCTGCTGGATAATAATCCAATTGCTTGTATTTCTACAGTAAGCTATGATGGAAGTTTTGGCTTTCTTGGCTTTTATATTGTTAAAGAAGAGTTTCGCGGAAAGGGTTACGGCTTTAGCATTTGGAAAAAAGCGATGGATTATATTGGATCTCACAATGTTGGACTTGATGGCGTGGTTGCTCAACAATCTAATTATATGAAATCGGGATTTAAATTTGCATACAGCAACATCCGGTATGAAGGAATTGCAAAAATGTTTTCTAATAACAAAAATGGAATTGTAGTATTCACGGAAGATCACTTTGAAGAATTAGTAAAATATGATAGCAAACTATTTCCGGCTCTAAGAACAAAATTTTTGAGTGGCTGGGTAAAACTGCCGGAAGCCGAGACTTTTATTTCTTTTGCAAATAGTGAAATAAACGGCTATGCAACCGTTCGAAAGTGTAGCGTAGGTTATAAGATTGGTCCCCTTTTCGCTAATGATACTGAAACTGCCAATGCATTGTTTGTTGCCGCTTGTAATTTTGCCGGGACTGGCTCCGCAATCTATCTGGATACTCCGGAAGTAAACTTAAATGCCGTTGCACTTGCCGAAAACTATGGAATGAAGAAAGTGTTTGAAACTGCTCGCATGTATACCAAAGAAAAACCCAGTATTGATGTGAGTAAAATTTTTGGAGTAACTACTTTCGAACTTGGGTGAGTTTTTGTTGTCCAAGTTTACTTGGGTAATTTTATTCGAAACTCTGTGAACTCGTTTTCTTTTGAAGTAAAAGTAAGTTCCCCTTGATGTTCTTTTGTGATTATGTCGTAGCTAATTGAAAGTCCAAGTCCAATGCCTTTGCCAGTTGGCTTTGTAGTAAAAAAGGGACTGAATATTTTATTCCGATGATCTTCCGCTATTCCTTTTCCGTTGTCTCTAATAACAACTTCAACACTATCAGTGCTATTAATTGTTGTAATATCTATAACTGGTGTAAAATCCTCGCCAAGTTTTTCTTTCATTCTAAAAGCTTCGTACAATGCATTATCAATTATATTAAGGAATACTCTACTAAGATTTTGAGGAGCTACATTTAACTTGGGTAAATCTGCAGAATAATTAGTTGTAATCTTAACGTTGAAATCTTTGTCATGTGCCCGCCTCGCAAGATAAGCCAGATTGATATATTCTTTCAATAAAGAATTAATATCGGTAGCTTGTTTCTCGCTCGACTTTCCTCTTGAGTGCATCAACATATTCTTAACAATTCCATCGGCACGTGTGCCATGCTCATTGATTTTTTTTAAGTTAAACTTAAGTGTGGAGATTATTTCTTCGGTCTCTATAAGTTCTTCATCCGCAACTATCTTTTTAAGATTAGAGAAAGAATCTTGCAATTCAATTAATAAGTCTTCCGAGAGCTGCGAAAAATTGTTCACAAAGTTTAACGGATTTTTAATCTCGTGAGCAATTCCGGCAGTTAAAGTCCCTAGTGATGCCAACTTTTCTTGAGTGATAAGCTGCTCTTGCATATTCTTAATTTTTTGTAAGGATTCTTCCAACTGCTTATTCCGCTCTCGAAGTTCGAGCTGAGCAAGCACTTGTCTAGCCAAAGCATTTAGTGCAGTTTTTTCTTCTTTTGATAAATCTCTCGGTTTAGAATCCATTACACACAAACTTCCTAAAGGCAGTCCATCCGAAGTTACTAATGGAGCCCCGGCGTAAAACTTTACCTTTTTGCCGGAAGTGACAAGTGGATTGTCGAAAAACCGTTCATCCTTTGTAGCATCATTCACTATAAAAATATCCGATTCATGAATAGCGTGAGCGCAAAAAGCTATGTCTCGCGGAGTTTCTTCAAGATCAAATCCAACTTTTGATTTGAACCATTGCCTTTCTTTATCTACAAAACTTAGTAGCGCTGTTGGCGATTTTGTTATGAACGCCGCGAGCAAAGTTATATCATCATATTCTTGTTCGGCTGGAGTGTCGAGGACGTTGTATCTTATTAATGCTTCTAACCTATCGGTTTCACGCTTGTGCGGGAGTGGTTTTATCATCTCTTCCTTTGGAATTTTACTTGATTAGTTTTGGCAATAATATACTATTTAGCACTTATTCGCTATCATGAAAACTGTTTTGTAATGAATAGAAGATGAGTTTGGCTGAATTTATACCCAATCAAACTAGTTATTATCTTCTAGAAGAATTACTTCGCCATCCATGTTTGTTACAATAACTTTTTCTTTATCTATGGGGGCTACTGTATTTATTAGCGAGACTCCAGTTTTAAACTTCCACTTTATTTCAAAATTTTGTTTGTCTATCGCAACCACTATACCGTTCTTTGTTCCAAAATAAACTATTCCTTCTTTTTCTTGAGGCATTGAAGGATCAATTTCGTAACCGAACTTGCAATCAATTGCTTTAATAAGTTCAGCTTTATCAGACAATGCTGAAAATATAAATAGTGAATCGTTCATTCCTTTTGTGTAAACATATTTTCCGTCTTCGGAAATTCCGATTGATTCGCGCACTTGATGCTTATTTGTTCTCCAGATTGTTTTTCCCGTTTCTGCATCGATAGCTGTTGCTATTCTATCCGGTGCAACTATAAACACTTTTCCATTTGAAGCAACTGGCCAGCAAGCTGCCGGCGAGTAAAGAAAACCTTCTGTGCCTTGCCATTTCCACGCAAGTGTTCCATCGTTAATATTAAGCGCATATAAGTAGCTGTCCCATGCACCGAATATGACTTTCCCATTATAAACCAGCGGTTTAGTTTCAACAAATTCTCTAATACCAGCATATTCCCAAATTATTTTGCCGGTAGAAAGATTGATTGCTCTAAATTTACCGTCGCCTCCTCCAATGTAAACAACCTCATCATATATTTTCGGAACTGCAACGATCGGGGATTGGGTTTCGTATTTCCATTCTAACTTTCCGGTTGTAGCATTTATGCAATAAACATTCCGATCGTTAGAGCCAAATACAGCTTTGTTATTTAAAACATCCGGCGAGCCGTAAATAGCGGCGTTGGTTTTGAATTGCCATTTCAATTTTCCATCATTCAGCGAAAGACAGTTTATGTACCCGCTACCGCTTGCTACAAATATATTTTCTTTATAGACAACCGGAGAGGAAGTTGAAGTGAAATTTGTTTTGTAGCTCCACCTAACTTTAACGTTGGGATAGTTTGAGTTGATTGAATAACTCGGACGCGAATATTTAACAGTATCTGCATAGTAATTAACATCTCTCATCGATGTTTTATTCCACACCGGCTTAGCAGCTTTGCCCGGAATTTTTACAGAATAAGTAATGCTCTCTTTTCCTACTTCAACAATAGTAAATCCACCCATGTTTTCTTTTGCCCGAAGATTTGATCTTCCCATAACACCGGGAATTCCCTCAAAACTATACGCATGATTTGCGTGTCCGTGGCCGCATAGAACAACTTTTGTGTTATATTTTTTTAACCGGTTAATAGCTTCAAACCAATTGTCAATCTGGTCATCAAGAGGGTAATGGGTTACAAAGATTAAAGGCAGACTTTTGTCTGTTATTTTTGCGAGAGTTGAATCAAGCCAGCGTAAATCTTCCGGCGAAAAATGCCCGTCTCCCATCCTCATAATCGGACCTTCATGCAAGCCGATAAAACGGATCCCTTGATAATCGAAAACAAACTTCTCGTTTCCGAATATTTGTGAAAACTTAGTGCAGCCCGATTCCGACCATTTTGTATCGTGATTCCCCGGAATGATATGGTAAGGTTTACGCAGTTTATCTAAAATACTTTTTGCTTCAATTAGGTCTCTTGTTTTTCCAGTTTCTGTTATATCGCCGGATAGAATTACAAAATCAAGATCACTATATGTGTTGATGTCGTTTACTGTATTTATTAAATCGTCTGCACCGGTTATGCCGCCTACATGAGTATCGGTTATCCATGCAAACTTAAACTGCTGAGAATAAATCGCTTTGCTATATAGCAGACTAATCACAACAAAAAGAAGTAAGGGTATTATTTGCTTGCTGGATGGTTTTATCATTTTCATAACTTAGAATAATTGTTATGTCTAAATATAATTATTTCAGCAGAAGCTGGATTTGTTTCCACCACAATTTTAAAGTTGACAACAATTAAGTCTGTCCAAAATCACTGCTTTTGATCAGTTACGGGCAAGTATTTGCAATTTAGCGGGTTCTATTAAAATATTTTATATTCCCTTCGAATATTACCTATAAACAATAAAGGCGAGAATTGGACTCGAAACAACATACAATTCTTTTAGTTGAAGATGATTCACTTTTAGCGGCCACTGAAATTTATTGGCTCAAAAAGGCCGGATATCTAGTTAAACACGTTTCTACCGGCGAGGATGCTGTCAAAACCGTAAATGAAACTGTTAAAGGAATTGACTTAGTATTAATGGATATAAACTTAGGCGATGGAATGGATGGAACCGAAGCCGCCCGGATAATTTTAAAATCTCATGAAATTCCTTTGCTTTTTCTCTCCTCCCATACCGAAAAGGAGATTGTTGCCAAGACAGAAAAAATCACTTCGTACGGCTATGTTGTTAAGGATTCGAAAAATGTTGTTCTGTTAGCATCTATCAAAATGGCGTTTAAACTTTTTAATGCAAATCAAGGATTGCTCAATAAAGAGAAAGCCATAATAGAAAGCGAAAGAAAGTATAAAGATTTATTTGAGAAGTCGGATGATGCTATTCTTATCATAAATAATTTCAAGTTTGTGGATTGCAATACAGCCACATTAAAAATGCTTGGTTACAATACTAAGGAAGAATTACTGAACGCCCATCCTTCTGAAATTTCGCCGGAGTTTCAACCGGATGGAAAGCCATCCTTAGAAAAAGCGAACGAAATGATGTTTATGACACTTGAAAAGGGAAGTCACCGATTTGAGTGGGATCATAAAAAAGCAGATGGAACGATTTTTCCAGTCGAAGTTTTATTAACTGCGATTGATGCCGATCCGAAAAATTCGGTGATTCATACAGTTTGGAGAGATATTACAGAGCGGAAAGAAGTCTTAACAAAACTTGCGGAATCTGAGTCCAACTATAGAATGCTGATTGAGAACCAAACGGACCTTGTTGTTAAGGTAGATTTGAATGGAAGGTTTCAATTTGTAAGTCCTTCTTATTGTAGAACCTTTGGCAAAGCACAAAATGAATTATTAGGAAAAGCCTTTATTCCATTAGTGCATGAAGAAGATAGAGAGACAACGCTAAAAGCAATGGAAGCGCTTTTTTCTCAGCCGTACACTGTTAATGTTGAACAAAGAGCAATGACAAAGGAGGGGTGGAGATGGTTTTCGTGGGTCGATACGGCAATTCTGGATAATGATGGAAAAGTTGAATCTATTATTGGTGTCGGTAGGGATGTTACCGAGAGAAAATTTGCTGAACAAGAACTTCGTAGAAGCGAAGAGAAATTCAGAAATTTAATTGTTAAGATGCCAGATGCAGTTTATAAGAGCACGCACGAAGGGAAATTTTTAGAAGTTAATCCGGCAATGGTTCAGATGCTGGGTTACAAAGATGAAAATGAATTGCTGGAGATTGACATAAAAAAGGATCTCTATTTTGATGTGGCTGAAAGAGAAAGCGCTGCTTTAATAGAGAAATACGAAGAAATGGCTGTTTTCCGTTTAAGGAAGAAAGATGGTTCGGAGATTTGGGTTGAAGATCATGGAAGACATGTTCTTGACCAAGACGGAAATGTGCTTTACCACGAAGGTATAATGAGAGATGTTACCGAACGCATTCACAATGAACTCGAAATTCAAAAGTATTCCGAACAGCTGAAGGGATCCAACGCCGCTAAGGATAAGCTTATTTCAATTATTTCTCACGACTTAAAAAATCCATTCCACTCAATTAATTCAGCTGTTAAGCTTGTAATAGAAGAGTGGAGCGAAATTTCCGAAGAAGACAAACTAAAATTTTTAAAAGCTGTACTTAATACCTCGGAAAAATCATATAATCTCTTAGAGAATTTACTTCTCTGGTCGCGGCAGCAGATGGACAAAATTGAATTTTTACCGGAACGAATCTCATTATCCGAGATTGTTCTGGATACGGTGGAAATTGTTAAAAACGCTGCTACATTAAAGGGTATCATCATAAAAAATAATATTAGAGATGGAGCTTATGTAAAGGCTGATAGAATGATGATCTCTACAGTGATAAGAAATTTGCTTACTAACGCAATTAAATTTACCGGAGAAAAAGGAATAGTTGAAATTCATGCTGAAACTCATAATGATAGAATTGATCTGGCAATTAGTGATAATGGAATCGGAATTTCTGCCGAAGATATAGAAAAGTTATTTAGGATTGATCTGACCTATTCTACCAAAGGGACGAATAGCGAAGGCGGCACCGGGCTAGGTTTGATAATTGCAAAAGATTTTGTTGAAAAAAATAATGGTACTATCTGGGTTGAAAGCGAGTTTAATAAGGGGACTAAATTTGTTGTTTCTCTTGAGAGATCGCTTCAATAGAACTGTCAAATTCTAAACATGATTTCTAATTAAAGCGAATACATATTTATAAACAACAAACCCCCGTTGTAGGAGCTTTGTTGTTTAGTAAAGTGTTAATAATTGCAATAAGTTTATTCCTCTTATACAGAATGCTTATAAATCTTAAGCGATGTAATTTTTTCTTAAGAGCTACTTTTCCAAACAGTCCCGCAACAAGCCTTTGTCATAATCAACTCTGTTTATATCCTTCAATCATAGAAACACATTTGCGGCAATAAGTGTTACCCTTTATATCTACTTCTTCAATTCCATGAGATGCGTGCATTACACAATCCCAATCAATACAATGACGAAGACCATAATTATGGCCAAGCTCGTGAAGAACTTCTTTAATTGTACGTTCTAATAATAGGTGTTCATTTGAGATTCCAGAATAAAATTCCTCGTGCAAACGACAGACAGACAGTATGGAATGTTTCCCGTTAAGTTGAGCTTCGCCAAAAATAAATGTTAATGCCGGAACAAAAATATCTACATCGGTTAACAAAATAATTTTCCCGTTAAATTTTTCCGTAAGATTTATTACTTCGGCAATAATCTGCGTGGAAAAATATTGTCTGCGATCTATTGAAAAAAAGTCATCAAGATTTAGCTTTATCTCAACAACATGAATGTTGGAGAAAAATCTTTTCGATAATTCCGTTACGAGATTTTGTAGCAGCAAATTGCTGTAAAATTTAAGCGGCGCAATAAAGATGTCCATTATTACTCTGCTTTACGGAGGTCGTACTTACTTATTTTATTGTATAGTGTAACTCTGTCTATCTCGAGTATCTGTGCTGTTTTAGAAATATTCCAGCTATTCTCAATTAAAGTTTTGAAAATATATTTTTTTTCCATTGCTGAAAGACTTTTCTCATCGCCCGCCAATTCAAAGTTATTTCTGGAAACATGAAAGGGAAGATCATCAACGGTAATTGAGTTAGATTTGCCAACCACCATCGCTCGTTCAATCGCATTTTCCAGTTCGCGAACATTTCCCGGCCAATCATAACTCATTAGAAAATCCATCGCCTCTTTTGAAATGTTTTTAATCTTTTTATTCATCGCGGTTGAAAATTTATTGATAAAGAAATTAACGAGCAGGGGGATATCATCCCGTCTTTCACGCAGCGGCGAGATAACAATTGTGAAAACGTTTAATCTGTAGTATAGGTCTTCTCTAAATTTACCGGTTTTAACAAGTTCTTCTAGTGGTTCGTTTGTAGCGGTGATAACTCTAAAATCGCTTTTTATTAGCTCATTCCCGCCAACTCGGTTAAACTGCTTTGTTTCGATAACTCGTAATAGTTCAATCTGCATTCTAAGAGAAATCGAACCAATTTCATCAAGAAAAATTGTTCCGCCGTCGGCCATTTCAAATTTTCCCTTTCTTCGGAATTGAGCACCCGTAAACGCACCTTTTTCGTGCCCAAACAATTCGCTTTCAAGAAGCGATTCTGCCAAAGCGCCACAATTCACTGTGATAATTGGGGAATATTTTCTGCCGCTGTTTATATGAATTGCTTTCGCAACTAATTCTTTTCCTGTGCCGCTTTCACCTCTGATCATAACAGTAGTATCCGTCCGGGAAACTGAGTGCACTAGTTCATAAATTTTCTTTATCTGAAAACTTTCGCCAATCAAATTATCCGGTTTAATAATTTCTTCAATGTTCTCTTTTAACTGGACGTTTTCAATTTTCAGTGCTCTTTGTTCAAGAGCCTTCTTTACCAGATGTGCAAGTTCATCCGGGTCGATAGGTTTTGTGACGTAGTCATAAGCGCCATTTTTTAAAGCTGTTATCGCTGTTGGAACAGAAGAAAATGCTGTTATGAGAATGATAATGGCATCTTGATCGATTGCTTTAATTTTGGATAATAATTCCAAACCACTCATTCCCGGCATTTTCATATCGACAAGAAGAAGATCAAACTTATCCTTTGCATATTTTTTTAATGCAGTTTCTCCATCCTCGGCAGTATCAACAATATAATTTTCTTCTTCAAACCAATGATGAAAAGATTCTCTTACAATTCTTTCATCATCGACAATTAGAATGCTTTCCTTCTTATCCATAAATCTTCCTATTAAACAAGTTGTTCATTTTGTGGCAATACAATTTTAAACGTAGTTCCCAAATCCGAAGTTTTTTCTACTTCAATTTTCCCTTTGTGATTGGTTATAATTCCATATGCAACCGCTAGACCGAGACCGGTGCCAACGGATGCTTCTTTTGTAGAGTAAAACGGTTCGAAAATATGGGGTAAATCCTTATCTGCAATACCTGTACCTTCATCAGATATCCTAAGAATAGCGTTGTTGTTCTCGCGAGTAATTTTGATTGTAATTTTGCCTTTATTGTTCGTTGCTTCAATTGAATTAATTAGTAGAGACATTAGAGCTTGTTGTATTTTGTTCGCATTACAATAGATTTCGATTGGCTCTTCGGGATAATCCTTGACTAAAGCAATACGGTTAATTTCCAGATGGTGGTTAATAACAGTTGCACTGATATCAATTATTTTCACCAGATTTTCTTTTACGAACTCATCCGGTTCAGAGTGAGAGAAAATTAGTAGGTCCTTTACTATTTGCCCACAGCGGGCAGATTCTTGCGAAATTAACTCCAAGTATTCTAGAATACTTGCATACTCGGAATCCTTCTGAGCCGCACCTAATTTTTTTGTTATCAATTTGCTTAAAGTCAAAATTCCAGCTAGCGGATTATTTAACTCATGCGCAACAGTTGCAGATAGCTTTCCAAGTGATGCTAGCTTTTCAATTTGATTAACTTGGTTATAAATATTTTTGAGTTCTTTTGTTTTTTCGTTCACTTTGTCATTCAAAGTTTCCGACCAGTCCTTTATTTCCTGATATGCCTCGTTAAGTTTTGTAGACATCTCGTTAAACCGTCGAGCCATCTGTCCAAGTTCGTTTTTTGAATCAACGTTAATTCTATAATCTAAATTTCCATTTCCAACCTCTTCAATTCCTTCTCTTATCTTTTTGATTGGCTTGTTTACTAAAACTGTTATGAACAAACCGGAAAAGAAAGAAATGACAACAACTATAAAAACAGAAGCAATAATTACTTTTCTGGTGCTGCCTTGAATTATTGAATCAAGTTTCTCGAGCGAAACAACAACATCTAGTACACCAAGTATTTGTACTTTTGGAGAGTGAGCATGACAGTCTGCGTTTGAGCAATCCAGTTCATTTTGAATTGGATTAATAAGGCCAAGTACTCGTTTATTCTCAAAGTTCTTGTAGATCCTAGTTTTATTTTGATTTGTTAAACTTTGCAGCGGAACAGAACTATTATGGCAAACTATGCAAGCTTCTGCAGTTAAATTTACCTTTTTGCTTATTTCCTGAGGATTGGTAGAAAAAATAATGGTGCCCTGCTTGTTATAGATTCGTATTTCTTCAACACCAATTTCTGTGCGGAGTGTCTTTATTATTTGATGTACATCTTCGCGCCGGTTTAAAAGCATGCTGTAACGTGTCGACTTTTTAATTATGTCGCTAATATTATAAGCGCTCTCAAATCTTGATTGGGTTAAATAACTATCGAGATTGTTAATTATAAAGTAGGTATAAGCTGAAAGAATAATAAGTAGAATACTTGAAATAGAAATTATGAGCCGAACGCTTAGTTTATTCCGAATTCTCGTTTTCATAAAATCCGTTGCACTGTTAATGTAAAATTAGAAAATACCTTAGAGACTTACACTCTGTTTTCAGCATTATCCTTGTATATTAACAGTAATTGTGGCTGGAGGGTAAAGAAAGCATAATGGTTGTGCTGAAATAACATGAATATCAAGAAAAACCATTATTGACCGTTTAATGTATTTAGAATGATGATATATTTTTTAGTGCCGACAAGTTGGTGAAGAAACTTAATTTGATTTCCACCGTCCATCATTGTATCGCCGACTTTAGGCACTTCTGATTTTATTTCTTCAATAATACTTAAAGCTCTTAGGTGCATGTTATCCCATTCTTCACGAGACAATCTGCCCCTTAAAAGTTCTCGATTTTCAATGCCAATTATTGCATGCCACTGGGTCATTAAAGGGTTATCATTTGTATTGCTAACTTTATCATGTATCAAAATTTTAACGGGCGATGAGAGACTAACAGTTCCCCATATGCCCGAAATTTGAATTATCTGCTGCCCGGTCGAAATACTTCTAATACCATCATCTATCGTTATTGAACTTACAGTATCTAGGAAACAATTTAGAATTGGGTTAATGCCCAAATAGAATGTATTGGAACATATCTCCTTGGCAACGAGATTATTTTTTAAATAGATAATTTTATCATCATACTTAATGCTATTCAGTTTGCCCGAGACAACATCCACAACACTAGCTACTTCTTTAAACGGTGTTTCTTGCTTATTCATCAAATTCCTCATGACCTTATCAAACATGCAATTTTCACAATCAAATTTATTATCGCATAATTTATACTCGATAACTTGAGAAGCCATCCAAATGCATTTCAGCTTCTCGTAATTACTATGACATTCATTTTCGTTATTCATGTCTCTCACCAAAATTATTTGTTTCTAATTAATTGTGGGCTATCCTTTTCTAAATCTTCAGATTCTTCATTTACAAAAACGGCAAAGTTTTTAGCTATAACTCTAAATGCAAATATTGCAAGCACAACAAGCATCATTGTAATGCTAATTTCATCGAATGAAGGGAAGTAGTTTACTCCTGAAGATGCGGTTAAACCAGTTATGCTTACGTTCAATCTGTTTAGGATCAATCCGGATATAACACAGACCGAACTTAAATAAAGCCATTTTTTATCTTCTCTGTATTTTCTGAAACTTAGTAAGTAGATTGGCACAATTGTTCCTACAACTATTTCTAAATAGAAAAGATATGTTTCGGAGGATAATATTGTTAGATAGATTACTTTGCCGTTATCAATGAAATCATAAATCTTCAATAAAAGGCCGGCTATCAGAGCAATTAAAACTGCAAAAGCAGCGCCGGATAAAACATTCATTTTCAGTTCTGTATTATTAAAGCCATCCTCTTTTGTCAACGCTCTAGTAACTAGAAATGCCTCAAATATTATCATAGACAATCCAGATGCAATGCAAGAGATGTAAAAATGTACGGGCAGTAAAGAAGAATACCAGAGCGGGTGTAATTTTCCGGGAACGATCAAATATAGTGAACCGAAAGAAGACTGATGAAGTGTAGAAAACAAAACACCGGCAATTACAACTGGTATGGAAATTATTTTCAAAAACTTAATTGGCGCTTTGATATTATACTTTTCCAGAATAACCGGCGCAAACTCTAAAATAAGTACCGTTGTATAGCAAATTAAGCACCAAGTGATTTCAAACATTACAGAATGAATATTCCACATTACTAGCGGATGCCAAAAGTTTTCCGGTCTTCCTAGATCAACAACAAGCAAACAAACTACAACTGAATATCCTAGAAAAGCAGTTAGAATTGCTGGTCTTACTAATGGCTCATATTTATGAAGGTGGAAGATGTGTACTGTAGCAGCAATTGTAAATCCAGCTGCGGCGAGCCCAACACCTAGAAAATCAAATCCTATCCACAAACCCCATGGTACTGAATCTTGCAAGTTAGTTGTAGCGCCAAGGCCGCGTGAAAATCTATAATAAGTTGAAAACAAACCCATTGTTACGATAACAACTGAAATCACTTTCCAAAACGTTAGTTTTAGTATTTCGTTGACTTTCATATGTCTTAATTTCCGTTAGTAGTATTTTTTTCTTCTTTAGCTATTTCATTTTTTCTTTTTGTAAGCCAATACATTGCGCTTAAGAATAATCCTCCACCAACCACAACCGATGGAATCTTTTCCATAGCTCTCATTGTAAATTCCGGCATAGGTTCTTTTGGCAGTTTTGAGAGATAACCCAATTGTTCAAACGGCACGGGCGAGATGATTAGAATATGGCCGCCACCCGCTTCTTCAAGGCCGTATATTTTTTGATAATACTTCTTTTGATTTTCACTTAACCTTTTTCTAGCTATTGCTGTAAGTTTGTCCATGTTGCCAAACATAGTTGCCTCGGTTGGGCAAATTCCGGCACAGCCCGGTAATTGACCTGTTTTAACACGATCATCACACAAAATACATTTGCGAACACGGGGCTGAGTTGTAGCCCATTCATAGCGGGGAATATTGTGAGGGCAAGCTTGCATGCAATATCTACAGCCGATACATTTATCAGCATCGTATACTACTGCTCCGGTAGAACTTTTTTTAATTGCGCCAACCAGGCAAACAGAAGCACACGCCGGTTCATTACAATGCATGCAAAGTTTGCGTGCGTACATTTCACCATATTGTTCTACAACAGTAAAAGTATTATCCGAAAGATGATCTTTTAAAAAATCTTCATTTGTTTGTGGTAAATTATTAATCTCTTTGCACGCCTTATAGCATAAACCACAACCTACACAAAGCGTTACATCAAAGAGGATTCCATTTTCGTTCAGCATTTAGTTCCCAAGTTTTTATAATGAGAGAAATTCTTTTTCAAAATCATTTACACTTTGTTCAACTAATGATGAGGCAATATCATTGGTTAACGTTCCTCCATCGTACATTGTTTCGCCAGCCAATTCTATGTTTGGCGAGTGACTAGTAATAAAACTTTTTAATTTGATAAATTCTATTTCCATCCAGCCTAACGCGTCGTTTCCAGTTAAAAATTTATTCCGGTTTTCGTTGAAATCATTAGAGCTTAACTGTACGCCCCAAGTTTCGTATGGATTTGTTATTCCCCCGCCAATAATATTTGAGTTAACGGATTTTACAACACCATTGATGGGCGATAGAAATTTTACGATTTTGTTTTCGTAACTGCCTTCGAATATCATTTCTCCACGTTTGAGCTCTGTGCCTACTTTGGCGCATTTTATAACTGATAAGTTTCCCAACGCAGTCGTGCCAAACGAGTCAATTCCTATACTGATTAATCCATCCTTGTTTTTCTTAAGCCACGTGTGTCCTTTTGTAAAAACCATATTCGAGGGTATAGTAAAACTATTTCCGTCATATGATAAACTATATTGAGGGGGGGAGAGCTCAAATGCCGGATGATTTTTCCCTTGTATCTTTAATACGATCAAATCAACTGCGAGAATGAATAAAAATGCTGTCAGAACAAAAATTGCAACCATAAAGCATCCTTTCTGTATAAGTCATTTCATTTATTTGTTGTTTTAATTTTTAGTTGCATCTGTTGAAGTAATCTCATCTTTTGTAGCGCTGCTCATTTCTTCTTGGTTATGAGGTTTTCCGCCGTCATACATTGTTTCAGTTGCAAGTTTGAATGCCGGATCGAATTTCTTTGTGAAAGATTTTGAAACTTTGTTTTTCTTTTTTGATCCCACAATCAATGGTTCGATCACAAATCGAACTAGTAAATCAACACCGATAAAAACTAAGACGAGAATTAATAGAAACGTAATCATGATTATCTCCTTGAAAGTATAATTGTGCTAAGGAAAGAACAATTAACATACCAGTTCTGCCATCATTTTAATTTTCCTTCTATATCATTAAAAAACAAGGAGTTAAACTTTTGGTGTGGAATTATTATACGATGCGGCTAGTAAATAGTGTGGATTTATTCAACACAACAATGTTGAAAATTGCAACACAATTTGGTGTGATAATGTTGAAAATATGCGCGGGGGAATGAAGATATTGAATCTTCTTCGTTATGAAGATTTATTCTTGTTAAATAATAGCTATTAATGCAAATTTTATTTGTGAGAACCTTTTATTGCGTAACTATTTATATGTTTCTAATTTTACCAATAAATAAATATTGATTCATTTGGAGGTAGTATGTTGAATTTTGTCGAAACCGAGAAAACTCTGACTGTAAAGTTTTTGGAAAGAATGGATACGTATAAGTCTCAGGAGATGGAAAATGAGCTCAACGCTAAAATCGGGACTTCATCTAAACAGATTGTTTTTGATCTTGAAGGAGTATTGTACATCTCTTCATACTTTCTGAGAATATGTTTTAACACTATTAAAATGATTGGGAAAGAAAGATTCGCATTTAAGAATGTACGCCAAGATATTAAAAAGGTTTTGGATATTTCGGGCATTGACAAATTAATGAACGTAGGATAACAGTTGGTTGCCCATGCTTAAGCATGGGCAACAATTACAACTCATTCGCAATCAAATTAGGATTAGTCCCCGCTTAACTTATAGACATCACAGACGCTTTTAACTACGCAAAAAAATTCCTAGCCCTAAATCGGACAATTGATTCTATTCAGATTTAGAATTATCTTATTTCAATATTTAATAAAAGACCATTATCTATGATTATTATTAATCCGCGGACTCTCGATGAATTGCACGCAAGGATAAGGCACAGGCTTTTTATTCTTTTGTTATGCGTTTTTATTTTTATCACTTCTACCATCAATGCACAAAAAAACATTTCTTTCGAAAAAATTACCGTTGAACATGGACTATCTCAAAGCATGGTATTTTCCATAGCTCAGGACAAGCAAGGGCTTCTCTGGATTGGGACACAGGATGGGCTTAATAAGTATGATGGTTACCGTTTTAATACTTTCAGGTTTGATCCGAATAACACTCGATCAATTTCTAACAGCAGTGTAAGCAGTTTATTTAGCGACTCAAAAAATAATCTGTGGATAGGAACTTGGGGAGGTGGATTAAATTTATTTAAACCGGAAAACAATTCATTTGAAAAGTTCCAGAATGAACCAAGCAAAAAAGGAAGTATTGGAAATAACAGAATCTCATGCATTCTAGAAAGCTCTCGAGGAGATATATGGATTGGTACTGCCGGTGGCGGATTAAGCAAGTTCATTCTCGGAATGAAAACTTTTTTCAATTACAATTCAGAAAACAGCATACTCAGCCACAATAGAATATGGGGGATTGCTGAGGACAAGAATGGATTTCTGTGGATAGCAACTGAGGGTGGACTTGATAAATTTGACCCGACGACAGAAAAATTTATTAACTACAAATCAAGTTATGGGAACAATCAATCATTGATTTTTAACCGGGTGCGATGCGTAATGGTTGATAATGAAGGAATGATTTGGGCAGGCACAGAAAAAGGGCTAAGCAAGCTCAGCCCACTTACCGGCAAGTTCACAAATTTTCACTCATCATCTCTAAATGCGAATTCTCTAAGTGCAGATATAATCAATGCACTATTTGAAGATGCACAGGGGAACATCTGGATTGGTACTTACGATGGCGGATTGAATTTATTTAACAAAAAACTAAGCACTTTTAGCCACTATAAAAACAATCCTGATGATTCTAGAAGCATAAGCAATAATGATGTACGCGCGATCTTCCAGGATAAGAGCGGTAATATTTGGGTAGGAACGCGCGGAGGAGGAATAAATAAATTTAATCTTGATTACGGAACCTTCGAGCATATTAAATCTTCTTCGTTTACCTCAAATTCAATAAGCAATAGTAATATCCGCTCAATATATGAAGATGAGAAAAATAACTTGTGGATTGGAACGAGTGAAGGGGGCTTAAACAGAATTGATGGTAAAACTAAAAAAGTTACACGCTATTTAGCTATAGGACAAAATTCGATTAGTCATAACAGAGTGACCGCTATTCACCCAAGCAAAAACGGAATTATTTGGCTGGCGACAGATGGTGGGTTAAGTAAATTCAATACTTCTACTGGAATTTTCAAATCCTACCGCCACAATTCTAAGATTAGGAAAAGCATATCACACAATCAGCTTGTTTCTTTGGCGGAAGATCGGTCGGGTAATATTTGGATAGGTACCTACGGCGGAGGTGTTAATATTTTTGATACCTCTACCGAAACTTTTGCTAATATTAAACACGATTCGGCTAATCCATCCTCGATAAGCGGAAACGAGGTCCTTTCGCTACTGGTTGATAGAAAAGGAAACATCTGGATTGGTACAAGCGATGGATTAAATGTATTTGATCCAAACACAAAAAGCATTACAAAATTTAAAAATGAACCGGGCAAAAACGGAACGCTAAGCAACAATACAATCTGGTCTCTCGCAGAATCAAAAGAAGGAATATGGATAGGAACATCATTCGGATTAAATCTTTACGACAATTCCAGCAAAACCTTTTCATCTCTTACAGATAAGGATGGGCTGCCAAATAACGTAATTTATGGAATCATTCCCGATGCGGGAACCATCTGGTGTAGTACCAACAAGGGAATTTCAAGGTATAATCTTTCGGAAGGGAAATTTACAAACTATAATGTTCACGATGGTATCCAGAGCAACATATTTAATCTTGGGGCGTATCATAAGGGAAAAAGCGGTAAGATTTATTTTGGAGGAATTAACGGCGTAACAGCATTCTTTCCTCAGAGTATAAAAATTAATACGAACAAGCCAAAAGTTATCGTTACAGGATTTCATCTTTTCAATCGTAAAACTGAAGCAAGCGATTCAACTTACTATCTTCACAAGATTTTAACAACAAAACATGTAACTCTGAGCCATACAGAAAATTTTTTTACGATAGAATTTACCTCACTAGATTACCTGAACCCAATCAAAAATCAGTATAAATATAAAATGGCTGGAATTGATGTTGATTGGGTATATGCAGGAACAAAGCATTATGCTACTTACACTAATATCGATCCCGGTAAGTATTCGTTCACAATCAAAGCATCGAATAATGACGGTGTGTGGAACGAAAACGGATTTACAATTTTTATCACTATAATTCCTCCCTTTTGGCAAACATGGTGGTTTATTTCTTTAACAGTATTGTTCGTGGGGGGAATTGTCTGGTCTTTTTATAGTTGGCGTGTAAACGAGTTTGAACGAAGACAGGACGAACTTGAGGGGTATATAAAGCAAAAAGAAAAAATTGAGGTTGCTCTCAGAATTGCTCAGGAGCGTTATGAACTTGCTGTAAAAGGATCATCAGATGGAATATGGGATTGGAATATACAAACAAAAGAAGTGTACTTATCGTCCCAGTGGAAAAGTATGCTTGGTTTTTCCGAGATGGAATTGGAAAACAATGTAGAAGTGTTTAACAATATTCTTCATCCTGATGATATTGGCAAAACGTGGGATGAAATTAATTCGTATTTGGCTGGCGGCGAAAAATTTGATACTGAAATCCGATTAAAAAGGAAAGATGGTCTTTACGGCTGGTTCAGATTACGAGGCAAAGCAATAATTGATACAGAGCTTAAACCAATTAGAATGTCTGGGGTAATGACGGACATTTCCGCCCGAAAAGCCGCAGAGGAAAAAATAAGTGAAACACAATTAAGAACACAACAGATATTGGATAACTCCCTTGATGCAGTACTAACTTCTGATCAGAATGGAGTTATTACCGCGTGGAATAATCAAGCGGAAAATATTTTCGGATGGACAAAAGATGAAGCGATAGGCAACAAGTTCTCCGATATGATTGTTCCCCTCAAACACAAGCATGCGCATTTAGCAGGAATAGAGAGATTCTTAGCTACAGGAGAATCGCACATTCTCAACAAGCGAATAGAAATAACCGCAACGAGAAGAGACGGTATCGAATTCCCAATTGAAATTGCAATAACACAGATAGCTTCCTCTGAAGGAATTAATTTTAGTGCTTTTATCCGTGATATTACGGAGAGAAAACTTGCACAACAGAAGGAGTTGGAGAATCAACTGAGGATGCAGCAAGTTTTGGACAATGCTCTTGATGCAGTAATAACAACTAATAAATCCGGAATCATAATTGATATCAACAATCAGGCTGTGCTGATATTTGGTTGGACAAAAGAAGAAGCCCGCGGCAGAAATATATCCGAATTGATAATACCGAATAGATTTATAGAAGCGCATACACATGGAATGAAGAGATTGGAAGACGGCGAAGCGAGCAGAATGTTAAACAGGAGAATCGAAATCTCTGCGGTTAGAAGAAACGGAGAGGAGTTTCCAGTTGAACTTGCCATCACACAAATAGAGTACTCCGGTGAAGTTAACTTTTGCGCATTTATAAGAGATATAACCGACAGAAAGAAAACAGAAGAACAATTACGCAACAACGAAAATCTTTTCAAAATAATTACATCGGGCGTAAGTGATCTTATAGTTATTCTTGATACTGCCGGCAGGAGAATTTACACAAGTGATTCATATAAAAAACTGTTCGGTACGGATACGTTAGTTGAAGGGAGCAATTCTTTTGACAATATTCACCATGAAGATAGAGAACGAATTCAGAATATCTTTAACTATACAATCCAAACGGGAGTCGGGCAAAGGTCTGAGTACAGATTTGTACTAAAAGATGGAAGCATACGCTACATAGAATCTCAGGGGAACATAATTACGGATGATGAAGGCAATCCTTACCGAGTTGTTGTTGTATCTAGAGATATTACAGATTATAAAACCACAGAAAAAGAGCTACAGGAAAGCCAGCAACTCCTTTCCTCAATTAATCAAAACATTAATGACGCAATTTATAGAAGCACTCCAACAAAAGGATTAGTGTATGTTAACGAAGCATTCGCCAAGATGTTTGGCTATAGTTCTGTTGAAGAAGCACTAAGTACACCTTCGCCACTACTTTACGAAAACCCCGATGACAGGCTTTTCCTTGTAAATCAAATTGCACAGGATGGTTCATTCCATAACATTGAAATAAAATTCAGGCACAAGGATGGCCCCCCATTTTGGGGGCTGGTTAGTGCAAAGGCAATTTACGATACGGCCGGTAAGGCAATTTATTATGATGGTGCTATCTCGAATATCACTTACTTAAAGCAAGCTGAAGAGGAAATCAGAAATCTAAATAAAGATCTTGAGCTAAAGATTAAGGAACGTACTGCCGAGCTTGAAGAAATAAACGAGGCACTCAAGCAGCAAATGTTTGTGAGAGAAAAAATTGAGAGGATTCAGAATGCTATTTATCTGATATCGGAATCGATTCATCGCAGCCCGGATTTGCAATCGCTATACTTAGAAATTCACAACATTATCGGAAAACTGATGTCCGCCAATAATTTTTATATTGCGCTTTACGATCCGGATACGGACATGATGAGTTTTCCATACCGCGTAGATGAATACAATCCCGTTACAAAATCAAGAAAATCCCAAAAAGGACTTACGGAATATGTTCTAAGAACTGGCGCTCCATTGCTGGCAAACTTAGAAAAAATTAAACTACTACATTTATCCGGCGAAGTTGTACAGAGCGGAACTCCTTCTCCAATTTGGCTTGGCGTTCCACTTATAATAAATCAGAAGTCAGTTGGTGTTATGGCAGTTCAGGACTATCACAACGCGGATGTATTTGGTGAAGATGAAAAACAAATACTTAGTTACATTTCTGAACAAGTAGCCCTTGCAATTGAGAAAAAAAGAAACGAAGAAGCAGAAAGGCGACGCATTCAACTTGTATTGGAAAATCGCAACTCTTTAATGGAACTTGCCCAGCTTGACAAGAACGATTTTGAATACGCACTAAAGAAAATTTTAAGCTCAGCTTCAAATACGCTCACTATAGAGCGTGTAGGTTTCTGGGTCCTAAATCAAGAACTGAAAACTCTTGAGTGCCGGATGTTATACTTAAATAGTGCCAATGATGTAGATAACTCTTCAGGCCCCAAAGTGTTACCGGCTACATTTCCAAATGAGGCTGGAGACTTCGAATCTTATCATGAAAAATTAAAACAGAACAAGCCACTAGTTACTTATGATGCACAATCCGGATTTGATAGCGGCATTGTAGAAGAATACTTAATACCGCTTGGGATCACCTCTATGATGGATGTTCCGGTTTGGTACCACGGAGATGTAGTTGGTATTGTATGCCTTGAACAAGTTGGAGTGAACAGAAACTTTTCTCTAGAAGAAGAAGATTTCTTAACATCGATAGCAACAATGGTATCACTCGCGCTGGAAACTTCTACTAGAAGAGTTGCCGAAGACAATTTACGTGCAAACGAAGAGCAATATAGGCTCGTTGTTGAAAACGCCAACGATGCAATAATTGTTGCTCAAGATGGAATGATTAAATTTTCTAATCCGAAGGCACTTATTGTTACCGGATTTTCTACCGAAGAGCTAACTACAAGACCATTCACCGATTTCATTCATCCCGATGACAGAATAGTTGTGGTGGAAAACTATATTAAACGTATGAGGGGAGAGGCGGTACCGAGTTCATATCCATTTAGAATAGTTAGAAAAGATAATTCAACAGTCATTGTTGAAATTAATGCAGTGCTAATAAACTGGAAAGGTAAAGCAGCAACATTAAACTTCCTTACCGATGTTACTGAACGTAAACGCGCTGAAGAGGAAACAAAAAACGCGCTTGATAAGGCTAAAGAACTTAGCGAATTAAGATCCCGTTTTATATCGATGGCTTCTCACGAGTTCAGAACCCCGCTTACTTCAATTCTCACCTCCGTGGAGATAATTGAAAATTATTTTATGAAGCTAACCGAAGAACAAAGGGGAAAAAATTTAGCTCGTATTAAAGATAATGTTAAGCATATGACCAGTTTGTTGAACGATGTTCTTTTTATAGGAAAAAATCAAGCCGGCAAACAGCAGCTTAATCTCCAAAAGGAGAATCTTAAAAATCTTTGTAATGCAATTGTCGAGCAATTTGAAATCACTATTTCGTCAAAGAATATCCATAAGCTACTTTATATAGAAAACAATCTGGCAGAAGAAGCAATGATTGATTCCAAGATTATCAGACAAATCCTCGAAAACTTGATTGCAAATGCTATCAAATATTCCCCAAACGGCGGTGAGATAAAATTTGAAGCAGTATGCCGGGCCAACAAGATTCTATTCGAAGTAAGCGATCAGGGAATTGGAATTCCGCTCGACGATCAGAAAAGATTGTTTGAGCCGTTTCACCGCGCAAAAAATGTTGGAACAATATCCGGCACGGGACTTGGGTTGGCAATAATGAAAACCTCCGTAGAGCTACATGGCGGAACTATTCAGGTTAGCAGTAGCGAAGGTACCGGAACAACATTTACAATTGAAATACCTTTAATAACAAATTGAATGGGAGAGTTATGAGTAAAATTCTTATCATAGAAGACGAAGTTGATATAAGAGAAAGCCTTGAGCAGGTTCTTACAATAGAAGGATATGAAGTAATTGCCGCCGAAAACGGAAGGGTTGGTTTAGAGAAAGCAAAGAAAAATCTGCCCGAACTTATATTCTGTGATATCAATATGCCGGAATTAGACGGCTATGAAGTTATATCCGAACTCAGAAATCACAAAGAAACCCAGACAATCCCATTTATCTTTCTAACCGCTCGTGCCGATAGAAATGATTTGCGGAAAGGAATGAATCTTGGTGCTGACGACTACTTAAATAAACCATTCACTCTTGAGGAATTGAAAAACTCGATAGCTGCCCGGCTAGCTAAAAGTAAAATTGTTAAGGAAAAAGAAAAAGAAAAAATAGATGCTTTGAGAAATAGCATAAGCATGTCTATGCCTCACGAACTTAAAACGCCGCTAAACGGAATAATTGGATTTGCAGAAGTTTTTGTAAATGAAATTAATACACTCGAGAAAAATGAATTAGTTGAGATGGCAAATTACATTCTAGAAAACGCAAGGAGGCTGGATAAAACCATCGAAAAATATTTGCTTTATGCCCACCTACAATTTCTTAATAGCAACGCCGATCTTTTATCTTCAGCTAAAAAGAGCTCTACAAATTTGGATGTCAACCTAGTTACAAATATCGTTTCCATTAGAGCTAACAGTTATAACCGGCTTGAAGATTTAACACTTGATCTTACACCCGCGCTGTTAAAAATTCATCCGGAGTATTTGAAAATTATAATCGAGCAAATCGGGAATAATTGTTTTGATTATTCCTACAAAGGAAGCCATGTAAACATATCTTCACAGTATAACGAATCATCCTACATATTGTTCTTTAAGGATGAGGGGCGTGGTTTAACAGAGAAACAAATTTCCGAAATCGGCGGCGGTTTTACTCAGTTTGAAAGAACTATTTATGAACAGCAGGGAACGGGAATGGGGCTGGCTATTTCAAAAAGAATTGTGGAAATGTTCGGCGGAAAATTTGTAGTAAAAAGTGAATTAAAAAAAGGAACTACGGTAACTATTGAATTACCCATCTCCAACAACTATTGAGAATATATTGTGAAGTGCATATTTTTTTTGTGCACTTTGAGAAAATCCTATCAATAATTAATTATACTGTTGAGACGAGTCTGTGATCATGATGCGGGTTTTACCACGGCTTGCTTAAATTATTGGAGTGTAAGTACTAAAACATTTAAAATGCAAAAAAAAAGCCCGGTATAGAAGTCAATCTATACCGGGGTTAAATAATACTAATACTATTACTACTACAACTAAAAAATAAAACAAGTGATACTAATAATACTATTACTACTACCAGTAACAATTAAAACAACCAATTGTTACTAACTGTAATTTACAAGAATTAGGATAAGAGTCAAGCTATTTTTAAATGACATGAGAGAAAAATCTAATACCCTATTCTCGTTAAAACATTAGCTATAATCGCAGCTGAAATGGCAAGTACTTTTTAATACTTAGTTTGTGGCCACAGTTTAATAATATTTTCTTAAAAAAAATCTAAACGCTCTGTTTGAAATGTTTCGGGAGGTGTCAGAAATTCGTTGCCAACAATATGAAAAACACAAAATTTGGCTACTAATAAAACCTTCCAAAATGTTGTGACCAAAAAATGACTAATTCATTTCTAAATATATCGACAAGTCTCGAAGTTTCAGTTCGCACTTGAAATTCGCTATCTAATACGCAGAGTTAGAAAAGGAATTTGTTCTGAGTTGGGAAGACAGATATTTATTAAACTACTAATTTTGAGTATAGACAATTTTATGCTTTTTCATTTTCCTCCAAAGTGTTGAAGGATCAATTTTTAATTCTTTTGCTGCTTTTGTGCGATTCCAATTATTCTTTTTCAATACAGAAATTATCAAATCTTTTTCGGCTTCTTGAAAACCTTTTTGTGTGCCGGAATTAGTGTCCGAAATATATTTCTTACTACGTTCTCTTAATCTTTTGGGAAGGCATTCAACTTGAATTACTTCACCATTGCAGAGAACAAAACTGTGTTCTATCACATTCTCCAATTCTCTTATATTGCCCGCCCAATTATAATCCATCAAAAGATCATAGGCTTCAGAGGAAAACTGTTTAATATGTTTATTGAATTTATTGTTGAAGCTTTGGATAAAGTGATTAACAAGCAACGGAAGGTCATCCATTCTTTCTCTAAGTGGTGGAAGATGAATGTTAATCACGTTTATTCTATAAAATAAATCCTCTCTAAATCTTCCGGCTGAGATTTCTTCAGAAAGTACTTTGTTTGTGGCGGCGATTATTCGTGTCTCCATTTTAATGGATTTATTCCCACCAACTCTCTCGAACTCGCGTGTTTCTAATACTCGCAGCAATTTTGTTTGAACCGCAATTGAGAGGTCGCCGATCTCATCCAAAAACAAAGTTCCACCTTGAGCAAGTTCAAACCTTCCAATCTTTGTTTTTATTGCGCCCGTAAAAGCTCCTTTTTCATGTCCAAATAATTCGCTTTCTATTAGAGATTCCACAAATGCGCTACAATTAACGGCTATAAACGGTCCGGTTTTTCTTGAGCTATTTAGGTGTATTGCGCGTGCTGCTAATTCTTTTCCCGTTCCACTTTCGCCGGTTATTAAAACAGACGTATCTGTTTGGGCCACACTTTCAAGCACAGAAAATATTTGTGCAATATCCTTATTTCTTCCCACTATGTTTTCATACTTAAAAAATTCACTCAGATGGGCTGATAAATTTCTTATTTCCGATATATCTATAAATGTTTCAACAGCTCCAATGCTCTCTTTTTTGTTATTACTCAGAATTCCAGAATTAACACGTATTGGAATATTTTTCCCGCTTTTATTCAATATCTCCAATTCATTACCAATCATTGGTTTACCTTTTTGCATCGTTTGCTCCATGTGGCAACCGTTGCGGCAGAGAGATGAATTGAAAATATCCCAGCATTTTTTACCTACAGCTTCGTTTTTTTTAAATCCGGTTATTTTTTCCGCCGAAGTATTAAAGGAAGTTACATTCCATTCGTTATCAATTGTAAAAGTTCCCTCGATATTGCTGTTGAAGATTGCGTCTAGTTTGTTCTTTTGATCTATAAGTTCTATAGTTCTCTCTTCAAGTTCTTCGGATAATGATAACATTTCTTTTGTATCTCGAAAAACAAAAACAACACTTAAAACAGAATTCTCTTTTGTGATTGGTGTTATGGATGCCAGTACATTTTTTACGTTTCCTTTCTTATCTGTGATGTTAATCGCGAGGTTTGTAAAAACGCGGTTGCTGTCCAATGATTGGGAAATATACTTTAAATCATCAATGCATTCACGGAACAAAAGTGTACAGTCCGACTCAATAATTTCCTCTTCACCATAACCGCTAATCCTTGAAGCGGCTTCATTGAAAACGATGATCTTCAAATCCTTACCTATAACGGCTATTCCATCGGGAATTATAACCGCTTCTTTATTTTTATCAATGATTTGCTGTACTTCAATCATAATATCCTCTCTTATAACTATTGCAATTTAGATGAAGCCTTGCATAAATGCAATTATAATGCAATGCATCTTGTGATATTGCAATACCCCAAGCTTTGATACTTGAAATACAGTAGAAAAACGAGCTTTTATTTTGGAATGATTATGGTATCAGTAAGTCTACTTTGCATTTCGAATAGGAGAAATAAATACCATGGATAGAGGAAATGTCTCTTGGTTCAGACAAAAAGCTGAATCGCTTTGCCTTAAATTGGAACGAAATATTCTTTCCAACAAATCCCTAAAATGCAAAGTTGTTTATGGACCAGTGCGGTCCAGAAGATTGGGCTATGTTCTTGGAATAAATAACATTAAACCTAAAGTCTGTTCTTACAATTGCATTTATTGCCCTTCTGGAAAAACAGCGTGCTGTTCTATTTGCACAAATTATTGCCTTTCACCCTACGAACTTCATTTATCCGTGAAAAACAAATTGGAAGAGTTAAAGGAAAATGGGAAACAGATAGATTACATAGCTTTTGCGGGAAGCGGGGCACCTACACTTGATTCAAGTCTTTCTAAAGAGATTTTACTTCTTCGTGAATTTGGTTACAAGATCGCGGTATTCACTAATTCATCTCTTGTGTGGGGTGATAACATTCAAGAAGAGTTGATGTTTGCAGATTATGTTTCTTTGAAAATTGACACTGTGAACGAAGCAACGTGGCAAAAGATGAATCGACCACATAGAAGATTGGACTACGATCTAATTCTGGAAGGGATTTCTCAATTCTCAAAAAAATTTCAAGGCACATTAACCACCGAAACAATGCTAATCAAAAATTTTAATGATAACGAAAGTGAAATTGAAAGCCTCGCGGAATTCTTGAATTCATTAAAACATAGCGAGTCATATTTTATGACCCCGATGTATCCATCAGCGGAAAACTATTCGGTTACACCTGATGATGAGACTCTAAAACAACTAGCCTTAATAATTAAAGCAAAAGTTGCTAACTCGGTTTTATTATGCTGCCCAGAGAAAGAGGAGTTTTTTGCAACAGATGATTTTGAAAATGAGTTTTTAGGATTGCTATCAATTCACCCAATAAGTGCAGAGGCTGTTACTAATTTTATAAAAAATGATGCGGATAAAGAAAAGCTGGATAGTATGTTAAAAAATAATATTGTGGAAAAAATAAATCATAATGGTAAAGAGTTCTTTGCACTAACCTCGGCGGAACGTTTAGCGGAAAGTTCTTTACTAATCAATTAGAAAGGTATTCGAAATGATATTTGATCCTGCTTGCATTTCTTGTATTGTCAACCAAGCATATAACTCAGCCAAACTTTTTGGCGATGGGGATAAATCTCTACAGTTAAGAATTCTTAAACATGTCTGCGAAAAAACAAAATTTGTTAACCACGATTTAGCTGCTCCATTTTTTTCAAGAAAGATTCAAGAAATAATTATAGAACATACCGGAGAATTAGATCCCTATAAAACAATTAAAAAGGAAAATATTGCAAAAGCCGAAAAGTATATTCCGATATTAAGCAGTATGATAAAAAATTCACAAGATAAACTCGAAGCTGCTATACGTGCAGCAATAATAGGTAACATTATAGATTTTGGAGCAAGTCCCAATTTTAATCTCGAACACGAAATTCAAAAAATAGCTGAAACACAAATAGACGCTTCCACTCTATCCAACTTTAAGAATGATCTCGCTAAAGCTAAACTGATTCTTTATATAGGTGATAATTACGAAGAAGCACTCTTTGACAAACTTTTGTTAACCGAATTATTACCAAAGAGAATTGTTTTTGCAGTTCGTTCGAAACCTATTCTAAATGATATAACTCTGAATGAAGCCAAACAGTTAAACATTGGTAAAATATGCTCAGTTATTGAAAGTGGTAGTACTATCGCCGGCACAGACTTAAACGAATGCACTCCGGAATTTTTAGAATTATATAACACAGCCGATCTTGTAATCTCGAAAGGGCAAGGCAATTATGAAACTTTAATAGATGAAACACGCCCGATATATTTCCTTTTTAAAGTTAAGTGCGAAGTAATATCGAGGCATTGCGGCTTACCGGTTGGCAAAGGAACTATGTTATTAAATAGGAATGACTGCGAGGAAAAGAAAGCAATAAACTATTAGGCAACAATTTATAAACGAAATAAATCTTAATGAGTTAAAGATAGAGGAGTAAATGAACGATAACGAAAAACAATCTCGCCAGAGGCGGGATGATGAAGAAGAAAAACGAATTCAAGAAAGTGTTTCAAAAATTAAACATCGAATTGCTGTATTTAGCGGCAAAGGTGGTGTTGGAAAGACAACTGTAAGTGTTAATCTTGCTTACAGCTTACAATCTGAAGGTTTTTCAACCGGAATTCTTGATGCTGACATTACGGGACCTAATGTTCCGAAAATGCTAAATATCGAAGGGGATTTTATTTACCTAAATGAAAAAATTGTTCCTTTTGAAAAATATGGCGCCAAGATAATTTCGATGGCTAGTTTAATAAAAAACGGGCAACCGCTAATTTGGCGTGGACCCATGCGTTCAAAAGTAATTAACCAATTTCTTGCAGATGTTGAATGGGGCGAGCTTGATTATTTAATTGCGGATCTACCTCCCGGTACCGGTGACGAAATTTTAACAATCGCTCAACAAATGAAACCCGACTATGCAGTTGTTGTAACAACTCCACAAGAAGTATCTGTACTTGATGCAGAACGCGCAATTAACATGGCTCAAAAACTGGGAATACCTTACATCGGTGTTGTTGAAAATATGGCCGGCTTGGTCTGCCCTCATTGCAGTGCAGTAATTGAACTCTTTGGCTGTGGTGGCGGAGAAAAATTAGCTAACAAATACAATGTTCCATTTCTCGGTTCGATTCCTATAGATATTAACGCACGAATTCTTGGTGATAGCGGCAAACCTATTGTCTTAGAAAAACCAAACTGCGAAGTAACGAATGCTTTTAAATCAATCACTACTTTGATCGAAGAACATTATCTAACCGAATTACATACCAGTAATTATAAGTGACATAATGAATAATAAAGTAAAAATCGGAATAATTATTTGCGACAGATACAAAAGCTGCGCTGGTGGTAAATGTTTCAGATCAGCTAAGGAAAGAGCCGGAGCCTTTGATATTTACAAGGATAGAGAAGTTGAGCTGGTCGGCTATACAACTTGCGGCGGATGCCCCGGCGGTAATATAGAATACGCACCGGAAGAGTTAAAAAAAAATGGTGCTGAAGTTATTCACCTTGCAACGGGAATGGTGGTTGGCTATCCTCCATGTCCTTATATCGGCACATTCAAAAAATTTATTGAAAGCAAATATGATTTGAAGGTTGTAGTTGGTACTCATCCTATTCCCGAAAAATATTTTTTAACTCATACAGAGTTAAACACTTGGGACACTCCAGAATGGAATGAGCTTACCAAACCAACATTAAAAGAGAAAGAAATAAGATTGACTTACGATTAAACAACTAAAAACAAAAATATAGGAGGCAATAATGCCTGGTTTAAATAGTACTGGTCCGGAAGGAAAAGGGAAAATGACTGGAAGAAGACTTGGTCATTGCAAATCAACTAAGGAATCTGAGACAGAAAATCCAACTACCGAAAATAAAGAAGTTGTATTAGGAATTGGCCGCGGAGGAAAACCACGCGGTGGCGGTAAAGGAAATTGTGCCGGTGGTAAAAAAGGAAGTGGAAAGGGATTTGGAAGAAATAAATAATATATGTTGAATATAGACCATGAACAAAGAAGGTGAATATTTCAACTGAAGGTTCAAGGGCTGAAATGATAATAGCTGTTGCGATATCAAAACCGGAAAGGATCTCTAACATTTCGGATGTTTTTGGAAAAAGTTTTTTTTTCTTACTTCATAATGCCGCTGATAAATCTGAAGTGATATTGAGTAATCCATTTGCATCTGAATTAGGCGGCGGCGGGATTCAATCTGCAAAACTTCTGATAGAAAATTGCGCAGATGTATTAATAGTAAAGCAGATTGGAAGAAATCCTTTCCGGTTTCTTTCATCTGCCAAAATAAAGATTTATCAATCTGCGGAAACAACCGCCAGTGATGCAATAAGGCATTTTGCTGAAGGAAAACTGAACATGATAGGAGAAACAAACAAAGATAATTCGTTCGGTAGAAAGCGAAAAAGAAGCGGTAAAAAATTTATAGATAAAAAGTATGTCAACGATAAAAAAGGAAATATATGAACAAGAGAATAGCTGTAGCAATTGAAGAAATAGGTACAGAGGAAAGAGTAGCTGAACATTTTGGAAGATGTTCAAAGTTTTATGTTTGCGAACTTGACGAACAAAAAATAGTATTAAAGACCGAAACATTTTTTAATCCTCTAGTCGGCGAGCACAGTGGTACTTGTCAATTACCCGGATATGTTAAGCAATTCAACGTGAATACAATCATAGCCGGAGGCATGGGACAAAAAGCAGTATCAAACTTTCTTTCATTTGGAATTGATGTTATCACAGCACCCGGACTCCTTTTCGAAGAAGCTTTGAACCGCTATAATCAAGGAGAACTTATCGGTTACGAGGCATGCAAGCACGATCACGAAAACAGTCATAATTGTCATTAAGGAATTGAAGTGATAATATCTATTGCCTCGGGTAAAGGAGGAACCGGCAAAACGACAGTTGCAACAAGTCTCGCTTCCGTTAATCCCGGAAGCGTTTACCTAGACTGTGATGTTGAAGAACCAAATGGTCACATTTTACTTCATCCTCAATTTCATGCGGAAGTTCCAACTACTAAGAGTCTACCGGAAATTGATTATTCCAAATGCACATATTGCGGTAAGTGTGCGCAAGTTTGCGAGTTTCATGCGTTAATTAATTTGGGATCAGAAATATTCCTTGTAGAAGAACTCTGTCATGGATGTGGAGCTTGTGAATGTTTGTGTCCAGAAAAAGCGATAACAGAGAAGAGTAAAACAATTGGAATAGTCCGGAAAGGGTTTTCAGAATGGAACAATATAGAGTTTTACGATGGAGTTCTAAATATTGGTGAAGCTTCAGCTTCACCCGTAATTAAAGATGTCAAAAAGAAAATTCAAGAAAATAAACTGAACATAATTGATTCTCCTCCGGGTACATCATGCTCTATGGTTGAAGCTGTAAGAGGTTCTGATTTTTGCCTTCTTGTTACAGAATCCAGTCCGTTTGGGTTGCATGATTTGCGGCTTGCAATCGAAGTTTTACAAATTCTAAAAATTCCCTTTGGCGTTGTGATTAACAAGTATGAAGAATCATACAAAGAACTTGAAAATTATTTAAACGAAGTTAAGATAAATGTTCTGATGAAAATTCCATTCGATAAGGGTATCGCAGAAGATTATTCAAATGGGAAAATGCCGGAGATGTTTTTAACTATAATGAATGAAGAGTTTAAAAACATCGCAAAGAAAATATATGCACTAGTTGCAGTAGATAAAAGTAATACAACATTACATTAAAAAGGAGTTCGTTATGGAAAACAACAATGGTTCTCTAGTATTTACAATGCCACGTATCGGAGAAAAGGCGCCGGAATTTAAGGCTGTAACAACACAAGGAGATATCAATTTCCCAGAACAATATGCCGGAAGTTGGGTAATACTTTTCAGTCATCCGGCAGATTTTACTCCGGTTTGTACTTCTGAATTTATAACCTTCGCTTTTTTAGAAGAAAAATTTATGAAAGCCAATTGTAAGTTGGTCGGTTTATCTATTGATGGAATATACAGCCACATTGCATGGCTAAGAACAATTAAAGAAAAAATTGAATACAAAGGGATGAAAAATGTCGAGGTCAATTTCCCTTTAATTGAAGATATCACAATGGAAATTGCTACAAAGTATGGAATGATTCAGCCAGGAGAAAGTTCTACAAAAGCAGTAAGAGCAGTTTTTGTTATTGATCCGAAAGGAATCATTCGGACTATCATTTACTATCCATTAAGCTTAGGTAGAAATTTTGATGAACTCTATCGTGTTGTAATAGCTCTTCAAACCGCAGATAATTTTTCCGTTGCTACTCCGGCAGATTGGCAGCCTGGTGACGATGTTATCATTTCTCCAGCTGGCTCATGCGGCGCAGCTAAAGAAAGAATGGAAGGCAAAGACGACCTAGTTTGTCAAGATTGGTTCTTCTGCTCAAAAAAATTAGATAAAGATAAAGTCCTAAAATCAATCATCAAAAATTAGAGTAATTGAACTGTGAGCCAAATTCAAAAATATTCTCAAGTGTTGGTTCTAAGCGGTAAAGGTGGAACTGGTAAAACAACTTTTGCCGCTTCGATTTCTAAGTTGCTAAAAAATAAAATTGTTATTGATTGCGATGTTGATGCCGCGAATCTATATCTTCTATTGAAACCCGAAATTGAAACTAAGAAACAATTCTATGGCGGAAAGAAAGCAGAGATAGATTCTGGGAGTTGCAGCGAATGTGGACTCTGCGAAGAAATCTGCAGATTTGAAGCAATACATAATTTTAAAGTGGATGTTATTAGTTGTGAGGGCTGCGGCTTCTGTGCTATGGTTTGTCCAGAACAAGCTATTTCTTTCGATTTCCACAAGACGGGGGACTTTTATTCCGGTGTACTCGAAGACGAATCGAAGTTTATTTATGCAAAGCTTATTCCCGGTGAAGGAAACTCCGGCAAACTTGTTAGCGAAATTAAAAAAGCAGCAACCGATAATATTTCGGAAACAACCGAATGGATAATTATTGATGGACCGCCTGGAATCGGTTGTCCGGTTAACGCCAGTCTTTCCGGTATTGATTTTGTTGTTATAGTTGCTGAGCCAACACTTTCCGGCTTGCACGATTTAACAAGACTTCTCGAACTATTAAAAAAGATGAAGTATGCGCACGGTATCATCATCAATAAATTTGATTTGAATCTAGAGGTAACGGAAAAAATCAATGAATTTGCGAAAATGAACAATGTTGATGTTTTAGGTTATCTGCCATTTCATCATGATTTTGTTCGCTCGCTACAATTAGGCAAAACAATAGTCGAATATAATCTTGAGATAAGAAAACAAATTGAAAACATTTGGACGGGTATTAAAAGTCATATAAATAAAAGGAAGTAATAAATGAAAATTGCAATAACATCAACGGGTGGGTCAATGGATGCGCTAGTAAGCGAACAGTTTGGTCGTTGCCAATATTTTTTAATAGTTGATTCCGAAACTATGAAGTTTGAAGCCGTATCAAATTTAGGCGAACAAATGCAGAGCGGCGCCGGCCCAAAAGCTGCAGAGTTAATCATCTATAAAGGTGCGGAGGTTTTATTAACCGGGCATGTTGGTGATAAAGCTGAGGCAGCCTTAAAAAAATCAGATATCATTATTGTTGACGGCTTGAAAGGAAATCTGAAAGTTAAAGATGCTATTAACAGCTATTTAGCTAAAAAATCATAGGAGAGAAAAGTGTTCGTACCTAAAAGAATATTTTTCACTAAAGGAGTGGGCAGACACAAAGAATATCTCAGTTCTTTTGAAGCAGCCTTAAGAAACGCCGGCATTGAAATATGCAATTTGGTAACTGTTAGCAGTATTTTCCCTCCCGGCTGTAAAATTATCTCTAGGCAGCAAGGATTAAAAGAAATAAAAGCCGGACAAATTACTTTTGCAGTAATGGCAAGAAATGCAACTAATGAGCCTAACCGTTTAATTGCTTCTTCTATTGGTGCTGCTATTCCGGCAGATGGAAAACATTATGGATATCTTTCAGAATATCATCCTTATGGTGTTAAAGAAAAAATTGCCGGAGATTACGCCGAGGATTTGGCTGCTCAGATGCTTGCTACAACACTTGGTGTTGAGTTTGATTCTGAAACCGATTGGAATGAAAGAGAACAAGTGTTTAAAATGTCCGGTAAGATTGTAAAAACATTTAATGTAACTCAAACCGCTGAAGGCGATAAAAAAGGTTTATGGACAACCGTAATTGCTGCGGCAATACTTTTGCCTTGACAAGCAATCATCTATAATGAAAATAATCAAAATCTATTTGAAGAATATATATGAAGACAAATATTAGACTCACTGTTCTATACGACAACAACCCTCTGATAAATAATTTACAGACTGATTGGGGATTTTCATGTTTACTAGAATTCGCTAATACAAAATTATTGTTTGATACCGGCGATAACGGGAAAATACTTTTGAATAATATGGAGAAACTCGGCATCGATCCCAAAAGTATTGATATTGTTTTTTTGTCCCATTTTCACCACGATCATACTGGCGGCTTGAAAGATTTTCTGCAAATGAATTCAAAAGTGAAAGTCTATTTCCCTCAATCATTTCCACAAGAAATAGTGGATGTAATTTATAATTCCGGCGCAGAACCGGTTCCGGTTTCCGGATCAATAGAAATTATCCCGAATATATTTTCACTTGGTGAAATAGATGGTAAAATTCCCGAACAATCACTAGCCTTAGTAAGTGATAAAGGTCTTGTTGTAGTAACCGGCTGTGCTCACCCCGGAATTATTACAATACTGGAAAAAGCAAAAACAAAATTTTCTCATGAGTCCATATATATGGTAATCGGAGGCTTTCACCTTCACAAAACAAATGCTAATGAAATTAATGATGTTGTACATCAATTGTTCAAAATGGATATTGTAAATCTTGCACCTACACATTGTTCGGGGAGAGAAGCACGAATTATGTTTGAGGAAGTCTTTGATAAAGGCTATGTTGAAATCGGAGTAGGTAAAGTTGTTGAAATTTACTAGAAAGCTAAATCTCTTCTTAGGATTAATCTAATGGAAATCTTGATAAGTGTACTAAAGGAATCCTTGAAGGTAACTCTCTTTGTTCTTGCTATGATGATTGCCGTTGATTTTATAAATGTCAAAACAAAAGGTAAGCTCGAATCAATTCTTAAAGAAGGCCGCAAATGGAAGCAGTATTTTATTGCTTCTCTGCTTGGAGCGGCTCCCGGCTGTTTGGGTTCTTTCGCCGGTGTTTCACTTTACATTCACGGAATGATAAGTTTTGGAGCTCTTACCGGGTTGATGTTTGCAACTGCCGGAGACGAACAATTTATAATGTTGGCTATGTTTCCTAAAACAGCAATTATAATGTTTGTTATTCTCTTCATCCTTGGAATTATTATAGGATATCTTACCGATTACCTTGTTAAAAAATTCAATATAAAAACATGCACAGATTGCGAGATAAAACAGTTCCACCCGGAAGAAAAAGGTTACAAGCATTACTTAAAAGATCACATCTGGGCTCATATAATTAAAGGACATTTGCTAAAAACTTTTCTTTGGACCTTTGGCGCACTTCTTTTTGTTGAATTTGTCATGAGCTTTGTTGATTTGAAAAGTATCACTGCTGAATATATGCTTTGGCTTTTAATTCTATGTGCACTCATTGGTATCATTCCGGAATCCGGACCTCATTTAATCTTTGTAATGCTCTTTGCAAAAGGGTTGATTCCATTCTCAGTTCTCTTTACTAGTTCAATTGTTCAAGATGGACATGGAATGCTGCCAATGCTATCTTATTCAGTTAAAGATTCATTACGCATAAAAATGTTCAACTTTGTTTTCGGTTTATCAATTGGTCTGTTCATTTATTTGTTGGGGTATTGATGATTGATTATAGTGATATTTCAAAATCAGAAAGTGATTTACTACTTAAAACATGGGGTTACGACTTATTAGACGAATGCAACACAATGATAACCGAGGCAAATTTTACAACCGGAAAAATCCTCGATGTTGCTACCGGAACCGGAAGAGCTGTTTCTCTTCTATCCAGAATTTCCGCCAAAGTTATTACTGGTGATCTGAGTTTTGATTTGAAGATTGAAAGTGATAGACGGATTTCTAATAAACACTTGGATAGAGTTACTTACGTACAGTTGAATATGGAAAGAATGCCGTTTAAGAGTAACGTTGTAGAAAATATTGTATGCATTAATACACTACACGAACTTGATAATCCGGATTCTTGTCTTGCTGAAATTAAAAGAATTAGCTCTCCAAATGCGAAACTACTTATTGCCGATTTTAACTCGGAAGGATTTGATGTATTGGATAAAGTACACTCAATTAGATTTAACAAACTTCATCGGCGTGGGAAAATATCTACCAATGAAATTAGAAACTTTCTGATTAGCTCTTTTACCGGAGTAAAAGAAGTAAATACCAAACTTAACATTGGTTTTATTGTCACCGGGAAAAAGAAATGAACTATGCCTCGGCAATACATGTAGAAAACATAGGGGTCCTTTCAGTCGAAACTGAAATAAAAGTTAATACCTACGATATTGATATTGCAGACCATGTGAATAATATTGTCTATTTGCGCTGGCTTGAAGATCTGCGCAATTTACTATTCTCAAGAATGTGTCCTTTGGATAAAATATTGGAGCTAAATTACTATCCTGTTGTAGCTCACACCGAAATGAAGTATAAAAAACAAATTACCTTGTTCGATAAACCAATAGGCAAAATGATTGTCGAAAAATATTCTCATGGTGTTATTGTGTTAAGAGCAGAGATTAGGGTTAATAATTGTTCTGTTTTTTCTGCAACGCAAAAATGTGTGCTTATGAATTTAACAACCAAAAAAATGTATAAAAGAAGGATTGATGAACTTTTTAAGTAGTTAAGAAAGATTTACAAATAAATTATTATCAAACAAAAAATGAAGAGTTATGAATACTAAAAACATGAGCTTTGATACAAAGCTGATTCACAGCGGGGGATTTGATGATCAATTTGGAAGTGCTGTTGTTCCTATTTATCAGACTTCCACATTTAAATTTAAGAATGCACAACATGGCGCAGATTGCTTCTCCGGTGCAAGTGATGGTTATATTTATACCAGAATAGCAAACCCAACTATAAGAGCGCTAGAAAAAAATATCGCGGATTTGGAAAACGGTTATGACGGAATTGCAACAAGCTCCGGCATGTCTGCAATTACAAGTGTTTACATGGCTCTGTTAGGGACTGGAAGCCACATAATTAGCACTGCTTCTGTTTATGGCCCAGCTAGAGGTGTTTTGGAAAAAGATTTTTCCCGCTTTGGTGTTGAGGCTGATTTTATTAACACTTTAGATATAAATCTAATTTCCTCGGCTATTAAGAAAAATACAAAAGTGCTCTATATTGAAACTCCAGCAAACCCAACAATGGAAATCACGGATATTCAAGCATGTTCCGAAATAGCAAAAGAACATAAGCTCATATTAGTTGTTGATAATACTTTTGCCACTCCTTACTTACAGAAACCGCTTAACTTGGGTGCGGATGTTGTCCTTCACTCGGTTACTAAATTCATTAATGGTCATGCCGATATTGTTGGTGGTGTAGTTGTTGCAAAAGAAAAATATATTTACGAAAAGATTCGTCACTCTATGGTTTATATGGGTTGTAATATGGATCCTCATCAAGCATATATGGTTCTCCGTGGCGTAAAAACCTTATCTCTTCGTGTTGAGCGTAATCAAGAGAATGCAATTAAGGTTGCCCACTTTTTAGAAGGGCATCCAAAAATTGCATGGGTAAAATATCCGGGACTGGAATCACATCCACAATTTGAATTGGCTAAAGCTCAAATGACCGGCTTTGGTTCAATGATTAGTTTTGGTGTTAAGGGAGGTCTTGAGGCTGGACGCAAGCTAATGGATAACGTTCACTTAGCTACTCTTGCAGTATCGTTAGGTGGTGTCGAAACTCTTATTCAACATCCGGCTTCAATGACTCATGCGGCTGTTAGCAAAGAAGATAAACTTAAAGCCGGTATCACTGATGATTTGGTTCGCTTATCGGTTGGCATTGAAGATGTCAAAGATATTATTGCTGATTTAAGTCAAGCATTAGAAGTTGTGTGAATGAAATGAGCATCAAATCAGCACTGCTTATTCTATTTGTTGTAGCCGGTAATATTGCAGCTCAAAATAATTTCCTTAAAGGGAAAATAACAGATTCTAAAAATGGTAACGCCATTCATGGAGCAGCTGTTTCCATTGCTTACAATTATTTGGTTTACACTAATAACGAAGGGTACTACACAATAAATGAAATACCGGAAGGCAGTTATAGTGTAAAAGTTTCTCGTCTTGGATATAAACCGCTTTCTGTAACTCTGAACGTCAATTCGGTTTCTAGTATTAAAGATTTTTTTCTGGAACCATCGCCGATAGAACTTGACGAAGTAATTGTAAGCACGGGCAGAACAGACAATTATCTTCGCAATTCTCCATATTCTGAAATCTTGGTTGCTAAAGAGCAGTTTGAAAGTAAACCGCTTCAATCCATGTCGGATATTCTTAAAAGCGAACCGGGCATTTCACTTTTACGAGATGGTATTTGGGGAACTGAAATCAGCATTCGTGGCTTAAACCGGGAAAATGTTGTGACTCTAATTGATGGCAATAGAATAGCAACCTCAACCGATATTGCTGCACGGCTTTCAATGGTTAATTTAGATGATATCGAGAGAATCGAAATAATTAAAGGCGCTTCTTCTTCTATTTACGGTTCCGGTGCAACCGGAGGCATTGTAAATGTTATTACAAAATCCGCTTCGTTTAACAATGAATTTTCTTTGAATGGAAATTTATCATCCGGATTGAGTTCTGTGAATAATCTTTCTTCAATGTCGGGTCTTCTTTCCGCTAGTAATACCTTCTGGTCTTCCAAGCTTTCGGGTTCTTATAGAAAAGCTCGGAACACTCAAACACCCAACGGTGAATTAAAGAACAGCCAGTTTGAGGATTATAGTTTTAACGGTGCATTAAATTTGGTACCGTTAAATAATCACTTACTCAAAATTGATTATCAATTATTCAAAGCAACAGATGTTGGAATTCCCGGTGCTTCTGTTTTCCCGGATAATGCTGAGGTTCGCTACCCGGATGAAAAACGTCAATTAATTTTTGCTGGTTATGAAGTTCAGAATATCTCAAAAGTCTTATATAAATTTTCTGCTAAATATTCCTATCAGTTTATTGAGCGGAATGTTGAAAATATCCCTCATACTGTTCAAAACATTGCGGCAAGCGGTACATCTCCGGCTAAAAGAATTAGCGTTTTGAAAATTACTCCAAGTGCTGAACATGCTAACAATAACTTTCAGATCCATGGAAATTTATTGTTGGCAGAAAACAATAATCTATTAGTTGGTGTGGACTATTGGGACAGAACCTATACCGGTCATAGAGAAAAATATCAATTGATTGAAGTGCTTAATTCACAAGGAAACGTAGCAAATACCATTAATAAAGTTGTAGGCGAAAAACCATTACCCGATTCAAAGTATAAAAGTTTTGGTGTGTTTGCTCAAGACGATGCTGAATTACTCAAAGATAAATTAACTGCAACCGTTGGGGCGCGGATAGATAAAATTACTGTGAATGGCGAGTCAGTACTAAATCCAATTTATGAAATAGTAAACGGTGCTATTAATTACTCTCCCGCCGGACAAAAAGTTATTTGGAATAAAATCAACTCTAATGATGTTTCTTATAGCGGGAATGTTGGCTTAAAATATTCCGCAACTTCTAATCTTGATTTTACGCTTAGTCTCGGTTTGTCTTTTCGCTCGCCTTCGCTTGAAGAAAGATTTCAATACATCGATCAAGGAAGTTATGTTCGGGTAGGTGATCCTAATCTGAACCCGGAAAAGGGTAGCTCGGCTGATCTCGGTATTCGCTTTTATTCTTCACAACTTAAAATTGTGTCAAGTATATTTTTCAATTACTTCAACGATCTTGTCACAGAAATTCCCGGATACTTTGAGGGAAGAACCGCCTATATTAAAACCAACATTGGCAAATCGCGTTTGTACGGATTTGATCTTCATGCAGATTATAATTTTTACGAGGATAATGTTTTCTATGCTACGCTTTCTTATGTAAAAGGGGATGATCTTACTTCAAACGGAAACCTACCGGAAATTCCACCATTAAACGGTAATCTTGGAATCCGATTCTCATTATTTAATAAAATGAAGGCTGAGTTCTCATCATCTATTTTCGCAGCGCAAAACAAAGTTGCCGCCGGTGAAATTAGCACACCCGGTTATGCCTTCTTTAATGTTTATCTCGATTTCGGAAGCTTTAATTATAGCTCGATGTATTTTAGATTTTTAACCGGAATTGAAAATGTCTTTGATAAAGAATACCGCAATCATCTTTCAACAACTAGAGGCAAAATATCAACAGAGCCCGGCAGAAATATTTTTCTTAAACTACTTGTCAAATTTTAATTGATTCTGGCTCAACGATGGATTGGTTTACTCTAGCATTTATTTCAGCAATCTTTTCTGCGGCATCGGCTGTTTCCGAAAAGAAAGTTTTGTTCTCCTTAAACGTATTGGATTTTTCATTAATTGTATCATTTGTAACATGTCTTCTTTCAGTTCCGTTTTTCTTTTCAATTCAGCTATCAGAAATATCCTATGTAAGTCTTTCTATACTTTTTTTGAAAACTGTATTAAGTGCCGGCGCTTTTTTGAGCGTTATGTATTCAATAAAGAATCTGGAAATAAGCGAAGCACTCCCTCTTCTTGCTTTATCACCCGGATTAGTTGCTATAGCTGGAGTAATTTTCATCAACGATATACTTGTACTCACTGAATGGATCGGTATTATTTTAATGGTTATTGGGGCATATGTTTTAGAACTACGAAAAGAAAAAAATAATTTTTTAGCTCCATTCAAAGCATTGTTTAGTTTTTCAAAATATTCTTATGTGTTTATCGCATTATTCTTATTTACTGTTACATCTCTTCTAGACCGTGTTCTATTAAAGGGATATAAACTGCCTCCATATTCGTTCATGGCTTTTCAGCAGCTGTTTTATGTACTAATCTTCTCTTTTATCGTAATGTGGAAGCGAAGGAATATAGTCGAACAAATTAAAAATTTCGATAAAAAAATATTCTATTTGCTCATGGCTATTTCGTTCTTTACAGTTATTTATCGTTATACTCAAATCGAAGCCACAAAACTTGCCCCGGTTGCTATGGTCCTTTCTGTAAAACGTCTTTCCATTCTGATCGCTGTAGTGTCTGGCGGTAAATTGTTTAATGAAGAAAATTTACCCAGAAAGATTGTGGCGGTAATTATTATCCTTATTGGTGCTGCATTATTATTGAAATAACGTAAGAAACTTCTTAGATATTAAGACTAAGTCATGGTGAGATTGTCGAACCATGACACTACAAACTAAATAGTCACACTTCGGCGGGCTCTATGAGACAATAAATTAATTATTCAGAGAGTCTTATAAAGAGGAATTCAAAATAAATTTGCTTTGTAAGCTAATTCTTTTGGTTACAGTCTTGTTACATTTAAGCCTAGTGCTAAGTCGTCATACTTTCATGAGTTGGTATGCTCATCAAAATGTATTAGTGACTGTCCTATAAGCCGTACTAGTCTCCATATCCTCAGAAAAAAGGACTTTACCCACAATCTTGCTCTGTCATCACCACCTTGCTTACATCAAACCCTTTGGTTTTGCATTTCTCTATAAGTGAGTTATAAACAGAATCTTCCATCTTTGGAGTTCTGCTTAAAATCCACAAATATTTTCTGCTTGGTGTGCCGACCACTGCATAAGAATAATTTTCTTTGTCGAGATCAATTATCCAGTAATCTCCCCGGAAAGGCCAAAAGAACTGAACTTTTAGTCTGGAGTTGCCAGTTCCTTCAACTACAAATGCTTTTCCGTTTACATCATCCAGTTCCCCCTCTTTCATGCATTTGTTTGTAACTCGAATTGTAGTTGAATCAATTAAGCTATATTCCGCCGAAGAGCAAGAGCAACCTTTCTGAAAACTGTTAGGCAAGTTTGCAATTTCATACCATTTCCCTAAGTAGCGTTGTATATCAACTTTATCAACAGTATCAAGAGGAGGATGGTTGGTGGAAGAACAACCGGATATAAACAGTATTGAAGTGATCAGTAAAACCGAATTAAATTTTTTCATAACAAATCCTTTGTTTAACTAAGAAGGGAGAACGAAGAATAAAATTTTGTTTAATAAACAATAACTTAACTACGAAACACCCGGTTAGAATTGTAAGTTCCAACACTTATTATTCTATACCTTTTAAGATTAGCAAAACATATATTTCACATAACGGATTTAAGGTTTTATGCCGGAAATATCAAGGTTTTATGGAATTATTATCTCTATGTATTATGATGATCATAATCCTCCTCACTTTCATGTGAGATATGGAGAATATTCTGCTGTTATTGGAATACAAGATTTTGCTTTACTTGAAGGAACGCTTCCGCCAAAGGCACTCGGGTTGGTAAGTGAGTGGGCTGCACTTAACAAAACCGGTTTATTGCAAAACTGGGAATTAGCAAAGAACAACGAAATACTAAATAAAATCAGCCCGTTGATGTAGGAGGTTATATGTATTATGATTTGATTGATGTAAAATATGAACATGGATATATATTAGAAGTTGAATTTGTAGATGGAACAAAAGGAGAAGTGAATTTAGAAGAATATGCTAAAAAAGGTGGGGCGTTTTCTTCTTTTGCTAATATCGACTTCTTCAAAAAAGTTTTTATTCATCCGGAACTAAAAGTTCTAACATGGCCAAATGATTTGGATATAGCTCCTGAAACAATTTACGCAATGGTTACAAACCGTTTATTAAATCAAGCGATTTAAATTTACTATAAAAAGAAGAACTAATACAAAGCTCTTCACTCTACACTCTTCGTTCTACATTAATCGTAGTACGGAATAATTTCGCTTCCCATAAATTTTAATACTGCTACAATAACTCCAAGATCATCAAGATAACCGATAAGCGGGGCTAAATCAGGTATGGCGTCAATCGGACTGATGAAATAAATTAGCGCGCCAACAACGATAGACTTTCTGTACCAGGTAACATGGCGGTCTCGCATATAGCGGTAAAGTGCTTTAACATCTTTAGCAAAGCGGATTTTGCTTCCCGCTTTTTCAACTTTCTCCCAAAGATTATCTTGAACATAAGCACTTCCGCGTTCAACTTTTTCTTCGCTGTTATACTGCTCGTCTAATTCATTAATATTATAATTCATTTTGAGTCCCCTTTATTTTTTGAATTGTTCTATCCACTCGAAAACCGTGTTGTACCACAAACGCGAGTTTTGCGGTTTCAAGACGAAATGAGTTTCATCCGGAAAATATAAAAACTTGCTCGGCACACCACGTCTTTGCAAATATGTGAAATGCTGAAACGCTTGTTCTTCCGGTACGCGAAAGTCCATACCTCCTTGAACTACAAGTACCGGTGTCTTAACATTTTTTGCATAACGATGTGGTGAGAATTTATCATATAACGCCTTGTTAGACCAAGGAGTTCCTTTGTTATCCCATTCCGGAAACCAAAGCTGTTCGGTGGTTCCATACATACTTTCAAGATTGAAAACACCGGCGTGACAAATTAACGCGTTGAAACGATCGGTCTGAGTTGAAATCCACGCAGTCATGTATCCGCCGTAAGAACCGCCGGCGGCAAAAAGATTTTTTGAATCTATGAATTTGTATTGCTTGATTGCATTATCAACGCAGTTCATAATATCTGTGTAAGGTTTGCCGCCCCAATCGCCGCTAATTGCATCTGTAAACTTTTGTCCAAAACCGGTTGAGCCTCGGAAGTTAGGCGCAATTACAACATAGCCTTTGGAAGCGAACAATTGCAAGTTCCATCTAAAATGAAATTGATCTGAAGTTGTTCCTTGCGGTCCGCCATGAATAACAACAAGCAGTGGATATTTTTTGTTTGCATCAAAGAATGGAGGTTTGATTAACAACGATTGAATTTGCACTCCATCTTTAGCTTTTGTCCAGAATGATTCTGTAGCATTCATATCAAGCTTAGCAAGCAAATCTTTGTTGAGTGAAGTAAGCTGTGTGATTTCTCCGCCAACTAAATCCATCGCACAAAGTTCGATTGGCATGTTACTACTCTGATGCTTGAAGTAAAGTGTGCTTCCATCGGGAGAAATTTCCATATCGCTGCTGTAAGCATCTTTTACAACCAACTTAAGTTCACTCGTTTCAATATTCAGTTTATAGATTGAGTGGAACGATTCACGGTCGGCATCAAAGTATATGAATTTTGAATCGGGAGAGAAAACAACTTTACCAATGGAGATATCAATTTTTGCAGTTATGTCTTTTGTCTGTTTTGTTGTTCTATCGTAAAGCATTAATCTAAGTTTATCAGCCTCAAAACCGGCACGTTCCATAGAAAGAAATGCCAAATATTTTCCATCCGGTGAATAAACCGGCTGATTATCATTTCCATTGCTGGTAGAGATTTTTTGGTAGGGAATACCAAGTTTAGGATTCATGATAATTACATCATTATTTGTGCTTGTGGCGAGTTTGGTTCCCGATTTTTTATCGTAACTAGCAAAGTTAATTGTGAGAGCGACTTCTTTTTCATCCGGAGCAAAAGTGTAATCTCCGTGTCCTCCTAAAGCAATTGGTGGTACATCAGCATAACTTTTTTTAGTTAGATCCATAATTTCCTTGGTTTCCAAATTCATGGCGAACAAATGGCTTACTTTTTCACCGCGCCAGTCATTAAAGTTACGGTAGTAAAGTTCGTCGAAAATTTTCGCTTTAACTTTATTTGCCTCTGCGGCTTTGTCTTTTTGCTCATTGCACTCTTGCGAGTCGCACTCCGGATATACAGAAGAGACAAACAAAATACCTTTTCCGTTTTTATGCCAAACTAAACCGGAAGCACCGGTGTATAGAGTTGTTAGCTGCTCATCGTTCTTACCATCCAAATCGCATAGCCAAATTTGTCCTTTCATTTCGTATGCAATCTTTTTCCCGTCGGGAGAAAACTTCGGGGCGCTTTCGCCGGCTTCACTATTTTTCAATGGCTTCAATCCGGTTCCGTCCGAGTTCATAATCCATATATCAGAATTACCTTTGTTGGTCTCCATATTGTATGATGTAACGGCGAAGGCAATCAGCTTTCCATCGGGAGAAACAGTATAATTGCCTAAACGTTTTACATTCCATAAGTCATCTATTGTAATTGCTCTTTTCTGTGCTGATATAGATGTTACTGCAATAACTATCATCATAAAGCGAAGAAAATATTTCATTGCTGCCTCATATGGTTTTTAAGTAAGTGTAAATTAGGAAAAGCCGGATGGAAATTAAAGACAATAGATAGGGAACTGAAAAGAAACCTTCTGCGTTGTATTCAAAAACGATATAGAAAAGACAATAGATGCCTAAACAAGCTAAAACCAAGAACAATGTACACGAACTTATAAGAAAACGATGGAGCGCGCGTTCATTTTCCGAAAAAGAAATTACACAAGAGGAACTGGAAACAATACTCGAAGCGGCCGGCTGGGCATTTAGTTCTATGAATTATCAGCCGTGGCGCTACATTTATGCACATAAGAAAGATGAAGCCAATTTTCAAAAGTTTGTAGATTGTCTTTCGGGTGGAAATGCACCATGGGCTAAAGACGCATCGGTTTTGTTAATGTCGCTAGCAAAAAAGAATTTTGATAACGGCAGCCCGAACCACTCTGCTTTGCATGATGTGGGCGCTGCTAATGCTACATTAATTCTTCAAGCAACATCCATGAAAATTTACGGGCGATTGATGGGAGCTTTTGATAGGAGAAAGGCTATAGAGCTTTTAAATATTGATACTAATGAATATGAGCCGGTTGTTTTTATTGCTCTTGGTTATCTTGATACACCGGAAAAACTTAATGAACCATACCGAACACGGGAAGTCTCGCCACGTACTCGTAAAGAAGTAGCCGAATTTACAACTGAGTTTAAGAATGAAACTGAAGAAGTGTTGACAAGTTGATTTTTTGAATAGAATAATCTTTGTGAACTTTGCGGTTGAAAAAGCTAAATCGCAAAGAGCTCAAAGGCTTATACTATTAAACTACCGGCAGCTTCATCCATCATCCAAACCAATTTCCCTTCAACAGGAATAATATTCGAAGCTGGAAATTTTTCGAATTCGTTTTTCTTATTGATGATTGTATCGGCTATAATTGCCTTAGAATTTCCGGTTACTAGAAAAATAATTTGTGAAGCGTTATTTATAACTTTTCCGGTTAATGTAATTCTTTTTTGGCAAAGTGCCGGGTGTTGAGCTACTTCACATACGTTATCCGAATTAAGCAAGCTAATTTGATCGGGGAAAATTGAAGCCGTGTGTCCATCTTCACCTAATCCCAGTAAAACAAGATCGAACTTTGGGTATTCATTTTTCATTAAAACATTTTCTTTTATGATTAAAGAATAGCGCTTAGCTTCATCAACCGGATTATTATCACCGTCAATCGCAAAAATATTTATTGAGTGTATTTCAATCTTATCAAAGAGATTTTCCTTTGTCATCAAGTAATTGCTTTCGGGGTGATCTGCCGGAACGCAGCGCTCGTCGCCCCAAAAGAATTTAATCTTATTCCACAAAATTTTGTCTTTGTAATACTGTGCTAAGTATTTAAAGATAGCTTTAGGTGTTGATCCTCCGGAAAGTGCAACAGTGAAAAAACTGTTTGTTGTTTCAGCCCCTCTTTGCAAAATCTTTGCAACCTTTTTGGAAAGCTCATCAATGTTTTTTGAGATATCAACTTTATAACTCACAGTAAACTCCATCATCGCTTAAGTTCTTGCAAGGATAACGCCAAGTCATATTTGCGCCTTCAATTAGATCATCCGTTTTTTCCGGTCCCCAGCTGCCGGACGGATAACCAAACAGAGGAATTTCTTTGTCGTTTTCCCACACGTTTAAAATTGGTGTCAAAAATTTCCACAAAGCCATTACTTCTTCAGTACGGGCAAATAAAGTTGAATCACCTTTCATCGAGTCGTAGATCAGTCTTTCGTAAGCAGAAGGAATTCTTTCAACGGATAAATCAGAATAATGAAAATCCATATTCACTGTTTGCACATCGAAACCTTGTCCCGGAATTTTCATCCCGAACTTTAGAAGAATTCCTTCATCCGGCTGAATGCGTATAACAAGTTGATTGTGGGAATTCATCTCTCCGTTTTTCTTGAACAAGAAATGAGGTGTTTGCTTAAAATGTATAACGACTTCATTTACGCGTGTTGGCAAACGTTTCCCGGTTCTTATGTAAAAGGGAATTCCGCCCCAGCGCCAGTTATCAATGTAAAATTTTAGTGCGGCAAAAGTCTCTGTTGTAGATTCAGAAGCAACTCCTTTTTCTTCGCGGTAACCAATTCGTTGTTCACCTTTAACTTTGCTTGATGTATACTGTCCTCTAATTGCAACCGATTTCACTTCTTCTTGTTTTATTGGACGGAAAGCTTGGATCACCTTCAATATCTCGTTACGGATCGAACCGGCTTCGAGTGAAGTAGGCGGTTCCATTGCAACAAGAGCTACAATTTGAAGCAGATGATTTTGCACCATATCGCGCAGTGCACCGGATGATTCATAATAGCCGCCCCGTCCTTCAACGCCGATGCTTTCTGCAGAAGTAACCTCAACGTGATCGATGAAATTTCTATTCCAGAGAGGCTCAAATATTCCATTGGAAAATCTTGTTACCAAAAGATTCTGAACAGTTTCTTTTCCGAGGTAGTGATCAATTCTGTATATCTGATTTTCATTCCATGAATCCAGAATCTCTTGCTTAAGTTTTTCGGCAGTTTCCAAATCGTATCCGAACGGCTTCTCAATAATTAATCTTTTCCAGCCACCGCTTTCATCGTTCATTTTGTGCGCAGCAAGATTTTTAGGAATTACTCCGTAAAGATTTGGCGGAGTAGATAAATAGTAAATTGCGTTGCCGGAGATTTCATACTTAACGCGTAAGTCGTGAAGTCGCTTCTTCAAAATTCTATAATCATTCACATCTTCTGTGTTGATTGCCTGATAATAAACTTTATCTAAAAATTCATCTTCTTTAGTGTGCTCTTCAATCTCCCGGAATTCTTGCAGAGCAAGTTTCATGTTCTGGCGGAAAGCTTCATCATCTAAATGAGTTCTGGAAACGCCAAGTAAAGCAAAACTATCCGGCAGCAAATTTTGAACAAACAAAGAGTAAATTGCCGGGATAAGTTTGCGCTTGGTTAAATCGCCCGAAGCACCAAAGATTACAAATATGTGGTCTGCTGGTTTATTCATTAAAAGCTCTTTACCTAAATAATTGATTTGATTTCGAATTAGTTCAACTTACTGTGCAAAATTAGATAAGAAATTACGGATTTGGATTCCATTTATGACGAAATCCGGCTAAAGTTTCAAATCTTTATTTCGATTATAAGCTATAATTAGGGGAAGTACATATCTATGAAAAAACTATCATTTGAGGGAATCTTAGTAGGAATTTTCTTGCTAAGTAGAGTATTAAACGCACAAAACTTTTAGAAAGTGCAAAATTATCCAAATCATCCTTATCAAAAATTGCAAACTTTTCTTGAGAGAAAAACATTTCTTCAAAATAAGCCAAATCCTTTATCAAAAATATCTACCGCAAATTCTTCTTTTGTTGTGGATACTGTTGTTTCAAAAACCACTTACAATACTGAACGATATAGCTTTTCGTATGATGCCAAGGGAAGGGTGGTTTCGAAAATCACCGAAAATCTTAAGAATGGTCAATTTGAAAAAAGATACTGTGAATCATATACTTACGATAGCGTTACCCATACCAAAACAAAACTTGTCGAAAAATATTTTAACAGTAACTGGATTAATGATTCGAGAACGATTTCTGTTTGTGATGTTGCGGGGAATGAAATCTCTTACTTAACTCAATATGATGTGTATGGGTTATGGGAAAACAGTATGAGAATTTCGAGAACGTTTACAACTAATGGTGATTTGACTTCGGAATTAAGTGAACTTTGGAAAGACGGAAAGTGGGAGAACTGGTGGAGAGAAAAACGGGTTTACGATGATAAGAATCATCTTACTTTCTATTCTAGCGAGGAATGGAAAAATGACAACTGGGAATTCGTTGATCAGATGAGTTGGATAATTGAAGAAAGAGAGAGCCAATTATTTTACTTAGAGAAAAGTATTGTTAACGGGGAATGGATAAACGCTGAGTTATATCAACAAAAATTAGATGCAAAAGGCAACGTAGTCTCATCGATTCACAATATCTGGAAAAATAGCAACTGGGAGATTATTTCTAATACAAATTTCACATATAATGAAGTAGGAAGATTACTCTCTATAAAAGAAGAATTCTGGGTGGATGGTAAATGTGATAGTATATTTTACAACAGCTATACCTATAAAGGAAGTGATAAACCAAAATCTGTGTTACGTGAAAAATTTTACAAAGGTATATGGGTTAATGTATTTAGACAAGTATATGAATATGATAGTAACAACAATGTTGTGAATTTTAATTCGGACATTTGGAACAATTCCGAATGGAAACCATACGATGGTAGTCTTTGTGCTGAAAATATGGATGAATGGTTTCATGGTTTCGACATTTCACTTCACTACAAGTCTCTAGACCAATTTGTTGGCATAGAATCAGAAAAATTACCGTCCGGTTTTGAACTTCATCAAAACTATCCAAATCCATTTAATCCGGAAACAACCATTAGTTACCAGCTTCCGAAATCCGAATATGTAACTTTGAAACTGTATGATATACTTGGAAAAGAAATAGCAACACTTGTTGATGAATACAAGCAAGCGGGATTTTATAATTATAAATTCTCGATTAGCAATTTGCAATTAGCCAGTGGTGTCTATCTGTATAAGCTTAGTGCCGGAAATTTTAGATCTGTAAAGAAATTTATAGTTCTGAAATAAAATAATAATGCCCGGTTCATAACTGAAGCCGGGCTTATTATGCCCTCTTTAGATCAATAAAATGATACTCGTACTTTAGTAAAAACCGCACTATTGGCTTCTTTATTTGCATTTACTTTTACAATAGGCGATTGTCTGGTTCCGGTTGTTTGAGAAGTGTAGCTTGAAACAATATTATTGTTCGCTTCTTGGGGATTAAGATTCAATTCGAACCATTTATTATACTGATCGCAAGTTGTAAGTGGTATGTTCCTAAACTTGTGTTCAAATTATTCGAATCAAAATAAAAAGCCTGGCGTAAAAATTGAGCCAGGCTTGCCATAAAGGTCCACTGTAAATTTTGCTAAAATGGTGAATTCATGAAAAATAAATTAAATTTCTTCAATTTCGTGATTTTTGTTAGTTCTTTATCAATGTAAACACTTGGCCATTGATATACTCCGGTGCTATTATTTTTAGTGTATGCTATTCGAGATTCATAATACTTAACATCTGCAATAACTTTAGCAATTGCATCATTGTCTGATAAATTAAACCCTCCACAGTATGTATTTGAAGGCATGTTTATCACTCTATAACTAACCAAATACTCATCCCTCATTTTAACTGATTTATCCGTAGTATAACCAGAGGATTTTTGTGACCATAGTACCGATGCACTTTGAATTGTGGATGCGTCAGCCGAAATAACACCTTGAATCTTAAAATAGATAGTGTCGTATATCGTTGTGTAAAGAATCGCATTCGGATCGTTATGAACACGAGCTATTGTTTGCTCTTGCGTAAAAGTATTTCCGCTCCATTTAATTGTCTGAATATCTGAAGATGAAATCGCTTGATGTATATTTGTATTGATTAGGGCATAAAAAGTCTTCCAAACAACCAACCCATCTTTCCCGATTCCTTCCAAGTCCAGCGTTGCATTTATAAACTTTCTTGCTTTAATAGTATTCATGCATGCCGAATTATCGCCGCCTGATGCAGCTTTTACAGTAAACTCGTTTGATGAAAATATTAATCCGCCAATCTCCAGCTGAGCAAGAATCTTGTCATCTTTCTTTAAACTCAATCCACTACCGGCAATTGCGTTATTAATACACGTTGCTTCACCAATGTTTGTTGTTCCGTTCAGAATTTTAATCTTTCCATTGTATTTAATTTCTTTAGTGTATTCAGCATTTAGAGTATGCTTTACAACTCCGGAAAAACTACCATCATCTTTTGCATCAGTAATTTCTACTGAGATTTTTGGAAGAAATAGTTTGATTAAGTTAGCTCCACCTTCAACTATAGTAGGGATTAAGACACTAGCTTGAGATTTTACACATTCCAAATCAATAGTTGTGTATTTGCTGCCCAGACCAAATAAGTAACTTTTAGATTGCAGCATTTTGATCTGCTTTCCATTTATTGTTTTGTAATAATAATTGTCTGCTGAGTTATAGATTACATCGGAGCCAACAGCCGGCGAAGTATAACTTCTCCTATCGTTGATGTGAGGAGTTATGTTTGTTCCATATTGAGTGTCTTCGCTAAAGAAGTTTTTATTTGTGAAAGTTGCCATTACTTCGAATAAATTGGAAGCAGTAGCAGCATTTTTAAATTGAGCTGCTGTATTAGCATCGGCGGAGATGTTGGAAGTTCCGTAATCCAACACTTGTTTCGATTTAATTAATTCTTCATAAGGATCTGGATCACCAACGTATCCGTTGGCAAATGCCGGATGAGCATCGTTACGAACATGTGGCGGACAACCCATATCTGCAAATAAATGCAGCACTTCACCCAAAGCGCGAAATGCGTCACCCAAGTATTTGCTTCTATTAGTTTCATTATAAAATGCATTACCTAAATATTGTTTTGCATAATTCCAGTTGTAAGGATTATCTGTAGCACTTAACGCCCAATCTTTAGCATTCATTTTGGGCAAGGGCTGATTATATGTGATAGCATAGTTCGCTACAAGATCAGTTAAATAAGAAACACCATCAATTGATACCGGATCGTAAAAATGTCTAAGAGAAGCTGGTACTTGAGGTTCATCTGCCGAAAAGCCGCCATGAACAACCCACTCTTTTGGAGTAAGTTTAACAAGAGATTCATTTACAATTATTTTCCCTCCTTGCACAACTTTTTGTCCATCAACTGTAACATCTCCCAATTTGATAGTAACATTATTAGGCAAATAATTTGTTGGCGAACGGTACCAAAACCAATCAACAATTGCTTCGTTGATACTTGTATGCATCTTAGTGTTTTCATATCCGTTAATAATCAGAACAACCAAAAAGTAAGTTGTAAATCCTATTAAGATTGCAGCTAATTTTTTCATTGAGACCTCAAAATCTAATTAGTTTCCAATCACCACTATCGGACTGCTTTGCAAAACTCACAAAGTAGGTTTTACCATCGACTGTGATTTGGTATTCGGCATAGAGCTCGCTATAAGAGATTAACTTTTTATTCTTTAGAGCCTCAGCAAATGAATTAAACTTTGGCTTTGCGCTTTCAAGATCGTTTCCATATATCGAATTTGCAGATTCACTGATTACTTTTTTAACTTCTGTAACGCTACCACTCTTGAATGCGGTTTCAGTTTTCTTTGCGTCATCTTCTAAGTCTTGTATTACTTCTGTTTCTATTGGATTAGAGGGATTTTGTTCAACCGGATTGCTTTCGCTTTTCTTACAAGAAGAAAAATTGTGAAGTATGAATGCGAGCAAAAATCCAGTCAATAAATATTTTATCGATTTCATTTCGTATTCCTAATTACTTTTTGAAATATTTATACTCAACTTCAATTGGCCAAAATTCAGTTGTTGCAACCGGTTGTTTTGTTACCCGAAAAACAACATAACCATCCCGGCATTTAGCCAGCCAAACATCACCATTTTGTAATGGAGTTGAACAAACATCTGTTGACCAGTTGGTTGTATCTGAAAGACTTGCGGAATTTAGATCTGTAGTGTTTATTTTTTTTAGTTTATCTACATAAGGTCTAAACCAGATTCCATTACTAGTTGAGTTATTTGCCCCATATGCACACCAGCTTATTGTTTCGCCATCTACTAAATTGTAATCTAAATTAAGTGTCTGAGAGCCAACCTTACCTTCCGACCAATCAACACCCCAATGTGTAACTATTAATTTTTTTATGTCACTGGTTGGTTCTGTCGAATCTTCTTTGCAAGAAACAAGGAGTACTATTGCAACTGCTGTTAATGGAATAATTAGTTTTTTCATTTTAACCTCTTTTAGAAAATAATTTTTTCATTTTGTTCTTTTAAGTATGGTCTTGTTGATTTTCCGCACTGCTTGCAAAATTTTGCGTATGGATTATCGAATTTGGTTTGGCAGTTGCTGCATTCATTAATTAGCATAGTTCCGCATAAAGAGCAATATTTGTCGCTTTCGGATTCTCCGCAAAAAAAGTTGCATTGCGGGCATAATTTGTAATTTTGAATAATCATTTGATTTTCTGACATACAAAGCCAACTATTATTTCTTATCTCTCGAAATTTTCCTTTTCACTTTCAACTAAATAGCTACTTCTATGCCACCTTAATTCTGCTTAATCGTGCTGAAAGATCAATTTCATCCTTCACATGTAACCTTCACGGTTTACTATGTTACCCTTTCTGATTACAGATGCTATTGTTCAATTTTTATTCTATTTTGAAATATGGTTAGGCAATTAATCATACTAAGCTTACTCTGTTTTGGGCCTATTTATGCTCAAAGTCAGCAGTACAAATGGGAAGAAGTTGATTTTCCTCCTAAGAAAGTTGTTCGAATTTTAGGAGGGAGTTCAGAGAACAATTTTTTAGTTTTTGATGATCATGGAACCTTTTACAAATACAAATCCGGATTGTGGCAGACACTCGCCGTTCCCCAAAAAGACAAGTACATTTACTATGTTCTTCAGTATATAGATACTGATAGATGCTTAATAATTGCAGTTGATGAACTTTGGCATTCCCACTTTTTGATTTTGAATAACGGTGGAATAAGTAAGTATGCCATAGTTCACAAGAATCCATTCAATTTTTTTAGACTTGTTGACAATTATAATATCTATGCGGCGGGGGCGTTTGGCAGTCTTGCTAAATTTGATGGTAATTCATTTACTTTAATCAAAACTCCCATACAGAGCCATATTGATGCCTTTTACGTTGAAGGAAAAAATAAGTATTGGCTGGGCACTAAAAGCGATGGCATTTTTCTTTTTGATGGGACCAATTTTAAAAAGTATGAATGTGAAGATGGTAAAAATCACGAAGTACGAACTTTCGAACTCAAAGGTTCAGCATTAAGGATTATTACTATTAATAACGAAACTCTGGAATTACAAGGGAACTTGTTTAAACATAGAGAAAATGATGCGAATGAATACTCAAAAAAAATAGATAAACAGCCAACCGGCTTTTTAAGAGTTAGTGATGAATCAACAAGCCAAAAAAGTTTTAATGTTCCATTAAATCTAAAACCATTCTTGGTTCTAAGACTATTAAATGGGCACATTCTATTTAGTAATCAAGAAGGAAGGCTCTTTAAAAGTATAATTAGCAAAACAAACTTTTTTAATGATCTTTCCCAATATTTTAACATAAATAGTTTTTTAACCAGCAAAGTTGAAGGTTTATCTTTAAGTGATATTTCGCAAGACGGATTTCCGGATTTGTTCATTTCACAGCAAGCAAATCCTACAAAAATTTACTTGGGTAATAAAGCTAATTTTTTTGCACAGAAGATTATTCAATCAGACAGTTCTATTCAAAAATCATCGGGGTATGTGCATGCAATTGGTGATATAAATGGGGATAATCTTCCCGATTTAGTTACAGCACAGCACGATGGAGAAAAAAGTACTATTGAAATTTTTAAAGGTACCGGAAATGATTTTGAGCGTTTCAAAACGATCCCTATTGAAAATAACTTTAATGATCGTTTGATAGAGAACTTAACTCTTTCCGATTTTGACAAAGACGGTGACCTTGATGTAATAGCAGTCTATTATCTTGGTAAGGGTTCGAATAAAGGGTCAATTGTTTTTTTTGAAAATAGATTTTGGGGCAGTTGGTGGCAAAAACATAATAAAAATGATAACAGATTTGATGGATGGAATAAGCAAGTTTTAAGTGCAGATTTTAATAACGATGGCACAAACGATATATTTTTAATTAATAAGTGGGGAATAAACCAGTTGTTTATTTTTGAAAATGATGATTATGTAAATGTAACCAAGAGTACATTTAAAGACACAACAAAAACAATTTCAAGCTCTGCAGTATCATTTGATTTTGATAATGACGGAGATCTTGATTTACTTGTTTCTTCCGATGCTCCGGTACTTCAACTTTTTGAAAATGATGGTACTGGAATATTTAAAGATGAAAGCAAGAAAATAGTGTCCCCAGTTGGGGCGCGAGAATACTTATTAACTTGGGACTCTGATTTAGTTGTTGGAGATTATAACAGCGATGGCTTTCTAGATTTTTTTGTTCTTCTAAAGTTCTCAAGTTCAACACAGCAATACTTATTCATTAATAATAAGGGGAAATATTTTACAGATAGGAAAAATGATTTCGGACTTGATAAATATTCTTTACTTGGGGCAGTTACAGGTGATATTGATGATGATGGAGATTTGGATATTGTAGCGTATGACAACTCAAATATCCGATTGCTAATCAACAATCTTGATAATAAAAACTTTGTGAAAATAAAGCTTCTGGGTTTTCATTCTTCGACTATTGCAGTCGGTTCAAAAATTTATATCTACAAGCATGGTCATATAAATGATAAGCGCTTTCTTTTGGGTTATAGACAGATTGGGTCATTCGAAAGTTCTAAAAATCAGCACTCAGACATAACGGCTCACTTTGGATTAGCAGATACTATAAGCTATGATATAGTAGTAGAATTTTATGGTGGAGAGAAAATTAGCCGCGTTAATGTTAAGGCTGGTCAGTCTATAACCATCAATGAAGTTGGGGCATTTTACGGCACTTTAATTAATCTACCCGGTTCCATATTTAGATTCTTTTTTTCACGTGAGATTCAATTTTATATCATAAGTATTTTGCTGTCGTTTACAGTTTTTCTCTTTGGTATTAAACAAGGTGTTCGAAAACTAAGCTGGGATACGCGTTCAATTTCAATTTTATCTGCAACAAATATTTCTGCTTTTTGGATAATTCTCATCGTCACTTCAGATTCGTTATTCTTTTTAATCAAATATGTGCTGCCGTTTTTAGTAATGCTTATAGGGACAATTATCCCTCTATACATTTCTTTCTTTATCCAGCATAAAAGTGTTATAGGAAAAGATATTACAACCCTAAAAGAAGAGCTTTTACAACTAAGCATTAATTATTCTCACGGAATGTGGGCTTTAACAAACATAAACGGGATAATATTACTTCTTGAAAATTTACCCCAAAACGGTAAACAAAATGATAAAGTAGTGTCACAATTAATTAAGCGCTTAGAAACTTTTGTAAATTTAACTAAACCAAACGCTTTGAAACTAATTAAAACAGCAGAGTCTATTCCGGCTTTCTTATCTGAAAGTGAAAATAAACTAACAAAACAAGTAACGCGGGAAAGTTTAACTAAAAATATTTTTGAAATTAATTCGGTATCATCACATACAGTTGAAATGCTGAATTACTTTCACTTGGTAAAAAGAGTTACATCTGTAATCAAATCCAGGATTACCAATGAGTTTTCATGTAAGCCTGAAGAAGTAATAAATATGGTGCTGGAGTTATTCCGCGTCGAATTCGAAGCAAAAGGAATTGGTGTTTCCAAAGAGAAAACTTATGCCGACAATTATCATGCTCTTATTTCCAAAGAGAACTTGGGAGAAATAATTAGCAATTGCATAAATAATTCTATCTCAGCTTTAGAAGGCAAACGTGGAGAAATAACAATTTCTTTAAAACGTATGGACCCAAAACTGTTAATAACTATAAGCGATTCCGGGAAAGGCATACCAAAGGAAAAATGGGAAAAGATTTTTGAAAGCGGCTATTCTGAAAAGAAGAGTACGGGTTTTGGATTATTTCATTCGCGTGAACTCTTAAAAAAATATGGCGGTAGAATATTTGTGGACGAGAGTTTGCCGCTTCTAAAAACATCAATAGCTATTGAATTAAACGAAGGTATTCAAAATGAAGCCAACGCTATTATTAATTGATGATGATAAAGATTTTACTAGTGATTTTATACTATTGATGGAAAGTGATTTCTATTGTCTTTCTGCTAAGACCGCTTCAGACGGATTAAAAATGTTTAATGATAATTCTCCGGATATTATTTTGTTGGATTTAATGCTTAATGATGGAACAAACGGTCTGGAATTATTGAAGAAAATAATGCAATCAGATGAACAGATTCCGGTTATTATGATTACAGATTATGCATCCACACAAACTGCGGTGGAAGCAATTAAGCTTGGTGCATTAGATTATATTTCCAAAACACCAAATCTTGAAAAACTGAAAGTGCTAATTAAGAGATCATTAAAACAAAGAATACAAAATCTGCACACTAGATCGCTGGAAGAAACTGTAAACAAACCTTATCAAAACATTATTGGCAAGAGTGAGGTGGTTGTTAAAATGAGAGAACAAATTCATTTGTTTTCTCAAAACGATCAAACTGTGTTGATAACTGGCGAAAGTGGTGTGGGAAAAGAATTAGTAGCCAGGCAAATTCACCTCAAAGGTTCCAGAAAGAACAAACCCTTCGTAGCAATAAACTGTTCAGCTATTCCAAAAGACCTTTTAGAAAGCGAACTTTTCGGTCACGAAAAAGGTGCCTTTACTGGTGCTCTAAGCAGAAAGCTTGGTAAGTTTGAAATTGCCTCGGAAGGGACAATTTTTCTAGATGAGATTTCTGAGTTTGCACTTCAAGCCCAGGTTAAGCTTCTACGTGTTCTTCAAGAAAAAGAGTTTAATAGAGTTGGCGGTTTAGTAGACATTAAATCAAATGCCCGCATTATCGCAGCCTCAAATAAAAATCTACGTGAAGAAATAAACCGTAACAATTTTAGGGAAGATTTGTTTTACCGCTTAGCGGTTCTCCCAATTCATGTTCCAACTCTAGCCGAGAGAATTGAGGACGTTGAAATGCTTGCTAATCATTTTTTACGAGTAGCGGAAAGGGAACTAAACAAAAAATCAATGTCTCTATCAGATGGAGCATTTCATAAACTGAAATTACATTCATGGCCCGGAAATATACGTGAACTGAAAAACTGCATTGTACAATCAGCTTTATTATGCAAGACTAAAACAATTGAGGATTTTGATATTCAACTTCCCCATTTCGATGAAAAACAAAACTTTAAAATTCCGGAGACTTGGGAAGAATTGGATTTAATGAGAAGAGCCGCTGCAGAAGAGGCTAGCCGCAGAATTGAAAAATTATTTCTTAATAATTTGCTTGCCAAGTTTAATGGAAACATTACCAAAGCGGCTGAACATATTGGCATTACTAGAATTAGTCTTCACAAAATGATTAGAAAATCAAATCCCAATTGAAAGAGTAAAACTAAGTTCTTAATAACTGAGCGTAAAATTGGGTAAGAAATCGTGAAAATCGGATTCTGATTTTTCAAAATTAATCGACTTACTGATTTTGATTGCTATAAAAATATTGATTTTGTATAATCAAAAAGGATTTAGAGCTCCTTTTCTTCTCCAAGTGTTGTTAATGCATTATATCATATAGATGATTTATTAACACCAAAAAGAGTGCAAATGTTATAGCTGATTTATTATGCACTAACATTTCAAAACGAAGAAGGAGGAGACAATGAAGTTGTCTTACGCAATTATTTTCACAGCAAGCCTTTTATTTTTTTCTTGTAGTAAAGACGATAGTGTTACAGAAAACCAATCCGGAACTTTAGTATTAAAAGCTGTAAAAACTTTATCCGCAGTTAAATCATTTCATAATTCATCCAAAGCAACTGTAACTAATCAAAATGCAAATGTTTACCAAATGCATACTCTAGATTTTAAATTTAACATTGCAGAAATATGGGTTTCTCAAGATGAGTTTAATGTAGGCGGTGAGGATAAACTAAAGTGGCACAAAATTGGTGAAAACAATCAAATGAAACTCTTTGGAGACTATTCTTTTACCGCAGAAAACTTACCGGTTGGAGTTTATAGGAGTATTAAAATCAAACTAAAAACACTGTTCTATAGAATTGCAGCTTACAAGTCAGATAGAACAAAAGTAATCGAAATGCTAGAGAGAAATGGAGATTGGAATGGATCGTGTACGGACTTTAATGATTTCGCTCCAATCAATTATTTTAATTCCAAGGGCAATCATCAACTTGTTAGTGGGAAGTTTAAAGTAGTTGCTGAGGGAGAAAAATTAACTGGATTTGAAATAAAACCGGGCAAGATTACAAACCTATATTGGAAATTAGGCGACGAAAGAGAGTTTGATCCTTATGCGTGTTATTTTGACTGGATTGACGAAAATAATAATGGAATTTGGGACTGCGGGATTGATAGGCAGGATAATTACCAATGTGATGTTACACCGCCATATGAAACGATGTGGATTTTTATACCTAAGTATCAATAACAAAAATTCAAACATAAATATGGGCCGATCATGAAACTGAAACTCGTCTGCATTTTGCTTTTTGCAAATTTATCAATTGTATATTCACAATTTGGCGGTGGGAATGGAACAGAAGGAAGCCCTTATCAAATTTCTACAGCAGAGCACTTAGCTTCTATTGCGAATAACATTAATGAGAGTAATACCTATTCCAATACTTATTTCATCTTAATGAACGATATTAATTTGACCTCCTATTTATCCGAAAGTGGGGGTGGTTATAATGGTGGTTCTTTCTGGCTGCCAATTGGCAATGGTACATACTATTTCAATGGTAAATTCGACGGGAATGGCAGAACAATTTATAACTTGAAAATTAATAGATCTGGTACGAGCTATATAGGCTTATTTGGATTTCTAGGTGGCGGTTTTAGCGGTGAAATTAAAAACTTGGTGGTAACGATTGACGCCTCTGGTTCTGTGAAAGGATATCAAACCGTTGGAGGATTAATTGGATTTAATCAAGGTACAATCACAAATTGTTCTGTTTCTGGTAACGTTGAAGGGGTCGGATATGTTGGTGGCTTCGTGGGTCTTCTAAATGGATTTATCAGAAGATGTTCTTCCTCTGGAACAGTTACAGCAACAAATGCATCAAGTTCAAGATTTGGAGGCTTCATTGGGAGCAATAGTGGAACAATTGAAAATAGTTTTTCTAGGTCAAATGTTTCGGCAGCGGGGGTTACATATGTAGGTGGTTTTGCTGGAGAAAATTTATCAAATATCACTAATTCATACTCCACTGGATTTGTTGATGCAACAACCTCAGGCACCGTTGGAGGTTTTTTAGGATACTATCAATCTGGTACAATTACAAAATGTTTCTGGGATACTCAAACATCAGGCAAAGAAAGTTCGCAAGGAACAGATGTAACCGGTAAAACAACAGCACAAATGAAAACAAATACAACATTTCTAGACGCTGGGTGGGATGCCGCAATTTGGAATATCGGAGATGGAATAAACGATGGCTACCCATATTTAGATTGGCAAAACACGGGTGGAACACCTTTGCCGATGGAGTTAACTTCGTTTAGTGCAGAGTATAGAGTGCCGAGTGTAGAGTTGAAATGGCAAACAGCAACGGAAGTGAATAACTATGGATTTAGTATAGAACGTAGAGTGAAGAGCGAAGAGTGGAAGGCTATTGCATTCGTAGCCGGAAATGGAAATTCAAACTCACCAAAGAGTTATTCATTTGTAGATGCAAATCAGCCAAGTGGTAAAATTGAATATAGATTAAAACAAATAGACTTTGATGGAAAGTATGAATACAGTGATATTGTTGAAATAAACATAGACACACCGGCGTATTTTGTACTGCATCAGAATCATCCAAATCCGTTTAACCCGGAAACTACCATTAGCTACACGGTACAAGCAGCAAGCCAAGTAAGCCTAAAAGTGCATGATGTCTTGGGAAGAGAAGTTGCAACTCTGGTTAATGAATTCAAACAACCCGGAGTTTATAACTCTACGTTCTACACTCTTCGTTCTTCACTACCAAGTGGCATTTATTTCTACATGCTAAAAGCTGGAAGTTTTACTTCAACAAAGAAAATGACTCTTTTAAAGTAGAATTAAGTAGATATTGATAAAGCGGATTGAGAAAGCAACTCTTTCCGCTTTTAATCAATAAATAAGCCTTTCCCCCGCAAAGAGCAGGGGATAAACTTGTTAACCCAAGCCAATTTTTCGTAATTTTCCGCACAATTTTTAACTAATCTAAGAAGACAATGAAATATCCCTTTCAAGAGATCGAAACCAAATGGCAAAAGTTTTGGGAAGAGAATAAAGTTTATAAAACCGATTTAACCGACGATGAGAAAAAACTCTACTGTTTGGTAATGTTCATTTATCCATCCGGCGCAAAACTGCATTGCGGCCATTGGTATAATTACGGTCCAACCGATTCTTGGGCACGCATGAAAAAACTGCAAGGCTACAATGTTTTTGAGCCGATGGGTTACGATGCGTTTGGGCTTCCGGCAGAAAATTTTGCTATCAAAACGGGGGTGCATCCAAAAGACAGCACAATGAAGAACATTGCCGACATTCGCGAAATGCTTAAGAGAATGGGAACGATGTATGATTGGGATGCTGAGTTAATGACTTGCGTTCCCGAATATTATAAATGGAATCAGTATTTGTTCTTGCAGCTTTACAAACGTGGATTAGCTTACAGAAAAAATGCGCCGGTAAACTGGTGTCCTTCTTGCCAAACAGTTTTAGCTCACGAGCAAGTTCTTGGCGACGGCAATTGCGAACGTTGCGGAACAACGGTTGAACAGAAAAATCTTACTCAATGGTTTTTTAAGATTACTCAGTATGCGGATGAACTTCTTGACGGCTTAAACAAAATTGATTGGCCAAGCAAAACAAAACTAATGCAGACCAACTGGATTGGTCGCAGTTACGGAAGCGAAGTTGAGTTCAAGATTGAAGGACATGATGATAAACTAACTGTGTTTACTACTCGTCCGGATACGCTGTTTGGTGTAACTTATGTTGTTCTAGCGCCGGAGAAAGAATTAGTTCAAAAGATTACCAAGCCGGAATTCAAAGCCGGTGTAGATAAATATATTGCGCAGACAAAACTGCTTACAGAAGTTGATAGAACTTCTACAGTAAAAGAAAAAACCGGTGTTCCTACGGGTGCTTATGCGATTAATCCGGTTAACGGAGAGCGTGTGCCGATCTGGGTTGCAGATTATGTTCTCTCAACTTATGGAACCGGCTATGTAATGGCAGTTCCGGCACATGATGAGCGCGATTTTGCTTTCGCTAAAAAGTTTGATCTCCCGATTCGTAAAGTAATTTTACAAGAAGGAACAGATATAAATGCGGAATTAACAGAAGCATTTACAGAAGTTGGAACGATGGTTAATTCCGGTAAATATGATGGAATGAATTCCGATCTGGGAATTGATAAAGTTACAGAAGATTTAGCAGCACAAGGTTTAGGAAAGAAAACAGTCAACTACCGTTTGCGCGATTGGCTGATTTCCCGTCAGCGTTATTGGGGAACACCAATTCCAATAGTTCATTGCGAACATTGCGGCGAAGTTCCGGTTCCCGAAGAGCAGCTTCCGGTTGTACTTCCGTACGAAGCTAATTTCAAAACGGAAGGCGGTTCTCCACTTGCCGGCAATATGGATTTTGTTAACACTACTTGTCCTAAGTGCGGCGCGCCGGCAAAACGGGATGCCGATACAATGGATACTTTTGTTGATTCTTCTTGGTATTACTTACGTTATCCAAATCCAAATTTCAGCGAAGGAATGTTCGATACAAAATTAGGCAACGCTTGGGCTCCGGTTGATATGTATGTTGGCGGAGCTGAACACGCAACAATGCACTTGCTCTACGCTCGTTTCATCCATAAAGTTCTTCGCGATATTGGTTTGGTGAACAGTGATGAACCATTCAAGAAATTGATTCATCAAGGAACGATTACTAACAATGGCGCTAAGATGTCTAAGTCGAAAGGAAACATTGTTAATCCCGATGACTTTATTGTAAATGTTGGCGCAGATGTTTTCAGAATGTATTTGATGTTTATGGGTCCGTACGAACTTGGCGGCGATTGGAGCGATAAAGGAATTGTAGGCGTTGACCGATTTGTTCAAAGAACTTATGCAATCTTTGAAGCCAACAAAGATGTTGCTAAAACAAATCCCGCGAAAGCTAAATATGATATTGCGGAATTAAACGAAACAGAAAAAAATATTTATAGAAAAATTAACGCAACACTTGCAAAGGTTGCTGTAGAGGTTGAGCACTTCAGATTTAACACAGCAGTTGCGGCTTTGATGGAATTGATCAATGAAATGAAGGGTTTGGATTCTTGCAGTGCTGAATTGAAATCTTACATTCTCGAAAGGTTCGCATCAATGTTAGCGCCCCTTGCACCGCATCTTGGCGAAGAGTGCTGGCAGATAATCGGCAAAGAAAAAACTTTGTTTGAATCTCCGGTTTGGTTTGAAGTTGATCAGCTTGCGCTTACAAAAGATAACGCGCTTGTTGTAGTTCAGATAAATGGAAAGGTTCGTTCTAAAATCGAAATTCCGTTTGATATGCCGGAAGCAGAAGTTAAACTTGCAGTGTACGCTGATGATAAAGTGAAATCATACACAGATGGCAAGCAGCTTGTTAAAGAAATCTATGTGCCGAATAAAATTTATAATATTGTGGTTAAATAATTATCAGCGAAATCCTCACGATCCGCGTAATCAGCGTTCCAATTGAACGCGGATGACGCAGATTTAAACGGATTAAGGCAGATTAATAAAAGAGGAAAAAATGTTAGACGTAAAATTCATTAGAGAAAATCCGGAAGCTGTTAGACAAGGATTGCTAAATAAAAATGCTAAAGACATAGTTGATGAAATTCTTCAGCTTGATGAACAGCGCAGAGGCTTCATTTCCAAAACGGAAGAGTTGAAAGCGAAGAAAAATCAAGTATCGGCTGAAATTCCTAAGTTGAAGAAAGCCGGACAAGATACCAGCGCGATCTTTGAAGAAATGAAAAAAGTAGGCGATGAAATTGCGCAGCTGGACGCGCAGTTGAAAGAAATAGAAGAAAAGATTGATAACGTTTTACGTCACACTCCGAACTTGGCTCATGCAAGCGTTCCGGTTGGAAAAAGCGCGGAAGAAAATGTTGAAGTACGCTGCTGGCTGCCGGATGGATTTAAGTTTGAAAACGATTTCAAAGTTCTCGATCACGTTGAACTTGGCAAAAAACTCAGCTTGCTAGATTTTGAGCGGGGTACAAAAATCTCCGGCTCGGGATTTCCCCTTTACACCGGCAAAGGTGCAACAATGGAACGCGCGCTAATTAATTTTATGCTCGATACACATTTGCAAAATCATGGTTACACTGAAGTAATGCCGCCGATTCTTGTGAACAGAGATTCGATGAAAGGAACCGGGCAGATCCCGAAGATGGAAGAAGATATGTATTTCATCGAGAAAGATGGTTTGTATCCTATTCCAACGGCTGAAGTTCCAATTACAAATATTCATCGTGACGAAATTCTTGCAGAGAAAGATTTAACTATTAAATACGTTGGTTACTCTCCATGTTTCCGCCGGGAAGCCGGTTCTTACGGAAAAGATTCCAAGGGATTTTTGCGTGTTCATCAATTCAACAAAGTTGAAATGGTGAAATTCGCTAAGCCCGATAATTCTTATGGTGAACTAGAGGCAATGACTAACGATGCAGAAAATATTTTGAAAGCTCTCAATGTTCCATACAGAATTTTAATGTTATGCACGGGAGATTTAAGCTTTTCAGCAGCTAAATGCTACGATATTGAAACTTGGTCTCCGGCAGAAAACAAATGGCTTGAAGCTTCTTCTTGCAGTAATTTCGAGGCTTTCCAAGCTCGAAGAGCAAATATCCGCTACAGAAAAGAAGAAACGAAGAAGCCGGAGTTTGTCCACACGCTTAATGGTTCCGGATTGGCAACAAGCCGCTTGATGGTTTCAATTATGGAAAACAATCAAACACCGGAAGGGAAAATTGTTGTACCGAAAGCATTGCAAAAATATACCGGATTTGAAATTATTGGTTAGTTGAAATCATATTTATAAACTAAGAACGAAGATTTTAATCTTCGTTCTTTTTCGTTCGAATTGAATTTTTTTTGGCTGCCTTGTGTTGAAATTGTATAGAAAGGAATTAGACAGACTTGTTCGGTAATCTCAGACATCTAAATAAGTATTTTCGCAGATATAAGACCAAATTACTTCTCGGTTGCTTATTCATACTGCTCTCCAATGTTGCAAACGTTTATATACCGCTTAATGTAAAAGAAGGAATTGATACGCTTTCGAAGAGCGGCGATTTTAATGTTATTCTTAGATTGGTTGTGATACTTTTAGTCGCTGCATTTCTTAGCAATTTGTTCCGTTTCTTCATACGCCAGACTATCATTGTTGTCTCACGCGAAATCGAATATGATTTACGCCACGATTTTTGGTCGCATATTCAAAAACTTCCGCTTCGATTTTTCCAGAACAATTCTACCGGAAATATTATGTCGCATGCAACAAATGATATCAGCTCGGTAAGAATGTTTGTCGGTCCTTCCGTAATGTACACAATTGATAACGGAATCAAGTTTGTTCTCACATTATCGGTTATGATTTCATTAAGTCCACTGCTTACATTTTATGCACTCTTGCCAATGCCACTGATGTCATTCGTTGTATATGTTGTTATGAAGAAAATGCATACAAAGTACACCCGCATTCAAGAAAAGTTGTCAGACCTTACGGCTAAAGCTCAAGAAAATTTCTCCGGAATACGCGTTATTAAATCTTACGAAAGAGAAGACCATGAAATTTCTATGTACAAAAAAGAAAGTGCCGAATACTTAAATCGTAAGATGGATCAAGTAAAACTGCAAGCTTTCTTTGGACCAATATTCATGCTGATTGCCGGACTTTCCGCAATAATTGTAGTACTTGCCGGCGGAAACATGATCATCAACAATACTCTAAGCGTTGGCGTCATATTCGCATTTATGCTATTCCTAATGGATCTGATTTGGCCGATGATTTCGTTTGGCTGGGTTGCTAATATGATCCAGCAAGCAGACGCGAGTATGAAGCGCTTGTTGAAAATTTGGAATGAACCAATTGAAATCTCTGACGAAAATGTTGATGACAGAATTACATCAATCACGGGCGATATTGAATTTAGAAATGTTTCATTTCGTTATGCTGAAAATCTCCCTTGGGTTCTTAAGGATTTGAATTTGTCTATTAAGCATGGCGAAACTGTTGCATTCATAGGCAATACCGGAGTTGGTAAAACCAGTTTGATTAATCTAATTCCTCGATTATACGATGTGACTGAAGGCTCTGTTTTCGTAGACGGAAAAGATGTTCGCAAAATTCCATTGGGAGTATTAAGAACCGGTATAGGTCTCGTTCCTCAAGAAAATTTTCTTTTCTCGGATACACTCGCGAATAATTTATTATATGGATTGAATGATGGCAATGAAGAATTAATTCAAAAGGTTTCCGGGATTGCCCGCTTGTCTAAAGATGTAGATTCTTTCCCGCTAGGTTACGAAACAATTCTTGGCGAAAGAGGAATTACGCTTTCCGGCGGACAGAAACAGCGTTCTACATTAGCTAGAGCACTTGCAATCGATCCTAAAATTTTAATTCTGGATGATTCATTTTCTGCTGTAGATACAAATACGGAAGAAGAAATTCTCCGTCAGTTAAAAGAATTTATGAATGACCGCACCAGCATTATTATAAGTCACAGAATTTCTACTGTAAAAGATTCGGATAAAATCTTTGTTCTTGATGAAGGCAAAGTTGTTGAACAAGGCACGCACGAAGAATTAGTAGCGAAAGATGGAATTTACGCGGACTTAAATACAAAGCAGTTGTTGGAAAAAGAACTTTTGGAAATGAGTTAGAAAAGAGTGGTATGGCTGAACAAAAAGATGATGAAATATTAGGCAAAGCTTACGATTCGCAGTTAATGCGCAGATTGCTTACCTATATTAAACCTTATAAAAAATATATAATCCTTGCGATTATTTTGAACATCGTAGTTTCTGCGCTTGGTCCTTTACGCCCATACCTTTCTAAAATTGCGTTCGATGACAAAATACAAAACAAAGATTTTAACGGACTTCTTGTTGTTTGCGCCGTTCTGTTGGGATCGCTAATGCTTCAAGCTTTGATCCAGTATTTCCTTACATACTATACTGAACTAACCGGACAGAAAATAGTTTACGACCTTCGCATTCAGCTTTTTGCCCACGTACAAAAACTTGCACTAAAGTATTTTGATAAAACACCGGTTGGAAGAACAGTAACACGTGTAACAAATGATGTTGATTCTCTAAACGATATGTTCTCGTCCGGGATCGTTTCAATTTTTAGCGACATATTTAGCATTGTCTGGATATTCATTTTTATGTTCGCGATGTCTTGGGATCTATCGTTGGTTACTCTTGCCGTTTTACCCGCATTAATTTATGCTACTTTTTTATTCCGCAAAAAAGTAAGAGAAAATTACCGCGATGTGCGTAAGCATCTTGCAAGACTAAACTCATACATGCAAGAACGAATTACCGGGATGAACGTTGTCCAAATATTTGCCAAAGAGAAAGAAGAGTTGAAGAATTTCTCCTCCATCAATAAAGACAATAAAGATGTTAACATTCAATCTGTCTTTTATCATGCTGTATTTTTTCCGGTTGTGGAAATGTTGAGTGTAATTTCTGTTGGATTGATCATCTGGTATGGCGGCGGAGAAGTAATTCAGAAAAATCTTACTATTGGTGTGCTGCTTGCTTTCTTACAATACACAGAAATGTTTTGGCGCCCGGTTCGTGATTTGTCTGATAAGTATAACATTCTTCAAACTGCCATGGCTTCGTCGGAAAGAATTTTCAAATTACTGGATGATAAAACAATCATCGAGGATCCGGTAGAGCCGAAGACCATTCAGTCAATCAAAGGTGAGGTTGAGTTTAAGAATGTTTGGTTCGCCTATAATCCTGAAGAGTACGTGCTTAGAAATGTTTCCTTCAAAATAAATCCGGGTGAAAGAATTGCTATAGTAGGCGCAACCGGAGCCGGGAAAACAAGTATTATCAATATATTTACACGTTTCTACGATATTCAGAAGGGAAGCATAACTCTTGATAGAATGGACATCCGCGACTTGAATAAAAGCGAACTCAGAAAATACATTGCTATGGTTCTTCAAGATGTGTTTCTGTTTAGCGGAACAATCAAATCAAATATTAGCCTTGGGAATAAAGATATTTCCGATGAGCAGATAATTGAGGCGGCAAAGTTTGTTGGTGCCGATAAGTTTATCTCTCAACTCCCAAATAAGTATGACGAAGTTGTAAAAGAAAAAGGTGCAACGCTTAGCGTAGGACAAAAGCAATTAATTTCATTTGCGCGCGCGCTTGCTTACAATCCTCAAATATTAATTTTGGATGAAGCAACTTCCAGCGTTGATACGGAAACGGAAATTTTGATTCAGAATGCGATTGAAAAACTTTTAGTCGGAAGAACATCAATCGTAATTGCGCATAGACTTTCAACAATTCAAAACGCAGATAAAATTTTAGTGATGCACAAAGGGGAGTTAAAAGAAGCCGGAACCCATCAAGAACTTCTTGCGCATAAAGGAATTTATTATAAGTTGTATCAGCTTCAATATAAGGATCAAGAACTTAAATCCGCATAAGGAGTAGAAATGGCAGCAACCAGATTCATGACACTCCCACGCCACATTTACGAAGGTGAAAAACTTCATCCCGGTGCTACCGGAGAACTTTCTGCAATTCTTCTTCAACTTGGATTAGCAGCAAAAGTAATTTCTTTGGAAGTAAACAAGGCCGGTCTGGCTAACATTCTTGGTTTCACTGGGGATGAAAACGTCCACGGCGAAAAAGTTAAGAAACTTGATATGTTCGCTCATGAAATGCTGATCAAAGCAATGGATCATGGCGGACACTTTTGTGTTATGGCTAGTGAAGAAGAGGAAGATATCATCCATTTGCCACCACACCAGAAAATTGGCAAATATGTTTTATTGTTCGATCCGCTTGACGGCTCCTCAAATATTGATGCAAACATTAGCATTGGAACAATTTTTTCAATCTACAAACGTGTAAGTAAAGGGAATGGAGCCGGAACGCTTGAGGATTGCCTTCAGCAAGGATATAAGCAAGAAGTTGCCGGCTATATACTTTACGGCTCCAGTACAATATTTGTTTATACTGCCGGACATGGGCACGGCGTTTACGGATTTACTCTCGATCCGGCATTTGGTGAGTTTCTGCTTTCACATGATGATATCAAAATCCCTAAGCATGGAAGAATCTATAGCTTGAATGAAGGGAATTATCATTCATGGCCAAAAGGATTGAAGGAATACATAAAATACTTACAAGCCAATTATTTTGAAGGAAAGCCATATCAAGCACGTTATGTTGGTTCTATGGTTGCCGATGTTCACCGAACATTGTTATATGGTGGTATTTTTATTTATCCCGGCGATAGAAGAAATGCAAAAGGAAAACTACGTTTGTGCTATGAATGTAATCCCATGGCTTTTATTGTTGAAGCCGCTGGCGGAAGAGCTACTGATGGCAAAGAAAGAATTCTAGATAAGAAACCGGAAGCATTGCATGAACGTTCGCCAATATTTATCGGCAGCGAAGAGGATGTTTTACTTGTAGAGAAATTTTTGAGCGAGGCAAGAGAAGCGTACTGAAAGCAATTTATAATAGCAAATTGAGAATGGAAAATTCTTCTATAATTCTCCATTCTCAATTCAAAATTCTCAATTATTTTTTAATCTTCCCCACTTCTTCTTCAATCTTTTTTGCAAGATCAACAAGAGAAATGCCTTCAACTTTCATTTTTGCGTTTCTAACAATTACATCCGGTGTGTCACCTTCGCCTATAGCCAGTCTGTATAAATTAAAACCTAGGCGTAATCTATCATTTGGAATTGGAAGAAAATCCTTAAAAGATTCTGCAATTCCGTAGCATACTTTTTCTATTGAATCTTCCGGGAAAAGCTTAACTGCCGGAGGAGGTAAAGTTGTCATATCAGTTCCATTTTGTTCTTGCCAAAAATAAGTAAGTGTGTTTATACTTCCAACCTCCAAGAGAGAGCAAAATTTGGTAAATTTGGGCTGGAAAACAGTGGAAATTCTATTAATCAGATCCGCAAAATCTTAGTCATACGTTTCAGCTCGCTGGGCGATGTTCTTTTAACAACGCCGGTTGTGCGTGCTCTTAAGGCAAAATGCCCGGATGCCGAGCTTCATTTCGTTGTTAAGAAAGAATTTTCAGATGTTTACGCTTATAACCCAAGAATTTCGAAGCTCATTTTCTTTGATAAAGCAAATGAAGCCAAAATCAAGTCTGAAATTGACAAAGAAAAATATGATTTGATTATTGATCTACAGAACAATTGGCGAAGTAGAAAGCTAACCAGAGGTATTGCCTCCAATATTTTAATGTTTGTTAAGCCAACGTTTGCCAAACTTCTGCTCGTTTATCTAAAAATAAATTTTTTGAAAGAAAAAAAATCCATAGTTCAGCGATATGCAGAAGCCGCCGGCGTCGAAATAGACCAATTTGGTTTAGAATTATGTTTACCGGCAGAAATCACAACTAAACTTGAGTCTGATAAAAAATATATTGGAATTGCGCCCGGGGCAAAACACTTTACTAAGCGCTGGCCTAAAGAATATTTTATTGAACTTGGAAATGAATTAACGAAACGTGGATTCCAAATTGTCTTGTTCGGCGGAAAATCTGATCAAGAACTATGTTTTGAAATCTCAAAGCATATTCCCGGTTCAATCAATCTGCAAAACGATAATAATCTTTTTCAGACTGGTGCTGATATGAAACTTTGCAAACTAATTGTAACCAACGATTCCGGTTTGATGCACACAGCCGCTTCTGTTGGTGTTCCGGTTGCAGCAATCTTTGGCTCAACTGTAAAGGAATTTGGATTTGCCCCATATGGTGTGCAAAATTTAATCTTAGAAAATAATTCATTATTTTGCCGTCCATGTAGCCATATTGGCAAATCAAATTGTCCCAAGAAACATTTTAAATGTATGAAAGACGTTACGCCGCACAATGTGCTAAATCATCTTCAAAACTTTCTCTCCCGCTTATGAGAACAATCTGGTATTGGTTTTATAACCTATCTTTTATTCCTTTTGCAAAAGTATTGTTGTATTTCGCTCAATTGTTTTATCCCAAAATAAAAACTGGTTTAAAAGGAAGAAGAAAGCTTTTTGAAAATCTGATTATTGATCTCGCTGGTGTTGATAGAAAAAAAGAAATGGTTTGGTTCCACTCGGCTTCTATGGGCGAATTTGAACAAGCCAAGCCAATTATTGAGCGTATCAAGAAAGAAAAAAATGTAAATGTAATTGTTACTTTCTTTTCACCATCCGGCTATACAAATTCTCTCAAGTATCCTTTTGCAGATGTGATTGCTTACTTTCCATTCGATACAACATTTGCCACTAAACGATTTTTGAATTTAGTTCGTCCTAATTTAGCAATATTCATGCGCTACGATATTTGGCCAAATATGATTTGGCAGCTAGAGCATAAATCAATTCCATGCGTGATTGTTGACGCAACTATGCGGAAGAAAACTCCACGTAAATGGATGATAGCAAAGAGTTTTCACAAATCGCTCTTTTCATGCTTTACGAAAATTCTAACCGTTTCGGAAAATGATTCGCAGAACTTTACTGAATTTGATCTAGATACAAATAAGATTACTGCTGTGGGTGATACCCGCTTCGATCGGGTTTATCAAAAAAGTCTGGAAGCAAAACAGAAGAAACTGTTTAAAGATGATTTCTTCAAAGGTAAGAAAGTATTTGTGCTTGGAAGTTCGTGGGAAAGTGATGAAGAAGTGCTGCTTCCGGCATTGTTGAAACTAATGAAGAATGATAATAGAGTAATCACAATTATTGTTCCTCACGAGCCTACACTTCTTCACGTTGAATATCTCGAAAATCAATTGCTTGGGAAATATGAAACTATTCGGTTCTCGCTGCTTAACAATTACAAAGATGAACGTATAATCATAATTGATTCAATTGGCGTTCTGCTTACATTGTATTACTATGCTGATGTTGCTTACGTTGGTGGTAGTTTCAAGCAAGGAATTCACAACGTCTTGGAACCGGCTGTTTACGGGATTCCTGTTGTGTTTGGTCCTAAACATGAAAATAGTCAAGAGGCGTTAGTAATGGTTAAGAATGGAGGCGGTATTACAGTAGCTAACAAGCGTGAAGCATACCGGGTTCTAAGAAATCTTTTTAGTGATGAAAAACTGCGTTTGCAAAAAGGTCAAATTTGTGCTGATTATGTAAGAGCAAATATTGGAGCTACTGAAAAAATTCTTCAAGAGATTTATCAAATTTTGTAAAACGGAGAAGCTTAGAACCAACTAATCTAAAACAATAAGTTTTTAATTAATTAGTAATTTATACTTGTTTCGATTTATTGAGCATATTTTATAAATTGAATCTGCATTTATAGAGTTGAACAACAATGCCGTCAACGTTTAAGACATTTGAGCAAACACGAAACGAGATATCCTTTAAGGAAATCTTGGAATTCGCGCCTATCGGCATTCTGATATTCCAGAGCAACTGGAAAATTAAATTTGTCAACTCTAACTTTTTTCACTTTCCCGGTGTGTTAGGAGAAGACCCAGCAAACACTATAGGAAGGAGTGTTTACGACAATCGACTTTTCGAAAAAGTTGATATTAGACCCGAACTTGAGGGCATTCAAAAAGGGGAAAGTTTTGAAAAGTTAATATCGGTGAGCAAGTCTTTCAGAGGAGTGCAGATTTCTCTCCTTTTGAAAGGAACGCCGATTACACTGGAAGATGAAAATGCCGGCGGCATTCTGATCATCGAAGACGTTAAGTTCGATGCAAGTAAAAGTCACGCAAGTATTTCTAAAACTCCGGAGTTTAAAAACTTTCTGAATTTCCTCGGCGATCATTTCGTGATAACCGATCCCGATGGAGTTGTAAAGGAAAGTTCCAGCACTGAAACCAGCATATATGATTTCCTTTTCGAAGTAGAGTCACTTAAGCTTTCCAACAAAAAATTATCTCCAATTTTGTTCAAGAAAAATCTTGAAAGCGTTGTAAACAGCAATGAAACAATTGTAACTAAAATTCCATTTGTTAAAGATGGAACAGAGTATCTTTCTAAGATTACACTTATTCCGTTCAGCGAAGATGGACTTACGGTAGATAACGTAATATTGATATTGGAAGACCTCAGCAAGCGTTCTGAGAATTTAGGCAGAACACAAATTGAAATAGATGAACTCTCAAAGTATGAGCAAATTACTGCTTCTGTGGTAGATGGATTAATTGGTGTTAATAAAGCCGGAAGAATTGTTTTTTGGAATGAATCATCGGCAAAGCTTTTTGGACTGACCAAGAGCGAAGTATTCGGCAAGTATATTGGAAAAATCTTTTCAACTCTGGATGAAGCCGGATTTGAAAAACTCAAAAATGAAATTGAAGCAAACGATAGCTGGAGTGGAGTTCTATCAATTGGTTTTGATGAATCAATCGCCGAGCATTTCAAAGTAAAGATAACCCGGCTAAAAGATGAGAACGATGAGTCTCTGATTTTTCTATGCACAAACATTACAGAAAGTGTACGTGCTGAAAAAGAGTTGAGAGAATCTGAAGAGAAATTTAGAAGTATTGTTGCAAACGCTCCCGACTTTATATGTACGCTTGATAAGAGAGGAAACCTTACTTACGGCAACAAACATTTTCTTGAAGCATTTAAAATTCCATTTAGTGAGTTAAAGAAAACCAATTTTCGCGATTTAATTGATCCGGAATATCTGCTAACCAGTGGTTTCGATTTAGATGATGTTTCGAAGGATGAATTTACTAGTTTAGACTTGCCGATGATTAACAAGCTTGGACATAAAATATTTGTCCTTGCAAGCATTTCTGCCATCAGAAATTCAAAAGAAGAATTGCAGAGTTTTACTCTTAATCTAACCGATATAACACAGAAGAAAGAATCGGAAAAAGATCTTCTTCTAATCCGCTCCGTTTTTGAAGCATCTGTAGATGGAATTGCACTGATAAATAACAACAGATTCGTTTTGGTAAATGATTCTTTTGTGAAGATGTTCGGCTATTCAACCACAAGTGATATGATTGACGAAAGTCCAATTAATCTTGTGAGTGAGAAGGATAAAGAGATTGTAGCCGGATTTCTAGACAGCACAAACAAGAAACAAGAACATCCGCCTAAATTCAATTTCACAGCAAAAAGAAAAGACGATACAACTTTCGCGGCTGAGAATTCTGTTTCATATTACGAAGTTGAGAATGATCAGTTTACGGTTTGGGTACTTAGAGATGAAACTGAGGAAATGCTGGCCAACGAAGCTCTGCAAGCATCCGAAGAACGTTACAGAAGCATTACCGAAAATATTAACGAATGTATTTGGGCGGCTGAAAGCATTAAAGGAGAACTAAAGGCAATCTTCTATACTCCATCTGTTAAGAAAATTACTAGTTATGAACCGCAAGAATTTTTGGATGATGAAGAACTTTGGGGAAAAATTATTCATCCGGATGATGTTGATTTTGTTGGCGACAAGATGGATAATCTTTATGGCGATCCGATTAGAAATTTGGAAACGCTTGAGTATAGAATCATAGATAAGCTTGGAAGCGTAATCTGGATCGAAAACAAAATAACTGTTGTACGCGATCCAAAGGGAAGAATTCAAAAAGTATTTGGAATAATCAGCGACGTAAGTTTGGCTAAACGTGCTGAAGTAGAATTACAACGGTCTACAGATGATTTGAAAGAACTGAATGAAACAAAAGACAGATTCATTTCAATTGTATCTCATGATCTTCGAACACCTTTCAGTTCGATTATTGGTTTTACCGACTTACTATTAAACGATAAAGAGCTGGATGAAGAAAAGAAAACTCAGTACATACGCTTCATTCAAGAATCTTCAAGAAGTATGCTCGGGTTGGTTAATTCATTGCTCGATTGGACGAGACTGCAAACCGGCAGAATCAAATTTGAACCCGATAGAATTAACGCTAAAGATGTAATTCAAAAATCGATTCAAATTGTTTCCGGCGCTGCAATCCAGAAGAAAATAAAAATTGTGAACGAGTTAACAAAAGATTTCTATATCCATGCAGATGAAAGTTTGCTGATGCAAGTGTTTAATAATTTACTTTCAAACGCAATCAAGTTTACCAAACCGGACGGAACAATTGCTATTGCTGCTAAGGTTAATATCGAGAAGAAGCAAGTTGAGTTTGGTGTAAAAGATGATGGAATTGGAATCCGCACAGAGGATATTGATAAACTGTTTAAGATAGACACTAAGTTTACAACAAGCGGAACCGCCGGCGAAAAGGGTAGCGGACTTGGTTTATCACTCGTTCACGATATCATCCGCAAACACGGCGGCGATATTTGGGTTAACAGCGAAATTGGAAAAGGTACTCAGTTTATTTTTTCTATACCGGTTGCATCTTCATACATCCTTATTGTTGATGATATGAAAACTGACCGGTTACTTTATACGAAACTGATTAAGAGTTTGGTGCCATATTACAGTATTCTTGAAGCCGAGAATGGAAAAGTAGCGCTGGATGTAATTAAACAGTCGTTGCCCGCACTTGTAATTACAGATCACAATATGCCTATAATGAACGGGTACGATTTTGTTAAGCAATTAAGTATTACTTCACTTAAATATAAACCGCCGGTTATTGTTCTTAGTGGAGATGTAAATAAAACTATTGAAGCTGAATATAAAGCCTTAGGAGTTGAATTCATTTTCTCAAAGCCAGTTAACTTGAGCAATTTCAAAAACGCAATTGAAAGATCCTTGAGGAAAGCGATCTTTAACTAAATTTCTAGTTAGTTAATTCCCGTATCAAGAATCCCAAACTTTTTCCAATCCTTAAAATCAAAATGCCACCATTCTGTTTCCAATGGAACAAATCCAAATTGAATCATTACATCGCGAAGAAGCTTTCTATTTGTGTATGCTTTTTCAGAAACATCCTTACTTGCGAATGAGGCCCGCTCTGTAAAATCATCGTAAGGAGTTCCCATATCAAGTTCATTCCCTTCGGCGTCAATTAAAGTTATATCAACTGCTGCTCCACGGTTATGACGGGAGCCTTTAGCCGGATTTGCAACGTAGCGGTCATCCGGAAGAATTTGCCACATAATTTTTTGCACAAAAAGGGGACGGAAACCATCAAAAATTTTGATGCGGAGATTGTGACTACCATTCAAGAAATCATTTGCTTTCGCTAATTGCTCAGCGGCAATTTTTCTTAAAAACACTTTTGCTGTTGGATAGAGAACTTGTTTCGTGAAATTGTTTGCGGTTGCGTAACGGACATCTTGCACTATAGTGGAATCAATGGATTTGAGCGCTACTATCAAAGTGTCTTCTTGTGCAAAGGCAAAAGAACTAATTAATAGAAATATTATCAAATTTTTCATTGGCTTTTAGCTTTCCTTAGTTTGGCGAAAAGTGTAGTAATTTCGGCAACCGGTGTTTCATCGCTTAAATTATACAGCAGAATATCATCATTAATCTTTTTCCAGTGAAAAGACTTGTGCTTTATAATCTTCCCAGAAACATTATTGTTAATGTTTTGAGAGATTTTCTTCTGAAATGTTACTATGTCGAAACCGGTCAATGTGTGGTGATGAACAACAAACTTATTATAATCTTCAAAACCTTCAAGTTTTCCGTCTTGAGAAAAGTTTAACCTAAGTTTCTGATCTGCTGATATGTAAGTCCCGGTAATAACTTTATCGTTTATAAAGTGCTCAAAACCACTAGAAGATCTATACTTGTCTCCAAGCGGAACATAGTAAATGGTGTCCTTGTTGGATTCTTTTATTTCATGAAACGCAAGAAAAGTTTTTGCATCTCTAGTTACTAACGAAAGTGTAAATGGATTTCTGAAAAACGCTGACTTAGCTATGTACAATTCATCCGGGTTCTTTACAACAAAAGATTCTCTATTCCCTTCAATAAGTGACCCTATGTTAAGAACATTTTCCTTTCCGTTGAAATATATACGCCTAATCTCAAAATCAGAATAATTCATGGCGCTACAAACACTATCGCTCTTTGCTAATCTTTCGTAATAGTTCTTTAACAACCAAGTATTATCGAAGTTACTATTTGGCTCGCTTGTTTGTGCAAGAACAAAGCTTGGCAGAACACTAACTGTAATTGCCGCTAACAGTATTAATGACTTTACTTTTAACCAAGCCATAGTTTAATTCTCTATTTAAGTTTCAGTACTGCACCGGTAACTGGCTCTAAGTTAAACTTGCCGCCCGTTACATAACGCGTTGTTGTTCCGGCAATGTCTTTATCAACAAGAACATCCCAAACACCATCCGGCAATGGAAATTCAAGTGATTGATGCTGATCGGCATTAAATAGAACAACAAAAGTTTCTTCACCATAATTAATTACATAACCAAGTCCAAACTTACTAATGGGGTGTTCGTAAAAAGTAATGTCTTCATAATCAGCATGACGGAATGAATTGTATTTCTTTCTCAACTCTACCAAGCCTTTGTAGTAATCGAGCAAGTCTTTGTTAATCTCAGCGTGCTTAAAGTTAAGATAATTTGTTTCGTTGTCTTTATCGTAACTGTTGTGATCAATTCTTCCTTTGTTGGTGTCTTTAGCTGCAATGTTGTGGGGAATAACTTTCGAGCGGGCATATTCTTGTCCGCTGTTAATCATAGTCATCCCTTGCGAAGTGAATAAGAAGAGGGCCGCAAGCTTATTTGTTTTTAATTGAAGCGGTGTTAGCTTCACGTTCTTATCAACATCTTTAATCACTTTGTGCGGGTCAACTTCCTTTAAGCCGATGCGGATAAAATCTCCTAGTGTATATCCATCGTGAGATTCAAGATAGTTAACAGAATGTTCCTTCTGAACAAACAGTCCGAGCGAATCGCGCATCAATGTTCCGTTAACATAACTTTTAATTCTTTGCGGCGAATTGTTTCCGTACCAATGACCGAAAATCCAGCCTAGACCGTTGTTAGGATTTTCTCCCTTAATCCCATTTCTAATTTGATCGTTCCAAGCGCCCCAATTTCTGCGGGAGAAACCGTTCGGATCGTATCCGCCGCCCCAAGGTTCGCAAACGATAACAACTTTTGGATTTACTTTTCTAAGCTCGGTTGAAATATCTTCAACGGTTTTCCAATCGATAAGTTTTCCAAGATCAAAACGGAAACCATCAACGTGATATTCTTTCATCCAGTAAATCAAACTCTCTATGATTAGCCGGCGTACCATCGGGCGTTCTGTTTTTAGATCGTTGCCGCAGTAACTTTCAGCAATGTAATTCCCTTTTTCATCCAGACGGAAATAATATTCTTTATCAATCTGTTTGAGGTTACCGACTTCATATTCGGAAAGGTGATTGTAAACTACATCCATCACAACACCAATACCGGATTTGTGGAAAGCCTTCACCATATCTTTGAAATCTGTTACTTGCTTTCCGGTTGTTCCCATCCACTTGTTCCATTTCAGCGTTTTCCAATCTTCGCTGTAATAGGATGCCGGCGCAAAGAAAGCGCCAGTCATGTATCCCCAGTGATTTCTTTCGTAAGGATTCCAAGTATTAAATCTTCCGGCAATAGAATCGCGGTAGGGAAGTTCGCAATAGCCAAAATCTTGCGCCGGAAGCAACTCAACAGTATTCACGCCAAGTTTCTTAATGTATTCCAATCCGCCTTTAATTCCTTTTTCTACTAATCCGCTGTAAGTGCCCGGTTTTTTTGTACCGCTGGTTTTGTGTGCCGATAAATCTCTTATATGCATTTCATAAACAATTAAATCCCGCCAATCGCGTTGAATCCATTGATCGCCTTCCCAATTATAATTGTCTTCTTTTACAACGATAGATTTTCGTGGATTCATGAATGTTGTATAGGTTGCAACGGCTTTAGAGTAAGGATCAACACAAACGGGAATATTCGGATTGGTAAAGTCATCACCTTTATGATAAACTTTGTAGCCGTAGAATTTACCGTAGAATTCACCCTCAACTTTTAATTCCCAAACACCTTGCTCATCACGAATCATGTAATATTCTTTTGATTTCTTGTCTGCGGCTTTTTCGAAGACGCATAGTTTTACTAAAGTTGCAGAAGGAGCGAACAAACGGAAGATGGTTTTGTCTCCTTCAACGAATGAGCCAAGTTTTTTATCCGAGTAGAACTTATCGAGCTCTTTATAGTGCTGCCAAAACTCTGTAGTGTCCGTGTAGGACTTAAATAAATATGTGTGGCGTAAATTCAAACTAGCTCCGTTATTTGTTGATGCGGAAATAAATAGAAGAATGCTTAAGGTTATTATCGTTAGTTGTCTCATAACAGTTGAGCCGCTAATTGTTAATGCTAAAGTTAGATAGAAATGCTGCGGTGGAAAAATAGGAATTGCGGCTGAATTAAGGAAGTTAAACAGCCGCAACTTGGTGAAGTTATTTCATTAGGATTAGCTTTTTTGTCTCGCTGTAACTTCCGCTTTGTAATTTATAAAAATAAACGCCACTAGGTAGAGACACGCCATGGCGTGTCTCTACGTTAAATGTAACTTTGTAACTTCCAGCTTGTTTGAACTCATCCACCAGCGTTGCAACTTCGCGCCCGAGAACATCGAAAACTTTTAATGTTACGTAAATCGTTTCACCTTTCACGTTTGCCGGAATTGTATATTCTATCGTTGTTTCCGGGTTGAAGGGGTTTGGATAGTTTTGATTCAATGAAAAGTTTGTCGGTAAAGAATTGTTAGTTTCAATTTCATTTGAATATTCGAAAACGCCATTGAAATCTATCTGCTTCAATCTGTATTTTATTTTTCCGTTTGGTGGAGTATTATCTATAAATGTATAATCTTTTAGAGAGTTACTGTTACCGTGTCCTTGTACAAAACCAATTATTTCCCATTTGCCATTTTGAGCTAAGCGAAAAATTTCAAAACCATAATTGTTTACTTCTGTAGCGGTGGACCAACTTAAAAAAACTTTTCCGCTAACTACGCTTGCAGAAAAGGAGGCTAGTTCTACTGGAAGAGGAGCATCATCCGCCCAATATTCATAAGCCCCAATATCAGCCGCGCCGTTTCTTTCAGCGCCACGCTGATCTTGCGTGGGAATCGTAACACTATTGTTTGTGCCGCTACTAGTGCCAGCATTAATGGCGACACTACTGCTTGTGGTCTTAAGAGTGTATGTTCCGTTAGTTGTGTTGTTGGATGCAAGTGTGGCGCTTAAATTTAAGTTGGCTTGTTCTCCTCGGATGTCACCAGTTCCGTTAAACTCAATATAATCATCCCCTGTTTCACAAATATTATATCCATTACTATAGAGGTATCCACTACCATAATAATAATCTTGGGTGGTTCCATCGGATTTTTGATTATTACCAAGAATTGTGTTTTTAACATAAAAACTACCATCATTATAAAGACCACCGCCATTATAACTAGAACCGCAAGTATTATTAGCTATTGTGCAATTAGTTGAAGTAAAAGAAGCGTTCGACTGGTTGTAAATGCCGCCTCCTTTTTGAGAAGCAGTATTTCCACTAATTGTACAATTTGTAATTTTAATTGTTGAGCCATCCCAATTATCAAAACCACCGCCAGACAATGAAGCTGTGTTACCACTAATTGTACAGTTCGTCATAGTTATTGTACTATTCAAATCATTTCGAATTCCTCCAGCACTTCGATTAGATGTATTTCCGCTTATTGTGCAATTAGTTATCGTCAAAGTGGAATTATAACTATTCATAATACCACCACCAGACCCACCAGATATAACATTACCACTTATAATGCAGTCTGTTACATTAAGTTTGGAATCATAAACAAAAATACCACCACCATCCTGAAAAGTTTGTTTTCCATTTCTAATTGTAATACCCTTCAAGGTGACAGTCTGACTGGAACCACGAACATAAAATACGCGGTTTGTTGCACTGCCTTCAGTTGTGGCCGCCTCAACTATTGTTGTTCCCGCTCCAGCGCCTTGAATAGTGAGATTTGTAAAACCACGATTAATATAAATATCATTGCTATTCAGAGTATAAGTTCCAGCTTCAACATTAATAACAATAGTAGCTGTTGTTGGATTAGAGACTGTATTAACAGCATATTCAATTGTTAGCCATGGATTTGATTGAGTACCATCTCCTGGAAAATCACTACCAATAGTACTGACATAATAATTAACCTGTGCCATTGTAGTTATAGTTGATAAAAAAGCAAAAACTAATGTTATTAAAAAGAGCTTCTTCATATAAGGCCTCTTATCGCTTGATTTTTTAAGAAATAAATTCTTCGCTTATTGAGGGACACCTATTATGCGATCAATAATAAATCTGCTTCCTATTGCAGTAGGAGATTCTCTTCTAGAGTACTTGTTCAGGATATGGATTACAGTTTATTTATAACCAATAAAAAGAATAGAAGTTATTGCGTTGTTAGAAATGAATGAGGAATCGGAGATTAGTTTTATTTCTTTGATCAATAGTGGCACGGAAAGAAAGTCCTTGCTTGAACCAAACGAAAACTATTAATAAAACTCTAGATAAGCAATAAGTCATACTTAATTCAACTAAAACGAAAGAGTAGGAAAGAAACGGTCATTGTTTTATATGAGTACTTTCAGAACCGTAATAGATTTAGTTCACTGTAATTTTATTTCATTATAACAAGTTTTTTTGTAGCACTAAACATGCCGCATTGAAGTCGGTAAAAATAAACGCCACTAGGTAGAGACACGCCATGGCGTGTCTCTACGTTAAATGTAACTTTGTATTTTCCAGCTTGTTTGAACTCATCCACTAGCGTCGCAACTTCGCGTCCGAGAGCATCGAAAACTTTTAACGTTACGTTTATCGTTTCACCTTTCACGTTTGACGGAATTGTATAGCTAATCGTTGTCTCCGGATTAAACGGATTTGGATAGTTTTGGGAAAGAGAAAACTCTTTTGGCAAACTTTCACTTTCTGTTATATCTGTATTTCCAACTATGTCCTTCAAAATCCAGTTCTCCGGATCCATTGTAACCGTTAACGGCTGCCCGCTTATTGGGATTACCCAGCCTTGATCTTGCTGATCATTGAATACGGTGGTAAAAATTGTTGATTTGTTTGTAGTGATTTTAATTTGAACCGGCATTGTAAAAAAATGAGGTTCAGTATTTATGTTTTGTTTAAGTCGGAAAGTTAGGTCGAAAATATCTCCACTCGCTTGTTTAGTGCTCCAGCCAACTGTGTATTTGGGATAGTTCTCGCCGTAAATCCATTGCTTAAAAAAGTAATCTAAACTTTTGCCGTAAACTCTTTCTGCAATCTGTTGGAAATCTTCTGTTGTTGCAACGTTATACGAGAGACCGGGCTCTACAAGATATTCTTTTAGTATTCTAAAGAAATTCTCATTGCCAACAACGCCGCGAAGCATATGAAGAACAACCCCTCCTTTACTATAAGATCTGGCTCCGTTAAAAATCTGTGCAATAGTTGAAATATCTTGCACATAAATGGAGCCCTTTGCCGTCTTAGCTGAGCTCATAATTGCATTTATATCATTCATGAAGGCACTGCTTCCATACTTAGCTTCGTAATAAATGCTTTCGCTGTAAGTAGCAAAGCCTTCGTTAAGCCAAATGTTCTGCCAATCCTTGCAAGTAACTTTATCTCCAAACCATTGGTGGGCAAGTTCGTGAGCAACTACATCTTCTCTAAAAGTTGACATTGAAGAAACGGTTTGGTGTTCCATGCTAACGCTGTTCATCACCTGTGCTTGTCCATACTTTTCGTTAATAAAAGGATAGAGACCAAACTTTTCCGAGAAGATTTTCAGCATGTCCGGTACTAAATCTAGGCTGGCTTTATTGCTGCTAAATTGTTCCGGAAAAACATAGTGGTTAACCGGCATTACTTTTCCGGCTTCGTATTCAAAAGGTGTATCGTATTTTTGATAGTTTGTCATTGCGAGGGAAATTAGGTAGTTCGCAATCGGGTAACGGTTTTTCCATTTGTACGTTGTAGTTCCGTTGGAATTATTTACTGTTTCAGTTAAAACACCGTTGGAAATTGATATGAATGATTTATCGGCGGTTACCCAAACATCGGAAGAATCTGCTTTATCTGCGGGAGTGTCTTTACTGGGCCACCAAGATTTTGCACCGTAAGGTTCGCTTAATGTCCATATTATTGGTTGTCCCGAATGTGTAGTAAAAACAAAGTCTCCAAATCCGGAGCTTTGCGGATAACCGCTGTAATTTATTACAAGAGTTATCACTTCTCCTTTGACGTACTCTTTTTCCAAATTAACTTTTAATTGATTGTTGGATTGAGAAAAAGATATAACATTACCGTTTGATTTAACCGAAGAAACTGCCATGCTGTTAACCAAATCGAGATAGAAAGAACTGAGCTTATCATTTGTAGGAAAGGCCTTAACAGTAACTTCGCCGGAAAGATATTTACTTGTGTAATTTATGGTTAAGTTTAACTTGTAGTAAGTTGCATCTATATTGCTGTCGCCGGGATAGGCTATTTTACTTAATCTGGTTTGGTTAGATAACGCTCTAATTTTACCTTCGGAACAATAGTTGGCAACGTCTTCCTGTGCTTGAATATTTATTGCTAGAACGACCAAACAGAGTAAATAGGTAAATATTCTTTTCATAGACTTTTCTTTTTTACAAAGATATTCATTATTGTAATTAGGGAATAGAGCAATATTTTTTCTCACTTGTATAAAAAAGCGAACTCTTTTTCCATTAAATATTTATAATTGTAGAAAGCAATTGCCCATATTTACATAAGGATTTATCTAATGAGCAGACACGCAAAAATATTTATCGGACTAATTCTTGGCGCGGCTACTGGCGTTATTTGCAATATGTTTTTTTCAACGACTGCTCCACTTTCTTTTTTCCAGAAATACATCACCGATCCGTTAGGTAAAATCTTTCTAAATTTTTTGATAATGATGGTCGTTCCTCTTGTTTTTGCGAGTCTGGCCTTAGGAGTTGCTCAAATTGGTGATCTCAAGAAACTTGGAAGAATTGGCTTCAAAACGATCAGTTATTTTTTTGTGGTTACCGCGTTGGCTGTTACAATTGGACTAACTCTGGTTAATCTTATCCGTCCGGGGGATTATTTACCGGAGGAAACAAAAACCAAATTACTTGATTCTTTTAAGGGCCAGGCTTCCGAAATAAAATCGGCATCAGAGAACACCGAGTTTGGAATTCAAACACTAGTAAATATCGTTCCTAGAAATCCAATAGCATCTGTGGCTAAACCAAACCCGGATATGCTTGCCTTAATCTTTTTTTCTCTAATGATTGGAATTTCACTTACCGTAATTAGCAAGGATAAAGCCGAGCCTTTGATCAAAATTCTAGAAGGTATTAACGATATAACTGTTGTGATAATTAACATTGCTATGAAGCTGGCTCCATTTGGAGTTTTTGCTCTTATCTTCAGTGTAACTTCGCGCTTCGGGTTCGATCTTTTAGTTGCTCTAAGCATGTATGTGATTACTGTGCTTGTCGGACTAACAATTCACTTAATAGGTTCATTCTCCATTCTATTAAAAGTTTTTGCAAAGTATAGTCCTCTTAAATTTTTCAAGAAAATTGAAACTGTAATGCTTACTGCATTTTCTACTAGTTCCAGCAGCGCAACACTTCCTACAACAATTTCTGTTTCTCAAACTAACCTTGGAATTCCACAGCAGATAACCGGTTTTGTTTTGCCCTTAGGCGCTACAATGAACATGAACGGAACCGCACTTTTTGAAGGAGTTACGGTTTTATTTTTAGCTCAAGTTTTTGGAATCGAACTTTCACTCGGCGTTCAATTAATTGTTGTTCTGATGAGTGTTCTTACTGCAATTGGGTCAGCCGGTGTTCCATCCGGATCTATTCCACTTTTAGTTATGGTTATGGTGATGGTAAACATTCCCGCAGAAGGCATAGCTATAATACTCGGCGTTGATAGAATTCTTGATATGTGTCGGACAGTTTTAAATGTAACCGGCGATATTACTTGTGCTGCATACATTGCAAAAACCGAAGGATACGAACTAAAAGACTGAAAGTGCCTACTTATAATTCCTTAAATATTTTTTAAGCTAGAATTGGGTTTCCTGCAAATCACAATTCTTTTATCCAACCTAACTACCAATGGTTTGGTAACTTATTAATTGTGAAAAACATTTCTCATTTCTGAAATCAATTTTGATTAGTCGCATTTTAATTGTGCACTTGAGAGACATAAATGTGCCATATGTTAGGCATTATACTTGCTCATTTCTTAGGTTAAAATTCATGGAGATGATATGGATGTTTTATTTGTAGGGTTGCTTTCTATTACATGGCAACAGTTAGTAATGATCAGTCTGGGATGTTTACTTATTTATCTGGCAATTGCAAAAGAATACGAGCCTGCTCTTTTATTACCTATTGGATTTGGTGCTATTCTAGTTAACATTCCTTTTTCCGCTGCAATTGATCAGATGAGTAATGGTGAAAAAGTGCATGGTGTATTAAATATCTTTTTTGATATGGGAATTATGACTGAGATATTTCCACTTCTGATATTTGTAGCGGTTGGAGCTATGATTGATTTTTCGCCCCTTCTCAAAAAACCTTCTTTGCTATTGTTTGGAGCAGCTGCACAGTTTGGCATTTTCTTTACTATGAGCGCAGCTACTCTGTTCGGATTCAGCTTGAAACAAGCAGCTTCAATTGGAATTATCGGTGCGGCTGATGGTCCTACTTCAATTTATGTTGCCAGCAGATTTGCCAAAGACTTGCTAGGGCCCATTTCTGTTGCGGCATATTCTTACATGGCGCTTGTACCAATAATACAACGACCGGTAATTAAAGCCTTAACCACAAGAAAAGAAAGGCTGATAAGAATGGAAAGCCAAGCTAAGGCGGTTTCAAAAACCGTATTAATAATTTTTCCTATATCGGTTACTATTATTGCCGGAATTATTGCCCCTACTTCTGCCGCTTTAATTGGCTTCTTAATGTTTGGCAATTTGATTAGAGAATGTGGTGTGTTGAACAAGCTTTCGTTGTCCGCACAAAACGAATTAGCCAGCATAGTGACTTTATTGCTGGGTATTACAATTGCATCAACCATGACGGCGGACAAATTTTTGCAACCTCAAACGCTTATCATTATCTCACTCGGTTTAGTAGCTTTTGTTTTTGATACAGCCGGCGGAGTTTTGTTTGCAAAATTTCTTAACCTTTTTCTAAAGCAGAAAATTAACCCCATGGTAGGTGCAGCTGGTATTTCAGCATTTCCTATGTCGGCTAGAGTAATTCATAAATTGGGACAAGAAGAAGATCCTTTTAATTATTTGCTCATGCATGCAGTAAGCGCAAATGTTGCCGGTCAAATTGGCTCTGTTATAGCCGGCGGTTTAGTTTTAGCATTAGTTGTATAAAAGGAGGAGAAAATGTTTACACCTGAAGCAATTAATAATTTTTGGACTGCACTTTCAATAACCGGAAAAGGTATGTTCGGCATCTTTGTTTTTATGGGACTTTTTTATTTGCTTATAAAAGTTCTGGACCGTGCTTTTCCTAAAAGTGTTGAAGAACTCAGAAGCGATTCGAAAAAAGACTAAGTTATAAAAAGGCCGGTATGATTCCGGCTTTTTATTTCCAGCCATTATATCATTTATTCTCGGATTTCTTTTTATGATCGTTTTCTTTAATTACTACCGAAGCTAAAATTGAAACAGTCAGCGTAAGAATTATTACCAATAATGAAAGCTGAACCGGGATATGTACAATTCCGGAAATAAGCATCTTAACGCCTACAAATAACAGAATAAATGAAATTCCATACTTCAAATAACGGAATAGATTTAAGATTCCGGCTAGAGCAAAGAAAAGTGAACGAAGACCAAGTATTGCAAATAAGTTGGATGTTATTGCAATAAATGGATCGTGTGTTATGGCAAGTACTGCCGGAATAGAATCGATTGCGAAAATTACATCTGTGGATTCAACTAAAACTAGAGTAATGAATGCAACCGTAGCGTAGACTTTATGATTTTTTTTAACAAAGAAATGATCTGTTCCGGTTTTGGTGTCTACCGGGAATACTTTCTTTGCGGCACGAACAAAAAGATTTTTTTCCGGTTCAATTTTACCTTCGCCGCTTGTCATCATTTTATAAGCAGTAAAAACCAGAATTGCACCAAAAACGTAAATCATAAAACTGAAAGATTTAATAAGCTCAACACCAGCAACAATAAATAGAATTCTGAGGACTACCGCACCGATAATTCCCCATTTCAAAATACGTGGCTGATATCTATCCGGAATTCCCATAGTAGAAAAGATCATGATGAACACGAAAAGATTATCTACGGAAAGAGAATACTCGATTATATAACCGGTAATAAATTCAAAAGATTTTGTTCCACCTTCCGGGAAAAAGAAATAAATAAATATCGAAAAGAGGAATGCAGTAGAAATCCAAACCGAAGTCCAAATTAATGCTGTCTTAACCCCAACCGCGCCTTTACGGTGATCTGTGATGAACATGTCTATAATAAATACCGATAAGAAAAGTGCTGCAAAGATTATCCAAAAGAGGGAATGAATTTCCATTATTTGCCTGATAGTTAATAATTGTGGTGCAAAGATAGAAAGTAGTGAGGTAGGATGAAAACGTAAACAAACAGAGACTTAACTAGTAAGTCTCTGTCTAAAAACGTTATCCCATAAAGAAGGAGAGAAGGATACCGGCGGCTACTGCCGAACCAATAACACCAGCAACATTTGGTGCCATTGCGTGCATTAAAAGATGATTCTTAGGATCATATTCTAAGCCTACCATTTGAGAAACGCGCGCGCTATCCGGCACAGCCGAAACACCAGCATTGCCTATAAGAGGATTAATCTTATTCTCTTGGCTTAGGAATAAATTCATAATCTTAACAAACAATACACCGCCAGTAGTTGCTATCATAAAAGAAAAGGCGCCAAGAGCAAAAATTCCAACTGACTTTGCTGTTAGAAAAGTTGTTGCTTGTGTTGAAGCGCCGACAGTTAATCCAATCAGAATTGTTACTATGTCTATAAGAGAACCTTTTGCCGTATCTGCTAATCTTTTTGTAACACCACTTTCCTTTAGAATATTTCCGAAGAAAAGCATTCCTAAAAGTGGAAGCGCTGAGGGTGTAATGAAGCAAGTTAAAAGCAAACCGACAATTGGAAATAATATTTTTTCCAATTTTGAAACTTGACGCGGTGCTTTCATTTTAATTCTGCGCTCTTTATCTGTAGTTAATAACTTCATAATTGGCGGTTGAATTACCGGTACGAGCGCCATATATGAATAAGCTGAAACCGCAATAGCACCAACTAATTCGGGCGCTAACTTAGATGAAAGGAAAATAGCTGTAGGGCCATCGGCACCGCCGATAATTCCAATAGCTGCGGCTTGTTCCGGTAAAAAACCTAAGAAGAGCGCAATTGTGTAAGCGCCAAAAATTCCGAGTTGAGCCGCTGCCCCAATTAAAATTAATTTTGGATTGGAAAGAAGATTTGTAAAGTCGGTCATGGCTCCAATTCCTAAAAAAATCAGCGGGGGATAGATACCATTCGTTACTCCAAAATATAAATAGTTTAGTACGCTGCCTTTTTCATAAATACCAATTTGTAAACCGGCACCTTCTAGAAAAGGTATGTTGCCTACTAAAATTCCAAAGCCAATGGGGACAAGCAACAGAGGTTCGTAATCCTTTGCTATTGCCAGATAAATAAAAGCAAACGCAATTAAGATCATTATAACGTGGCCGAGTGTAAAATTTGCAAAAGCCGTATAGCGCATGAACTGATCAAAGCCATGCCCGGTGAATTCAAGAAATTGACCCATTTTTAGCTCCCTATTTCCACTAGTAGATCACCTTCGAGCACAGAGTCACCTTGTCTAACTTTTATCGAAACAACTTTCCCTTCTTTGTCGGTATTTACATTGTTTTCCATTTTCATAGCTTCAAGTGTAATTAGTTTATCTCCAATCTTAACCACATCGCCTTCTTTAACGTGTACGTTAAGAATAACTCCAGGTAATGGTGATTTGATATAGCCAACGCCTTTAGGAGCGGAAGGCTTGCTTGTTTTAGCGACTGAAGGAACAACATCCGTAGATGGGGAAACTACCGAGCGCACCAGTTTTGGTGTCTTTGTTGTTTGTATTTTTCTATCAACTTCAACTTGATATCTTGTACCGTTCACATCAACTTCGGCTAAATTATCCTCAACGCTTACTATATCTACTTCGTATGGATTACCGTTAATTGTTAATTTAAATTTTTTCATTTACCCATGTCCTCTATCTTGGAAATTGTCTAATTCCGTAGATCTTAGAACTCCACGGAGAATAGGTTCGAGCAACTCTGTTAATTGTAAGAATAGCATTTTCGTGATCGTGTAAATCGCTCTGGTATAAATGCAGCGCCAATGCAATTGCCGCATTTACTTCTTCATTGTGAATTGAAACAGTATGTTTTTTAATATCGGCAGATTGAGCTTTTTCTACAGCCGGCTTTGATGATTGCTTCACAATGAAACGTGAGATATTCATAAAAAGCAGATACAACAGAATTAAGGAAAGGAATACAACCGCCATTCCTATGAACGTCATTCCAACTCCCCAAGGATCAATTTGAATAAAACGGGAAGAATTTTGAGAAATTTTTGCTTTAGAAAGTGAATCTATCGCCGCTGCAGTTGCTTGTGCAATTATTGCTAAACTCATAGTTGCCTCACAAAGGAATGTTTGAATGTTTCTTTGGAGGATTCACATCTTTCTTTGTAGCCAAAGATTGAAGCGCGCGTATAATTCTGAAGCGTGTATTTTTTGGTTCTATTACATCATCAATGTAGCCGTACTTTGCTGCCACGTATGGGTTAGCAAATTTCTTTCTGTATTCTTCTTCTTTTTCTGCAACAAATTTGCTTCTCTCTTCAGCATTTTCAATTGCTGCAATTTCTTTTTGATTAAGAACTTCAACAGCTCCACGCGGACCCATAACAGCTATTTCAGCTGTTGGCCATGCATAATTAATATCTCCTCGTAAATGTTTGGAACCCATTACATCGTAAGCACCGCCGTATGCTTTGCGCAGTATTACTGTTACTTTTGGAACAGTTGCTTCGCCATATGCAAATAACAATTTAGCGCCATGTAAAATTATTCCACCATATTCTTGTGTAGTTCCGGGTAAGAAGCCGGGAACATCAACCAATGTTACAATTGGAATATTGAAAGCATCACAGAAGCGAACGAAACGCGCAGCTTTACGAGAAGAGTTAATGTCTAAAACTCCAGCAAGATAATTAGGCTGATTGGCAACAATTCCAACAGACATTCCATTGAAGCGAGCAAAGCCGGTAATCATATTTGGCGCGTAATGGCGTTGCACTTCTAAAAATTCATTGTAATCTGTTATCGCATGAATTACATCTTTCACATCGTAAGGTTTGTTTGCGTTCTCCGGAATGATTTCATTTAGAGCATCATCTAAACGGTCAATCGGATCATCACAAAATGCGAGTGGCGGATCTTCCAAATTGTTCTGTGGCAAGTAGCTTAACAGTTTTCTAATAAGAAGAATGCCTTCTTGCTCATCTTCAGCAACAAAGTGTGTAACGCCGGATTTAGAACCATGAACCATTGCACCGCCGAGTTCTTCATCTGTTACAGTTTCGCCGGTAACAGTCTTAACAACTTTGGGTCCGGTAACAAACATGTAGCTAGTATTTTTGCTCATGATTGTAAAATCTGTAAGCGCTGGCGAATAAACCGCGCCGCCGGCACAAGGACCAAATATTGCAGAAATTTGAGGCACTACTCCGCTTGCCATAATGTTGCGTTGAAAGATGTCTGCATAACCGCCAAGACTTTTTACACCTTCTTGAATACGTGCGCCGCCACTATCGTTAATTCCAATTACCGGTGCGCCGACTTTCATTGCTTTGTCCATTACCTTACAAATTTTCTGCGCAAACATTTCGCTAAGCGAGCCGCCGAAAACGGTAAAGTCTTGTGAGAAAACATAAACCAATCGTCCGTCTATTGTACCGTAACCGGTTACAACACCATCGGAAAGAAATGATTGTTTGTCCAAACCGAAATCGTGCGTGCGGTGAGAGACGAACATATCAAATTCTTCGAAGCTCCCTTCATCGAGCAAAGCTTCAATTCTTTCTCGAGCAGTAAGTTTACCTTTTGCATGTTGCGCATCAATTCGTTTTTGTCCACCGCCTAAACGCGCCTTCTCACGCAAATCCATCAACTCTTTAATCTTTTCTTGAATTGCCATTAAACCTCCGGGAATGAACGAAGAGAGAAGAACGTAGAACGAAGTATTAATCACCTTTTGCAGTTTTAATGCTGCTTGTAAGCAATCGTTCTAATTCATCGCAATCTTTGTTCAAACTGTTGAATTCTTGTTCTGTTATTATTTCTGTTTCTTTGAATATCCTTAACCAGTACTCTGTTTCTCTAGCTTCTTTTAAAGCAATAAATAATTTATTGATAAAATCTTTTTTTGACGAGGCGCTTTTAGATTCCGAAATGTTTGCCCCGATTGACGTTCCGCTTCTTAAAAGCTGTTTGTAGATGGGTTCGTATGATTTATCTCTGTTATAAAGAAACTTGTAAAACTTTACTATACGAACCGAAAAGCTAAATGCCTTTTTATTTAGTAAACTTTCATATCCAACTATTGGCTCAAAAACTTTCATTTCGAATCTTCGTTCTTCACTCTTAGTTCTTCGTTCACTCCGGCTTTTCGCAAAGCTCAGTTAAAACACCGCCGGTAAATTTTGGATGAAGGAATGCAATGTTCAATCCTTCGGCACCTTTACGCGGCTGCTTATCAATTAACTGAACACCTTTGGATTCTACTTCGCCAAGTGTGTTTGATAAATCTTTTGTTGCAAAAGCAAGATGATGAATTCCTTCACCTTTCTTTTCGATAAACTTACCAATCGGTCCATCCGGTTCTGTTGATTCAAGCAGCTCGATTTTCGTCTGTCCAACCATAAAGAAAGCTGTCTTTACTTTTTGATCTTTAACTTCTTCAACCGCATAACATTTTAAACCGAGTACGTTTTCATAATACTTAATAGATTCATCAATATTCTTAACAGCGATTCCGATGTGTTCTATATGTGATATTTCCATTAAAACCTCCTTTTGCTTTTAATCACTCTACACTCATTACTCTGCGTTCAGCACTAAATTACAACGTGTTCTTTATACTCACCAAATACTTCGCGCATAACGTTGCAAATCTCACCTATGCTGGCGTATGATTTAACAGCATCTAAAATGAACGGCATTAAGTTAGCGTCTCCTTCCGAAGCGGTTTTTAATGCTGCCAGTTTCTCTTTAACATCTTGTTCGTTTCGTTTAGCTCGAGTTTTGTTTAAGAATTCAATCTGCTCGCGTTGAACATTTTCATCTATCTTAAGAAGACCTTTCGGTTCTGCTTCTTTCACTTGAAATTTATTCATGCCTACAACAATGCGTTCGTTGCGTTCAATTTCTTGCTGAAAACGGTAAGCGGATTTTTGAATTTCCAATTGTACATAACCCGCTTCAATTGCATTTGCAACGCCTCCCATAGCATCAATTTTATTAATGTATTCTTCAGCTTCCTTTTCTATTTGGTCTGTAAGTGATTCGATATAATATGAACCGGCCAGCGGATCGATAGTGTTTGTTACACCGCTTTCGTAAGCAACAACTTGTTGTGTGCGAAGAGCAATCTTAACAGAATCCTCGGTCGGTAACGCAAGAGCTTCATCGCGACTGTTAGTATGCAGACTTTGAGTTCCGCCAAGAACGGCTGCAAGAGTTTGAATCGTAACACGGATGATATTGTTGTCAACTTGCTGTGCAGTTAATGCCGATCCGGCAGTTTGTGTATGGAAACGCAGCATCTGAGATTTATCCTTCTTCGCGCCGAATCTTTCCTTCATTATTCTAGCCCATAAGCGGCGGGCTGCTCTATACTTTGCAACTTCTTCAAGAAGATCGTTGTGAGCATTAAAGAAAAATGATAACTGTCCGGCAAATGCATCCACATCCAATCCGGCTTTGATAGCTGCTTCAACGTAAGCAATTCCATCTGCAAGTGTAAAACCAACTTCTTGAGCTGCTGTTGAACCAGCTTCGCGAATATGATATCCGGAAATGGAAATTGTATTCCACTTTGGAACTTCCTTTGCGCAGAATTCAAAAATGTTTGTTATCAAACGCATGGAAGGTTTGGGGGGATAAATGTAAGTTCCGCGCGCGATGTATTCTTTCAAAATATCATTCTGAATCGTACCAATAATTTTATCTCTGCTGACTCCTTGTTTTTCCGCAACAGCGATATACATAGCCAATAGAACGGAAGCTGGAGCGTTTATAGTCATTGAAGTAGAAACCTTATCAAGCGGAATCTGATCGAACAAAATTTCCATGTCGGCAAGAGTATCTATCGCAACACCAACTTTTCCAACCTCTCCAAGAGCCATCGGGTCATCACTGTCGTAACCAATCTGTGTTGGCAAATCGAAAGCAACTGAAAGGCCGCTTTGTCCTTGTGCCAATAAATAACGATATCGTTCATTTGATTCCTTCGCGGTTCCAAATCCGGCATACTGGCGCATTGTCCAAAATCTGCCGCGATACATAGTCGGCTGAACTCCTCGGGTAAAAGGATATTCACCGGGAAAGCCTAACTTTTCAACGTACTCAGTCTCATTAGTATCAGTAGGTGTGTAGATCGGTTTTACGGTTGTAAATGATTGTGTGGTAAATTCTTTCTTCTGCTCGGGGAATTTAGAGATAGTCTTTTGGTAGTTTTTTTCATTCCAACTTGAAAAAGATTGCTGTACTTTTTCCTTTAAGTCATTTGTATCCATTATGAGCCTTTCGTTAATAATTGCTTTTGGGGCAAGTAACGTGCCGTAATTTAATTACTAGTTTACTCAGAATCGGCAGAAATAATAGCTAATTAGCCTTTTTGGGATAAATGAGAGAGGTGGTCAGAAAATGCATTCTCAATTATTGGAAAGGTGTTTTTGCAAATGATAAATGAATTTAAATAATTTTTAACTCCGGACTTGACAGAAGTGCACTTAAAATCTATTTTTACGCCCACGTTTTGATTGTATTCCGCGGTAGCTCAATGGCAGAGCATGCGGCTGTTAACCGCAGGGTTGTAAGTTCGAGCCTTACCCGCGGAGCATAACCCCAAAGAAATTTGGGGTTATCTCTTTTTAAAAGTATTCAATTTTCACCCGTTACCCCGTAATCTGGGAATGAACTGATAATTACAAAAACATTTTCTCAAGTTTGCAAGCATAAATCTTCCGATTCTATATAGCTATTAAAGAACTTCTATTATTCTTCGATAATATGTCGTAACTATTCTGATCGTAGTATCACATCTCCCAAAGACTTATGATAACTTGAAATCAGCTAAATCAAATAATTTGAATCAACAATCAACAACTCACAATTCTCTAAAAACAATTTTTATGAAAAAGAAAAACAAAATCTGGTTGCAATCGTTAGTTATAGCGGGATTTATATATGTTTTTAACAGTGGTTGTAATAATGGTGATGGAATTATAGAAAACATTGATAATCTAATTGGAATGAGGGCTTTTACAACAGTTGAAAGGACTATAATACCTGTTGCCGTATCATCCAATTCACCCTCAATAAAACCATATGAAATATCAAAATTTTCTGAATATGGATATGGTGTTTGGTCATATGGCGCGGGACTTGGTTATGATACACGGCTTGATCTTATGCCTACCAACTATAATAAAACTTCGGTTACTAATTCTGCGAAACTATTAAATTTCTTTGCCATGACAGATATTCATATCACTGATGAAGAATCTCCTACTCAAGGAATTTATTTTGGAATAAGAGAGAAGGGAATTATTTCCGGATATTCACCGGCGATGCTTTATTCAACTCAAATGCTCGATGCTCTTATCCAAACTGTAAACTCACTTAATCAGGTTGACCGGTTTGATTTCGGTATCTCATTGGGCGATATAACTAATAACGCGCAGTATAATGAATTAAGATGGTTTATAGATGTGCTTGATGGAAAAAATATTAATCCCGATTCCGGTATTAAAGATGATCCTATACCCGGACTAAATAATGATTATCAAGATGAATTTAAGGCCGCAGGACTGGATAGAACAATTCCTTGGTATGCAGCTATAGGCAACCACGATCATTTTTGGATGGGAACAAATCCTCCAACTGAATACATTCGGCAATCCTATACAGGCTCCGAAATTCTCCAGGTAGGAGATATTTTCACTGTTGGCGGAATTAATAGAAAAGATTTTTATGTGGGTGTAGTTGATGGCAAAACACTATATGGCAATATCATTGGGGCAGGTCCAGTTGAAAGCACAACTCCGCAAAAAATTTCATCCGATCCTAATCGTCGATTCCTATCAAGAAGCGAATTGATGAACGAATTTAATAATTCATCTTCAAATCCTAGAGGGCATGGTTTTAACCAAATGAATGAATTGGGATGCTATACTTTTGAACCAAATTCAAATGTACCAATAAAGATAATTGTTCTTGATAATACTCAAAGTAACAGTGATGCTGATGTTCACGGTTATGGACATGGAACACTCGATCAAAAACGTTATGACTGGCTTATAAATGAACTCGATAAGGGGCAGAATGAAGGTAAGCTAATGATAATTGCTGCTCACATTCCAATTGGTGTGAAGATGGAAGGTATTCTTGGTGCTTTTATTGGCTGGAGTACACAAGCAGCGGTATCTGAAGAAAATTTGATTGCTAAACTTCACACATATCCAAATCTTCTTATGTGGATCGCGGGACACCGTCATCTGAATACTGTAACCGCTTTACCATCGCCCGATATTATTAACCAACCCGAATTAGGATTCTGGGTTGTTGAAACCTCATCATTAAGAGAGTATCCTCAGCAGTTTAGAACTTTCGAGATACTTCGCAATAGCGACAATACTGTTTCAATAGTTGCAACAAATGTCGATCCGTCAGTAAAAGATAGATCGTTCGCCGCAAAATCGCTTTCTTATGCAATTGCGGCTACTCAAATATTTAAAATGCAGTATAATTTATTGCCCACAGGTTCGCTTTCTTACAACGTAGAGCTTGTAAAGCAATTAACTCCCGCAATGCAGAAAAAAATAGAAAACTTGGGAATACCTATAAACAAATAATTTCTTTTTTATAAAAAATGAATAACAGTATTTGAAATATTAATAAACAATGAAGCGATTCAACGAAATTTTTAGTAAATCACTTTAAAATATATTAATGCGGGCATAATCCCCTATCAAACACAGTGCGAATCTACTCCAGTTTATTCAAATAAATATTCAGCTTGATTGCAAAGAAAGAATCAGATTAGCGAAATGTGCTAACGACCAATTCCGGATTATTTAGCCTAACTTTAATCCACTTTTCCAATAGACTGTATTTAGATTTATTTATTACTCCTGTTGATTTAATTAATACAATCTGTTTTTTCTTGTAAGTGGAATCTAAGCTCACAGTAGTTGGGTTGATGATGAGTGATGATATATCGGGAAAAAGAATTCGGAGCTCTGTTAGCATTTTATTTGCTTCTTCTTTATTTGTAAACAAACTGTCAAGGATTTGCTTTTGTTTTAAAAGTTGCTGCTCTTTTGCCTCAATAAGTTTTGATAATCTGTTTGTCCTATCACTTTCTTTTTTATCGGCTAAGAAAGCAAAGCCTTGCTTAATAGTTAAAGTGGTATTCTCTATCCCAAATATTTTCAATTGTCGTTGCAAGAAATCAATTTGATCTTTCTCTAAATTGGCGCCTCCGTAAATAAGTTTAATGCTTCTACTTTGAGGATTTATTTCTTTGTTCAATAAATAAGATCCTTGAAACGAAGAGTGAGATTCAACAAAAAGGTTAGCGGTTCTAGTAAATCTATTTTGCCTTATCATTTCATAACCAAAGTATATGCTGGGTATTAATGTGAGTAAAGTAATCCCGTAAATAATTCTTAGCGAACGTTTGTTTGCAATTGGATTCTTCAAATGTTTGATCGGGTATTTCATGAATTTTAAGGTTATGAATGTAGCTAAAGCAATGAATACCGTATTTATTGTGAATAAATAAAAAGCTCCAAAGAAAAAACTAAACTGCATTGTTGCCAAACCATAGCCCGCGGTACAAAGTGGAGGCATTAAAGCTGTTGCAATAGCAACACCGGGAATTACATTTCCTTTTTGGTTGCTCGTATTTGCAATGATGCCGGCTAATCCGCCAAACAAAGCAATAAGCACATCGTATATTGTTGGGGTTGTTCTAGATAAAAGTTCGGAATAAGCATCGTTAAGCGGTGTTATAGAAAAATAGAGAGTAGAAGTAATAAGACCAACAACAATTGCAAAGGTGAAATGTTTAACTGCCTCTTTTGCAAAATGGAGATCATTGATCGCAACCCCCATCCCAATACCAATTATTGGACCCATTAGTGGAGAGATGAGCATAGCTCCGATTATTACTGCCGTCGAGTTAACATTTAGCCCGAGAGAAGCAATGAAAATTGCGAATACAAGTATCCAAATATTTGTGCCTTTAAATACAGAATCTTTTTTTATTCTTTCAATTACGTCTTCCGGCTTTTCTGTTTGATGCCTAAGATCAAAAAGGGCAAATATTTTCGTCATCATAATTAATCCATCTTTTATATAGTGTTAATTTAATAATTACATAAAGTATACTAAATTGCTTAACCAAGCTATAGAAATATTATTTGCGTGTATTTACCGAAGTGTGACAAAAATGATTTCTGTGATTGCCGGGTACTGCGTAGTATATCGTCCAATCACAGTTGAAGCAATTTGATTATACCATGTTTGTTCGCGGCTGGCTATTAGCTCAGCCGTTAGTTTTATGGTCTCCGGCAGATAATGAAAGTTGCCAAGTTGAAATAAATTCACTTGACGAATTGAATAAAATGTATCCCGGGTTGTGTAAGTACAGTAAATATCTAAAGGATTATAACGGTCAGTTGTTCAAAAGCCAAGACCTTGGAGAATATCAATTGTGAAAGGTTTTCAAGCTGCCGAGGAAGCTGGAGAACTACCTACAGATGTAGCAAGACTTTTTAGGAAATACAAAAAAATATATTGGAGCTTATCCGCCAATAAACTAATTGTTAAGTACTTTTGTTGAATCTCTGATTACGAATTCGGTTTCGAATTTTACTCTCTCATTCGGCAAAAGCACAGAAGATTCAATATTGCGGATTAAAATCTCGGCAGCCTTCATTCCTATTTCGCGTAACGGTGCGTTGATAGTTATAAGAAGCACCGGATAAATTTTAGCGTAAAAAATATCATCATTGCCTACTATAGAAATATCTTCCGGAATTCTGATGTAAGATTACTCTTTATCTTACTTTATTCTTACGAATCTTTTGCATAAAATATCTTCCATATTCTAAAACAAAACTGATAATACCAAATGGGAAACTCTGAGTTAGTAGAAAAAATTGGCTATTGTGTAACCCGTGGAAAAGTAAACACAACCGCACCTTATCCTAAAGATATGCTTGGACAAGAAGGCGCTGATGAGCTAACTAAAAAAGCGATAGAAACATCTTGCCCACCAGACCTAATCTTGCAAGCGTGTAACGATGGAATGCAAGTAATAGGTGCAAAGTTTGGAAGAGGAGAAGCGTTTGTTCCCGAACTTCTAATGTCTGCCAAATCAATGAATGCAGTTATGGCTCATCTTAAACCATTTTTTAAAGCTGGAACTGTAAAGACAAAAGGGAAATTTGTACTTGGAACAGTAATGGGGGATTTGCACGACATCGGAAAAAATTTAGTCTCAATGGTGGTTGAGGGAAATGGCTGGGAGGTCATTGATCTTGGTGTTGATTGCAAAACACAAAAATTTTTGGATAAAATAAAAGAGAATCCGGGTTGTATTGTGGGTCTTAGTGCTTTGCTAACTACAACCATGGCTAATATGACCAAGACAGTTGAAGAAATTAAAACTCATTTCCCAGAAACAAAAGTAATTGTCGGTGGTGCGCCACTTTCGAAGGACGCGGCAATAAAAATGGGAGCAGATGGTTATGCCCCTAATCCACAAGGTGCAGCTGAATTTCTGAATAGTGCCATAAATACAGTGGTATAACAAGTTGGATGGCTAAATGAAACTACAAATACTTTTGTTTTTCTTGATTATTAATATCTCTTGTTCTTATCTCCCCCCAACAAGAAAAGAGACTCTATCAAAAAGCAATTTTCAATGGAAAACAGATTCTACCAAGCATTACATTTTTTATTATGAGCAATATACTATTACACCTAACTATGTTGATTCTACAAAGTTATATTACGAAAGGGGATTCAATGAGTTGCTGAACTATTTAGGCGTTTCTAGTAACGATAAGAAATACAATGTATTTCTAGTATCTACGAATGAAAGAATGGAACTTTTGGTAGGAAGAAAAACAAATGGAGCTGCTCATCCTGATGATGGAACATTCTACACTTTATTAAACCAAAACAAAATAACATTTGATAAACACGAAGCGTGTCATGTAATTGCATCGAGTGAATGGGGCAGAGGTAATGAAGCTTGGATAAGTGAAGGATTGGCAGTGGGTTCAAATGGTGCTTGGTGGTCATATGAATTGCATAGCTTAGCAAAATACTTACACCAAAAAGACAAATTGGTACCAATAAAAGAATTAATTAGAAACTTTCACAGTTACAACAACCTTATAACTTATCCCGAAAGTGGAAGTTTTATAATCTATATTAAAGAAAGGTACGGGCTAAAATTCATTAAGAGTCTTTATAAGGAGGGTGCGATTGCTATAGAGAATCAACTAAATAAAAGTATATCAATTATTGAAAGTGAATGGTTGAATGAAATTAAAAAATATGATAGCGCAAAAATTCTATACGAAGAAAAAGTGATTAAGTATGGTGCTAATCTTTAACTACTATCAGCACTGCTACATTTTCAAATTAGAATCTGTGAGTCGTTCACATAAGTAATTGTTTGTTGATTATAACTTTGGAGTGATTATGAAATCTTTATTAGAAGAAATTAAGAAAGGTAAAGTCTTAGTTTCTGATGGAGCGTGGGGAACATTCTTATACCAACGCGGATTGCAGCAAGGGGAATGCCCGGAACTTTGGAATATTACACATCGTGAAGATGTATTGGCAATTGCAAAAAGTTATATTGATGCCGGTGCTGATATGATTCTTACTAACAGCTTTGGCGGCAGCCCTGTTAGACTTAAGCACTATGAGTTAAATGAAAAGGCATTTGAATTGAATGAGGCAGCCGCTGCCATATCAAGAGAAGCCGCTGGCGCTGATCGTTTTGTACTTGGTTCTATTGGTCCATCTGGTTCTATGTTAATGATGGGGGAAACAACAGAAGAAGAACTTTTTGAAGGGTTTTATCTTCAAGCAGAGGCCCTAAAGAAAGGTGGAGTTGATGCAATTTGTGTAGAGACTATGACTGACATACAAGAAGCTGCTATTGCGGTACGCGCTGCAAAATCAGCAACAAATCTTGAAGTTATCTGCACATTTACATTCGATAAAATCTCATCTGGCGAATTTAAAACTATGATGGGTGTTTCTCCCGAAGAAATGGTTTCTGCTATGAAAGATGAAGGTGCAGATATAATCGGTACAAATTGCGGCAATGGTTTTGAAAACATGCTGGGCATAGTAAAAGAAATTCGCCAAGTTGATAAAACCACACCTATTCTAGTTCATGCAAATGCCGGACTTCCGATTTTTATTGATGGCAAAGTTGATTACCCGGAAACGCCGGATATGATGGCAAGTCGTGTTAATGAGTTGATCGAATGTGGAGCAAATCTTATCGGCGGCTGTTGCGGAACAACTCCGCTTCACATTAGAGCAATTGCAGACGTAATTAGTAAACGAAAATGAAAAAACTTCTCCGTGAAATTGATCTTGGCAATAATACACTTGAAGTTGTTATTGGTTATAGTGATATAGCTGTTAGAGAAGAAGAAATAGAACTGCTTCTTGGTTATTCAGATAACCAAACACCTGAACATTTCAAAGACTTAATACATGAAGCAATAGAAGAATCAAAAAGCCTAGTTGAAATTAAAGCTGGCTACAGAATTGTTGATGTTCAATCCATGAAAAATGATTTAACCGGATTAACAATTGGCGGTAATTATTTTAACCTACAGAAAATTGTAACCGGAGTTCTCAAAAAGTCGGAACAAATTGCTCTGTTTAGTCTGACAATAGGTCACGCACTAGAAAGAAAATCTAAAGAGCTTTTAAGTAGTGGAGATCTGGTTACCGGCTACATCTTCGATGCTGTCGCATCAATAACGGCTGAAGCTTGTGCTGACGCATTACATGAACACATCAAGGTAAAAATGCTGCTCAAGAATCAGAAAGTTACGAACCGATATAGCCCGGGTTATTGCAATTGGAAGGTTAACGAACAGCATCTTTTGTTTTCTCTGTTGCCAAAAAACTTTTGCGGTATAGAACTGACAAACTCTGCACTAATGTTACCGATAAAGTCTGTGAGCGGGATAATAGGTGTTGGTGAGAAAGTTAGATACTCGGAGTATAACTGTAACGGCTGCAGTATTAAGGATTGTACTTATAGAACAATAACTGAAAGAAAAAAGACTGTTAAAAATTCATAGAGGAAATACAATGACCGATAAACATAGAAATGTTCTGCAGAGAGTTATTAAAGGTGAAGTTATTAATCCTCTTCCAACCGGTTTTCTAATTGTATGAATGCAATTTCACTACCAATAACACCAGTTGCACCGGTTAGAATTGCTGTTTTGTTTTTTAACCCAAATAAATTTTCTAAGTAACTCATCTTATGCTTTCTTTTGTTTATTCTCTATAAACTACAATTCAAAAATGAATCCCTTTTCTTTCAGCTTATTGTAGTTGTGTTTATCAAATTTGTACAAGTATGCTGCGCGCGTTTTGCTGTTGGATTCTTTCTCTTTCAATTTTTTAATCAGGTCCATCTTGTTAATTTTTTTTCTGAAGTTTCTTTTATCGAGATTCTTGCCGAGAATTGCTTCATAAAGTTTCTGCAATTGGGGAAGAGTGAATTTTTCCGGAAGTAGTTCAAATCCAATTGGTCTGTAACGTACACGAGTACGAAGTTTTGCTAAGGCTACATCAATTATTTGTTCATGATCGAATGGCAACTTTGGCAGTTCATCTATTTTAACCCATTTCACTTCTGTTGTATCAACACCGGCAGAAAGAGAATAATCATCTGGAGATACCAATGCAAAGTGCCCAATTGTAAATACACGCCATCCCGGAAACCTATCAACCCCATCAAACACGGCAATTTCTTCCAGATATATATTGTTAATTCCGGTCGTTTCTAAGAGAATTCTGTTTGCAGCTGTATCAACAAGTTCTTCTTTTTTAATAAAGCCACCGGGAAGTGCCCATCTGCCTTGGTACGGGTTTCTGGCACGTTTAACTAATAGTATTTCGAGCGTTGATTTATCGAAACCAAATATTACACAGTCTATGGATACGTTTCGAATTACATCTTTAAGATTATGAGACATTTATTACTCAGTTTAATACTGCAATAATAAACTATTGTTTTTAGAAGTCAAATGAAAAAAGTGTATTTATGACACTATTCGATTGTGAAATTTAAAAAGTAAAGTGTAGCTTGTACACTATAAAAAAGAATTCTAGGAGTTATAATGTATTCTCTCGGATTTGATGTAGGTAGTTCTTCAATTAAAGCTTCTATTCTAGACGTTGAAAGTGGGAAAGTAGTTGCCGATGGATTTTACCCCAAAGAGGAAATGACTATCAATTCCCCATTGTCGGGATTTGCTGAACAAAATCCCGAAATATGGTGGGAGTATTCAAAACTACTTCTGAAGCAATTGCTTCGAGAAAAAAAAATAGATGGAAAAAAAATTAAATCAATTGGCATTTCTTATCAAATGCATGGTTTGGTTTTGGTTGATAAAGACCAAAATGTCTTGCGTCCATCCATAATTTGGTGTGATAGCCGTGCCGTGAATATAGGAAACAATGCATTTAATACGATTGGTGAAGAATACTGTTTAAGACATCTATTAAATTCACCCGGAAATTTCACGGCATCAAAACTTGCATGGGTAAAACAAAATGAACCGGAAGTATTTAGCAAGATTTACAAATTTATGCTACCGGGCGATTACATTGCCATGAAACTTACTGGTGAAATATCAACCACTATTTCTGGTTTATCCGAAGGAATCTTTTGGGACTTTGCAGAGAATAAAATTTCAGACAAAGTGCTAGAGCACTATGGAATTCCAAAATCATTTGTGCCGGAAATAAATCCTACATTCTCTGTTCAAGGAAAAATAAAAAACTCAATAGCTGATGAACTTGGCATTGCCTTCGATGCAGTTGTTTCATATCGTGCGGGTGATCAACCCAACAATGCTTTCTCGCTTAATGTACTTAATGCCGGTGAAGTAGCAGCAACTGCTGGAACCTCCGGAGTAGTTTATGGTGTGATTGACAAAGTGAATTACGATGAACTAAGTCGAGTAAACCAATTTGCACATTTAAATCATACACGAGACCAAATTAGTCTTGGGGTTCTGTTGTGTATTAATGGCACTGGAATTCAAAATTCATGGCTGCGGAAAAACTTTGCTTCAACTTTATCTTATAATGAAATTAATCAGCTTGCTTCAAAAATACCGATTGGTTCAGAGGGTGTTTCAGTTCTTCCTTTTGGAAATGGAGCGGAAAGAGTTTTACAAAACAAAAATATCGGCAGCCAAATTATCGATCTGGACTTCAACCGCCATACTCTAGCTCATGTTTTCCGTGCAGCACAAGAAGGAATTGTCTTCACATTTAAGTATGGCGTGGATATAATGCAGAAAATGGGATTAAACATAAATGTTATTCGTGCCGGCAAGGGGAACATGTTCTTGAGTGAAATATTCCGTGATACACTTGCAAATATAACCGGAGCTTCAATAGAACTTTATGAAACTGATGGAGCTCAAGGAGCGGCAAGAGGTGCAGCTATTGGATGTGGAGCTTATTCTTCATTTGCCGAGGCATTTGCATCTCTCAAAAAACTTGAAGTAGTGAATCCAAATAGTAAGTTCATTGCTGAAACGGAAGCGGCATATTCAAAATGGTTGACTAATCTTGAAAAAGAATTGCAATAAATCATAAAAAAAAGAGGCGAATATGAGTTACCTAGTTGGTGAAAAAGAATATTTCAAAGGAATCGGAAAAATTCAATTCGAAGGCGCTGATTCGAAAAATCAATTAGCTTATAAGTGGTATAATGAAAACCAAGTTGTTTTCGGAAAAACTATGAAAGACTATTTCCGATTTGCGGTGGCTTATTGGCATTCGCTCTGTGGAACGGGTGGAGATCCTTTTGGTCCGGGAACAAAGAAATTGGAGTGGAACGAAGGTAGTGATGCAATTGCGCGCGGAAAACAAAAAATGGATGCGGCATTCGAACTCATCACAAAGCTAGGAATACCTTATTACTGTTTTCATGATAACGATGTTGTTGACGAAGGTGATTCAATTGCAGAAACAGATAAGCGTATGCAAGCAATTGTTGAATATGCGAAAGAAAAACAAAAAGCTTCCGGCATTAAATTGTTATGGGGAACAGCAAATTTATTTTCAAATCCACGTTATATGAATGGCGCTGCAACTAATCCGGATTTTAATGTTGTTGCTTATGCTGCAACTCAAGTTAAACGTGCTTTGGATGCAACTATTGCTCTTGGCGGCGAGAATTATGTCTTCTGGGGCGGACGAGAAGGTTACATGTCCTTGTTAAACACAAACATGAAACGTGAAAAAGATAATCTAGGAAGATTCTTAGGATTAGCTAGAGATTATGCTCGCTCCCAAGGATTTACCGGTACATTCTTGATCGAACCAAAACCAATGGAACCATCAAAACATCAATATGATTTTGATACTGAAACAGTAATTGGTTTCTTGCGCCACTATGGTTTAGACAAGGATTTCAAATTGAATATTGAAGTGAACCATGCAACACTTGCCGGACATACATTCCAGCATGAAATACAATGTGCGGTTGATGCCGGAATGTTTGGCAGCATAGATGCAAACCGGGGCGATTATCAAAACGGCTGGGATACAGATCAATTTCCTATTAATGTTTATGAGTTAGTTGAGACAATGTTGGTTATTGCAGAAGCCGGTGGTTTTGGAAAGGGCGGCGTTAACTTTGATGCTAAGGTTAGAAGAAACTCTACTGATCCGGAAGATTTGTTCATTGCTCATATTGCCGGAATGGATGTGTTTGCAAGATCATTAATAATTGCTGAAAAAGTATTAACACAGTCTGATTACAAGAAAATGCGCGCAGATAGATATGCATCATTTGAAAACGGAGAAGGTGCTGCATTCGAAAGTGGAAAGCTTGGCTTAGTTGATTTGTGCAAAATTGCAGTACAGAATGGTGAACCTAAACAAATCAGCGGTAAACAAGAAAAGTACGAGCAACTTCTAAACATGTATATATAAGTATAACTGCGGGAATAGTTTTGCTATTCCCGCTATATGCAATCCCCCCTTGCTTATCCAAATAATCTTACTATTTCTAGAAGTTAAATATTTGTGCAAGTTAAAATTACTATCTAAAGTATGGGGAGTAATTCAACAGCTTTGTCCAAACCGCTTTTATCAAAAATTGACAATTGGAATTTGTGCTACTTAAATCTTCTCTTAATCACTAAATGATGGATAAGTTTATTTGTTGGTTTAATCACTTTCTTTTATTTAATTTGCAAAAAAAATGCTAAGTGCATTTTCTTGAAGATAAGAGAAGGATTTCACATGAACCTTTTGACTAAATATTTTTCTGCAAATTCCAACTCTTCTAGCACGCAATTTCTTTACTCACTCTATCTTTTCTTAGCAAAGCACAAGTGCTTAATTTCTTGACTGATTATAAATTATAGATAAGTGTTAAGCCGGGGTAACATGGGCACGCCAAATTTATCGAAAATCATTTCTAAGATCGCTGGTCTCATAGTAATAGTAATCGGGATAGCAGTACTTATTGGTTGGATGCTTGATGTGCCGGTTCTTAGAAGTCTTTATCCAGATTTTGAAGCGATGAAGCCTAGTTCTGCAATTTCTTTCATACTATCGGGATTATGTCTTTGGTATCTAAATTATCCAAAGGAGAAGAAAAACAAAATTTTAGTATGGCGATTATGTGCCCTTGCAATTATTATAATAAGCGGATTCACCTTCATCCAAGACGCATTTGACTTGAAACTTGGGATTGACCCGGTTTTCATAAAAGAACAAACAAAAGGGCTTTTAACAGATAGTTCTGTAAGGATGGCTCCAGCTACTTCAGTAAACTTTCTATTTCTTGGACTTTCGTTTTTACTGTTTTCCAGAGTTAGCGTTTCAACTACTCGCATTATTGTTTCGATGATAGTTCCGATCTCGATCTTTGCATTTCTAAATTATTTGTCGAATAGTCAATCCTTACTTTATCCGGAAAATTTTCGCCCAATAACTTTCTTTTCTTCTATTACTTTTGTTATAACTGCAATCGGCTTCTTGTTATTTCTATCAACAGAGAAACAAGAAGGAATTCAAATATTCCAAAACAGATTTCATCATATCTGGCAGCCATATGCAGTGGCAATAATTATTGTTTCTATTGCGGCGGCCTTGCGGTTGTGGCCGCTGCAATCACTTGGACCTAGAACAGTTTGGGTCACTTTTTATCCCTCGGTAATGCTAGTGGCCATTTACGGGGGTTTTGCTGCGGGGTTACTTGCAACGTTTTTCTCGAGTTTCATAGCTTTGTTTTTGTGGCCGATATTTGTGGATCAGCCATTCATCAAAGATTTTGGCGATTGGCTTAGCATGTTGGTTTTCATTGTAACATGTGTAACAATTTCTAGTGTGGCAGAAGCTACATATCGCGCGCGCGAAAAGGTTAAACGGACAAACAAGCAACTTGCCGCTGTAAACATAGAGTTTGAAAAAGAAATAGAAACGAGGCAAATAGCTGAAAAAGAAATTATTAAGCTTAACAAAGAGCTGGAACAGCGTGTACTTAATAGAACCGAAGAATTGGAAAAAACAAATCTATTCTTACGAAAAAGCGAAGAACGATTTCGCTCAACACTGGATAATATGCTTGAAGGGTGCCAGATATTAGGTTTTGATTGGTCATATATATACCTAAACGATTCTGCTGATAGACACAATCGTCGTCCAAAAGAAGAATTGTTGGGTAAAAAATATACCGATATGTGGCCGGGAATTGAGTATACCGAGGTATATCGGATAATTAAAAGCTGTATGGAAGAAAGAATAACACATCACATGGAAAATGAATTTGAATTTCCGGATAAGTCTAAAGGATGGTTTGAGCTGAGTATTCAACCCGTTCCGGAAGGTGTATTTATTCTCTCTTACGATATTTCAGAAAGAAAAAAATCGGAACAAGATTTGCTAAAACTAAATCTTGAACTGGAACAGCGTGTTGCTGAACGGACAAATGAACTAGAAGTGGTTAATAAAGAGCTGGAAGCATTCACATACTCGGTTTCGCATGATCTACGCGCGCCTCTTAGACACATAAGCGGATTTGTTCAACTTCTGAACGATGCAAAAGACTCAAACCTTGATGACAAGAGTATTCGCTACTTAAATATCATAGCAGACTCTGCCAAACAAATGGGAAAATTGATTGATGATTTACTATACTTTTCCCGGATGGGAAGGGCTTCACTAAGATATAGCGTGGTTGATTTTAATTATCTAATGAATCAAATAATTAATGAAATTGAAAATTCCGCAGATTACAAAAAAGTAGAATGGGAGTTAGCACAGCTTCCATCCGTACAAGCTGATTTTTCTTTGATGAAAGTGGTGTTTGTAAACTTACTAAGTAATGCAGTTAAGTATTCGTCAAAAATGGCTTCGCCCAAAATTCAAATCGGCTATAACAAAACTGAAGAAAGTAAAGTTGTATTCTATGTAAAAGATAATGGTGCCGGGTTCGATATGCATTACGCACATAAATTATTTGGCGTATTTCAAAGACTGCATGGTGCCGATGAATTTGAAGGTACGGGAATTGGCTTAGC